>Ga0268266_10003649_pt1 | contig 15220 bp, 15 predicted proteins | sample KBSS13metaG_FD_190356 | JGI IMG/M metagenome (GOLD analysis project Ga0268266, IMG submission 190356) | Switchgrass rhizosphere microbial communities from Kellogg Biological Station, Michigan, USA - KBS S1-3 metaG (SPAdes) (version 2) | ecosystem: Host-associated > Plants > Roots > Rhizosphere...
TCGCGATCGCGGTGGTGGCCGCGACGGGATGTTGGCGCGACCCGATCACGCCACCTGCGGCGACGCCCGCCACGGCGCCGATCGCCGAGCCGAGCCAGCGCGGGATCGGTGGCGACGTCGTGATCACCGCCGAGCCGAACGAGTTCAGCGGGCACTACCGCGAGGTGTTCGCGCAGCTCCGGCCCGACGACAACGTCACGGTGATCGCGTTCGTGCGCGGTTGCCCGAGCCAGACGTGCTCGCCGAGCCCGTTCGAGATCGAGCAGGTCGCGCACGCGTGCCCGAAGGCGTACGTCGCGACCGTGGAGATTCCCGGCGTCGAGGCGGCGCAACGAGACGTCGACGTTCACCTCGCCGGTCCCGCCGAGCACGCGTTCACGCGCACGCTCGAGGGCGCTCGCATCGACGTCACGACGATCGACAGCGATCACCTCACGGGCGTGTTGATGCTCGACACCATGGACGGCTCCGTGAAGGACGGCGCGTTCACCGCCGACGTCTGTCCGCGCACGTAGCTTGCAGAGTCTGGCCGCATGGAGCCAGACGTCCTCGTCGTCGGGGCCGGTCCGACCGGGCTCGTGCTCGCATTGTGGCTCGTACGCATGGGTGTGCGCGTACGCATCGTCGACAAGGCGCCCCAGGCGGGCACGACGTCGCGCGCGCTCGCCGTTCACGCGCGCACGCTCGAGCTCTACGAGCCGCTCGAGCTCGCACAGCCGCTGCTCGCCGAAGGCGTCGCGATCCGCGGCATCAACCTGTGGGCGCGCGGCCATCACACCGCGCAGATGGAGCTGATCGCCGGCGACGAGCTCACCCGTTACCCGTTCATCTTGATCTATCCGCAAGACCGCCACGAGCAGCTGCTCGAAGCACGGCTCGCCGATTCCGGCGTGCGCGTCGAGCGCGGCGTCGAGATCGTCCAGCTCGACGGCACGATCGCGACGACGTCGACGGGCGAGCGCATCGCGGCGCGCTTCGTCGCCGGCTGCGATGGCGCGCACTCGATCGTGCGTCGCGCGATCGGCGCCGACTTCGCCGGCGGCACCTACTCCCACGTGTTCTACGTCGCCGACGTGACCGCGCGCGGTCCGACGATCAACGGCGAGCTCCACGTCGCGTTCGACGACGCGGACTTCTTGGCGAGCTTTCCGCTCGGCGGCTCGCACGTTCGCCTGATCGGCGATCTCCGCCGCGCCGGCGAGGACCTCACGTGGGACGACGTGTCGCGCCGGATCATCGATAATCTGAAGATCGACGTCGACGAGGTCCGCTGGTTCTCGGTCTATCGCGTGCACCATCGCGTCGCGTCGCGCTTCGCCGATGGTGCGCGCTTCGTGCTCGGCGACGCCGCGCACATCCACAGCCCCGTCGGCGGCCAGGGCATGAACACCGGCATCGGCGACGCGATCAACCTCGCGTGGAAGCTCGCGTCGGTGATCCACGGCCGCGCATCGGAGGAGCTGCTCGACAGCTACGCGGCCGAGCGCGTGCCGTTCGCCGAGCGGCTCGTCGCGACGACCGATCGCGCGTTCGAGCTGGTCTCGTCGGATACCAAGTTCGCGACCACGCTCCGCAACGACGTGGTCCCGCACGTGCTGCCGACCGTGTTCCGCTTCGAGGCCGCGCGCCGGTTCGTGTTCCGCACGCTGTCGCAGATCGAGATCGCGTATCGCGATTCGCCGCTCGCGATGGGCCACGTCGGTCGCGTGCACGGCGGCGATCGCCTGCCGTGGATCCGCGAGCCCGACAACTACGTACCGCTGCGCTCGCTCGACTGGCAGGTCCACTGTTACGGCGAGGCATCGCCGGCACTGCGCGACGCCTGCGGCGAGCTGCGCATCGCGCTGCACGTGCAGCCGTGGAACGACGCCGCGCACCACGCCGGCTTCGTGCGCGACGCCGCCTACTTCGTCCGACCCGACGGCTACGTCGGGCTGGCGACGCGAGCCCCGCGCGAGCTCGCCGCGTACTGGGACGCGCGGCGGATCCGGCCGTAGCTCACGCCTTGGTGCCGCTGCGGATGTCGATCTTCGCGACGAGCATCTTGCGCGCGATCGTGCGTTCGCGGCGCGCCGGGATCCAGTCGTAGATCAGCGTCTCGATCGGCCGCCACATCGCGACCCAGCTCGAGATCACGAGGCCCTCTTTGAGGCCCTCCCCGATGCTGCCTGGAATCGCCTTGCCGACGAGCTGCGAAAGCGCGATGAGTCCGACGACGAGCACGATCGCGAGCGCGAGCGTGATCTGGCCGATCCGCCGGCGGCGGCGGCGCACGCGCTTGTTGCGCGCGATGATCTCCTCGAAGTGGGCGTGCATCGCGTCCTCGATCTCACCGGGCCGGCACGGCGTGTCGAGCCACACCACGATGCGAAGCGACGGCTCGTCGGCGAGATCCTCGCCGGCGTCGAGCAAGTACTCGGCGAGATCCGGATCGAGATCGCGCTCGCGAAACGGCGCCGGGTCGCGGTTGTCGAACAGCTGCTCGATGTTCGCCACGCGAATGTCGACGACGTGCTCGCCGTCTTCTTCGCGATACCGCGACTTCTCGCTCATCCGGCGATGGTACGCGCGATCTCCGAGCGGATCGCAGGCTCGCGGCCCTGCGCGGCCTCGCGGATCGCGGCGGCAATCGTCGGATCGGCGGCGAACGTCGCGAGCGCCTTCGCGGCGGCGATCGCGTCGGTGCGCTCGCCCGCGCGCACGATCTCGACGAGCTTCTGATTCGCGCGATCGTCGCGCAAGAGCGCGAGCGCCAGGTAGCCGACGTGCTGGCGCTGGCGCGACGTGCAGCGCGCGAGCCACGCGTCGAGCACCGCGAACGCCGCCGGGATGCGGCTCGCGCCGAGCGCCGATGCCGCGAGCTCCGCGCGATCACCGCCGCCCGCGAACAGCTCGGCGACGAAGCCGATCGCGTCCTCGCCGCCGAGGTGGAGCAGCGCCTCGAGCACGGCGGCCTCGACGTCGGGCTCGGCATCGCCGACGAGAACTTTGTAGCGCAGCAGCGCCGACGCGTCGCGCCGGCCGGCATCGCCGAGACCCTGCGCCGCGGCCACGCGCGCCGTGCGATCCGGATCTGCGAGCAAGCGCGCGAGCACGTCGAGCGTCTCGGGTCGGCCCGCGTGCGCGTACGCGAGCCCGCACACGCCGCGCAGCTCGCCGGCCGTATCCGTCGCGCCGCCGAAGCTCGGCTCGAGCTGGACGAACGCGACGCCGGGGCCGAACACGTCGGGCTCCCAGCGATCCTGATCGTGCAGGTGCCGCGCGATCGCGATCTTGCCGCGACACCCCGGATCGCGCTTCTGCGGCTGCTCGCATAGCCGCGCGAACGCCGGCGCGAGCTCGCCGCCGAGGCCCATCACCTCCGCGTGATCGAGGGCTGCCGCGACGACGATGCCGACCGTGCCGCGCAGCGCGGCTTCCACCATTGGTCGCGGAGGATCGGACCGCAGCGCGGCCAGCTTCTGCTCGATCGAGCCGGGCGACCTCGGCACGCCGCGATGTTCACACTCGTTCAGATGGGCGCCAAGCATGTTCACGAAGCAATTCCTACGAAGAACGCATGCGCTTCTCACCGCTCGTCCTCGCAAGCACGCTCGCCGGTTGCGCATCCGATCAACGACACCGGCGGCTATGCGATCCGCCTGTCGACGTCGAACCGCACGATTCCCGCGACCCCGGATGACGCCGCCGGCTACTCCGCGCGCGACGTCGGCTCGGTGTTCTACGTGTGGATCATGCCGAACGCGGCAGGCTCGACGATCACGATGGTCGGTAAACCGACGCTGAATGGCGCGGAGCCGTGCAGCCCCGGCACACCCGAGCTCGCGTGTGCCGACTTCTCGGTCAATCCGACGTTCCAGTCGACGTTCATGTCGGGCCAGGCCGAGGCCGACACCGCCCACGGCGTGCTGTCGGAGCTCTCCCTCGAAGGCTTCGCGACCGGATCACTTCCGGCCGGCACAGAACTTATTCCTGCTAATTGAGCGCGACGTGCGGCACCTAGTGTTCGCGCGTGCGCAGGCGACACAAGACCTCGACGAGCGCGCGAAGCTGCTGCAAAGCGCACCGGCGTGCAGCTGATCGAGGCGATCTGTACGGGCGCGGCCGTGGATCCCGGCTAGACTCGAAGGGTGAGTCGATTCGCGCTGTCTCTGGCCCTTTTCGGGGCTGCCGTTGCCTGTTCGGCGAAGTCCAGCACGTCGTCGCCACCACCCGCACCGCCGACCGACATCGCCGCGGCACAAGGTGCGCCGCAGCCACCGCCGCCCGATCCGCGCGAAGTCAAGCTGTCGGCCGCGGTGACCACGCTGCTCGAGCACCAGCACCTGCTCGGCCACCCGATCGACACCACGATCTCGCGCGAGGCGTACGCCGAGTATCTCGATCGCCTCGATGGCGCGAAGATGTTCCTGCTCCAGTCCGATCGCGACACGCTCGCGCGCTACGCCGACAAGATCGGCGACGAGCTGCACACCGGCCGCCTCGATCTGGCACACGAGGGCCAGAAGATCTGGCTGGCGCGCGTCGCCGAGGTCGACAAGTTCGTCTCGGACCTGTTGTCCGCGCCGATGAACCACGACGACGAGGAGTACGTCGAGCTCGATCCCAAGAAGCTCGAAGCGGCCGCGACCGACGAGGAGCTCAAGGATCGCTGGCGCAAGCGCCTCGAGCTCGAGGTGATGGAGCACGTCGCGTCGATGGAGCAGCGGCTCGCGCGCGTCGGCTCGGCGGCCGGCTCCGCAGCGGGCTCGGCCGGTCCGGCCGTGCTCGACGAGATTCCGATCGCCGACATCCCGACCACGCCGGAGGCTCGCGAGGCCAAGGCGCGCGCCGAGGTCGCGAAGAACTACTCGGCGCGGTTCAAGCGCTTCCGCGAGCCCGGCCCGCTCGACGCCGCGGCCGATCTCGTCAACGCGGTCACGCTCACGATGGACCCGCACACCGACTATCTGCCGCCGGCGGAGAAGGCCAACTTCGACATCGCGATCACCGGTTCGCTCGAGGGCATCGGCGCGTCGCTGCGCGAGCGCGACGATCTGATCGAGGTCTCGGATCTCGTGCCCGGCGGCGCAGCATGGCGCCAGGGCAAGCTCGCTGCGGGCGATCTGATCCTGTCGGTGCAAGACCCCGGCAAGGATGCGGTCGACATCGTCGACATGCGGCTCGACGACGTGGTCCAGCTGATCCGCGGCCCGAAGGGCACCGTCGTGCGGCTGCGCGTGCGCAAGCCCGACGGTCACGAGGAGATCATCGCGATCACGCGCGACGTGATCAACATCGAGGAGTCGTACGCGCGCGCCGCGATCCTCCAGCGCACCAAGGGCGGCCCGCTCTACGGCTACATTCACCTGCCGAGCTTCTACGGCGGTGCGAACACGCCGCGCCGCGCCTCGAGCGACATCCGCCGCCTGCTCGGCGAGCTCGATGCCAAGCATGTCGCCGGCATCATCCTCGACATCCGCGAGAACGGCGGTGGCTTGCTTCGCGACGCCGTGGATCTCACCGGCGAGTTCATCGACAAGGGACCGGTCGTCCAGGTCCGCGACCACGCGGGCGACCTCGAGGTCCTGAAGGACGACCATCCGGGCGTGGAGACTGCGGCGCCGCTGATCGTCATGGTCGATCAGTTCAGCGCGTCCGCCTCGGAGATCCTCGCCGGCGCGCTCCAGGATTACCGCCGCGCGCTGATCGTCGGAACCGGCCCGACGCACGGCAAGGGCACGGTCCAGGCCGTGATCGATCTCGATCGCGACGCCGATCGCCCCGTGCTCGGCGTCCTCAAGATCACGATCCAGCAGTTCTTCCGCGTCAGCGGCGCGTCGACGCAGATCGATGGCGTGACGCCCGACATCACGCTGCCGAACCCGTCGAGCTACATCAAGAGCGCCGAGCGCACGCTCGACCACGCGATCCCGTTCATGAAGATCGCGCCCGCGCCGCACGACGACTGGAAGATCAACTACGACGTGCTGAAGCTCCAGCGCGACAGCGCGGCGCGCGTCGCTCGCAACCCGATCTTCGTCAAGATCTCCGCAACCGCGGAGCTCCTCGCGAAGCGCCGCGACGATACGCGCGTGCCGCTCCAGCGCTCCGCCTGGGACGCGCGCGAGAAGAAAGAGAAGGACGAGCTCGCGGCCGTCGCGCCCGACCTCGACAAGGCGCCCGTCACGCTGACCGTGAAGGCGCTCGAGGATCCGCTCGCGTCGAAGCCGACGCGCCCGCCCGGCTCGACGGGCCGCACCGACGATCGCCTCCAGCGCTGGCAGGACGCGCTGGCGCGCGACCCGTGGCTCGACGAGAGCGTGTCGCTGCTCGGCGAGATGAAGTAGTCGATCGATCGCGCTCAGTCGCAGCCGTCGGGGCCGCACGCGGCGCCGTCGGCAAACGCTTGCTCGGGCGAGCCGTCTGCCCACGCGCGGTCGAGTGCGCCGCGCAGGACATCGGCCGGTTGCGCGCCCGACACCGCGAGGCGGCCGCCGAACACGAAAAAGGGCACGCCGGTGATGCCCAGCTCGCGCGCGATCGCTTCGTCGCCGCGCACCTCGGCGGCAAATCGTTCGGGATCGGCGAGCACCTCGTCGGGATCGAGGCCGACGTCGCGCGCACACGCTGCGAGCACGTCGCGATCGGCGATCGACTGGCCATCGGTCATGTAGGCGCGAAACAGCCGCTCCTTCAGCTTGTCTTGCTTCGCGGCGCCGGCTGCGTGCGCGAGGTGCAGGAGGCGATGCGCGTCGAACGTGTTGCCCGGCTTCATACGATCGAAGCGCAGCTCGAGCCCGTCGCGCGCGCCGACCGCGACCACCTGATCGAGCCGCGTCTGCGCGACCTCGACGCTCGTCCGGTACTTCGCGGCGAGTCGCTCGACCATCGGCTGCGGCGCCGGCTGCTTCGGCGCACTCGGATCGAGCTCGAACGAGCGCCACGTGATCGCGACGTCGTGACCGAAGCCGCTTAGCGCCTGCTCGAGGTGGCGCTTGCCGATGTAGCACCAGGGACAGGCGATGTCGGACCAAATGTCGATGCGGAGCGGCTTCACGCCGACACCGTAGCAGTACCTTCGCCGCATGACGCACTCCAACGTCGTCCACGGCGACGAGGTCGCGGCGACGACCCAGTCGAAAGGGCAGTTCGAGCACACCGCGCGACGGCTCGGCGCGGCAGCCGGCGCCACGACGCTGGGCGTCTCGCTGTTCGAAGTGCCCGCCGGCAAGACCGCGTTCCCGTATCACTTTCACAGCTCGTGCGAAGAAGGTGTGTACATCCTCGCCGGCGAGGGCACGGCGCGCATCGGCGGCGAGTCGATTCCCGTCCGCGCGGGCGACTACGTCGCGTTTCCGCCCGGGCCGGACTTCGCGCATCAGCTGACCAACACCGGCACGCAGACGCTGCGCTACCTCGCGCTGAGTGCGCCTGCCGTGTTCCTCGGAATGGACATCGTCGGCTATCCCGATTCCAACAAGGTCGCGTTCGCGGCCGGCGCCAAGCCCGGCAAGCCGCTGCGCGAGGCCGCATCGATCATGAAGATCATCAAGTCCGACACGCCCGACGTCGGCTACTACGACGGCGAGCCGCTCGCGAAGTAGTCCGCTCATGCTCGAGCGCTTCACGCAGCCCGCGATCGGCGCATCGCCGCGGCGATTCAACGTCGCCCGCGGCGGCCTCGCGGCGGTCACGATCGACGGCGCGCTTCGCGAGCTGCGCTGGGGCCTGCTCGCACCGTGGCGCGGCCATGGCGGCAAGCGACCGCCGCCGATCTACACCGCCGACGCGACGGCCATCGAACGCACGCCACTCTTGCGCCGCGCGACACGTTGCGCCGTGCACGCCGATGGCTTCTATGCGTGGCTGAAGATCCGCAGCAAGCGGCACGCGTTCTGGATCCACGCGGGCGATACCGCCGCGTTCGCAGGTCTCGCGGCGACGCATGCCGACGACGGCATCGAGTCGTTCGCGATCGAGATCGGGCCCGCCCCGCCCGAGCTCGCACGCATCACGGCGATCGCACCCGTGTTGCTCGAGCCTGCGCCGTGGCGCGCAACCGAGGTCTCGACGTACTTCGCCGATGCCAGCCATGACGACGCGCGCTGCATCGAGCCGCTCGACGAGCATCCACGGCTTCTCTAGTCCAACCAGCGCGCTCCAGGGACGCTCTCCACTAGCTCAACCAGGGACGCTCTCCACTAGCTCAACCAAGCACGGGTTAACGTCGCGAGATCACACACGCCGCGAGGGACGGTCTCCACTATCTCGGGCTTTCGAGCGCTTTCAGCTCGCGACCACGCCGAAATTCGCGCCGCGAACCGACGCGAAAGACGCGATAGTGGAGACCGTCCCTCGGCGCGTCTGTGATTTCAGCCGCTTGAGGTGCGCTTGGTTGAGCTAGTGGAGAGCGTCCCTATTGCGGGGTGCCGGCTGCGAAGTCGGTATCGATCGCCGCTTTGACCTTGGCGAGCTCGCTCGCAGTCGTGAAGATCACGCCGAGCTCGCGGTTGTAGCTGAGCGAGCCGGTCGAGAAGTTTTCCGAACCGACGAACCCACGCGCGCACGTCGTGCCCGTGCAGTCGACGACGACTGCCTTCGCGTGGATGTACGGGTTCGTCATCGTGCCGTTGCTCGACGTCGGCCCGGTGACCACCACCTTCGCGCCGGCCATCTTCACCCGCTGGATCGACGTCTGATCGGGGCTGTCGTTCGCGATCACGACGTGCACGGTCACGCCACGGTTGGCCGCGTTCTGAACCGCCTGCACGACGCCGTTCTGGTTGAGGTCCGAGAACTCTTCGCCTTCGACGTCGAGCGTCGTCGTCGCCGTGTTGATGAGCCCGACGAGCTCGGACCGCGCGTTCGAGTTCGCGACGACGAGGTCGCCCGACGGCGCGATCGCTTGCAGCGCGTGATCGGCATTGAAGATCGCCGTCGCCTCGGCGACGTCGGCCGGATCGGTATCGAGCGCGAGGTACTCGCGGTTGCTCGTCGGTGCCGACGTCGTCGCGTTCATCGTCATGATCCACGCCGACGTACCGTCGATGATGATCGTCTTCTCGTGCGTGAACGTGAACGCCGTGCTCGACCACACGGCCGACACGCCGGCCGTGGTGAGCTTCGTGAACGCCGACATGTTGAACGACTTGTTGTTCACGCCGCTCTGCGCGCCGGCTCCGGTCGAGCCGTCGAGCACCGCCTGGACTTTGACGCCGGCCTTCGCGCGCGCGACCAGCGCGTTGATGATGTCGTCGTCGCTCAGCTCGTACATCGTCATGTCGATCGACGTGGTGGCAGCATCGATCGCGTCGACGAGCTGCGCCGCGTCCGAGCCGTCGGGCTCGACGGTGATCACGACCGAGGTCGTGCCTTTCAGATCGGCGTCTGCCGTCGGTCCCGCCGCGTCCGCGCTGCCCTGCCCGCCGTCGCCCGATGCGCCCGTGTTCCCGCCACAAGCTGCGAGGGCGGCGATCGCGACGACAACTCCGAAACAGCGCATTGGCCGAACGTACACGGCTCGCGACCGCAGGGGCGAACTTTCGCAGGGCCGTTGGCCTGGTCGCGTGGAGCTATAGTTCGCGCATGACGTCGCGTTTTCCGTACATGAAGCTCGCGCCTGGCGCGTACCAGGCGATGCAGGGCCTCGAGAAGTACCTCCACGAGTGCAGCCTCGAGCCCACGCTCATCCATCTCGTCAAGCTCCGCTGCTCGCAGCTCAACGGGTGCGCGTTCTGCATCGACATGCACTGGAAGGATCTCCGCGTGCTGTGCAACGAGCCCGAGCATCGGCTGTACGCCCTCGACGCGTGGGAAGAATCACCGTTCTACAGCGAGCGCGAGCGCGCTGCGCTGGCCTACGCGGAGGCGTGTACGAACATCCAGGACGGACACGTTTCCGACGAGGTATACGCGCACGCGCGCACGCAGCTCAGCGAGCTCGACGTCGCGAACCTGACGTTCGTGGTCGCGACGATCAACGCGTGGAACCGGCTCGCGATCGCGTCGCGCGCGGAGCCCGGCCACTATCAGCCCAAGCAGGTGGCGTGATGCGCGTCGCGGTGGCGTGCGACCACGCAGGTTTCCCGCTCAAGCAGCGCGTGATCGAGGTCGTGCGCGCGCACGGGCACGAGCCGATCGATCTGGGCACCAACTCGACGGACCCGGTCGACTATCCCGACTACGCGAAGGCGATCGGCGAAGCGATCCAGCAGGGCCGCGCCGACCGCGGCGTCCTCTTGTGCGGCAGTGGCGTCGGCGCCGCCGTCGCCGCGACGAAGCTGCGCGGAATCCGCGCGGGCGTGTGCCACGACACGTACTCGGCGCATCAGGGGGTCGAGCACGACGACATGAACGTGCTCGCGCTCGGCGCGCGGATCATCGGGCCCGAGCTCGTGCCCGAGCTCGTCGGCGCCTATCTCAACGCCCGGTTCACCAACGAAGAACGCCACGTCCGGCGCCTCGCAAAAATCTCCGCGCTCGAGGGACGCTCTCCACTAGCTCAACCAGAGCGACCTTAACCGCGCGGTTTTGTTGATCGCGCGAGGGACGGACTAAACTGAGGCCCGTTTTCTGCCGGGCGTTTCAGCGCTCGCGCGCGTCCGCACACGTCTGCACCGCTTCAAAACCATGCGTTAGTTTAGTCCGTCCCTCATGGCCCTAAAGATTTCGCAACGTTGGTCCCGCTCAGGTTGGGATAGTGGAGAGCGTCCCTGGTGATTTTGGGAGATGGCGTCGCGGAGCTCCGGCGGCGCAGCGTGCTGCCGGCGGATCACGCGATCGTGACCTCGTTGCCGGATCACAGCGAGCTGCCGCAGCTCGGTGGCGTCGACGCGTGGAAGCGCTGGTTCATCGACGTCGTGGAGCTGGCGTGCCGCGCGGTCGCGGACGACGCGGTCGCGATCTTCTATCAAACGGACGTCAAGCACGACGGCCGCTGGGTCGACAAAGGCCACCTCGTCATGTGCGGCGTCGATGCCGCCGGCAGCCACGCGCTGTGGCACAAGATCGTCTGCCGCGTGCCGCCGGGCACCACGACGTTCGGCCGCCCGGCGTACACGCACTTCATCTGCGCGAGCCGGGCGCGTCGCCTGCCGCCGGGCGCCTCGACGCCCGACGTGCTCCCCGAGCTCGGCGAGATGACGTGGTCCCGCGCGATGGGCTCGGCCGCGTGCGAAGCCGCCGTCGCGTTCGCCGCCTCGGTCGGCGCGCGCGTGATCGTCGATCCGTTTTGCGGGCTCGGCAGCGTGCTCGCCATCGCCCGCGCGCGCGGCCTCGACACGCTCGGCGTCGAGCTGTCCCGCCGCCGTGCCGCCAAGGCTCGCCGCATCGATCAATGAAGCTGGTCGTCTACAACGTCAACTGTCGCAGCATCGCGCTCGCCGAAACACTCGAAGCGATCACGGCGCTCGATGCCGACGTGATCCTCTTGCAAGAGATCGCCGACGTCGCGCACGCCTCGTATCCGCACCGCGCCATGCACGCCGATGCGCGCGCGGCGGGCGGGCTCGCCGTGCTGTCGCGCCTGCCGATCGAGCTCGACGAGCTCATCCCGACCGCGCCCGATGGCTGGTTCCCGGCGCAGCGCCTGATCGTCGGCGGCATCCAGATCCTGCACGTGCACCTGCGGCCCGCCCTCGACGAGCGCGGCTGGGCGACCGGCTACATCTCGACCCCGCCGATCCGCCTGCGTCAAATCCAGACGTACTGGGCACGCGTCGCGCCGGATCCGCCCGCGATCGTCGCCGGCGACTACAACGAAGAGCCGGCCGGCACCACCGTCTCGTTTCTCGCCGCGCAGGGCCTCACGCGCGTCGTGCCCGACGGGCCGAAGACGTGGCGCTACCTGCGCGAGGGCCGCGAGATCCTCGCGCTCGACATCGATCACGTGATGATCGATCGCAGGCTCGCCGCGAGCGACGCGCGCGTGCTCGACGTCGGCGGCTCGGATCACCGGCCGATCGAGGTCACCGTGTCGCGCCAGCGCTGAACCAGCGCCGCGATCAGCGCGAGCCGGCGCCCTGCTCTGCCCGGCGCGAGCGGCGCCGGCGCGAGCTCGAGCTCGCGGCCGTAGTCCTCGAGGCTGCCGACCTTGCGCTGCTCCTTGCGCTGCGCGGCGCGCCGCACGTCGAGTCGATCGAGCGCAGCGACCGTGTCGATCAGCTCGACCGCGTAGTGGCCCCACGCGCACACGAGATCCGTCGGGCGCAGCCAGCGCTCGACCGACGCGAGCACGTCCGCACGCGAGCTGCCGGCGCGCAGCGTGGCCTCGTCGAGCTCGGTGTGAAACGTCGTGCTCGGCGCGAGCTCGCCCGCCGGCGCCGCGATCGCCGACAGCGTCTCGCCGGTCGCGGGGCGATGCAGCGCGACCTGCACGAGCTCGTCGGGCCGCGCGTGCTTCGGCCACGCGTTCGCCTCGGCGGTCACGCACACGACATCGCTCCAGCGCTCCGCGAGCTCGGCCGGCAGCAGCACCGACCGCTGACGCGGCGCGCCTTCTTGGCGCGGCAGTCGATACGACGTGCGCCGCGGCGCCGACGCCTGCGCCGCGAGCTGCGCATCGACCATCGCGTGAAACGGATCGAGCAGCGCGCGCACGCGCTCCGGATCGCCTTCGAGCACGCCGAGCACGTGCATCAGCGCCTCGATCGTCGACACGAACTTGTCGTCGGGCTCCTTGCGAATCCGGTAGTGCGACGGCTCCGGCGCGACGAACGCGTAGCGCGGCAACGCCTGCAGCACCGGGCTGCGGTTGACGACGCCGCGCGCCTGCGACCACGTGCCGTCGACGCAGATCAGCGTGACCGGGCCCGCCGGTGGCTCGCGCAAGATGTCGCGCGCGCCGCGGCCGGGATACAGGAGGATCGCGGGCGGGCCGGCGAGCACGTCGGCGAGCGCGTCTTCGGTCCACTGCATGCCGACGCGCAACGTCGCGCCGGGCAGCGCGAGGCTCGCCATTCGCGCCGTGCCGATCGGCATGTCGCGCTCGCGCGGATGCTGGAGGATCACCACGCGCGTGCGCGTCTCGAGCCGCGGCAGCGCCGCGCAGTAGCAGACCTTTGTCGGTCGCTTGCAGCGCGGGCAGATCGGACGAGCATCGATCACGGCGGGCACACCGGTGCGTCGACGCGCGCGAGCAGCCACGCGGCCGCATCGGCCGCCGAGGCCTTGTCGCGATCGACCATCGCATTGGCCTGGCGCATGAGCTCGACGGGCACGTGCAGCGGCGCGAGCGCGCACGCCACGCGCGCGTCGTCGGCGATGCGGCTGCCGAGCAAGATCGTCGCGTCGTACGGGGGCAACGCATTCAGCGGATCGGCGAGCACGACGAGGTCGTTCGCGGCGATGCGACCGTCGCTCGAGAACGCCGAGATCGCATCGACCTCGCCGCGCGCGACCGCCTCGTACAACAGGGCCGGGTCGAACGTCGTCGAGCGCCCGAAGTGCACGCCGTACGTGCGTTCCACCGCCGCCCACTCGGCACGGCCGAGGAACTCGTAATCGGCGCCGAGCGACAGCTGCGGCGCGACACGCGCGAGATCGCCGAGCGTGTGCAGGTCGTAGCGCTGCGCGGTGTCGCGGCGCACCGCGATCGCGTACGTGTTCTCGAACCCGAGCGAGCCGAGGCTGCGCACGCCGTGATCGTGTGCGAGCCAGCCTTCGATCTCGGCGAGCACCTGCCAGCGCGCGACGTTCGACGCGCGGTGCATGACGTTGGTCCACAGCGTGCCCGTATAATCGACGTAGACGTCGACATCGCCGCGCACCAGCGCATCGAAGATCACGTTCGAGCCGAGGCTTTGCGCGAGGTCGGCCGAGATCCCGACGGCGGCGAGCCGCGCGCGCAAGAGCTCTGCCAGCACGTACTGCTCGGTGAACGTCTTCGCGCCGATCCGCACGTGCGTGATCGCCGCGCGCGCGGCCGGCTCTTTCGACGTACGCACGGCGACGTGATCGTCCGACGGATGGATCGCACGCGGCACCACGCCGATGACGATCGCGACGAACGCGGCGAGCCCGGCGAGCGGGATCCACGCGCGGCGGCGCCGCCGGCCGGCAAGCGACAGCTCGAACGCGGCGAGGATCGCGTCGAGCGTGAGCGCGAGCGCCGCCGAAGCGGCGACGCCGGCGAGCAGCATCGCGAAGTTGCGCGTCTGCAGGCCGGTGAAGATGTAGTTGCCGAGGCATGCCTGGCCGACCGGCGTGGCGAGCGTCGCGGCGCCGACCGTCCACACCGCGGCGGTGCGAATGCCGGCCGCGATCACCGGCGCGGCGAGCGGCAGCTGCACGAAGCGCATCACCTGCCACGGCGACATGCCCATGCCGATCGCGGCCTCGACGGCGGCCGGATCGACGCCGCGCAGGCCGGTCACCGCGTTGCGCAGGATCGGCAACAGCGCGTAGAGCGCGAGCGCGATCAGCGCGGGCGCGAAACCGAACGGCGGGCCGCCGATCGCCGCGAGGATCGGCACCATCAGCGCGAGCAGCGCGAGGCCCGGCACGGTCTGGACGATGCTGGTGACCGCGATCGCGATCTCGGCGAGCAACGGCCGGCGGGTCGCGACGATCGCGATCGGCAGGCTGATCGCCGCGCCGATCAGGAGCGCGATCAGCGCGAGCTCCAGGTGCGCCGCGAGCAGTGGCGCGAGACCGCGAAGCAGATCGGTCATAGCCCGCGCACCACCTCGGCCTGCTCGCGCGCTAGCCCGACGAGCCGCGCGACGTAGTCGTCGGCGGGATTCGCGGCGAGCTCGTGCGGCGTCGCGAGCTGGCGCAGCTCGCCGCGGAACATCACCGCGATCCGATCGGCCAGCGTGAACGCCTCGACCATGTCGTGCGTGACCATCACCGACGTCAGGTTCAGCTCGCGGTGGATGCGCGCGAGCTCGCGCTGGAGGCCGAGCCGCGTGATCGGATCGAGCGCGCCGAGCGGCTCGTCGAGGAGCAGCACGTGCGGCTTGGCGGCGAGCGCACGCGCCACGCCGATGCGCTGGCGCTGACCGCCCGACAGCTGATCGGGAAACCGAGGGCCGACGTCGGGCATCCCGACCAGCTCGAGCAGCTCGGCGACGCGCGCGCGGATCGCGTCGTCGGTCCAGCCGAGCAGGCGCGGCACGGTGGCGATGTTGTCGGCGATCGTGAGGTGCGGGAGGAGGCCGATGTGCTGGATCACGTAGCCGATGCGGCGGCGCAGCGCGACCACGTCCTCGCCGCGGACGTCTTTTCCGGCGATTCGCAC
>Ga0268266_10003652_pt1 | contig 15207 bp, 17 predicted proteins | sample KBSS13metaG_FD_190356 | JGI IMG/M metagenome (GOLD analysis project Ga0268266, IMG submission 190356) | Switchgrass rhizosphere microbial communities from Kellogg Biological Station, Michigan, USA - KBS S1-3 metaG (SPAdes) (version 2) | ecosystem: Host-associated > Plants > Roots > Rhizosphere...
CCCGGCAGCACTCGGGCCGGCAGCACCCGGGCCGGCAGCACCCGGGCCGGCAGGACTCGAACCGGCAGCACACAGCCCGGCAGCGCTCAGCCCGGCAGTACTCGACCCGGCGGTTCTGAGTCCGGCAGTCGTGGGTCCGGCAGCCCGCGGTGCGGTCCAGGACCCCGGCGCGCCCGTCGGGGAGCCGGGGATCCGGCAGGTGAGCGAGTGCGCGGGTCCGGGCGGCACCGGGCTCGGCGGCGGCCTCGCACTGGCCGAGGCCCATACCCTGGCCGACGGCGCGGGGATCCGGGTCGCCGTGATCGACACCGGCGTCGCGCCCCATCCCCGCCTCCCGCGGCTGCGCGGCGGCGGCGACTACCTCACCGGCGGGGACGGTCTTCAAGACTGCGACGGCCACGGCACCGCCGTCGCCGGGGTGCTCGCCGCCGCGCCGGGGCCGGACGACGAGGTGCGGGGCGTCGCGCCCGGCGTGGAGGTGATCGCGATCCGCCAGGCCAGCCCCTCGTTCACGGTCGCGGGCGGCACCCGTCCCGCAGGCGACACCGCGACCCTCGCCGAGGCGCTCGAGCGGGCGGTGTGGCTCGGCGCCTCGGTGGTCACGGTCAGCGAGGCCGTGTGCGTCGACCCGGCGCGGGCCGCACTCGTCGGACGACCGTTGGCGGCGGCGCTCCGCACCGCCCTCGCCGCCGACGTCCTGGTGGTCGCCGCCGCGGGCAACGTCGGCTCCGGCAGCTGCACCGGCGCGGCCGGTGAGGTCCCGCTGCCCGCCGCGGCGGGGTACGTCCCGGGCTCGGCCCCGCTGGCCGACGGGGTCCTGGCGGTCGGCGCCACCACCCCGGACGACGCCCCCGCCCCCTTCACCGTCCGCGGCCCGTGGGTGGACCTGGCGGCCCGCGGGACCGACCTGCGCTCGCTCGCCCCCGGCGGCGGGCTCACCGAGCCCACCCTGGCCGGGACCAGCCTGGCGGTCCCGATCGTGGCCGGCACCGCGGCACTGGTCCGACAACGCTTCCCGGAGCTGAGCGCCGTCGAGGTCGCGGCCCGGCTGGTCGCCACCGCACGTCGCCCCGCCGCGGGCCCCGACGCCGTCGGGGCCGGCGCCGTCGACCCCCTCGCCGCACTCACCGGTCTGCCGCTGCCCCGGTCGGCCGCCGACCCCCGCGAGGCGACCGCGCGGGAGCCGGCCACACCCCGGCCCCCGACCTTCCCGCCCTGGGTGCCCCTCACCGCCCTGGCGGTCCTGTCACTGCTCGTCGCGGCGAGCCCGGCGCTGGCCCGCCGTCGCTAGTGCCCAGACCGGGAACCATGCCGCGTCCGCACTCGGCGGCGCCCCGGTGTCCCACGCCGGGTCACGACACCCGGCCTCCGGCGAGCACCTGCTCGCGCAGGATGTCGGCGTGTCCACAGTGGTGGGCTAGCTCGCGCAGCACCTGCAGGTACACCCAACGGACGGTGCGGGGGCCGCTACGGTGGCCCGTCACGACCGCGTCCAGCGAGAGATCGGCCACGGCCGCCCGGGCCGTCTCGCAGGCCGCCCGGTGAGCCGCCGTGACGGTGGCGACGGTGTCGTCCGCGGCGAGCCGGAAGGACTCGTCCGGCGTGCTCACCAGGCCGAGCCCGCGGCGGGACGCGCCGCCGACGCACTCCTCGAACCAGATCCGCTGCATCCAGGTGACGTGCCTGACCAACCCGAGCAGCGTCGTCGCCGACGGCACGAGCCGACGGCGGACCTGCTCCTCGGTGAGTCCCTCCAGGGTGCGCTCCAGGGCGGTGCGGTACTCCTCGACGAACGCGTCCAGCTGGGTGCGCTCGTCGTCCACGAGCACGTCGAACGACCCCATGGCGATGATCGTAGGCGGGCTCAGCCCACCCCGGCCATCGCCGCCCGGGCCTGGGCCAGGTCGACCGTCCCACCCCGCGGGAGCAGCCGCAGGATCGACTCGGGGGCGCCCGCCACCACCGACGGCAGCCCCAGGGCCGCGGCCGTCTCCGCGTCCGCCACGCCGTAGGCCACCCCGGCGGCCGAGACCAGCCACAGCGCGCCCCCACCGGTCGGCGAGACCGCCCGGACCGGTCCGCCGCCGAACAGGACCACGTCGTCGACCCGCACCGCGGCCGGGGCGATCGGCGGTTCGCCGACCGTGACCGCCCACCGTCCTGCCGACCACGTCGCGCAGACCGGTCCGGCCGGAACCCAGTCCGGCACCGTCGGCGGCCACTGCGCGACCGGCATCAGCTCCCGCCGCGGCACCCCCGCCACCACCGCGGGCGCGACCTCCCGTGCGACCCCACCGCGCGCCCGCAGCACCTCGGCCACGGTGGCCGGGACCTCCTGCACCCCACCGGGTAGGACCGCCAGCCACCGCCGGACGCCGTCGAGTCCCTCGACCACCAGGACGTCCCCCGGGCGGCCGGGGACGTCGGTGGGACCGGGTCCGTCCGGCAGCTCCGGCACCGCGAACGCGGGGCCTTCGGGCAGCGCGGAGAGCACCGCCGACGCCACCGTCACCGGCGTCCGTCCGGCCAGGCCCAGCGCGGCCTGTGCGGCGGGATCGCGGACCGCGTGCCGCACCCCGTCGACGACCGCGTAGCCGTCGCCCGCCGGGGTCCGCGCCCACAACGCCGGACCCCGGTCGACCGGGGGATCCGCCGTGCCCGCCAGGACCGACGGTCCGTCGCAGACACCCCAGCGCTCGGGGACCTGCGCGACGAGCCCCACCCCCGTCGCGCCGTCGACGGCGGCGGGCGCGGTCCGCGCGGCCCCGGCGAGATCGGCGTCGGCGACCATCCGCGGTTCGCCCGCGGGCAGCCCCAGGGCGGCGCGGACGAGCCGGGCGGCGACCGCGTCGGCGACCGGGACCAGCCGCGGCGGGTCCTGGGCGACCGCGAACACCGCCCCCGACGGCGTGCCCACCACCACCGCCTGCTCGGGCCAGAGGGGCCGGGGCACGACCGCCGCGTAGACCGCCGCGCCCACCAGCCCGAGGACGGCCAGCAGCGCACCCACGACCGTGGCCCGACGCTGCGCGCGCAGCTGCTCGTGCAGCGGCACCGGGTCGGCGCGGACCAGCGCCGCCTCCAGCCTCCGCAGCCCGTACCGGTGCGCGTCGGCCTGGTCCCTGGTAGCGGGTGGGCGGGGGATCATGGCAGCGCGGGCGGGCGGGGGATCATCGCAGCGCGGGTGGGCGGGGGATCACGTCCGGACGGTAACCCCCGACCGGCCCTCCCCGAGGCGGAACGGACTCACTCGGCGACGCCGATGTCCTCGTTCCACAGGTCCGGCCGCGCCGCGATGAAGTCCTCCATCAGCTGCACGCAGCGGGGATCGTCCAGCACCGTCACCGCGACGCCGTGCTCGGCCAGCCAGTCGTGGCCGCCGTGGAAGGTCCGGGCCTCGCCGATCACCACCGCGCCGATGTTGAACTGCCGGATCAGGCCGCTGCAGTACCAGCACGGCGAGAGCGTGGTGACCATCGTGGTGCGCCGGTAGTCCTTCTGACGTCCGGCGTCGCGGAAGGCGGCCGTCTCGCCGTGCACGGACGGATCGTCGTCCTGGACCCGACGGTTGTGGCCCCGGCCCAGCACCTCGCCGTCCGGCCCGAGCAGCGCGGCGCCGATCGGGATGCCGCCCGACGCCAGACCCTTCCGGGCCTCCTCCAGTGCGATCTCGAGAGACATGGGGTCAGCCTACGGAGATCGCGTCGAGCCGCTCGCGGATGAACGGCCCGCACGTCACCGCGGGGCCGCCGCCGAGCGGGGTGACGACGGCGTCGTGGTCGAGCTCGAAGAACCACACCAGCGACACCAGCTCCTCGGCAGGCGCCCCGGCCTGCGGCGGGAGCACCCGGTGTCTGCCCGAGCGCCACCGCCCGCCGCTCCACAGCGCCAGCAGGTCCCCGATGTTGATCGTGAGGGCGGCGGGGTCGTAGGGCGCGTCCCGCCAGCCGCGGGCGTCGGTGTGCACCTGCAGCCCGCCTGCGCCCGGCTCGCGGTCGAGCACCGTGACCGTCCCGAAGTCGGTGTGCGGGCCGATCCGGAACTGCCCCGGCGCGGGCTCGCCCACCTCGGTCAGCGGCGGGTACCGGTTCACGTTGAAGGTCCAGGTCGGGTTGACGGTGGTGAACGCGGGGGCGTCGAGGACGGTGGCGCAGAGCGCGAGCAGGGCGTCGGAGACGCGCCGCATGTGCCCGGCGTAGTCCTGCACCGCGGCCCGCAGCGAGGGCGAGGGCCAGGCGTTGGGCGGGAACCACACCTCGTCCACGGCGGGGTCGCCGGTCGGGGTCTCCGGCCCGAACGCGAGCGACTCCTTGAGGTCCGGCAGCGGCTCGCCCTCGATCGCGCCGTTGGCCTCGACGCCCGGCGCGAGCCACCCGCGGCCGCCGATGCGCGCCGCCCACCGCTCCTTGTCGTCGCCCGCGAAGAACCGCCGGGCCTCCCGACGCACCGCCGCGGCCGACCCGGCGGGCACCCCGTGCCCGGTCAGCAGCAGGAACCCGGCCTCGCGCAGGGACGCGTCGACCGCCTCGAGGTCGGGGGACCCCAGGTCGACCGTCCGGATCGGCTCGCTCATGTCCGGAGACGATGCAGCCCGTCACCCTCCCCCGGCAAGCGTGGCAACCGAGACGAAACACGGCTTACGCTGGTGCGGTGAGCCCGCCCGAACCCTCCCCGGACGCGGTCACGGCGGATCTCGCGCTGCTGCGCAGGCACGAGCCCGTCCTGCGCTACACCCACGGCGAGCTGTTCCTGCCCATCGCCGTCGACGACTACGTGGCCCGCTGCAGCCTGTGGGACGAGCGCGACGAACCGCTCGTCCCCGCGGGCGAGCTGACGATCGGCTCCCTGGCCGAGAGCGGCCGCCGGTACCGCGAGCGCAGGCTGCACCTGCGGTTCGTGCAGAAGTCGTTGAGCGCCAAGGAGGTCCGTCGCTGGCGGCGCACCGAGCGGCCCCGGGTCGGCGGGATCGGCCGGTTCGCGGCGGTCGGCGTGATCGCGCGGCTGATCGACGTCGTGCTGCGGCTGTCGCTGCTCGTGCGCGGCAAGGTGCCCAACGGCCTGGTCGCGGCCGCCCACCGGCGCACCGCGGAGCTGCAGGGCGCCACCTACTACGGCCGGGTGGTGCGCGAGGCGGGCTACACGGTGCTGCAGTACTGGTACTTCTACGCCTTCAACGACTGGCGCTCGACCTTCCACGGCGTCAACGACCACGAGGCGGACTGGGAGACCGTGTCGGTCTACCTCGCCCCCGGCGCGTCGGGCGAGCTGGAGCCGACCTGGGTCGCGGGCTCGTCCCACGACCACACCGGGGACGACCTGCGCCGCCGCTGGGACGATCCGCTGCTGGACCGGGACGGCGACCACCCGGTGCTCTACCCGGGCGCCGGGTCGCACTCGCACGCGTTCGTGGCCGGGGACTACGTCGTGAGCGTGGGCCTGCCCGCGCTGCGCGCCGTGCTGCGGACGATCCAGCGCGTCCGGGCCTGGCTGATGCCGTTCGCCCCCGAACCCGGCAGCGGCAGCTTCGACATCCCGTTCATCGACTACGCCCGCGGCGACGGCATCGCGCTCACCTCGTGGACGCAGGTCCCGATCGACGACTCCACCCCGTGGCTGCGCGACTTCCGCGGACTCTGGGGCCTGGACACCAAGGACTCGTTCGGCGGCGAGCGCGCCCCCGCGGGTCCGCGCTACGAGCGCGACGGCTCGGTTCGCCGCTCCTGGGCGGACCCCCTCGGCTGGGCGGGCCTGGACAAGGTGCCCGCGACCGCGGACGAGGAGGTCGCGGCGCTCGAGGAGCGCATGAAGCTCCTGCAGTCGAGGGTGGACGCGCTGGATTCCGAGATCTCCGCCGAGCGCGTGTCGACGCGCGGGCTCTACGCGGAGATCCGTTCCCTGGCCGCTCGCTCCGACGCCACCCCGGACCGTTCCGTGCACGTCGAGGAGCTGCGGGCCAAGGAGACGGTCCTGGCCGCGCTGGTGGCCGAACGGGTCCGGCTCACCGAGGAGATCGAGGTCCAGGCGGACCGGCTCGCCGGCCCCCGCCCACCCGGCCCTCCGGACTCCCACCTGCACAATCCGCACCTGCCCTACGTCGTGCACGCGGACCTGCGCTCCCGGTTCCTGCGGGTCTGGGCGGCGCTGTCCATCCCCGTGCTGATCGGCGGGCTGGGCGCGCTGCTGTTCTGGCCGCGGCTCTCGACGCTGCTGTGGTTCGCGATCGGCCTGGTCGCCTTCGCCGTCGTCGAGTCGGTGGCCCGACGCCGCTCGATCGAGTTCGCCGCGAGCCTGGCCGGGCTGGCGATCACCGCCCTGGTCGTGACGGGTCTGGTGATCGCGCTGCTCTCGGGCTGGAAGATCGTGCTGGCAGGCTCCCTGGCCCTGGCCGCGGTGATCCTGCTGGTGGTGAACGTCCGCGAGCTGAGAGGCCGCTGACCCTCCCCCACGGATGAGCGAACGGCACTTTCGCTCACTAGGTTTGAGCGAAAGTGCCGTTCGCTCATGGGGTGGTGGGGAGGCGGAGGTTTCGCGTCACCGCGGCTCGGGCGGCCAGCTCCGCGTCCGGTGGGTAGTCGACGCCGACCAGCGTCAGGCCGTGGGCGGGGGCGACCGCCACTCCCGACTCGCGGGAGGTCCGGGTCAGCAGCGACGCGGGCCAGTCCACCGCGCGCCGCCCCCGTCCCACGTCCAGCAGCGCCCCGATCAGGCTGCGGACCATGGAGTGACAGAAGGCGTCGGCGGACAGTTCGGCCACCAGCACCTCGCCCTCGGAGTGCCAGGAGAGCCGCTCCAGCCCGCGGACGGTGGTGGCGCCTTCACGGTGCTTGCAGAACGCCGCGAAGTCGTGCTCCCCCACCAGCAGGGCCGACGCCGCGTTCACCGCGGCCCTGTCGACGGGATGCGGCCACGACAGGGTGTCCCGGGCGCGGAGCGGGTCCGCGCCCCACGGGGTCACCGCCACGCGGTACCGGTAGTGCCTGCGCAGTGCCGCGAACCGCGCGTCGAAGTCGGCGGACACGGGCGTCACCGCCCGCACCCGGACGTCCGGCGGCAGGAGCCGGGCGAGCCTGCGCACCAGCCACTCGGGGTCCACCGACGCGGGGAGGTCGACATGGACCACCTGGCCCGACGCGTGCACCCCCGCGTCCGTGCGCCCCGCGACCGTCAGCGAGACCTCAAAGCGGGTCAGGCGCGACAGCGCCTCGGTGAGCACTCCCTGGACGGTGCGCAGTGCGGGCTGGATCGCCCACCCGGAGAAGTCCGTGCCGTCGTAGGCGACGTCGAGACGACAGCGCCGGACCCCACAAACGGGAGCGAGCCCGCCGTCCGGAAGGACGACGGGCTCGCTCACGGGCGGACGATCAGGAATCGTCGGCGTCCTTCTTCTGCGACTCCGGCAGCGAGAACCCGGCGGCCTCGGCGGCCTCCGGGCTGGCGAACCAGACCTCGGCCACGGTCCGGTCGTAGTGCGACGAACCGGGGACGTGGTACAGCATCGAGTCGGCGTTGCCCTTGATCTCGAAGCCCTCGGGCGCCTCGGCCGGGTCCTCCAGCGGGGCGTGGCTGCCCTCGCCGTAGGGGGCCTCGTTCGTCGACGCCGACTCCTCGACCTCGGCGGCCTGGAGCGCCTCGGCGGCCTCGGTCGAGTCCGCCTGAGCAGCCTCGATCTTCTCCTCGGTCACCTCGGGCTCGGCGGTCGTGGCCGCCTGCGACGCCGCGGCACGGCGAGCGCGGTTGGCCTCGTCCGTGACGGTCTTCTGCTGGATCAGCTCGATGACCGCCATCTTGGCGTTGTCGCCCTTGCGCGGCATCGTCTTGGTGATGCGCGTGTAGCCGCCGTTGCGGTCGGCGTAGAACGGGCCGATCTCCTCGACGAGCCGGTGCACGACCGACTTGTCGCGGATGAGCTTCATGATCTCGCGGCGGTTGTGCAGGTCGCCCCGCTTCGCCTTGGTGATCAGTCGCTCCGCGTACGGACGCAGCCGCCGGGCCTTGGCCTCGGTGGTGGTGATCCGGCCGTGCTGGAACAGCGCGGTCGCCAGGTTGGCCAGGATCAGCCGCTGGTGAGCGGGCGACCCGCCGAGGCGGGCTCCCTTGGTGGGCTGAGGCATGGCTACAACTGCTCCGTTTCTGCGTAGTCCTGGCCGTCGTCACCGAACGGGTCGGCGTCGTAGCCACCGTCGCTGCCGTAGTCGGCGGCCGCGGCGGAGGGGTCGAACCCGGGCGGGCTGTCCTTGAGCGCGAGACCGAGGCCGACGAGCTTCATCTTGACCTCGTCGATCGACTTCGCGCCGAAGTTGCGGATGTCCAGCAGGTCCGCCTCGCTGCGCCCGACGAGCTCACCCACGGTGTGGATGCCCTCGCGCTTGAGGCAGTTGTAGGACCGGACCGTGAGGTCGAGCTCCTCGATCGGCATCGCGAAGGCCGCGATGGTGTCCGCCTCCTGGGGAGACGGGCCGATCTCGATGCCCTCGGCGTCGACGTTCAGCTCGCGGGCGAGGCCGAACAGCTCGACGAGGGTCTTGCCCGCCGAGGCCAGCGCGTCGCGCGGGCCGATGGAGGGCTTGGTCTCGACGTCCAGCACGAGCTTGTCGAAGTCCGTGCGCTGCTCGACACGGGTGGCCTCGACCTTGTAGGTCACCTTGAGCACCGGCGAGTAGATCGAGTCGACCGGGATGCGGCCGATCTCGGCGCCGGTGGCCTTGTTCTGCATGGCCGGGACGTAGCCACGACCCCGCTCGACGACGAGCTCCACCTCGAGGCGGCCCTTGTCGTTCAGCGTGGCGATGTGCAGGTCCGGGTTGTGCACGGTGACGCCCGCGGGCGGCACGATGTCCCCCGCGGTGACGGCACCGGGGCCCTGCTTGCGCAGGTACATGGTGACCGGCTCGTCCTCCTCGGAGCTCACGACGAGCTCCTTGAGGTTCAGGATGATGTCGGTGACATCCTCCTTCACCCCCGGGACGGTGGTGAACTCGTGCAGCACGCCGTCGATGCGGATGCTGGTGACCGCCGCCCCCGGGATGGAGGACAGCAGGGTACGCCGGAGCGAGTTGCCCAGCGTGTAGCCGAAGCCCGGCTCCAGCGGCTCGATGACGAAGCGGGAGCGGGTCTCGGTGACCGAGTCCTCGGTCAGGGAAGGGCGCTGAGAGATCAGCACAGGGGTGTCTCCTTAGGGTGCCGCGGCAACCACTATTTGATGCCGCAGTGAGCCCCCCGCCCCACTGCAGGGCGGGGGGACGAGCGCTACTACTTGGAGTAGAGCTCGACGATCAGCTGCTCGGTGACCTGGGTGTCGATCTGTGCGCGCTCCGGGAGCTGGTGCACGAGGATCCGCAGGTTCGACGGGACGACCTGCAGCCAGGCCGGGACCGGACGGTCGCCGACGAGCTCCTTGGCGATCACGAACGGGTCCAGGCTCATCGACTTCGGCTTGACGTCGATGATGTCGTACTGCGAGACGCGGAAGCTGGGGATGTCCACCTTCTGGCCGTTGACCAGGAAGTGTCCGTGGTTCACCAGCTGGCGCGCCATCCGCCGGGTGCGCGCGAGGCCCGCCCGGTAGACGACGTTGTCCAGCCGCGACTCGAGGATGCGGAGCAGCTCGTCACCGGTCTTGCCGGAACGGCGGTTCGCCTCCTCGTAGTAGCTGCGGAACTGCTTCTCCAGCACGCCGTAGGCGAAGCGCGCCTTCTGCTTCTCCTGCATCTGCAGGAGGTACTCGGTCTCCTTGATCCGGATCCGGCCGTGCTGGCCGGGCGGATACGGGCGACGCTCGAACGCCTGGTCGCCGCCGACGAGGTCGACCTTCAGTCGGCGGGACTTGCGGGTCATGGGTCCGGTGTAACGAGCCATGAGTGGTTACTCCCTTTCCCTTAGACCCGGCGCCGCTTGGGCGGGCGGCATCCGTTGTGCGGCTGGGGCGTGACGTCCGAGATCGTCCCGACCTCGAGGCCTGCGGCCTGGAGCGAACGGATCGCGGTCTCGCGGCCGGAACCCGGCCCCTTGACGAAGACGTCGACCTTCTTCATGCCGTGCTCGGCCGCCTTGCGGGCGGCGGACTCGGCGGCCATCTGCGCCGCGAACGGCGTGGACTTTCGCGAGCCCTTGAAGCCGACGTGACCGGCCGAGGCCCAGGCGATGACGGCACCGGTCGGGTCCGTGATGGACACGATGGTGTTGTTGAACGTCGACTTGATGTGCGCGTGGCCGTGCGCGACGTTCTTCTTCTCCTTGCGGCGGACCTTCTTGGGTCCGGCCGCGCCACGGGTGCGGGGCGGCATTACTTCTTACCTGCCTTCTTCTTGCCCGCCACGGTCTTCTTCGGGCCCTTGCGGCCGCGCGCGTTGGTCTTGGTGCGCTGACCGCGGACCGGAAGTCCACGACGGTGGCGGATGCCCTGGTAGCACCCGATCTCGATCTTGCGACGGATGTCGGCCTGGATCTCGCGGCGGAGGTCACCCTCGACGCGGAGGTTGCCTTCGATGTACTCGCGGAGCGACGCGAGCTGCTCGTCGGTCAGGTCCTTCGAGCGCAGGTCCTTGTCGATGCCGGTGCCTGCGAGGATCTCGAGGGAGCGGGAACGCCCGATCCCGAAGATGTAGGTCAGTGCGACCTCCATCCGCTTGTCGCGGGGGAGGTCGACACCAGAGAGTCGTGCCATGCGGCGGGTGTCTCCTTGTCGGTGCCGGGTACTCCCGACGGTCGTCCCTCGTCTCGGCTCTCGGACCTGCGAGCAGGTCCTCGGTCCGACCAGGGCCCTGGCCCGGTACCAGGGGTGAACCGCGCCTCTCGTGGCGCGGCAGATCCGTCGGGTTCCTCAGTGTGAGCTGCGCGTCTCCGCGATGTGCTCGGTGGTCAGCCCTGACGCTGCTTGTGACGCAGGTTCTCGCAGATCACCATGACCCGCCCGTGACGGCGGATCACCTTGCACTTGTCGCAGATCGGCTTGACGCTCGGCTTGACCTTCACGTCTCGTCCGTTCGTGTCGGTGGTCGGACCCTGACGAGCAGGTCCTCCCGTGAGCTGGTCACTTGTAGCGGTAGACGATGCGGCCGCGGGAGAGGTCGTACGGAGAGAGCTCCACGACCACCCGGTCCTCGGGGAGGATTCGGATGTAGTGCTGCCGCATCTTCCCGCTGATGTGCGCGAGGACCCGGTGCCCGTTCTCCAGCTCCACGCGGAACATCGCGTTCGGCAGGGGTTCGACGACCCGGCCCTCGACCTCGATCGCCCCGTCCTTCTTGGCCATGTCCTCCGCGTTCCGTGACGGTTTCCTGGTGGGTGTACTGCAGGCGCACCACACGAACGGGACGGGACCAGGGGTGCTGAACAACGCAGAACACGACCGGAACCGGCGCCACACGGCGCGCCGAGGGTCCAGTGTACGTGGTGTTTGACTCACCCCGCCGCAGGGGGTAGGCACGCGCGACGCCCACCCGAATCCGCTTGACCTGAACCCCGCTGCAGGTGCTCCAGTATGCGCCATGAGCACCGGGACGTCCCCTTCGCAGACCACGCGGCTCCCCCGTGCGCTGCGACCGTTCCGGCACCGCGACTACGCCCTGCTCGCCGCGTCGATGGCCGCCTCACTCTTCGCGAGCGGCCTGTGGATCGTCGCGCTGGTCTACCAGGTCATCGCCCTGGGCGGCGGCCCGTCCCAGCTCTCGCTCGTCAGCGCCGCCGCGGCGACCGGTCTCCTGCTGTCGGTCCTGTTGGGCGGGGTGGCGGCGGACCGGATGTCGCGACGGCTGCTGCTCCGGCTCGTCGAGACCGTCCGGATCGCGATGGCCGCGCTGGCCGCCGTACTCGCGCTGACCGGGGGCCTGGAGCTCTGGAGCCTGGCCGCGATCGCCTTCGTGGTCGGCGCCGCCGAGGCCTTCTTCTACCCGGCGTACTCGGCGATCCTGCCGACCCTGCTGCCCGCCGACGAGCTGCTGGCCGCGAACGGGCTCGAGGGCATCCTGCGTCCCGCCACGATGTACGCGGCGGGTCCCGCCCTGGCCGGTGCCCTCGTCGCGGGCTTCGGCCCCGCCCACGCCCTGGGCGGCGCCGCGGCGGGCTACCTGCTCGCCCTGCTTCCGCTGCTCGTCATGCGGGTCCCGGTGAGCAGTGCGGAGCGGGAGGAGACCTCGGTCCTCGGCGACCTGGGCGAGGGGTTCCGCTACTTCCTGCGCACCGGCTGGCTGTTCGCCACGCTGTTGTTCGCGGTGCTGCTGGTGCTGCTGGTGATCGGGCCGATCGAGGTGCTGCTGCCCTTCGCGGTGCGGGACCAGACGGGCAGCGGCCCGGGTGGCTACGCCCTGGTGCTGGCCCTGTTCGGCGCCGGCGGCGCGGTGGGCTCGCTGGTCGCCTCGGCGGGCCGGATGCCGCGGCGCTACCTCACGGTCATGATCCTGCTGTGGGGCCTCGGCGGGATCCCGTTGGTGGCCGTCGGGCTCACCGACCGGCTGTAGGTCATGGCGGCGGTCGTGGCCGCCGTCGGCGCCACGCACGGCGCCGCGATGGTCATCTGGGGCACGCTGCTGCAGCGCCGGGTGCCGCCGCGGCTGCTCGGCCGGGTCTCCAGCCTGGACTTCTTCGTGTCGCTGGCCCTGATGCCCGTCTCGACGGCGCTGGCGGGCCCGATCGGGGAGTCCATCGGCATCCCGCTGACGTTCGCCCTCGCCGCGCTGGTCCCCGTCCCACTGGCCGTCCTGGCGCTGCTGATCTGGCGCCTCCCGAAGGACGAGATCGCCCACCCGCTCGACTGAGGCCCCTTCCGCCTGCGGCTCAGCCCGGCAGGGTCAGGACCGAGTACCCGTCCTCGGTGACCGCCACGGTGTGCTCCCAGTGCACGGCCCGCTTGCCGGACTCGGTGACGACGGTCCAGCCGTCCTCGAGCTCGCGGGTCTCGGGGTCCCCCGCGGTGAGCATCGGCTCGATCGCCAGGGCCATGCCCGGCACCAGCTTGGGCCCCTTGCCGGGCTCGCCGTGGTTGGGCAGGAACGGGTCCATGTGCATGGAGGTGCCGATGCCGTGCCCGCCGTACTCCGCGACGATCCCGTAGTCCGCCCGGTCCGCCAGCGCGGCGGCGCGGCAGGCCTCCTGGATCGCGTACGAGATGTCCGTGAGCCTGCCGCCGGGCCGCACGGCCTCGATGCCGGCCCACATGGCCGACTCGCAGGCCTTGGACAGCGCCCGGTCCTCGTCGGAGATCTCCCCGACCGGGACGGTGACCGCGGAGTCGCCGTGCCAGCCGTCGAGGATCGCCCCGCAGTCGACCGAGATCAGGTCCCCCTCGGCGAGCACCAGCTCCGCCGAGGGGATCCCGTGGACGATCTGCTCGTTCACCGAGGCGCAGATGCTCGCGGGGAAGCCGTGGTACCCGAGGAACGACGGGACGGCCCCCGCATCACGGATGACCTGCTCCGCGACGGCGTCGAGCTCGCCGGTGGAGACCCCCGGCTTGGCCAGCTCCGCCACGGCGGCCAGCGCGGCCGCGACGACGGCACCGGCCGCCCGCATGGCCTCGATCTCGGCCGGGTTCTTCAGCTCGATGTCGCGCCCCCGCAGTCGTGCCAGCGCGCCACGCACGCCGCCCTTCTTGCCGCTCATGTCGGCTTCCCGGACACCCGGGCCTCCTCGCGTTACCTGTCGAGCGCCGCGGTCACCCGGTCGGTGATCTCCGCGACCTCACCGACGGCGTCGATCACGACCAGCCGGTCGGCGTAGTACTGCAGCAGCGGGGCGGTCTCGTCCCGGTACACCTGCTGACGGTTGCGGATGACGTCCTCGGTGTCGTCCGAGCGGCCGCGGCCGAGCAGCCGCTGCACGAGCTCCTCGTCCGGCACCTCGAACTGGACGACGGCGTCGAGCTCCACGCCCAGCTCGCCCAGGATCTCGCCGAGCGAGTCCGCCTGCGACGTGGTGCGCGGGAAGCCGTCCAGGATGAAGCCCTTGGCGGTGTCGGAGTCCGACAGCCGGTCCTTCACCATGCCGACGGTCACCGAGTCCGGCACGAGGTTGCCGGCGTCCATGTAGGTCTTCGCCTCGAGGCCGAGCGGTGTCTCGTCCTTCAGGTTGGCGCGGAACAGGTCTCCCGTGGAGATGTGGGGGATGTCGAACTGCTCGGCCAACCGCGCGGCCTGAGTGCCCTTGCCCGCTCCGGGCGGGCCGACGAGAACGAGTCGCACTGGGAGCTCGACCTCCTAGCTTTCTTCTCCTGGGCCGCCCACTCTGGCGGCGGCGAGGTGTACCCCGGGAGGCCTGAGGGCCCCGGCCGTTCGATGGTGCATCTTCGACGGCCTGTCGAACAAGGCCCCCTCATCGCACTCTAACGCAGGAAACCCTCGTAATTACGCTGCATGAGCTGGCTCTCGATCTGCTTCACGGTGTCCAGCCCCACGCCGACCATGATCAGCACCGCGGTCCCGCCGAAGGGGAAGTTCTGGTTCTGACCGGAGCCCGTCAGGCCCAGGAAGAAGTTGGGCAGGACGGCGATGATGCCCAGGTAGAGCGACCCGGGGAGGGTGATCCGGCTGAGCACGAAGTTGAGGTACTCCGCCGTCGGGCGACCCGGCCGGATGCCCGGGATGAACCCGCCGAACTTCTTCATCTCGTCCGCCCGTTCCTCCGGGTTGAACGTGATGCCCACGTAGAAGTAGGTGAAGAAGATGATGAGCGCGACGTACAGGATGATGTGCAGCCAGTTGGACTGGTCGACCAGGTAGGTCTGCACGAACTGCTGGAGCCCGCCGCCCTCGTTCCCGATGAACTGGGAGAGCAGCTGGGGCAGGTACAGCAGCGACGACCCGAAGATCACCGGGATGACGCCTGCCTGGTTCACCTTGAGCGGCAGGTAGGTCGACGTACCGCCGTACATCCGACGGCCGACCATCCGCTTGGCGTACTGCACCGGGATCCGGCGCTGCCCCTGCTCGACGAACACGACGCTCACGATGATGGCGAGGCCGAACACGCAGACACCCGCGAACACCAGCGGGCCCGCGTTGTTGAGGATGTTCATGCCCTCGGCCGGGATGCGGTGCGCGATCGAGGCGAAGATCAGCAACGACATGCCGTTGCCGACGCCCTTCTCGGTCACCTGCTCACCGAGCCACATGACGATCGAGGTGCCCGCCGTCATCACGATCACGATGATGGACAGCGTCCACACCGTGGAGTTCGGGATGATGGGTTCGGAGCAGTTGCCCAGCAGGGCGCCGC
>Ga0268266_10003653_pt1 | contig 15203 bp, 19 predicted proteins | sample KBSS13metaG_FD_190356 | JGI IMG/M metagenome (GOLD analysis project Ga0268266, IMG submission 190356) | Switchgrass rhizosphere microbial communities from Kellogg Biological Station, Michigan, USA - KBS S1-3 metaG (SPAdes) (version 2) | ecosystem: Host-associated > Plants > Roots > Rhizosphere...
GGCGCGGAGGGCGAGCGCCGCGGACGTCGTGGTCTTGCCGACACCGCCCGACCCGCAGCAGACGATGATGCCGGTGTGGCGGTCGTCGAGGAGGCGGTCGATGTCGAGGGTGCGGCCGCCGGTCAGTGGCTGCGGTCCCACCCGGCTGCGGGCTCTGGTCACGTCGTCACCCCAGCCCCTGCTCGCGGAGCACGCCGCCCAGCTCGTACAGGCCGCCCAGGTCGACGCCGCCGACCAGCAAGGGGAGCTCGTACGCCGGGACGCCGAGCTGGCCGACCAGGCTCCGCTGGGCGTCCTCGAGGGCCCGGCGCTCGGCGTGGTCGCGTGCCTCGGAGAGCAGGCCGAGGACGAGGTCGCCGGTGCCGTGCAGACCGGCGCGATCGAGGTCGGCCGCGACCTTGCGCTTGGTCACCCTGCCCGCCCGGATCGCGGACAGGTCGTCGTCGCCGAGGTCACGGGGTCGCACCTGGTTGACGACCACGCCACCCACCGGGAGCCCGTGCTCACGCAGCTGGGCGATGCCGTCGGTGGTCTCCTGCACCGGCATCTCCTCGAGCACCGTCACCAGGTGCACCGCGGTCTGTTCGGAGCGGAACAGCTTCGTCACCGAGTCGGCCTGGGTCTTGATCGGGCCCATCCGGGCCAGGCCGGCCAGCTCCTGGTTGACCCCGAGGAACTGGGCGATCCGTCCGGTCGGGGGCGCATCGAGGACCACCGCGTCGTAGGTGATGGCGTTCTTGTTGCGGGCGTTGCGCTTGGTCGCCTCGTAGACCTTCCCGGTCAGCAGCACGTCACGGACGCCGGGTGCGATCGTGGTCGCGAACTCGACGACGCCGAACCGGTCCAGCGCCTTCCCGGCCCGACCGAGCTTGTAGTACATCGACAGGTACTCCAGCAGCGCCGACTCCGGGTCGATGTGCAGCGCGTGGACGATGCCTCCGCGTCGGCCGTCGGCACCGGGCAGACCGGTGGCGATCCGGCGCTCGGCGTACGGCAGCGGCTCGACGTCGAACATCCGGGCGATGCCCTGGCGGCCCTCGACCTCGCAGAGCAGGACGTTGGTCCCGTTGACGGCCAGCCCCAGCGCCAACGCCGCGGCCACCGTCGACTTCCCGGTGCCGCCCTTGCCCGTGACGATGTGCAGGCGCACCTGCGGGAAGTCGCGGCTCGGCACGGCATGAGCGTAATGGGGCGGCTCATGGTGAAGGTTTTCCGGACTCGCCACGCGTGCGGCGCCCGCGCGTTACCGTCGAAGCCGGGGGAAGCACATGGACTGGATGAGGTTCGCGGTCGCCGGACGAGTGACCGCTCTGCAACGAGGACTCTGCGCGGGCATCAGCGACGAGGGCACCGTCTTCGTCGCGCCGCTGGGACTGCCGCACACCAGCGCGACGACGTACGACGACCTGCTCGTCGACTCCTTCGGCGTGCTCGGGGTGGCGCCGGGCACCGAGCCCTGGCTGACCGGCCGCGGCGCCGACGGACGGCTGCAGCTGTGGACGGCCCGCCACGAGGGGCCAGCCGTTCCGCACCCGCTCGACGCCGTCGACGCCATGTGGGCAGCGCCGGCGGTGGACGCCGGCACCGACCTGGTCCTGAGCAGCCGCCTGATCGACGGCTCTTGGCGGCTGTGCGTGCACACCCGCGAGGCCGCGGTGGGAGGTGGTCCCGCCCGAGCCCGTGACCTCACGCTGGCCGGCTCACCGGACACGGCCCTGATCTTCGGTGGGTCCGGGAAGGACCCGCTCGTCGTGGCCGGGCGGCTCGGCGACTCGCACGCGGCGGCCGCCTGGGCCCTGGGCGACACGGACTGGCGGCGGATCCATCTCGCGCCCGCACCCTCGGCTCTGACCTCGGTCGCGTCCGCCGGGGGCGGCCGGCACACCTGGATCGGCGGAGTGGCCGACGGGAAGGCCGTCGTCCACGAGCTGCTCCCGCTGCCCTTCCGCGGACCGCTGCGGACGACCGCCCTGACGATGCCGCAGCTCGAGCTCGTCAACGTCCCGGAGCCCGGGGGCCGGCCGCTGGTGCTGGTCGACGACGTCGCCGGAGATCTCCCGATGTTCGTCGCGGCGATGGCTCGCGGCAACCGCCTGTGCTGGCACGACGGCACCGAGTGGAAGGCGCTGCCGGCACCGGAAGGCCCGGTCAAGGCCGCCTGCTCCTCGGGGGGCGCGATCCACGCCCTGATCGGCCAGACGGTGTGGTCGATCGAGGACCCGACGGCCGGCTGACGAGACCGCCGTCGGTCGAGGTTGCGAGACCACGGTCCTGGTCGGTCGAGCTTGTCGAGACCACGGTCCCCGTCGGTCGAGCGTGTCGAGACCACGGTCATCGCCCACGCACGGTCACCGGAGCTCGACCCGCTCGATCGTCGCTCACCCGCGCCCGGCCCTCGTTCCTCGGGCCGGACCGGTCGCTCACCCGCGCCCGGCCCTCGTTCCTCGGGCCGGACCGCTCGCTCACGCATGGCAGGATGCCGACATGGACAAGGTCGTGGCGAGCGCTGCCGACGCGGTGGCCGACATCGCGAACGGGTCGACGCTGGCGGTCGGCGGCTTCGGGCTCTGCGGGGTGCCGTCGGTGCTGATCGATGCGCTGCTCGAGGCGGGCGTGTCCGACCTCGAGGCGGTGTCGAACAACTGTGGTGTCGACGAGTGGGGTCTGGGCCGGCTGCTGATGAGCAAGCGGCTGCGGCGGATGGTCTCGTCGTACGTCGGGGAGAACAAGGAGTTCGCCCGGCAGTACCTCTCCGGTGAGCTGGAGGTGGAGCTCACGCCGCAGGGCACCCTGGCCGAGCGGATGCGGGCCGGCGGGTCGGGCATCCCGGCGTTCTTCACCGCGACCGGCGGCGGCACCCAGGTCGCCGAGGGTGGTCTGCCCTGGAAGTACGACGCCGACGGCCAGGTGGCCCTGTCCTCGCCGCCGAAGGAGACGCGCGACTTCGGGGGACGCGAGTACGTCCTCGAGGCTGCGATCGTGGCCGACTTCGGGCTGGTACGCGCCTGGATGGGCGACCGGCACGGCAACCTCGTCTACCGCGAGTCGGCGCGCAACTTCAACCCGCTGGCCGCGATGTGCGGTCGGGTCACCATCGCCGAGGTCGAGCACCTCGTCGAGCCGGGCGAGATCAGGCCGGAGGACGTGCACACCCCCGGCGTCTACGTGCAGCGCGTCGTCGCGCTCACCGAGGAGCAGGCGGCCGACAAGAAGATCGAGAAGCGGACCACGCGTCCCCGACCGGACTCGTCGGTCGAGCCGGTCACGTCGGTCGAGCCCGTCGAGACCGCGAGGAGCTGACCGATGGCCTGGACCCGTGAGCAGATGGCCGCGCGAGCGGCCTCCGAGCTGACCGACGGCTCCTACGTGAACCTCGGCATCGGGCTGCCGACCCTGGTGCCCAACTACGTCGACGACGACGTCGAGCTGGTCCTCCAGTCGGAGAACGGCATCCTCGGCGTGGGCGCCTATCCCTACGAGGGCGACGAGGACCCCGACCTGATCAACGCCGGCAAGGAGACCGTCACCCTGCGCAAGGGGGCGTCGTTCTTCGATTCGGCCACGTCGTTCGGGATGATCCGCGGCGGCAAGATCGACGCCGCGATCCTCGGGGCGATGCAGGTCTCGGCCAAGGGCGACATCGCGAACTGGATGATCCCCGGGAAGATGGTCAAGGGGATGGGCGGGGCGATGGACCTCGTCCACGGCGCCAAGCGGGTCATCGTGCTGATGGAGCACGTCGCCAAGGACGGTTCCAAGAAGATCCTGAACGAGTGCGACCTGCCGTACACCGGACGCGGCGTCGTCGAGCGGATCATCACCGACCTGTGCGTCCTCGACGTGACCGACGAGGGGCTGCGGCTCGTCGAGCTCGCCCCCGACGTGACCCTCGACGAGGTGCGCGAGAAGACCGAGCCCGAGATCCTCCCATGAGCCTCGCGTCTCGGATCCGGCCCGGCTCGGCGGTACGCGGAGCGGGCGTCGCGCTCGCCTGCCTCTCGCCCCGGCTGCCCGGCCGAGTCCGCGTCGTGCTGGCGTCGTACGCCGCCGGTTGGCCGTTGGACAAGCCCGGACTGCAGATCTTCGTGGTCGTTCCCGACGAGGACGAGGAGCCGTGGCGCCGGGCCGTCGTCCCGCTGGCGACGTCAGGCGCCTCCTGGACCGCCCTGATGCTGGTGGCCGCCTCCGCCGTACGCCGGACCGCGCTGCCGACGCCGGTCGCGGCGGTCCTCCTCGGTGGGGCGGTGACGGTCGCCGACTCGATGCTGGCCGACCTCGGCGAGCGGGTGAAGGCGAAGGCCGCCGCGGCGGCCGCGGCTCGTGACGCCGCGGCGTCGAGCACCGACTGACCGTCGTCCGACCGCACCCATCCGGCAGCCCGAGCGCTCCGAATCCGCTGTGGCGTGCCTCACAACGAGGCCGTCTGACAGGGAGGCTCTGATGAGCGAAACGAGCAGAAGGAAGCTCCTCGCCGCCGGTGGCGCGGGAGTGGCGGCCGGAGCGGTCGCGTTGACCGTCGCCCCGGCCGAGGCGAGCGAGGCGCGGCGTACGTCGTCCAGCGCACGCGAGTCGGTCGTGGCCTACGTGCACGACCACCGGTCCAGCGAGGTCCGGCTGATGGTGGGGGAGCGGGAGGTCGTCGTGCACGACCGGGAGCTCGCGACCCGGATCCTGAACGCGGCGGGAGGCAACTGAGATGTCCTCGCACCGCGAAGCACCCGAGATGGCCAAGGACCCGGTGGCCGACAGCACCGACGTCTACGCCTTCGTCAGCCCCGACCGGCCCAACACGGTCACCCTGATCGCGAACTACATCCCGTTCCAGGCGCCCGACGGCGGGCCGAACTTCTACGAGTTCGGCGACGACGTCGCCTACGACATCCACATCTCCAACAAGGGCAAGGGTCGGGCGGACATCACCTACCGCTTCCAGTTCCACACGCGGATCCGTGACCCGAAGACCTTCCTCTACAACACCGGCCCGATCTCGGGGATCCACGACCCGGCGTGGAACCGGCCGCAGTACTACTCGATCACCCGGATCAAGGACGGGAAGTCGAAGGTGCTGGCGCAGCACCTCGCCTGCCCACCGGTGAACATCGGTCCGCGCAGCACGCCGGACTACGCCCACCTCGCCGGCCAGGCGGTGCACACCGTGGGCAAGCGCAAGGTGTTCGCGGGGCAGCGTGCCGACGCCTTCCACGTCGACCTCGGCAGCGTGTTCGACCTCGGCGCCCTGCGACCGTTCCAGCACCTGCACCTGATCCCGACGCCGGACGGGTCCGGCGTCAACTCCCTGCAGGCCTTCAACGTGCACTCGATCGTGCTCCAGGTGCCGATGTCGGAGGTCACCCGCAACGGCATCCGGCCGACGAACCCCGCCAAGAGCAAGTCGGTGATCGGGGTCTGGGCCTCGGCGAGCCGACGGAAGTCGCGGATGTTCGACAAGGCCGAGGGTCGCTACCGCGGGCACGGTCCGTGGGAGCAGGTGTCGCGTCTGGGCAACCCGCTGTTCAACGAGGTCATCACCCCGATGGCGCACAAGGACATGTGGAACGCCCGCGCGCCCCACGGCGACGCGATGTTCGCGAAGTACGTGAACCACCCGGAGCTGGCCCGGCTGCTGCCGGTGCTGTACCCGGGCGTCTTCCCGCACCTCGCGGCGTACCACAAGCCGCGTGCCGACCTGCACGCCGTTCTGCTCACCGGCATCCCGTCGGGCGTCGTGCCCGGGTTCCAGAACTTCACGGGGTCGGTGGAGTCCGACATGCTGCGGCTGAACCTGGCGATCCCGCCGGCGAGCAGCCCCAACAGCCTGGGCCTGCTGGGTGGCGACGCGGCCGGGTTCCCGAACGGGCGACGCATCGGCGACGACGTCGTGGCGATCGAGCTGCGCGCCGTGGCCGGCGTGACGCTGCCGCTCGTCGACCCGTCGTTCACACCTGACGGTGCGGCCGGCGTGCTCACCGACGGCACCACCGACACCAACGGCGGGACGACGGCGACGTTCCCCTACCTGGGCAACCCGGGCGGCGGTTACCAGACCGACCCCGGCACGTCCGCGGTGTCATGACCGACCTGAGCACGGCGGTCGCAGAGCCGGAGAACGCCTGGGCCGGGCAGGGCGCCGTCCTGCTCGACATCGGGGGCGACATCGGGGCGCTCGTGGTGACGATGCCGGAGTCGACGGTGGGGCTCGAGGTCGAGATCCGCCCTCTCGACGGACAGCACGTGCCTGCACACGGGCACGCCCACACACACGACCACGCGCACGACCACGCGCACGAGCACCTCGCGCACGTGGCGGTCGTGGTCCGACCGGTGGCCGACGGCAGCCTGCCGTCGCTGGTGTTCCCGGAGCTGGGGTCCGGGCGTTACGAGCTGTTCGAGAAGGGTCGTCCCGACGCGGTCGCGCTGGAGGCCGAGGTCGTCGGCGGCGCCGTCACGTCGGCCGACTGGCCCGGCTGAGGCAGCGCACCGGGTCCGGAGGGCGTCCTGCCCTCCGGACCCGGAGCCAACCCCGACGCCGGTCTGCACCACCCCCGGGCCGGGGTAGGGTCGCCGCCATGGCTGAGATCCAGAGGTGGGAGTACGTCACGGCGCCGATCCTGGTGCATGCGGCGAAGCAGATCCTCGACAACTTCGGTGCCGACGGATGGGAGCTCGTGCAGGTCGCCCCGGGGATGAACCCGGAGAACATGGTGGGCTACTTCAAGCGTCCGGTGGCCGGGTGATGGGTGCCGTCGAGGATCGTCTGGCCGAGCTGGGTCTGTCGGTGCCCGAGGTTGCCAAACCGGTGGCGTCGTACGTCCCGGCGGTGCGCTCCGGTTCGTTCGTCTACACGTCTGGCCAGGTGCCGATGCGCTCGGGCGAGCTGATGATGACCGGCAAGGTGGGCGCCGGGGTGTCCCCCGAGGACGCCGCCGCTTGCGCACAGCAGTGCGCCCTGAACGCCATCGCCGCGGTCAAGGCCGAGATCGGCGACCTCGACGCGGTCAAGCGTGTGGTGAAGGTCGTCTGCTTCGTCTCGTCGGACCCGACGTTCACCGGTCAACCCCAGGTGGCCAACGGAGCGTCCGACCTGCTCGGGAAGGCGTTCGGCGAGGCGGGCGTGCACGCGCGGTCCGCCGTCGGCGTCCCGGTGCTGCCGCTGGACGCACCGGTCGAGGTCGAGATCATCGTCGAGGTCTGACGTGCGGGTGTCCCTGCCGGCCGCGCTCGTCGAGCACGCTCGGGAGTTCACCGAGGGACGCCGTACGCCGGCCGAGCCGCGGGACGCGGCGACGGTGATCCTGATGCGTCCGGGGGTGGACGGTCGGGCCGGTCCGGAGCTCTACCTGCTCCGACGGCAGACGTCGATGGCGTTCGCCGGCGGGATGTGCGTCTTCCCGGGCGGCGGCGTGGACCCGCGCGACTTCGACCAGGGTGTGGCGTGGTCAGGGCCGGCGCCGTCGGTCTGGGCCGATCACCTGCGGACCTCGGAGGAGATGGCCCGCGCGCTGGTCTGCGCCGCGGTGCGCGAGACCTTCGAGGAGTCGGGGGTGCTGCTCGCGGGGCCGTCGGCGGACGAGGTCGTCGCCGACACGACCGGCGAGGAGTGGGAGGCCGACCGGCGGGCGCTCGAGGGGAAGGACCTGGCCCTCACGGCGTTCCTCGAGGGGCGCGGGCTGGTGCTGCGGACCGATCTCCTCGGCGCCTGGTCGGGGTGGTGCACGCCGGAGTTCGAGCCGCGTCGGTTCCGAACCTGGTTCTTCGTCGCCGCGCTGCCACCCGGGCAGCGCACGCGGGACGTCTCGACCGAGTCGTCGTCGGTGACCTGGATGTCCGCGCTCGGGGCGTGCGATGCGGTCGACGCGGAGCAGATCGGGATGATGCCCCCGACGTACGTCTCCTGCCTCGAGGTCGGGCAGTACGCCGACCCGGACGCCGTGCTGGCGGCCGCGCCCGGCCGGGACCTGACGATGTTCACGCCGGCGGTCGAGCGCGACGGTGAGGGCGCCACGATGTCCGTGCCCGACCGCGTGACGCCGCTCCTGGAGGCGCGCGGTGGCTGACTCGGCGTGGGCCGGTGGCTCGGTCGGACCGATGGCCCGCTGTGTGCTCGCGCCCAATGCGTCACCGATGACCCTGGACGGGACGAACACCTGGGTGTTGCGTGCTCCCGGATCGTCCCGGTCGGTGGTGATCGACCCGGGACCGCCGGATCCCGGGCACCTGTCTGCGGTCGCCGAGGCAGCCGGCGAGGTGGCCGTCGTCCTGCTCACCCACCACCACCTCGACCACTCCGAGGCGGCGCGGGTCTTCGCCGAGCGCGCGGGCTGCGGCGTACGGGCACTGGATCCGGCGTACCGGCTCGGCACGGAGGGGCTCGGCGAGGGCGACGTCGTCGCGGTCGACGACCTCGAGCTCCACGTCGTCGCGACGCCGGGGCACACCGCCGACTCGCTGTCGTTCGTGATCCCGGCGCAGCGTGCCGTGCTCACCGGCGACACCGTGCTCGGACGCGGTACGACCGTGGTCGCGCACCCCGACGGGCAGCTCGGTGCCTACCTCGGCTCCCTCGACCGCCTCCACGCGCTCGCGGAGGCGCACGAGATCGACACCATCTGGCCCGGGCACGGGCCCGTGATCGAGTCCGCGCTCCCCGCCCTGGACTACTACATCGCCCATCGCGAGGAACGGCTCGACCAGGTCCGCGATGCTCTGCGCGCGATCCACGCGACCGCGCGCGACGGCGTACCTCTCGACCACGAGGCCCTGCCGCGCCGCATCGTGGAGCTCGTGTACGCCGACGTCGACCCGGTGCTCTGGCCCGCCGCCGAGCTCTCCGTCCGCGCCCAGCTGGACTACCTGCGCGGCTGAGGGCCAGACCCGATGGCCTGGGTCTCGTGGTGCTCAAACGGCGCAATTGCGCCACTTGCGCAACCGATGGGGCCACGCGACTGCTCAAACGGCGCAATTGCGCCACTCGAGCACCCACCCGGATCCAGCAGCACCCGATGGCCGGCTCCGGGACCTGTGGAGGACGGCCGATCTCGTCCTCCCGTCTGGGTCAGGGTGGTACCCATGTCGGAAGCCACAGTGGACGTGCGGATGCCGTTCACACGAGCTGCCTGGGTGAAGGGCGGCCTCGACCCCGGCCTGCTCCGGCGCTGTGAGTTCCGGCAGATCATCCGCTCCGTGTGGATCCATCAAGACGGGATCGACGCAACCACGCGGATACGAGCCGCCCTGGCACTGCATCCGAACGGAGCCGTGGCGAGTCACTTCAGCGCGGCTCGGCTCCTCGAGCTGCCCGTCCCCGAGCATCTCTTCGAGCATGTGACGGTGTTCCGGGCCGAGGATCGCCGGTGGCGTCCCGAGCTGAGGTCCCATGTGACCCAACGGCTGAGAAGGTCACCGATCGTCGTCCGGGGCGTTCCCACGACAGATCCAGTCACGACGTTCATCCAACTGGCGGGCACCCTTGGCTTGGTGGACCTCGTCGTCCTCGGCGACGCCGTCGTCAAGCGCTACAAGGTCACACCCGCGCGCCTGGTGAAGACGTGTCGTGAGTCCGACGAGTACTACGCCGGCCGGGCTCTGAAGGCGGCCCTCCTGGTCCGGCGCGGAGTGGACTCTCCGATGGAGAGCCGACTGCGGATGCTCATCGTCCTGGCAGGGCTGCCCGAGCCCAAGGTCGACGTCAGACTCCTGAACGACGACGGGTCGTGGCGGCGGAGGTTCGACCTGTGTTACCCGGAGATCCGCATGATCGTCGAGTACGACGGGCGCCAGCACGCCGAGGACGCCGCGCAGTGGAACTCAGACCTCGAGCGCCGCGAGGAACTCGACGACGAGGAGTACCGGGTGCTGATCGTGACCGCACGAGGCATCTTCGTCGAGCCCGAACGAACGATCGAGCGCATTCGCCGGACGCTCGAGAGCCGGGGGTGGAGAGGTCCGCTGGTGATCGACCCGACCTGGCGCGAGCACTTCTCGGTGTGACCGAATGATCGCCGCGCCGTCCGAACTGCTCCAACCGCGCAATTGCGCCGGTTGAGCACGCGTCAGCAACCGCTGGCCGCACAACCGGCGCAATTGCGCTACTTGAGCAACCCTCACCGCCGCCGCTCAACGAGCGCGGCGCCTGAGGCGGTCGACCTCCATGATCACGACCGAGCGGGGCTCGAGGCGGAGCCAGCCGCGCGAGGCGAAGTCGGCGAGGGCCTTGTTCACCGTCTCGCGGGAGGCGCCGACCAGCTGGGCGAGCTCCTCCTGGGTGAGGTCGTGGTGGACGTGGACACCGTCGTCGGCGGTCCGGCCGAAGCGGTCGGCCAGGTCGAGCAGGGCCTTCGCGACCCGACCCGGGACGTCGGAGAAGACCAGGTCGGCGTTGACGTCGTTGGCCTTGCGGAGCCGCGACGCGATCTGGGAGAGCAGCCCACGAGCGACCTGGGGTCGGCCGTCGAGCCACTTCAACAGGTCCTCGTGGGAGAGCGAGGCGAACGTCGCGTCGGTCACGGCGGTCACGGTCGCCGACCGGGGGCCGGGGTCGAACAGCGACAGCTCGCCGAACATCTGGCCGGGGCCGAGGATCGCAAGGAGGTTCTCGCGGCCGTCGCTGGAGGTACGGCCGAGCTTCACCTTGCCGTCCATCACGATGTAGAGGCGGTCGCCCGCGTCGCCCTCGTGGAAGAGGACGTCGCCACGACGGAGCTTCGTATCGCTCATCGACCCCCGCAGGGCCGTGGCGGCTTCGTCGTCGAGAGCGCTGAACAGCGGCGCTTGACGCAGTACCTCGTTGTCCACGACGTCCTCCAACGCCCCCGCCGCACGCCGTCCGTCGGTCGCCGCGACTGGGTCGTGCTGATCCTATCCAGTGGCGTGGGTCACACGTGCCCCTCGGGCGCGACGGGCCCGGTCGGTACGCCGCCGTAGGCTGTCGCCGTGTCAGTCGTGCCCGCGCCCGAGACCCGCACGGGTCTGGTGCGACGGGCGCGCAGGATCGACCGGGCGCTGGCCGTGCACTACCCCGACGCCCGCATCGAGCTCGACTTCGACGACCCGTTCCAGCTGCTCGTGGTCACGGTGCTGAGCGCCCAGACCACCGACCGCCGGGTCAATGCGGTGCGCCCCACCCTCTTCGCGGCCTACCCGGACGCCGCGGCGATGGCCGCCGCCCCGCGCGAGCGCCTCGAGCAGATCATCGGCCCGCTCGGGTTCTTCCGGGCCAAGACCGACGCCCTCCTCAAGCTGAGCGCGGCTCTCGTGGAGCGGTACGACGGGAAGGTGCCGCCGCGCCTCGACGACCTGGTGACCCTGCCCGGCGTCGGCCGCAAGACCGCGAACGTCGTGCTGGGCAACGCGTTCGGCATCCCGGGGATCACCGTCGACACCCACTTCGGGCGGCTCGCGCGCAGGTTCGGCTGGACCGACGAGACCGACCCGGTCAAGGTCGAGCACGCCATCGGGGCACTGTTCCCGAAGCGCGACTGGGTGCTGCTCTGCCACCACCTGATCTGGCACGGGCGTCGGGTCTGCCACGCGAAGAAGCCCGCGTGCGGTGCCTGCCCGGTCGCCCGCTGGTGCCCGTCGTACGGCGAGGGGCCGGTCGACCCGGAGGCGGCCGCGAAGCTGGTGAAGACCGAGGGGCCGGCATGAGACGCACCGCGCTGGCGACCGCGCTGGCCGCAGCCCTGACGGTCCTGACCGCCTGCTCGGGTGCCCACGCCCCGAGCCTCGACCCGAACAAGACACTCAACGTCGCCACACCCGAGCTGGCTGCGATCAAGCAGCACAGCGGCATCCCCGACTGCCCGAGATCTGCCGCTGACCCGGTCAGCGATGGTCTGCCGTCGGTGACGGTCGACTGTCTCGGCGGGGGGCGTTCGGTCGACCTGTCAGGTCTGCGCGGGCCCCTCATCGTGAACTTCTGGCAGTCGACCTGCGGCCCGTGCCGCAAGGAGATGCCTGCTCTGGCGGCGTACGCCCGGAGCCAGTCGGAGGTGCGGGTGCTCGGCATCGACTACCTCGACATGCAGCCGGCCGCTGCCCTGGAGCTGGCCCGTGACAGCGACGTCGGCTACCCGCTCGTCGCCGACCAGGCCGGCAATCTCGCCGGCAAGAAGCCGTTGACCCGCATCCCCGGTCTGCCCTTCACGGCGTACGTCGACGCATCGGGCCGGGTGGTGCACCTGGAGGCGGTCCCGATGACCTCCGAAGGGGATGTCGCGGCAGCTGCCCAGAAATACCTCGGGACAGGCGGGTGATCCCCGACTGGCTCGAGCCGGTCGCCCGCGCGGCTGGGCGGATCACCGCCGACGACCTGACCAAGTTCGTGCCCCCCGACGACGCCGTGACCCGTCGCGGTGCGGTGCTGCTGCTGTTCGGGCAGCAGCGCGACCTCCTGCTCACCGAGCGGGCCCACGACATGCGGTCCCATCCCGGGCAGGTGTCGTTCCCGGGTGGCTCGATCGACCCCGGTGAGACGCCGCGCCAGGCCGCCCTTCGCGAGGCCGAGGAGGAGACCGGGCTGCGCTCCGACGGCGTGGAGGTGTTCGCCGAGCTGCCCAACCTGTGGCTGCCGCCCAGCAACTTCGAGGTGACTCCGATCCTCGGCTGGTGGGCCGAGGAGAGCCCCGTCGGCGTGGTCGATCCGGCCGAGGTGCACGCCGTCTACCGGGTCCCGCTCGAGGAGCTGCTCGACCCGGCCCATCGCGTCTCGGTGCGCCACCCGAGCGGATGGACGGGCCCGGGCTTCCTGATCGGGCCCGAGCACGACGTCGTGCTGTGGGGCTTCACCGCCGGGATCATCTCCCGGCTGCTCGACTTCCTGGGCTGGACCCGAGGCTGGGACGACCGCGTGGTGCGTGACCTCCCGGCGTACATGCTGCAGGGTGGAGCCCGCACGACGGCACCCCCGCCGGCCCGACGCCCTGCCCAGCCCCCGTCCCAGGAGCGCCCGTGAACCTCCTCGACTGGGTGCTGATCGTGATCGTCGTGCTCTACGCCGTCTCCGGGTACTGGCAGGGCTTCATCACCGGCGCCTTCGCGACGGTCGGCCTGCTGATCGGCGGCCTGATCGGGGTCTGGCTCGCGCCGACCGCGCTGGGTGACGCGAGCCCGTCGATCCTGGTCTCCCTGGCGGCGGTGTTCATCGTGATCGTCTGTGCGTCGCTCGGGCAGGCACTCCTCCAAGTGGGTGGTGCCCGGCTGCGCGACAAGATCACCTGGCAGCCGGTCCGCGCACTCGACGCCGTCGGCGGGGCGGTCCTCAGCGGCGCCGCTGCGTTGCTGGTGGCCTGGGCGCTCGGGGTCGCGCTGTCGGGGTCGGGCCTGCGCGGCATCACCCCGCTCGTCCAGGAGTCGAAGGTGCTGGCCGAGGTCAACCGGGTCCTCCCCGCCGGCGCCAGCTCGAAGCTGTCGGCGTTCAACGACGTCGTCGGCACGACGTTCTTCCCGCGCTACCTCGAGCCGTTCGCGCCGGAGCGGATCGTGCCGGTGCCGCCGGGCCCGCGCCGACTGCTCACCGATCCCGACGTCCAGCGCGCGGCGGCCGACGTCGTCCGCATCCGGAGCACCAACCGCTGTCACCAGGGCATCGAGGGGTCGGGCTTCGTCTACGCACCCGACCGGGTGATGACCAACGCGCACGTCGTGGCCGGCGTCGGCACTCCGCTGGTCGACATCCACGGCACCTCGCTGCCGGCCAAGGTCGTCTACTACAACGCCGACCTCGATGTTGCCGTGCTCTCGGTGCCCACCGGCACGGTGCGACCGCTGCGGTTCGCCGCGGCGTCTTCGGGTGACGGCGTCGCCATCCTCGGTTTCCCGCAGAACGGCCCGTACGACGTCCAGGTCGGCCGCGTCCGCTCCGACCAGCGGCTGCGCTCACCCGACATCTACGGCCACGGCACGGTGATCCGCGACGTGCTGTCCCTGCGCGGGCTGATCCGCCCGGGCAACTCCGGCGGCCCCGTCGTCGACTCGGCGGGTCGGGTGGTGGGCGTCGTGTTCGCCGCCTCGGTCACCAGCAGCGACACGGGCTATGCGTTGTCGTCCGGGCAGGTGGCCCAGGCGGCCGCGAGCGGCCGGATCGGGTCGCGGTCGGTCTCGACCGAGGGTTGCGCTGCTTAGCCTCTCTTGAGGATCTGCTTGGCTTCGTTTGCCTGAGCGATCGCCTTCTCCGGGGCGCGCACCTTCTTGACCTTGCGGATGCCGATGAAGGCCAGCAGTGCGGCGACCAGCAGGTAGAAGCCGAAGACGATCAGGAACGCCCAGTGCAGTGACAGGCCCTTGCCGTTCCAGTTGATGAAGTAGGCGATCGCGACCGACAGCATGATCACCGACATCAGTGCGAAGAAGCCGGCCGCGACGAACATCGCGATGCCGATCCCGCCGGCCTTGACGCTGACCTGGATCTCGGACTTGGCGAGCTTGATCTCGTTGCGGATCAGACTGGAGACGTCACGGCTGGCGTCGGAGACGAGTCGCCCGATCGTCGGATCAGTGTCCTGGACCGGTTCGTGCGCCATGTGACCTCGGGCTTCCTCGGGACGTCGTCGCTGGTGACGTGGCGACCTTACAACGGGGCGGCCCCGGTCCCGGCGGCCCGGTAGCCGGGCAGGCTAGCCTCCGGACGTGTCCGTCGTACGCCGCATCCTGCCGCTGCCGGCGGCGGGCGAGACGGCGTTCCTGAGTCGGCTGCTGCGGTCGGAGTCGGTGGGTGGGCTGCTGGCCCTCGTCGCCGCGATCATCGCGCTGGTGTGGGCCAACTCGCCCGCGGACTCGGCGTACCACTCCTTCGTCGGCGTCGACCTCGGCCCACTCGACCTGGAGCACTGGGGCGCCGACGGGGCCCTGACGCTGTTCTTCTTCGTGGCCGGGCTCGAGCTGAAGCGGGAGTTCGTGGTCGGCTCCTTGCGTCGGCCGGCCGACGCGCTCGTACCGGTGGCCGCGGCGCTGTGCGGGGTCGTCGTACCGGCCCTGCTGTTCCTGCTCGTGAACGCGACCACCTCGTCGGGCGAACCGGGAGGCTGGGCGATCCCGGCGGCTACCGACATCGCCTTCGCGCTGGCGGTCCTGTCCGTCGTCGGGTCACACCTGCCCCTCTCCCTGCGCGCCTTCCTGCTGACGCTGGCCGTCGTCGACGACCTGGTGGTGATCGCGATCATCGCGATCGTCTTCACCGACTCGGTGCACGTCGTCGACCTGCTGGTCTC
>Ga0268266_10003660_pt1 | contig 15184 bp, 16 predicted proteins | sample KBSS13metaG_FD_190356 | JGI IMG/M metagenome (GOLD analysis project Ga0268266, IMG submission 190356) | Switchgrass rhizosphere microbial communities from Kellogg Biological Station, Michigan, USA - KBS S1-3 metaG (SPAdes) (version 2) | ecosystem: Host-associated > Plants > Roots > Rhizosphere...
GGCGTCCCCTCCCCCGCGGCGGAGCCTCGCAGCACCGGCGCCGGGCCGACCGCGAACTCGGCGGGCTCGGCGCCCGGCATCAGCCGACCCCCGCGACCGCGCGCTCCAGATCGGCGACCGACTCGTAGGTCAGCCCGGCCAGACTCACCTTGCGATAGCCGATCCGGCCCTCCTCGTCGATCACGAAGATCGCCCGGCGCACCAGCGGCCCGGCGACGATCCCGTAAGCCTTGGCGACGGCCTTGTCCTCGTCGGCCAACAGCGGCACGTTCAGCTTCTTCTCCTCGGTGAAGCGCTCGTGCGAGTCGACGCCCTGCGGCGAGATCCCGAGCACCTCGGCCCCGATCCCATCCAGCCGCTCGCTTTCGTCGCGGTAGGAGCAGAACTGTTTCGTGCAGACGGCCGTGAAATCGCCGGGGTAGAAGGCGAGGACGACCTTGCGGCCGCGGTAGTCGGACAGGCGATAGGTGCGCCCACCCGTGCCGGGAAGCTCGAACTCCGGCGCCATATCCCCTACGTCGACCTTGGCCATTGCCAAAGGTTACGGAGCGGAGCCTAGCCGCGTTCGATCGTCATCTTTTCGATGACTACGGGCTCGGTCGGTTTTTCTTCCGGGGTGCCGAGTTCGCCGATCTTTTCGACTACGTCGAGGCCTTTGGTGACTTTGCCGGCCAGCGCGTATTCCGGCGGCAGCGTTTCGCCCTGCGGGCCGGTGACGATGTAGAACTGGCTGCCGGCGGCGCCCGCGGGGGCGGTCGAGGTCTTCGCCATCGCCACGGTGCCGAGCGTGTATTTCAAGTTTTTCGGCGGGGCCTGGACCACTTCGTAGCCGGGGCCGCCTTCGCCGGTGCCCTGCGGATCGCCGCCCTGGATCACGAATTCCGGCACGATCCGGTGGAAGGTCAGGTCGTCGTAGAAGCCTTCTTCGCCCATGTAGGCGAAGGAGTTGGCGATCGTCAGCGCTTCCGTGGTCGCGAGCGCGATGTCGAAGGTGCCGCAGTTCGTTTCGACGACCGCGGTGACTTTTTCGCCCCTCTTGGTCGTCATCTTCGGCTTCGGCAGGCTCTCTTCCCGCGGTTTCGGCTGCGCCACTTTCTTGCATTCGACCGCGCCGCCTTCTTTGCTTTTTTCCTTGCTCGCGGTGGTCTTCGTTTCGTCGCTGGAGCTGTCGCCGCCGCTACGGGAGACGAGGATGATCCCGACGATCACGATCGCCAAGAGCGCGAAACCGCCCAGGATGTACCACCGTTTGTCGAACTGGTCCCCACCCATTCGGTGCGAGAGATTAGAGCAATTACGATCGAAGCGATGTCAAGTCCTCCCCCGCTGACTCCCCTGGCCGCCGCGGCGCTCCACGTCGGCAGGCCGGAGCGCGTGTTGCAGATCGGCTCGGGCGACGGCGAGGCGGCGCTCTTCCTCGCCCGCGAGTTCCCGACCGCGCGGGTCCGGGGCATCGACGCCGACCCGGAGGCGGTCGCCGCGGCGACGGGACGCGTCGGGCTCGATCCCGAGGGCCGGGTCGCCTTCAAGGTCGGCGGACCGCGCAAGCTGCCCTACCCGGAGGACCACTTCGACCTGGTCGCGGCGGTGGACGCGCGGCCCTCCCCGGCGGAGGTCGCCCGCGTCCTGCGTCCCGGCGGGCACCTGATCCTCGCCGCGACCCACGGCGCCGCCACCGGCCACGGCCTCTCCGGATGGCTCCTCGCCCGCGGCCTGCGCGCCCGGCACTTCGAGCACGTCGCCGCCGAGGACGCGGGTACCGGCAGCTTCGCCGTCATGCGCCTGCGCGCCACATAAGGTGACGGGATGGAGGCGAGTGACGAGTCGATCCCCGCACAGCCCCTGGTCCTGCTCGTCAACCCCTCCTCGGGCGGCGGTAAGGCTCTGAAGCTGCTCCCCCGCGTCGAGGCGGTCCTGGACGCCGGCCGCGTCCCCTTCCGCGTCGTCCGCACCAAGAGCCTCGAGCACGGCGTCGCCAAGGCGCTCGACGCGGTCGAGGCGGGCGAGCTGCCGGTGGTGCTCAGCGGCGACGGGATGATCGGTGCGATCGGCGGCGCGATGGCGGGCGGCGAGACCCCGCTCGGGGTCGTCCCGCTCGGCCGCGGCAACGACCTTGCCCGCGTGCTCGGCATCCCGACCGAGCCGGAGGAGGCGATCGAGATCGTCCTCGCCGGCAACGTCCGCACGATCGACGTCGGCGAGGCGAACGGCCGCCGCTTTCTCGGCATCGCCAGCCTCGGCTTCGACTCCGACGCCAACCGGATCGCCAACGAGAGCCGCCTCGGCGGCAACCTCGTCTACGCCTACGCGGCGCTGCGCGCGCTGGTCGCCTGGAAGCCGGCGCGCTTCACGATCGCGATCGGGGACCAGCGCACCCGCATGGAGGGCTACTCGGTCGTCGTCGCCAACAACAGCGCCTACGGCGGCGGCATGTACGTCGCCCCGGACGCCGACCTCGAAGACGGCGAGTTCGACGTGGTGACGATCGCCAAGGTCGGCAAGCTCCGCTTCCTGGGTAACCTGCCGAAGGTGTTCAAGGGCACCCACGTCCGCAACGACGAGGTGCAGGTCGTCCGCGCCTCCCGACTCTCCCTCAGCGCCAGCCGCCCCTTCGCGGTGTACGCCGACGGCGAGCACCTGACCGACCTCCCCGCCGACCTGCGGGTGATCCCGCACGCCCTGCGCGTGCTGGTCCCGCCGGCCGCCGCTTGAGCGCCTTCGGGGCCAAGCGCGCGCTGGCGCGGGGCATCGGCGCGGCGAGCCGGCGCTCCGGGCGCGGCGGGGGGACGACCCTGCCGGGACGGGTGCTGCTGCGGATGGAGCCGGAGGCGATCGCGAAGCTTGGCGCGGGCCTCACCGGCGGCTCGACGATCATCTCCGCGACCAACGGCAAGACGACCACGGCCGGGATGCTCGCCGCGATCCTCACCGCCGAGGGGCGCGAGCCAGTCCATAACCGGGCGGGCTCGAACATGACCTGGGGCGTGGCGACGGCGCTGCTCGAGCAGCGCGGGACCGAGGGGCTCTTCGAGGTCGACGAGGCCTGGCTGCCGCCGGTGGCGCAGCAGCTGCACCCGCGGCTGATCGTGTTGGGCAACCTCTTCCGGGACCAGCTCGACCGTTATGGGGAGATGGAGGCGCTGGCCGAGGAGTGGGCGAAGGCGGTGGGCGCGGCGCCCGCCGGGACCGGCCTGGCGCTGAACGCCGACGATCCGCTGATCGCCGACCTCGGGCGCGACCCCGACACCGAGCGCCCCCGCGAGGGCACGCTCTACTTCGGGATCGAGGACCACTCGCAGGCACTGCCGGAGCTGCAGCACGCGTTCGACGCCAAGCACTGCCGCCGTTGCGGGCACCCCTACGCCTACGAGGTCGCCTTCGTCGGTCACCTCGGCCACTACTCGTGTCCGAACTGCGGGGCGCAGCGGCCGCGGCCCGATGTCGCGGCGACGCGGATCGAGCTGCGCGGCATGGAGGGCTCGGCGGCGACCGTGCGCGTGCCGGGCGGCGAGATCGAGGTCGAGCTCCCCCTCCCCGGCCTCTACAACGTCTACAACGCGCTGGCGGCGATCGCGGCGGCGATCAAGCTGGGGGTCGAGCCGGGGCGGGTCGCCGCTGCCCTGCGCGACATGCGCGCCGCCTTCGGCCGGGTGGAGACGATCGCGGTCGGCGACGGCCAGGTTTCGATCCTCCTGATCAAGAACCCGGCGGGCGCCAACGAGGTCGTGCGCACGCTGAAGCTCGAGGCCTCCGATCACGCCCAGGGGATCGACCTCTGGGTGGCGCTGAACGACCGGATCGCGGACGGGCGCGACGTCTCCTGGGTCTGGGACGCCGACTTCGAGGTCCTGACCGACGCCGTGCGGCGGGTCACCTGCGCCGGGACGCGCGCGCCGGAGATGGCGCTGCGGCTGAAGTACGCGGGCTGGCCGGAGGACCGGATCGCGGTCGAGCCCGACATCGCGACCTCGCTCGACGCCGCGGTGGCGGCCGCCGACGGGCGCCTCTTCGCCCTGCCCACCTACACCGCGCTGCTGGAGCTGCGGAAGCTGCTCGCCGACCGCGGCCTGGCGAAGGAGTTCTGGCAGTGAGCGAGGAGACCACATGAGCGCGTCCACCAGCGAAGCCGCGATCTGGCACGACGTCGAGTGCGGTGCCTACGTCGCCGACTTCCCGGTCTGGGACGACCTCGCCGACCGTTGCGGCGATCCGGTCGTCGAGCTCGGCGCGGGCACCGGCCGCCTCGCGATCCACCTCGCCCGCCGCGGCCACCGCGTGATCGGCCTCGACAACGATCCGGTGCTGATCGAGGCCCAGGGCGAACGCGCCGCCGGCCTCCCGGTTACGCCGCTGCTCGCCGACGCGCGCGGCTTTGAGCTGCCCGAGCCGGCGGCCCTGGTCCTCGCGCCGATGCAGCTCCTGCAGATGCTCACCGACCGCGACGAGCGCCTCACCTGCCTCGGCTCGATCGCCGCCCAGCTCCTCCCTGGCGGCCGCTTCGCCGCGGCGATGGTCGAGGGCATGCCGGAGCCCGAAGAGGGCGAGCCGCTCCTCCCCGACGTGCGTGAGGTCGACGGTTGGGTCTACTCCAGCCTGCCGCTGGAGGCGAGCGTCGGCCCCGAGCAGATCGTCGTCCACCGGCTGCGTCAGAAGGTCTCGCCGAGCGGTGAGCTGACCGACCTCCCCGACGAAGTCACCATCTGCACGATGACCGCCGACGACCTCGAGGCGGAGGCGGCCGAAGTGGGCCTGGTGCCGATCGAACGCCTCTACATCGACCCGACCGAGGACCACGTCGGGTCCACCGTCGTCGTCCTGGGCGAGGAGGCGTAGATGGAGCTCCGCGTCCTCAGCCTCTATCCCGAGCAGATGAACATCTATGCCGACCGCGGCAACATCCTCTTCCTGCAGCGGCGCTGTGAGTGGCGCGGCATCGACTTCACCTGGCAGGGCGCCGGGCCGGGTGAGTCGATCGACCCAGGCGAGCATGACCTCTTCTACATCGGCGGCGGCCAGGACCGCGATCAGCGCGTCGTCGCCGCCGACATGGTCGACACGAAGCGCGAGGCGTTGGCCGCCGCGGTCGACGACGGCGCCGCCCTCCTCGCCGTCTGCGGCGGCTACCAACTGCTCGGTGAGAGCTACCAGCTCGGCGAGGAGACCCTCCCGGGCCTCGGCCTCGCCGACCTGCGCACGGTCCGCGAGGAGGGCCCGCGGCTGATCGGCAACGTCGCGATCGAGACCGAGCTCGGCGGCGAGAAACGCCTCCTCGCCGGCTTCGAGAACCACGGCGGCCGCACCTATCTAGGCACCGCCGCCCGCCCCCTCGGCCGCGTGGTCAAAGGCCACGGCTACGGCAACAACGGCGGCGACGGCCTCGAGGGCGTCTGGCGCGACAACATGGTCGGCACCTACCTCCACGGCCCCCTCCTACCCAAGAACGCCTGGCTCGCCGACCACCTGATCGAACTGGCACTGGAGCGCCGCTACGGATCGCGGCCCACTCTGGACCCGCTCCCCGACGAGCTGGAGCGCGCCGCGCATGCCAGCGCCCGCGCCGCGGCCGGCGTCTAGCTGGGGAGCCGCCGCCGAGAGGGCCGGGTCTTTGGGGAGTGCGGAGGGATCGTCGCGGGTGGGTCACGGATCCGTCACGGAAGTGCGCCCCGGAGGGGTTGTACGCCCGCTCCCGAACGGTCAGGAATCTGCCGTGTTCCTTAACCCGGCTATTCGCCAGGTTTCGAACACCGCAAGGATCTCCGTGGTTCGAAAGGGTCGTATTGGCGCCCATTTCGAACCACGCAGATTCCTGACCGTTCGAATCCGACACTCCGTCACGGGATCCACCCGAAACCCTCACGCCCAGGACCCACCTCGGACGGCCGCAACCGCCGGAACAACCCCTAGGGCGCTGCGGGAACGATCACCACCGGGCCGTCGCCTTTCGGCAACTCCCCGGTGTCGAACGAGGCCGACGAAAAACGCTCCACCTTCGGCATCGCGTCGACGAACGCCTCCTCGGTCTCGAGGAAGTTGATCTTCTCCGTCTTGTAGTGCATCGGCACCACCCAGGCCGGCGCCAACTCCTTGGTGATCGCCGCTGCCGTCGCGCCGTCGATGGTGAAGCCGCCGCCGACCGGCATGAAGAGGAGGTCGATGCCGTCCAGGTGGGCGCGCTGCTCGGGGCGCAGGGCCGCTTGGCCGAAGTCGCCGAAGTGGGCGACGCGGAGGCCGTCGAGGGTGAAGACGACGATCGTGTTCGGGCCGCGTTCGGTGCCGGCGACGTCGTCGTGCTCGGAGGCGATCGCGACAACGTTGCCGACCGGTGACTCGTGGGTCCCCGGTTGTGAGCGGACCAGGGTCGGCTCGCCGGCGATGACCTCGACCCCGTTGTGGTCGGAGTGCTCGTGGGTGACGATCAACAGGTCGACCGAGTCCGGCGCCGCGATCGCCGGGTAGTCCCAGGTGATGCCTCTTGCCGCGGCGCCCGACATGTCGCCCCAGGGGTCGATGAAGACGGTCGCCGCCTCGCCCTCGAGGGTGAACGCCGACTGTCCGTGCCAATCAACTCGCATGTGACTCCTCTAGCTCTCGGATGGTGCGGGTCGGTGCCTCGCCGGGCACCTCCTCCTGCTCGGTGTGGGTGTAGCGGCCACCGCGCGCCAGGGACGCGACGGCGGCGGTCAGACAGGCGACGATCGCAAAGCCGAAGGCGGTGTCGAGGCCGTTGCTGAAGGGCTTCGAGATCAGGCTCGGGAAGAAGCTGTGGCCGGTGAGCACCGCCTGGGCGTGCTGCGGCAGCTGGTGCAGGGTGCCGGTGCCGATCAGGTGTTCGATCGGGTTGTAGCCGAGGAAGGCGGCGAATAGGACCGAGATCGGTGGGGTTTCGCCGACTTCGTGCGCTTTCGCGTGACTGACGCCGTGCGCTTCGAGGCCGCTCGAGAGCACGTGCGGCAGGGTCGAGGCGAGCCCGATGATCAGCAAGGTGAAGAAGATCCCCATCGAGATGACCTGGGCCGAGTTCTGGAAGGTCTGGTTCATGCCACCGCCGGCTCCGCGCGCGTCGGCGGGCAGGCTGTTCATCACCGCGGCGCGGTTCGGCGAGGCGAACATCCCCATCGAGATCCCGTTGAAGGCGAGGATCGCGGCGAAGACGGGATAGGAGAAGTCGACCGGCAGCAGCGTCAAGGCGGCGAAGCTGGCGGCGGCCGCGACCATCCCGCCGGTCGCGAACCCGCGCGCCCCGAAGCGATCCGACAGGTAGCCCGAGGTCGGTCCGGCGATCAGCATCCCGACGGTCAGCGGCAGCATGTAGATGCCCGCGAGCAGTGGCGCTTCGGTGTAGTCGTAGCCGTGCAGCGGCAGCCATATGCCCTGCAGCCAGATGATCAGCATGAACATCAGGCCGCCACGGGCGACCGCCGCGAGGAAGGTCGAGAGGGTGCCGAAGGTAAAGGCGCGGATCTTGAAGAGCGGCAGCCGGAACATCGGTTCCTCGACCCGGCGCTCGACCATCACGAAGGCGATCAGGGAGACCAACGCGCAGGCGAGCAGGACCAGCACGCGCGGACTCCCCCAGCCGGTCGGCGAGCCGCCGTAGGGGCGGATCCCGAACGTGACGGCGACCATCGCCAGGATCAGGCCGAGGCCGAAGGTGACGTTGCCCCACCAGTCGATCTTGCCCGGGTGCGGGGTCGAGAGCTCTTTCAGCTTGAGGAACGCCCAGACCGTGCCGAAGAGGCCGACCGGGACCGAGATCAGGAAGACGAGGCGCCAGTCGATCGGGGCGAGCAGGCCGCCGAGGACGAGGCCGACGAACATCCCGCTGACGCCGACGATGTTGTTGATCCCCAGCGCCATGCCGCGCTGGTTGGCGGGGAAGGCGTCGGTCAGGATCGCCGCCGAGTTGGCGAGCAGGCAGGCGCCGCCGATCCCTTGGACGATGCGGAAGCCGATCAGGAAGAGGGCACCGTCGGTGCCGGTCAGCCAGTCGATCGCCAGCATCAGCGAGGCAACCGTGTAAATGACGAAGCCGAGGGTGTAGATCTTCACCCGCCCGTACATGTCCCCCAGGCGGCCGAGGCTGACGATCAGCACGCTGGTCACGACCAGGTAGCCGAGGATCATCCAGAGCAGGTAGAAGCTGTTGGAGGGCAGCAGCGGGTCGAGGTGGATGCCGCGGAAGATGTCCGGCATCGCGATGATCGTGATCGAGGCGTCGAGGGTCGCCAGCAGGATCGCCAGGGTGGTGTTGGAGAGCGCCACCCACTTGTACCTGTCGTCGTGGGCGGCCCCATTTCCGTTGGCGGTTGCCGCTGAGACCATGGCTACATAATACACAGGCAACCTGTGCAGTTTGCCTGCTTGTATGCGTTAAGGTGGACGGGTGCCGACGCAGACCGACATCGCCCCCCTCGCCGCCGACCTCCGGGTCGCCGTGGGCCAGCTGGTCCGCCGGCTGCGCTCGGAGAACCTCTTTCCGCTGACCCAGACCTGGGTGCTCGGGCGGCTCGATCGCGAAGGCCCCGCCAGCGTCTCCGACCTCGCCCAGGCCCTCCGCGTCCGGCCCCAGTCCATGGCCCAGACCGTCGGCGACCTCGAGGCCGAAGGCATGGTCGAGCGCAATCCCGACCCCGACGACCGCCGCCGGGCCCTGGTCAGCCTCACCGAGGCCGGCCAGGCCCGCATCGAAGCCGACCGCGCCGCCCGCGAGGGCTGGCTGGTGAAGGCGCTCGAAGAGCTGCCCGATTCGGATCGGGAGACGATCGAGCGCTCGGTCGAGCTCCTCAACCGGCTCGCCGACGCCGACGTCTGAGCGTCAGCTGTTCCTTATGCCGGTATGCCGGCTATAAAGAACAGCTAGCGGCCGGTGGACCCGAACCCGCCGTCCCCGCGCGCGGAGTCGCTGAGCTCGGCGACCTCGACCGGCTCGGCGATGGCGATCGGGCTGATGACCAGTTGGGCGATGCGGGCGCCTGCTTCGATGCGGACCGTCTCGGCGGGATCGGTGTTCAGGAGCAGGACCCGGACTTCGCCGCGGTAGCCGGCGTCGATCAGGCCGGGGCTGTTGACCAGCGTGATGCCGTGCTCGCGGGCCAGGCCGGAGCGGGGCAGGACCAGGCCGGCATGGCCCTCGGGGACTTCGATCGCGATGCCGGTGCCGATGCTCCAGCGCTCGCCGGGGCCCATGTGGGCGTCCTCGGTCGAGTAGAGGTCGAGGCCGGCGTCGCCCGGATGACCGCGGGTCGGGATCACCGCGGAGATGTGCAGTTTCGTGACCTTGAGCTCCATGGCCCGCAGCCTAGAGAGTCGGGACGAGTCCGGGGCGCCGCTCAGGCGGTCGCCAGGTCCATGAAGCGGTGGAGCTCCGCCGACGGGACGCGGGCGTGGACGAGGACGCCGTCGGGACCGTCGGTGCGCTCCAGCTCCCCTGCCACTTCGTGCAGCTCGTGCAGGCGGCCGCCCTGGCTGTAGGGGATCAGCAGCTCGACCTCGGTGAGGGTCTCGGCGAAGGCCTGCTCGATCTGCTCGCGCAGCTCATCGAGCCCCTCGTCGGCGAGCGCCGAGACCAACACGGCGTCGGGGTGGGCGAGTGTGACCTCGTGGCGCTCGTCCTCGTTCAGCAGGTCGGCCTTGTTGAGGACGAGCAGGCGCGGCTTCTCCCCCGCCCCGATCTCCTCCAGCACCTCGTCGACCGCGTGCATGTCGAGCATCCGTCGCTCTTCGCTCTCGGAGGCGTCGACGACGTGGACGATGAGGTCGGCCAGCGTCGTCTCCTCGAGGGTCGCCTTGAACGCCTCGACCAGTTGGTGGGGCAGCTTCTCGATGAAGCCGACCGTGTCGGTCAAGAGGTAGTCGCGGCCGGAGAGCTCGAAGTTCCGCGTGGTCGGGTCGAGCGTCTCGAAGAGGCGGTTGGCGACGCCGACCTCGGCGCCGGTCAGCGCGTTCAGCAGCGTCGACTTGCCGGCGTTCGTGTATCCGGCGAGGGCGACCCGGGGGACCTGCGAGCGTTCGCGCTCGGCCCGCATCACGCCACGGTTTTTTTCGGTCTGCCGGAGGCGGCGGCGGAGCGCCGCGATGCGGTCGCGGGCGAGGCGGCGGTCGGTCTCGATCTGGCTCTCGCCCGGGCCCCTGGTGCCGATGCCGCCGCCGAGGCGCTCGAGGTGCGTCCAGAGCCCCCGCATGCGGGCCATGTTGTATTCGAGCTGCGCCAGCTCGACCTGAAGCTTGCCCTCGGCCGAGTGGGCATGGTCGGCGAAGATGTCGAGGATCACCGCGGTGCGGTCGACCACCGGGACGCCGAGCGCCGCCTCCAGGTTGCGCTCCTGGCGCGGGGCGAGCTCGTCGTCGCAGGCCACCAGGTTGGCGTCGGCCGCCGCGACTTCGGCTTTCAACTCCTCGAGGCGACCGCGGCCGAAATAACGGTCCGGGTCCGGTTTGGGCCGCTGCTGGGTAGCGACGCCCGCGGTGGCGACGCCGGCGGTCCGCAGCAGCTCTTTCAGCTCGGCGAGCGGAGCCCCCTCCTCACGGCCGTCGATGACCGCGATCGCCATCGCACGCTGTTTTGCGCGCCGGTTGACGACCCCTGCTCCGTTCCCGTTCTCTGCCGCGTACCGCGTCTCGGTCTTGCGGCCGGTTCTCGATTCACTCACTCCCCCCATTGTACGGCGCCGCCAAAGGCGTCTAAGGTGGGTCCCTGTGAAGGTCTTCGTCACGGGAGGGACGGGTTTCATCGGCGGTGCCGTGGTGCGCCAGTTGCGCGCCCGCGGTGACGATGTCGTGGCACTCGTGCGCAATCCCGCCAAAGGGGCGCCGCTGGAGGCCCTCGGCTGCACGCTGGTCGCCGGGGACCTGGGCGACGAACGGGCGATCCGCACCGGCATGGAGGGCGTCGACGCGGTCATCCACGCGGCAGCCGTCTACGAGGTCGGCATTCCCGCGAGCGAGCGCAAGCCGATGCAGGAAGTCAACGTCGGCGGCACCGAACGGGTGCTGGGCGCGGCGCTCGAGGCCAAGGTCCCCAAGGTCGTCTACGTCTCCACCGTCGGCATCTTCGGCGACACCAAAGGGCAGATCGTCGACGAGAGCTACGAACATCGGGGCGAGTTCCTCTCCGAGTACGAGAAGACGAAGTGGGAAGCCCACCAGGTCGCCAAGCGGCTGATCGGCGAGGGGCTCCCCTGCGTGATCGTGCAGCCGGGCGGCGTCTACGGCCCCGGTGACACCTCCTCGATCGGCGTGATGCTCGACCAGTTCCTGACCGGGAAGATGCCGCTGATCCCCTTCCCCGACCTCGGCATCTGCCTCACCCACGTCGAGGACATCGCCGGCGGGATCATCCTGGGGCTCGACAAAGGCCGCCCCGGCGAGGCCTACATCATCAGCGGCCCGGTGACGACGATCCGCGACGCGATCGGCGTCGTCGCCGCGGCGACCGGCAAGAAGGCACCGAAACACGCCCTGCCGACGGGACTGATGAAGGCGCTGACGCCGATCGGGCCCTTGGTCGGCAAGCTGATGGGCCAGCCGCCCAACCTGCGCGAGATGATCGCCTCCGCCGACGGGGTCACCTTCTGGGCGACCTACGACAAGGCTTCCCGGGAGCTCGGCTACGAGCCGCGCGGCCTCGAGGAGGGCCTCCGGGCGATGCTCGAGGCGGAGGGCAAACTGCCCGTTCAGCCGGCCGCATAGGCCGCGTCGCATCCATAGTCTTCCGCCCATGCGCGCAATCGACGTTGAGCACCTCGGCCGTCCGCACGTCATCGCCTGCTGGGAGGTCGACGGAATGCTCGTCGACCCCGGCCCCGAGTCCTCCCTGCACACGCTGCTGGAGAAGATCGGCGACCAACGCCCGGAGGCCATCCTCCTCACCCACATCCACCTCGACCACGCCGCCGCCACCGGCGCGATGGTCGCCCGCTGGCCCGACCTCCCGGTCTACGTCCACGAGCGCGGCGCCCCCCACATCATCGACCCCTCCCGCCTGCTCGCCTCGGCGGAGCGCCTCTACGGCGACAAGCTCGAGTACCTCTGGGGCAAGATCCAGCCGATCCCCGAGGCCAACGTCACCACCCTCGCCGGCGGCGAGACCGTCCGCGGCATGCGCGTCGCCTACACCCCCGGCCACGCCTCCCACCACGTCTCCTACCTCCACGAGGAGACCGGCACCGCCTTCGTCGGCGATGTCGCCGCCTGCCGCCTACCCGGCACCGACCTCGTGATCCCCCCGACCCCGCCCCCGGACATCGACGTCGAGCTCTGGGAAGACTCGATCGCCCTGCTCGAGGGCTGGGCGCCCGAGAAGCTCGCCCTCACCCACTTCGGCCCGGTCGACGACCCGGCGGTCCACCTCGCCACGGCCAGGACCCGCCTGCGCGAAGAGGCCGAGCTCGCCCGCGGCATGGACGAGGCGACCTACGAGGCCGACCTCCAGCAACGCATCGCCGCCCACCTCGACGACCCCGAGGCGACCGAGGAGATGTTCCAGGCCGTCCCGACCGCCTACCAGTGGTCGGGCCTCGAGCGTTACTGGCGCAAGAAAGCTGAGCGCGAGGCCGCCTAACCTTCTTCGCCGACCGGCGGTTGCGGCGGGAAGACCCCGCCGTCGAGGAGTCGGCGTTCGCCTAGCGCCGCGGGCAGCCGGATCGTGACCGGCGGCTCGATGAGGCCGACGCAGGTGTAGAAGCCGGGCGGAACTGGATGGATCCACAGGGCCATCAGCAAGGCGCCGTTTTCTTCGCGGAATTCAGGCTTCTCCAGGCGTTCGTTCTGGCTCCTGCCGCTGGCGCATTCACCGGGCCCGAGGTTCACCTTGATCGTCCTCGTGGACGGCGTCAGGCGCTGTTCGGGAGCGAGGGTCCAGGTGATCGCGGCCTGGCCGCGGCGCAGGAGGGAAGGCCGACAGCCACCCGCATATCCGGCCCACTTCCAGCCGCCTCCGCGCTGACGCTCGACCTCGATCGTTTCCGCCCCGAAGCGATCGGACAGGCGCCCGTGGCCGAACTCCGCGAAATGGGGAGTTTCGACGAGCAGGCGCCAGCCATGCAGTGGGACCGGCACCGAGGTGTGCCTGCTTTCGATCGTCCACTTCCGGAGCACCACCTCGGAGGGCAGGGTGCCGCGCTCGGCGTTCGTTGGTCCCCCAAATGCCGCAAGGGGGTCGAAGGGCACTCCCCCGCACGTGACGTTCCCTGTCCATCCCGGCCATGCGGCTACGGCGGGGTCCGGGCCCCCATATCCGGGCTCGGCGATGGCGCTCGCGGCAGTGCCCAGACAGAGAAGTCCGGCGAGCAGCGCGGCGATGATCCCCCGCAGACGCATCGCCATGGAACCCTAGGCCAGGTGCTCGCGCATGCGCTCGACGGCCTCTTCGATTCGGTCGTCGGGCGTCGTGAGGGAGATGCGGAAGAAGCCCTCGCCGCTGGGGCCGTACATCGAGCCGGGTGAGACGACGACGGCCGCCTCTTCGAGGACGGTCTCGGCGAAGCTGGTGGAGGTGTGGCCGCTGGGGACCGGGGCCCAGACGTAGATCGTGCCCTTCGGCGGGGTGACGTCGACGCCGATCGCGCCGAGGGCGGAGACGACGAGGTCGCGGCGGCGCTCGTAGGTCTTGTTCATGTCGGCCAGGGAGTCCTGGGGGCCGGAGATCGCGGTGGCGCCGGCGATCTGGACCGCCTCGAAGAGGCCGGAGTCGACGTTGGTCTTCAGGCGCCAGTAGCTCTGGATCGCGTCGGCGTGGCCGAGGATCGCGGCGCAGCGCCAGCCGGTCATGTTGTAGCCCTTGGAGACGGAGAAGACCTCGACCCCGACCTCCTTGGCCCCCAGCGTCGCCAGGAAGCTCGGCGCAACGTAACCGTCGTAGGTCGTCTCCGAGTAGGCGTTGTCGTGGACCACGAGGATCTCGTGCTCACGGGCGAACTCGATGACCTCCTCGAAGAAGCCGTCGGGGACGATCGCGCCGGTCGGGTTGTTGGGGAAGTTGATGAACATCAGGCGCGCCTTCGACGCGATCTCGGGGGAAATCGCCGACAGGTCGGGCGCGAAGCCCTTCTCCGGCACCAGCGGCATCAGCTCGGCAGTGGCCCCGTGGAGCAGCGGCCCCCCGGTGTAGACCGGGTAGCCGGGATCGCTGGCGAGGGCGATGTCGCCCGGATCGAGGAAGGCGTTGCAGAGGTTGTAGATGCACTCCTTGGCGCCGATCGCCGGGATGACCTCGTTCGCCGGATCGATCTCGACGCCGAAGCGGCGATCGTAGAAGTCGGCGAAAGCCTGGCGGAAGTCCTCACGGCCGCGGTTGGAGGGGTACTGGTGCGTCGCCGGGTCGGCGACCGCCTTCTGCATCGCCTCGACGATGTAGTCGTAGGTCGGCATGTCCGGGTCGCCGATGCCGAGGCTGATCACGTCGATCCCGGCGGCCTTCTTCTCCGCGATCCGTCGCTCCAGTTCCTGGAACATGTAGGGCGGGATCTGCTGGAGGCGCTTTGAAGGCTCGGCGATAGGCATGGCGCGGAAAGCTAACGAAAGCCCGGGCGGGAAGCGGGGCCGGTCAGTCCTGCTCGGCGAGCGCCGCGAGCAGCTCCGGCGTCGCCTCGCCCGCGTAGACGGGCTCGGCCCAGCCGTCGAGGCGGACCGAGAGGTCCTCGCCGATCGCGACGGTCAGCTCTCCCCCGTCGAGCTCGACCGTGATCGGGCTCTCCGAGCCGCGGAGGAAGGCGGTGACGGCGGCGCCCGAGGCGCCGGTGCCGGAGGAGAGGGTCTCCCCGACGCCGCGCTCGAAGATCCGGGCACGCACGTTCGAGCCGTCGATCGCCAGGAAGCTGACGTTGGTGCGGTTCGGGAAGAGCGTCGAGCCTTCGATCTCGGGGCCGACCAACTCGAGGTCGAGGTCGGCCAGCTCGACCGGGTCGACGACGATCGCGCACTGCGGATTGCCGATCGAGACGTGCTGGAAATCCCACTCGCGGCCCGCCGAGCGCACCGTCCCGCGGCCGTCCTCGCCGCCGGAGGGGAAGTCCTTGGACGTCGTCGAGGCCTTGCCCATGTCGACCGAGCAGGTCAGCTCGCCGGTGATCGTCGGGCGGATCGGCCCGGCGACGGTGGAGATCGCGAACTCGTCGGCGTCGGTCCAGCCGTGGCGGCGCAGGTAGAGGATCGCCTCGCGGGCGCCGTTGCCCGACAGCTCGGCCTC
>Ga0268266_10003661_pt1 | contig 15184 bp, 6 predicted proteins | sample KBSS13metaG_FD_190356 | JGI IMG/M metagenome (GOLD analysis project Ga0268266, IMG submission 190356) | Switchgrass rhizosphere microbial communities from Kellogg Biological Station, Michigan, USA - KBS S1-3 metaG (SPAdes) (version 2) | ecosystem: Host-associated > Plants > Roots > Rhizosphere >...
TCTATCTCTCCCAGCTCGATCCGGTAACCACGGATCTTCACCTGCTGGTCATTGCGGCCGATATACTCCAGGTTCCCGTCACCCTGGTAGCGCACCAGGTCACCCGTCCGGTACAAACGACCATTTATACCCCGCGCACGATCCTCATCCGTCCGGAACGGGTTCTCTATAAAACGCTCCGCCGTCAGCTCCGCAAGATGCAGGTAGCCACGCGCAACCCCGGCACCGCCGATATACAGCTCCCCAACAGCGCCCATCGGTACAGGCATCAGCCGGTCGTCCAGCACGTACACCGTCGTGTTCGCGATCGGACGGCCAATAGGGACGGAACCCGATAGATCCACATTCCCTTTATTATTGTAAGTGGTAGCAAATATCGTCGCCTCGGTAGGCCCATATAACACATGAATATTTGCCGCTGGAAAAATGTCATTCATCGCCCTTATTACCTTCCGGGGAACAACATCACCACCAACAAACAATTCCTTCATTCCCTCATATTCAGCCTTAGTATCACTGGCAGAAATATGATCTGAAACTTGCTCCATCAGCATAGGCACTGCATGAAACGTATCGGATTCTTTCAACCTTTCTGTCAGGCTAAATATATCTTTCACCTCCTCCCTGTCCAGCATTATTGCCGTACCACCCGAAAGAAGAGGAACAAAAGCCTCAAATAAAGAAATATCAAATGCCTGTGAAGCCAATAGAGGCATCGCCCCCCCGGCATACTTAGTACGCTCATTCATGTTGGATCGCTTTAGATCGGAAAATAAAAATTGTAGTATCTGTTAGGAAAAGCTTACGCTATGGAAGCTTACAGCACTTACCCGAAAATGAAAAACAAATAATGTAGTGGAGAAATAAAATACCTACCAAAAAAGGAAATTCAAATTACTGAAAAAAAATTGCGCAATCAAATTAAATCAGAAAAAATAATGTGAGTAATTAATTTTAGGTAATTTCGAAAAATAAAGAGCCTTATCGAATATGATGAAAATGATTACTTTTTTAATATTCCTGGCAGGGGTCAACACATCGATCACATCATCCGCTCCTGTCAATCATCAAAAGGCAGTTCTGCAAACCATTATCATCGATCCTGGACACGGCGGCTTCGATCCGGGTACACACGGGTTGTTCTCAAAGGAAAAAGATGTTAATCTCGCCATCTCTCTCAAACTGGGGAAAGCTATACAGGAAACATTCCCGGATATAAAGTTGGTATATACCCGAACCACTGATGTCATGCCTGGAAATGCCACTACCATACATGAAGGCCTTCGTTATCGTGCAGACCTGGCTAACAGATCCAAGGGAGACCTTTTCCTTTGCATTCACGCTAACTCCGATGGTCATACGGCTGGACGATATGCGGTACGTCGTGTCGTAGGTTATAAATGGGTTAAAAAAGGAAAGAAGAGAAAAAAACAGCCTGTTTATGAGACCAACTGGGTAAAAAACACCAGAAGAGGAACGCAAACACTTATATGGAAAGCAATGTGGAGCACATATAAAGGCGGCGTTATCAACCAGCGCGACATCGGAGAAGGAGAGAATATGGGCGACAGTTCGGATACCGCACCCGACCTGAATTCTCCCGAAGCCAGGATACGCGCTCAGTTATATGAAAAAAAATACTTTGCCAATAGTGCCTACTTTGCAACGCTCATTGAAAACGAATTCGTTAAAGCCGGACGACATAGTGATGGCGTAACCCAACGGGAAATAGGGATCTGGGTATTGGAGGCCACTGGAATGCCCAGCGTCCTCGTCGAGACAGGATTTCTCACGAACGAGGAAGAGGAAAAATATCTCAATAGCGAAGATGGACAGAATGAGATCGTGCAAAACATCATAGATGCACTGAGGCACTATAAAGCCTCGCTGGAAGGCACTCACCCCACCGGAACAGACTCATCATCCAAAACATCGTCATCGTTTTAGCAACACAGCTTCAGTAAAGCTTTTTTTAATAATATTTGCAATCTCGCATGGATGATTAAAAATAAAGAAATGCCCTCCGGACAATACCTTATAGTCAAACCTTGAATAGGTAAATCGCTTCCAGTTGGATATCTCATTTACATAATCCTCCTCATCTCCCATGATCGCAAATATTGGAACATTTACAGCAGGCTCACACTCAAGACCATTCTCTTCCGCAATTTCAAAGTCAGCCCGAAGGATAGGAAGAAGAAAATTCAGTAATTCCTCATGGTCATACACCTCCCTGGGAACTCCACCCAGCCTTTTCAACTCTTCCATAAAACGCTCATGATCCAGCAAATACCTCTTTTCTCTCTTATCTATCCCCGGCCCGGCATTCCCGCTGAGAACCATGCACGAAGGGTATCTGTTTACTTTTGCAAGCATGTTCGCAATCCGCAATCCCAGATATGATCCCATACTATGACCATAAATTAAAAATTGCCCGGAACGCAGCTTCGTTATCATCTGATTATAAAGATCATCGGCAGCTATATCAAATTTCTTTACCAGGTCCTCCTGTATCCGCTTGCCCCTTCCTGGAAGCTCCAGGGGAATTACATCAAAATCCTTTAGAAAAGGCAGCATACCTTGAAAAGAATATGCGTTACCGCCCGCAAAATGTAAAAGGAATAATTGTGGCTTCTTCATGTCGACATTTATCAATTATATACTAGACTGGAATATTTTACCAGGGTTTAGAATACCTAGAGGATCGAATACTTTCTTGACTTCACGCATCAGTTGTATCTGCCATGCAGGAATGGCAGTAGTAAGATAAGGTTGCTGTATCTCGCCTATCCCATGCTCACCGGAAATTGTACCTCCCAGTCGTACAGCCGCATTGAATATCTCGCTCACTCCCAGCGATATCAAATGCTCCCATTGTTCCGTTACCACAGATCGGTCCCTCAGAAGATTGACATGAAAATTCCCATCCCCAATATGGCCAAATGCAGTGTATTTAAGATCGAACACTTCGGCTATAGCTTTGATTGCACTGTACATTTCTCCCGATTTCGAGCGTGGAACGACAATATCCACATCCCTGAAATAATAAGAATGCATAACCGCTTCTCCAATCTTGTTGCGGAATATCCACAACGCCTTGATATCCTCTGCTGATTCAGCGATAAGAATGTCTTCTTCTACCCAACAGCTCATCCATTCATTCATTTCAAGAACATCTTTCAATAGCTGGCTTTTATTGTCGCCTTCGAACTCCAGCCATAGCAATCCTTCTATACATGGATCCGAAAAGATCTTTCCACCGGTGAATGCCGATATCAATTCATATCCGGTCTTGTCCATAAACTCAACGCTCGAAGCCCGGATACCTTTCCAAAAGACTTCACGAACAAAATTGAACAGATTATCCATCGATCGGAAAGGCAATAATAGAAGCACTTCTTCCATAGGCTCTACCAGTTGAACAACGACTTTCGTGATGATCCCCAATGTACCCTCACTCCCCGCAAATAATCTTGTCAGGTCATATCCCGTCGCATTTTTACGTACATTTTTTCCGGTCCACATGACCTGCCCGTTCGGAAGAACAACTTCCAGATTCAGCAGGTAATTTTTTATAGGGCCGTATTTGAAAGATTTGGGGCTTCCTCCGGCAACTGCAATATTACCTCCTAAAGAGCTGCTATCCCGGCTGCTTATATTTTGGGGGAAACAGAGCCCTTCCTCAAGAACTTTCTCCTGGAAAATACGGGTGATAGTGCCGGCCTCCACCACAGCATATCTATCTATTTTATTAATTTCTATTATCTGATTTAATCTTTCAAGGGAAAGAACGATCCCACCGCCTTCGCAGAACGCACCTCCGGACACACCCGTCCCGCCACCTCTCACAGTTATCCCTACATGGTATTCACTGCATATCTTTGCAACCGTTGCCACCTCATTTGTTGTCGCAGGCTTCACCACCGCCAGGGGCGTTTTATCCAGATGTTCTGTGAAATCTCTGGCATATCTGTACATTAGCTCCCGGTCACGAATCACATGATCTTCACCCACAACTGCCTTCAGTCTGTCATATATTTCTAATGGTTCCATTTTATTATTTATAGCTATCGGCTTCTGGCCATCAGTTCATCTTCAAGCGCTTCGAATAATGCATAAATATTGTCCAGTCCGAACCCCTCATAATGGTTAACTCTTTGCACAATCTCATAAAACAGGGTAGGACGATCGCCTATAGGAGCCGTAAATATTTGAAAGAGCAAGGCGTCATCCAATACATCGCAGAGGACCCCATGCCTCTGCAAAAGGTCAATATCCAATCTGGGGTACTTCTTGGCCAACCTGGCATAATAAGCATCCGGCGCTTTCGTAAACTTTACGCCATTGGCTCGTAATATCGCCACGGACTTAAATATATTCCTGGAAGAAAAAGCAAGATGCTGTACCCCGTTCCCATAATGCTGGTCGATAAACAACCTCACCTGGGACGTAATCTCCGCATCTGGCTCAACCAATACATTGTTGACTTTCTTATCCTGTGATTGCAACACTTTCAACAGCATCCCAATAGCTTTTTTATCGCCCTTCTTACGTTCATCAAATTGCTTAACAGTCGTTGAATTGAAAATATTATTGAAGTAAGATTCCCATAATTTCATCTCATTCAATCGCAACGCGCAGGCAATGTGATCAACCTTATCCAGTTCCGTATCTTCTGATGTGGACTCCCACTCATGCTCGATATTCACATAGCCGGGAATAAAATCCCCCCTATAATTATTATAATTTATAAGAACAATCTCGTTGTCGTCAAATATCTTCAGCGAGGCAGTTTCTACGCTCCCCTTCTCATCAACTAATGTCGTAGGGTATTGCAGAGGGATCGCTCCATTCTCAGTAGCCTTACCAAAAAGCTCTTTCACATTCCCCACCTTCACTGCCAGCTTCTTTATACCATTGCCATGCAGGTCGACAAAAGACACGATCTTATACGTACCCGGCTGGGAAGCAGAAGTGATCACCAGTTTAATATCGTTCTTGACAAGATAATAAGAGCACCTGTCCATTACGCCCGTCTCAGGTCCACAATATGCCACCGCCCTGAATCCCAACGCCTTTACATGCCAGTAAACGACCATCTTCGCCATTCCTACATAGTATTCGATATAATCATACGCTATGTTGACTATCTCGGATTCAACGACATTTTGATCTTTATTTTCCATGTTTGAATATTTATAATTTGCTTTTAAAATATGCGGCCAGCCGCTTGACCGCGGATTCTATATTTTCGATCGCAAGATTGCTGAATGCGATCCTTATTTCATGTTCCCCTCCACTTGCTAAATAAAAGAACGACATAGGCGTCATAATAAAATTAAATTCCTCTGCGCAGAGAATTACTTCTTTCCTGTTTACTTCAAATGGAACGCTGATCGTCATGAAAAAGCCGCCTTTCGGAACATTCCAACTGATATCTTTACTCCAGTCATTTTCGGTCTTATCTAAATATTTATCCATAAACAACAACAACAGGTCTCTTTTCCGTTTTAAGTCCGCCACTTTTTCCCGGTTGATGCCTTTGAGGGAAAAATCGTTCTTTATCAGAATGCCACCCAAAATTGCCTGATTGATCGAAGAAGTATTCACCGTCAAATATCCCTTTGTCTTTGCCATAAGGTCGCTGAGGCTTACTGATCCGCCAGAATGTTCAATTTCCTGATCCGCCACCATAGCAGCCAGCCTGAGAGAAGGAAAAATTGATTTTGAGAATGACCGTACGTAGATCACTCTTTTCTCCTTCCCCGACTTATCATTATCAAATGCCTTAATCGGTGGTAGTCCCTCACCTTCATATATAAAATCCCCGTATGCATTATCTTCAAGAATGTAAAAATCATATTTGGATGCCATCTCAAAAAACTGCTTCCTTTTCTCCCGGTACATATAAGATCCCGTCGGATTTTGAAAATCCGGTATTACATAAACAAGCTTTACTTTTTTGCCGGCCTTACTATATTTGATTATCTTCTCCTCTATCCCTTCCAGACATACCCCATCGCAACGCATGGGAACAGCATCGATAGAGTATCCCCCAATAATAGAAAAATGTGTAAGCCCTATATAGGACGGATCCTCCACGAGGATCACATCTTGTTCCTTATCGCATAGTGTCATCACAGCTATCGCCAAAGCCTCCTGTGTTCCTACAGTAATAAGTATATTTCCCGGATTTGCTATGACACTTTCATCTTTTTCCAAATAGTGGGAAACCAGGTCATTTATTATCCCTTTAGTCCTATTGTATTGACCAAGGCCTTTCAACACCCTATCCATGTTCCGGCCGGCGCTTATTGCGTCGACATATATATCGAAGTATGCCAGTATTCCCTGTATATCGAAGTGATTTTCATCCGGCCGCCCCGAAGCCAGGGAAATAGCATTCGGGTACTGTAGCTGTATCTCATTCAGGAATCCCATTACATCTTCTTTGACAGCATTCAATAGTGGATTTACATTATTCATACAGTAATTTTACCTTCTGTTACTTGACCCATAGATTATATCCAATATGCGTAAAAAGAGAAGCAAGATTCCTATGTTCTACCATCACCCCCTTGGGCTTCCCTGTAGACCCGGATGTATATATGACATAAGCCAGGTCGTTAAGCGTTCCGCTTGACAATGGTTCGCCTATTGAATATTTCCGGATATCTTCATAAAACATATCCAGCTCATTCTCATCCAGCAGCACTTTGCTATCGCTGTCTCTTAGGATAAATTCTATTCTTTCCTCCGGATATGTAGGATCTATCGGAACATATGCTCCGCCGGATTTCAATACCCCAAGCATCGAAATGATCAGCTTTTCACTCCGGCCTAACAGCACGCCGATCCTATCATCCGGACTGATGTCGTAATTTTCTCTCAAGTAATGCGCCAACTGGTTGGACTGCGCATCCAATTCCCGGTACGTTAGCTTGGTATCCTTATAAACTACCGCTATACTGTCGGGTGTCTTTTTCACCTGCTCTCTGAATAATTCCACCACTGTTCTGTCGGCAGGCTCCTCCGTCGCCGTATTGTTTAGATCTACCAACAGCATATGCTTTTCTTCTTTGCTTAAATAGTCCAGTGAGCCGATCATCTCATCCGGACAGGCAACGATTACTTCCAGCAATTGCTCCAGGTGCTGTCCCATTCGCTCCACCGTACTCCTGCTATATAGATCACTATTATATTCCAGCCCATAATGCAGCTCATCCCCTACTTCTATAAAATTGAAGCTGAGGTCGAATTTACTGATCCGGTACTCCCCTCCCTGATAGCTGCTAACCTCTACGTCTTTCATCCGCAATTCCCCGCTGGTACCAGCCCTATCTGTATTTTGCAAGGCCACAACCACATCGAACAGCACACTGCGGCTCAAATCCCTTTCCACTTTCAGCTCATCCACCAGCTTGTCAAATGGGTACATCTGGTGCTCATAAGCTCCCAGCGTCACTTCCCGGATATTCGACAACAACTTCTTAAAGCTATCTTCACCACTGAATCTCGACCGTAAAGCTAATGTGTTGATATAAAAGCCTATCTGCCCTTCCAGGTCTGCATGCTCACGGCCTGCTATCGGGCTGCCTACCACAATATCCTCCTGCCCCGTGTACCGGTGTAATAATATCTTGACCACCGTCAGTAATCCCATGAACAATGTTCCTTCCTGATCCTGGCATAATTTCCGAAAACCCATTGTCATCTCCTTACCGATCACCCGCTGGATCATCCCTCCATTGAATGTCTTGACTCCCGGGCGAGCCTTATCCACCCACAATCCCAACACCGGCAACTCCCCTTCAAAACACTTCAGCCAGTATTCCCGATGCTTTGAAAACAATGCCCCTCCGAGCTGACTTTGTTGCCAGCGCGCATAGTCCTTATACTGTATCCGCAAAGGAGTAAGAACCGGCGCCTCCCCACCCAAGTAAGCATTATACAACAACAATAGCTCCTTCACCACGATCTCCATCGACCAGCCGTCACTGATGATATGGTGCAAGACATAAGTCAGCACCCACCGCTGCTGCCCCACCTGGTATAAGGTTGCTCTCAGCAATGGTCCCTTCGATAGGTCAAAAGGGCGCACAAGCTCCGCCTCCACAAGATCTTTCACCAAAGCCTCACGGTCCTGAGGAGTGCCTTCCCATGCAGACAGATCACGACACTCGATCATGAAAGACATCTCCTCCTTTCTCAACACATACTGTAGCACCTGGCCATCTTCATTTTCCCGGAATACGGTCCGTAATATCTCGTGGCGGCTTATCAAAGACTGAAATGCATGCTCCAGCGCTTCCCGGTGCAATTTGCCCTCCAACACATATACGCCCGGCATATTATAAGCCCCTCGCGCCTCTTCAAACTGGCTTAATACCCACAACCTTCGCTGCGCCGATGATAGCTCATATCCTCCTTCGTGTTCTCCTGCAGTCGAGATCTCCACAAATGCCGTCGCGCCCATCCGCATGATCAACAATGCCTGGTCCTCCAATACTGTGCAGCTAAACAGGTCCCGTAGAGCAATTTTTGTCCCGAATATCTTATGTATCTGGCTGACCAGTCGGGTCGCTTTCAAACTGTGTCCCCCCATCTCAAAAAAATCATCCTTAACCCCTACCCCCTTTTTCCCCAATATGTCCTCCCAGATCTTCACCAATCGACGTTCCGTCTCCGTTTGCGGCGCTCTGTAAACGGCCCCCGTCTGTACTCCTGTTCCTTCCGGCGCCGGCAAGGCTGCTATGTTCACCTTCCCATTGACTGTCAATGGCAATTCATCCAACTTTACATAATGCCCCGGAACCATATAGCCGGGCAGCAAACGGCTCAAGTGTTCCCTTATGGACGTTACCTCCAATGGCCCCCTGCTGACTATATACGCTACTAACTCCTTATCTTCCCCAAAACTCCTGGCCACTACAGCACAGGCTACTATATCTTCATATAGCCTCAGTGCATGTTCCACCTCTCCCAACTCTATCCGGTAACCACGGATCTTTACCTGTCCATCCACCCGGCCCAGGTATTCCAGGTCCCCACTTCCCAGCACCACCACGCGGTCCCCCGTCCTGTACAATCGCTGCCCCGGAATGAAGGGACTCTCGATAAATCGCTCGCAGGTCAATACATTCCTGTTCAAATACCCTCTTGCCAGCCCCCCGCCACTGACATACAGTTCCCCGGGCACCCCCAACGGCAACAGCTGCTGATACTCGTCCAATACATATCCCCCTAGGGTGGAGATAGGCCTGCCTATATTACTGCCGCTGCGTTCCATGTCATCCTCAGTAACCTCCTTAAATGTAACATGCACTGTCGTCTCTGTGATCCCATACATATTGATGAGTCGCATCTCCGGGTAACGGCTTCGCCAACTCCTGAGTCGGGAAGGGTCTAAGGCCTCGCCCCCAAATATCACGTATCTTATCATCAGCGCTCTCCTCGCCCCCTCCTCATCGGCCCGCTGCAAAGCATAAAAAGCAGAGGGCGTCTGATTTAATATCGTCACTCCTTCCCGCTGCAATAACGAAAGCCACTGCGCCGTATCCCGGGCCGCTTCCCACGACACCAGCACCAGTTTACCCCCATACAACAATGCTCCATACATCTCCCATACTGAAAAATCAAAACTATAGGAATGGAACATCGCCCAAACATCCCTTACACCAAAGTCAAATAAACCGGATACTCCCATGAACAATGCAGCCACATTCCTATGCTCTATCACCACTCCCTTGGGATATCCCGTCGTCCCGGATGTATAGATCACATAAGCTGCATGATCTGGTTCAATTTTTAATTTAACATCCTCAACAGTCCGGTCCGCCAGCGCCCTCCGGTCATATTGACGCTTGTGAGGAATATCGCCGGCTTTTTCATGCGCTTTATCCACCTCCATCAGCACATCAAACCGGTATGCTGTTAATTCATTTTTTATTGTATACAGTTTTTCACTTACGCTCAAATGAGGTATCTGGCCCCACTCACACGATATATCTCTAAAAAAATCCTTCGACAGGAATAGCTCAGAAGAATGATCTGTCTTTGTAACATATCCTTCCCCCCTATGCAAGATCTTGAACGCTTCCAGATCCTTCAACAATTCATCCTTCCTGTCTATATCCATTACATCCCCGATGAATAACCATCCTTTCTTTTTTAATAAACCCACCGCATCCCTTAATACTTTTCGCAGATAATTATGGCCATGAAAATGCTGCACTACACTATTCATGATGATCAGATCGAAACCATTTTCATCCACCTCCGTCAGCTCATGTGCAGCCAGACGTTGCAAACGCACATTCTCCCAACCCCTCTCTCTGACCATCGATTTCGTCTTCTCCAATATTACACCAGACAGATCCGTGCCGTGATACAGACCCACTTCAGGAGCTATTTTGCCCAACGTCAGCCCGGATGAACAACCGATCTCGAGCACCTTCATATCCTTATGCAATATGCCGGCTAGCTTTTTGTAAACATTCATTGCATACTCCTCCATCTCATCAGCACCCAGTGCTGCGCCCGTATAGCTGCTCAGCCAGCCGCCTCCACTGATCGCATCTCCTGAACGACTCCCCACATGGTCCCATAGCTCACGATTCATCAGCGGGTTTTCCCTGGTCTCCTGCTCGCCATATACATCTTCACTATCCACACAGATATAGCTCCTCAAACAGGAACAGGACCATTGCAGCCTGTTGGCCAGTTCCACATATGCTTTCTGCGTTACTAAAACCCGGACGTCCGCATCCTCTACCATAAATTTCAGCCGCTCCTCAGGACTGTCAGCTCCCATGGGAACATACATACCCCCCGCTTTCAAAACTCCCAACATCGACCAGATGCTTTCTAACCCCCGATCCATTAACAACCCCACTCCTTCCTGCGATCCTATACCTGCCTCCCGAACTAAAAAATCTGCCAGCCTGTTTGACTGTTCATTCAATTCCCGGTAACTCATTGTCTCGCCTTCATAAACCAATGCCACTGCCTCCGGATCACGTTCTACCTGCGCTTCAAACATATCCACCAACGTCTTCTTAACTTTGCATTCCTGCACCGGGACACCAAGGGCGTTCAACAATATCTCTTCCCCCTTCTCAAGGTATCGCAGATCATTCAACGCTACATCGGGAGTTGCCACTATGCTCGATAATAGTGACTCCAGATGCGCTGACATTCTTTCTATACGTTGCCGGTCATATATATCGTTGTTATACTCGATATCTACATGCAATTCTCCACCTATCTCATTAAAGTCAAAACGCAGATCGAACAGACTTACGATACGTTCTGCCTTCTTATAGCTCTCCACATGCAAGCCTCCCGGTAATGCTTCCCGCCACACACCTGACCTTATCTCCGTTTGCTGCAATACAACCACCACATCGAACAAAGGATGACGGCTCGGATCACCTCCCTTGTATACCGCCTCTACCAACTCATCGAAGGGATAGACCTGATGTTCATATGCCCCCAGCGTCACCTCCCGCACAATGCTTAACAGCTTCCTATAGCTTGCCTTTCCACTGAACCGCGTCCGCAACGCCAGCATATTTACATAAAAACCGATCTGTTCCTCCAGGTCTGCATGCTGCCTCCCTGCTATCGGGCTGCCAATGATCATATCATCCTGGCCTGTATACCTGTATAGCAGCGCATTCACCGCTGCCAGCAATCCCATGAATAGAGTGGCGCCCTCCTCGTGACAAAGTTTTCGGAGTCCCTCCGTCAACCGACGGTCCATCCTGCGCGATACCATTCTCCCATTATACGTTTTCACCGCAGGACGCTGCCGGTCGCTCCACAGCTCTAACACAGGCAATGAGCCATCCAACTGCGCCCGCCAGTACTGTACATGGTCCGCCAGCAACGCCCCTTCCAATTGCTGCTGCTGCCAGGCTGCATAATCTTTATATTGGATCCGTAATGGAGCCATCGGGCGCTCATTACCCCCCATATGCATATTATACAATTGTAAAAGCTCCTGTAACACGATGCCTACCGACCACCCATCCCCAACGATATGATGCATCATATAACAAAAGACCCATTCGCTCTCCTTAGTCTGATATAAACTGGCTCGGATCAAAGGGCCTGAATAAAGATCGAAAGGCCGCATAAGCTCTCTGCCAAGATGCGATCCAAGCAACGACGATTGATCCGGCTCATCCCTCAGGTCAGTATATGATATATTAAAATCGAGGTCCTCCGGGCAAATGACATATTGGAAAACCTCACCCTCCCCGTCTTGCCGGAACACAGTCCTTAATACCTCATGCCGCCCGATCAAACTCCGAAAACTTTTCAGCAAAGCGCTTCCGTCTAACGTTCCTTCGAAAACATATATCCCCGGCATGTTGTAAGCGGCATTCGCTTCTTCCACCTGACTCAATATCCATAACCGCCGCTGGGCGGATGATAACACATAGCCCGGCCCCTTTCCCTGTAAAACTGGGATCCCCATGTCCTCCGACCTTCGGATCTGCTTTACATAATTTATCAACCCGCTCTTATTCTCTTTTATCAGCAGCTTCAATTCATCTTTGATCGATCCTTCCAGGGAATCGATCCTCAGATTTTCCCCATCCACAAATATCCGGGCGTTAGCTTCTTTTAATTCCAGGATTATATTGTTTATTAATTCTGTTGACATGACTATGTATTAATTAAATTAAAAAATCAAGCTTTCTACACCATCGATATCCTCTTGCCCATTGTGTTCATGCTTTACCCATAAGAATGTCCCCGCTATTGTTGCCACATGCTCTATAGTGGGATTTATGAATACATCCCTTATATTGATCTCAACAGAAAGCTGCCTTTTCATCTGATTCACCAACCTGATAGCTTTTATGCTGTTTCCACCCAGATCAAAGAAATTATCTTTCACGCCTATTTTACGTTTTCCTAATATATCCTGCCATATCCGAACCAGCTGCTCTTCCGTTGTATTACGTGGAGCAATATACTGCACCCCTGTTTCCATACCTACCCCCTCTAATTCAGGTAATGCCTTCCTATCCAATTTTCCATTCACGGTCAACGGCAGGTTTTCCAGCTGTATGTAGTGAACAGGAACCATATAGGCAGGCAACACCTGGCCAAGAGACCACCTGAGACCAGCCGTATTAAGTATTGACGGACTAACGACGTAGGCCACTAACTCCTTCTCCCCAAAGTGATTGCTTTTTGCAACTACCGCCGTGGATACAATGTCCTTCTGCGCCAGCAGCGCAGTCTCGATTTCTGCAGGCTCAATGCGATAACCCCGTATTTTCACCTGGTCGTCCATTCTGCCGAGGAACTCGATATTACCATCCGGCAACCACCTTCCCAGATCTCCTGTCCGGTACATCCGCTCGCTGCTTCCAAAGGGATTAACGACAAATTTCTCTGCCGTTAATTCCGGTCGCTTCAGATACCCTCGCGCTAATCCATTTCCGCCTATACATATCTCGCCCGCAACTCCCACAGGCTGGAGCTGATTTGATCTGCCTAAAATGAATATGCTTTCATTCATCAATGGTTTTCCTATTGACAAGGAAGTACTTCCCTGCAAACAGAGGGCAGTGCTCCAAATAGTGGTCTCTGTAGGGCCATATACATTAATAACCTTCACCGGCAACCCTTTAAGGACTTCATAGCTGTACTGCCCTAAAGGTTCCCCGCCGACAAGCAATACTTTTAAATTTCCCAGAACAAACAGATCCCCCCTGCTCATTTCGGATATTTGCACCAGCTTGGATGGCGTCAGCTGCAATACGTCTATCCGGCCCCCGGCAATATCCCCCAGCAATAAAGAAAGGTCTGAAGAAGGATACAATAGTAATTTCATGCCGTAAATAAGACTGCCCAGCAGCTCAAGTATGGATATATCGAATACATAATTAGTGGTGGCAGCAAATGCCAGTTCCTTGCCTGAAAGATCTTCCTTGAAATTCTCCAGCATCGCAACAACACTTCTATGCTCCACCATGACGCCTTTCGGCTTGCCCGTCGATCCCGACGTATAAATGACATAAGCCAGGTCAGCCGGCATAATAACGGACGCTATATGCTGCTTGTCGAATTTTTCTGCTTGTTCATAAAACCTCTCCAGATCCTGCTCATCCAGCACCGCCCTGCAACCGCTGTCTGTTAAAATATAAGCAATCCTCTCCTTTGGATACGCCGGATCTATGGGAACATACACACCTCCTGATTTAAGGATCCCTAATATTGCGATCGGCAATCGCTCTGATCGCCCCAGCAAGGTCCCGACCAGGTCACCCGTCCCAATGCCATACTCATTCTTTAAATAATGCGCCAGCTGGTTGGCCTTTTCATTCAGTTCCTTATAGGTCAACGACAGCTCTTCAAACACTACCGCTACATTATCCGGCGTCCGCCCCGCCTGTTCCTCAAATAACTGTACGATCGTCTTGTCTGCAGGATACCCTGTCGCCGTGTTGTTGAACGACTCCAGTATTTGCCGCCGCTCATTTTCGTCCAGATACTCCAGCAGCCCTATCGCCCTGTCCGGATGGATAATGACCGCTCTCAGCAACTGCTCCAGGTGCCTGGACAGCCGTTCCACCGTACCCCTGTCATAGATATCACTATTGTACTCAATACTATAATGAAGTCTTGCACCTGCTTCTTCGAAATTGAAGCCCAAATCCAATTGGCTGGTGCGATGCTCTATTCCCTTATAGCCGTCTATTTGTAAGCCTGGGATCTGCAGCTGCCGGGCATCGTTGTTCGTATCTGTATTCTGTAGTGCCACTACCACATCGAATAAAGCATTACGGCTCATATCACGCGGCAGCTCCAGCATATCCACCAGGTCATCGAATGGATATACCTGATGCTCATACGCCCCCAGCGTCACCTCCCGGATATTTTCCAATAGCTCCTTAAAGCTGTCCTCCCCCCTGAACTTTGTCCGCAACGTCAACGTATTTACATAAAAGCCGATCTGACCCTCCAGGTCCGCATGCTCACGTCCCGCTATCGGACTGCCGATCACGATGTCCTCCTGGCCCGTACACCGGTGCAGCAGCACATTCACTACCGCCAGCAATCCCATGAACATTGTCCCACCCTGATCCTGGCATAATTTCCGTAATCCTCCCGTCAGCGACTCATCCAGCAGCCCCACAACCATACCCCATTGAACGTCTTG
>Ga0268266_10003662_pt1 | contig 15184 bp, 17 predicted proteins | sample KBSS13metaG_FD_190356 | JGI IMG/M metagenome (GOLD analysis project Ga0268266, IMG submission 190356) | Switchgrass rhizosphere microbial communities from Kellogg Biological Station, Michigan, USA - KBS S1-3 metaG (SPAdes) (version 2) | ecosystem: Host-associated > Plants > Roots > Rhizosphere...
CCATCGAAAAGAGCATAAGGTCGCAGCCTTGCCCACGTGCGCGCGGGCCGATTTTTTGCTTGCCTCTTTTTCATGAAACCCATCGACGATCCCCTGCTTTCCCTGCCCGACATCGAGGTGCGTCGAAGCGGCGTGCATGGCCTCGGCGCTTTCGCGACGCGCGACCTGCCCGCCGGCTCGGAACTCGGCCCGTACGCCGGGCGCCGCTATTCCGAGGAAGAGGCTGCCGCGGTCGACTGGGACTCGAACCTCACGTACCTGTTCTCGCTGTCCGACGGCACGTTGATCGACGGTGCGCAGGGCGGCAACGCGACGCGGCACCTCAACCACGCGTGCGCCCCCAACTGCGAGGCGGCCGAACTGCGGCTGGACGACGACAGCATCGAGCTGAAGATCCACACGCTGGTGGCGGTCAAGGCGGGCCAAGAGCTGTTCATCGACTACGCGCTGGTGGTGGACGACAGCGAAGCGCCCTCCGATTTTCCGTGCCACTGCGGGTCGTCGGGCTGCCGCGGCACCCTGGTCGCGCCCGGCTGACGCGGCGCTCAGGCGGCGCTCAGGTCGCGCGCAAGTCGCACCACATGTGCACCTTGGCGACGTAGCCCTCGCCCACCGCCACCGCCATCGGCTCGATGCCGAACGGCACGAAGCCGAAGCGCTCGTACAGCCGCTGGGCGCTGACGTTGCCTTGCGTCACGGTAAGTTGCACCAGGCGCAGATCGGGCCGCGAACGGGCTTCAGCCAGCGCCGCCTGCACCAGCGCCGCGCCGACACCGTGCGCGCGATGCGATGCCAGCACCACCATCCCGAACAGTTGCGCCTTGTGTCGCGCTTTCTCGCGCGTCTCGAAGCTCAACCCGGTGGCGCCGCACAGCACGCCTTCACCGGTGTATGCGCCGAACACGATCTCTTTGGCGAGCGGCTCGACGGCCAGCCGCGCTTGCCACCACGACAGCGGCAGCGCTGAACGCTCGGTCGGGCTGGACGTGAAGGCGTCGGGGTGCCGTGCATAGGCATCGAGCATCAGCGCGCGGTAGCTCGGCGCGTCGCCGGGACGCAGGCGGCGAACCGTCGTCATGGCGTTGGACCCAGCAGTGCCTGGTATATCGCCAGGTCGCGCATCGAGAAGCAGCAAAACACGATGTCGTCGAATGCGCCGAGCGCATCAGCGGTGTCGCGCACCGTTTGCAGCGCGATGCGCGCTGCAGGTTCGACCGGATAGCCGTACACGCCGGTGCTGATGCCCGGAAACGCGATCGTGCGCGCGCCCTGCGCCGCCGCGACTTCGAGCGAACGTCGATAGCACGAGGCGAGCAGTTCGGGCTCGCCGCGCGTGCCGCCCTGCCAGACCGGGCCCACCGTGTGAATCACGCATCGCGCTGGCAGGCGAAAGCCCGGCGTGGCTTTCGCATCGCCCGTCTTGCAGCCGTGCAGCGCGCGGCAAGCCTGCAACAACTCGGGCCCGGCGGCACGGTGGATGGCGCCATCGACACCACCGCCACCCAGCAGCGAACTGTTGGCGGCGTTGACGACGGCGTCGAGCGCCAGCGTCGTGATGTCGGCTTGCAATGCACGCAAGGGGGTCGACATGCGGCGTGATCCTTTGCGTTCAGTGCTCCGGCGCGATCGCCTCGGCGTATTCATACAGCGCGCCGAGGATCGCCTCGCCGCGCTCGTCTGCGGTTTCCGACAGCGCATCGATTTGCGCGAAGTAGCCGTCGACATTGAGCGCGCCACCCTCGCCTTCGATCAGGCGCGCGGTCCGGTGCGCTTCCCAGCGCGCGGAGTCGTCGGGCGACAGCGTGTCGGCGAAATTTCGCGCGCGGTAGCGGAACACCAGTTCTTCGAGCCGCGCGTCGTCGAAGCCGGTGCGGGCACGCGCCAGTTCGTCGCCGGACAAGGCGCGCAAGTGATCGAGCCGCCGCCGGTCGGCGTTGCCGACGAAGCCGCCGTACAAGTCTTCGTCGACGTCGCGCGGCGAATCGTCCTTCGGCCGCGCGAACACCTGCGCCCAGATCGCGCTCATGTCCGGCAATGCCGCGGCACGCTCAGCGTGGCGCGCAGCCAGGTCGAGGTCGATGCGCCAGCGGTCGGCCATGGGGGCACTGAGCGTGCGCAAGTTGCCCACCACCATCGGTGATTTGTTCAGGTGCACGCTCTTCAGAGGCAGCCGCGTCACGCCTTCGGGCAGATCGGCGGTGCGGCTGAACAGGCGCAGCCGCAAGGTCGCGACATCCAGCGTGGCGAGTTCAGACGGATCGTGCGCCAGGTTCCAGGCCAGCAGTTCGTTCTTGTTGGTCGGATGGCTGGCCAGCGGCCACATCACGGCCAGGCAGCCGTTGTCGGTGCCGAACATGCCGGACACATGCAGGAAGGGCTTGGCCGTCTCGCGCGTCGCCGGCAGGCCGAGCTCGGTTGCAACGCGGTCCTTCTTGCGCAGGGCGAATGCAAATTCGAACAGCTTCGGCTGTTTGTCGCGGATCAGGCGCGCCAAGGCGATGGTCGCGCGCACGTCCGACAGCGCATCGTGCGCGGCCTCGTGCAGCAAGCCGTTGGCACGCGCCAGGTCTTCGAGCTTGAAGCTGGGTTTGCCATCTTCCTTCTTCGGCCATTCAACGCCTTCGGGCCGAAGCGCGTACGTGAGGCGCACGACATCGAGCAAGTCCCAGCGCCCGCACTCGTTCTGCCACTCGCGCGCATACGGATCGATCAGGTTGCGCCAGAACATGAAGCGCGTGATCTCGTCGTCGAACCGGATCGTGTTGTAGCCAACGCCGATGGTGCCGGGCTGCGCGAAGGCACGCTCGATGGTGGCGGCGAACTCACGCTCGGGGACGCCCTGTGCCAGGCACAACTGCGGCGTGATCCCGGTGAGCAGGCACGCTTCGGGGTTCGGCAGGAAGTCGGGCGCGGGCTGGCAGTACAGCATCAGCGGCTCGCCGACTTCGTTCAGATCCGCGTCGGTGCGGATCGCCGCGAACTGCGCGGGCCGGTCGCGCCGCACGTTGGCCCCGAAGGTTTCGTAGTCGTGCCAGAGGAAGGTGTGGGGCATGGTGGGCGGCTCGGGAAATGGCTCAGAGAAGCGGTGAGAACAGGCGGGCGACGGCATCGAACAGCCTGCGAAGGAAGGGCTGCTTGCGGTTGGCGCGAATACCGGCGGCACTGTGCAGATCGGTCTCGAACTGCGCGGCCAGCGGCTTGGCGAGCGCCGGCCCGTACACCACCGCCATTACCTCGAAGTTGAGACGGAAGCTGCGGTTGTCGAAGTTGGCGGTGCCGATCATCGCGCAGTGATCGTCGACCACCAGCGTCTTGGAGTGAAGCATGCGCGCCTTGTACTCCCACACCTTGACGCCCGCGGCGATCAACTCGTCGTAGTAGGAGCGCGCCGCGGCGCTCACGATTGCGCTGTCGCTGCGGCGCGGCACCAGCAGGCGCACGTCGACACCGCGCAGCGCTGCGCTGGTCAACGCCATCAAGGCCGGCTCGCCCGGCACGAAGTACGGCGTGGTGAGCCAGGCGCGCTCGCTGGCCGAATGGATCGCCGACACGTGCATGCGGTGGATTGCCTCGAGCGGATTGTCCGGGCCGCTGGTGACGATCTGCACCGGGATGTCGCCGGGATCGGTGCGGGGCAGCAGGCGCACCAGCGCGCCCTCGCCGCTCTGCGGCGCCTCGCCGGTGGCGTAGCTCCAGTCTTCCAGAAAGGTGGTCTGCAGCCAGCGCACGGCGCTGCCCTCGATGCGCAGATGCACGTCGTGGTAGGCATCGCTGCGCGTGCGCGCATCTTCTTCGTCGGTGACGTTCACGCCGCCGGTGAACCCGATCTGCCCGTCGCACACCACGATCTTGCGATGGGTGCGGTAGTTGGTGACAGGCCGCAGGCGCCGCCCGATGCGCGTGTCGTGGAACAGCCCGACCTTGACGCCCGCCGCATGCATCGGCGCCATGAAGCTGCGGCCGATGCGCTTGGAGCCGAGCGCGTCGAGCAGCAGGCGCACCGTGACGCCGGCCTGCGCGCGCTCGATCAGCAGATCGCGCAGGGCCGTGCCGATCTGGTCCGGCTCGAAGATGTAGGACTCGATGTGAACATGGTCACGAGCGTTGCGCACTGCTTCGAAGATCGCATCGAAGGTGCGTGCGCCACCCGAAAGCAACGTGACTGCCGTGGCGCTGGACACCGGCAACCCGCACGCCGCGGTACCGAGCGCCGCCATCTGCCGCAGCGCAGGCGGCGCGTTGGCACGGGCATCGCGCAGCAGCGCCAGGTCGGCAGCCGCATGGGCGCCAGCGCGGCTGCGCAGCCGCCTCAGGCGCTGCTTCTTCAGGCGCTGCGGACCCAGAAAGTAGTAGATGACGAAGCCGGCGAATGGCAGCAGCGCGAGCGACAGGATCCAGCCCATGGTGGACACCGGCGCGCGCTTTTGCATCACGATCCACACCGACAACACCGCGATGTAGCCGCTCCAGGCCAGCGACAGGCCGGTCTTCCATTCGTGACTAAGTTCGGGCAGGACCAAGGCGTGTTCGCTGGAGGAAAGAAAAAGGCCGGCAGCGATGCTACCGGCCTTCTCGGGGTGCGCGGCCGCACGGACCCTGTTGGGTCAACCCGTAGCGGCTTCCTCTGCTTCCGGCTTGGCCTTGCCCTCTTTCTTGGGCAGGGGCTGGATGTCCAGCAGCACTTCGTCCTTGTCGTCCAGGTCGACTTCGAGTCGACCGCCGTCGGTCAGACGACCGAACAGCAGCTCGTCTGCCAAAGCACGACGGATCGTGTCCTGGATGAGCCGCTGCATCGGCCGCGCGCCCATCAACGGATCGAAGCCCTTCTTGGCCAGGTGCTTGCGCAGCTTGTCGCTGAAGGTGACTTCGACGCGCTTTTCGGCCAACTGCGTTTCCAGCTGCAGCAGGAACTTGTCGACCACGCGCAGGATGACCTGCTCGTCGAGCGACTTGAAGTTGACGATGGCGTCCAGGCGGTTGCGGAACTCTGGCGTGAACAGGCGCTTGATGTCGGCCATCTCGTCGCCCGCCTGGCGCGGGTTGGTGAAGCCGATGGTCGCCTTGTTCATGGTTTCGGCCCCCGCGTTGGTGGTCATCACGATGATCACGTTGCGGAAGTCGGCCTTGCGCCCGTTGTTGTCCGTCAAGGTGCCGTGGTCCATCACCTGCAGCAGCACGTTGAAGATGTCCGGATGCGCCTTCTCGACTTCGTCGAGCAACAGGACGGCGTGCGGCTTCTTCGTGATCGCTTCGGTCAACAGGCCACCCTGATCGAAACCGACGTAGCCTGGAGGTGCACCGATCAACCGGCTCACCGCATGGCGCTCCATGTATTCGGACATGTCGAAGCGGATCAACTCGATGCCCATGATGTAGGCGAGCTGCTTGGCCGCTTCGGTCTTGCCGACGCCGGTGGGGCCGCTGAACAGGAACGAGCCGATCGGCTTGTCGCCCTTGCCCAGGCCCGAGCGCGCCATCTTGACCGCGGAGGCCAGCACCTCGAGCGCCTTGTCCTGGCCGAACACCACGCTCTTGAGGTCGCGCTCGATGGTCTGCAGCTTGCCGCGGTCGTCGTTGCTGACGTTGGCCGGAGGAATGCGCGCGATCTTGGCGACGATTTCCTCGACTTCGGTCTTGCTGATGGTCTTTTTGCGCTTGCTCGGCGGCAGGATGCGCTGGGCGGCACCGGCTTCGTCGATCACGTCGATCGCCTTGTCGGGCAAGTGACGGTCGTTGATGTACTTGGCGCTGAGCTCGGCCGCAGCCTGCAGGGCCGCCACCGCGTACTTGACGCCGTGGTGCTCTTCGAAGCGAGACTTCAGGCCCTTCAAGATGTCCACGGTTTCGGCCACCGTCGGCTCGACCACGTCGACCTTCTGGAAGCGCCGCGACAGCGCCGCGTCTTTTTCGAAGATGCCGCGGTACTCGGTGAAGGTGGTCGCGCCGATGCACTTGAGCGCGCCGCTCGAGAGCGCCGGCTTCAGCAGGTTGGACGCGTCCAGCGTGCCGCCCGAAGCCGCGCCGGCGCCGATCAGCGTGTGAATCTCGTCGATGAACAAGATGGCATTCGGCTTGTCTTTCAGCGACTTGAGCACGCCCTTCAGGCGTTGCTCGAAATCGCCGCGGTACTTGGTACCGGCCAGCAGCGCGCCCATGTCGAGCGAATACACATGCGACTCGGCCAGGATCTCCGGCACGTCGTTTTGCGTGATGCGCCAGGCCAGGCCCTCGGCGATCGCGGTCTTGCCTACGCCGGCTTCGCCCACCAGCAGCGGGTTGTTCTTGCGCCGGCGGCACAGGATCTGGATCACGCGCTCGACCTCGTACTCGCGGCCGATCAGCGGATCGATCTTGCCGTCCTTGGCGAGTTGGTTCAGGTTTTGGGTGAACTGCTCGAGCGGAGACGACTTTTCGTTCTTCTCCCCGCCGCCCTCTTCGCTTTCGTTGCTGGAGGCCTCGCCGTTCTTGGTCGGTTCCGGCGGATCGCTCTTCTTGATGCCGTGCGCGATGAAGTTGACGACGTCCAGACGCGTCACGCCCTGCTGGTGCAGGTAATACACGGCGTGCGAATCCTTCTCGCCGAAGATCGCCACCAGCACGTTGGCGCCGGTGACTTCCTTCTTGCCGTTGCCGGTGGACTGCACATGCATGATGGCGCGCTGGATGACGCGCTGGAAGCCCAGCGTCGGCTGGGTGTCCACGTCATCGGTGCCTGCCACTTGCGGCGTGTTGTCCTTGATGAAGTTGGTGAGCGACGCCCGCAGGTCGTCGATGTTGGCCGAGCAGGCGCGCAGAACCTCTGCGGCGCTCGGGTTGTCCAGCAAAGCGAGCAGCAAATGCTCCACCGTGATGAACTCGTGGCGTTGCTGCCGGGCCTCCACGAAGGCCATGTGCAAGCTGACTTCCAGTTCCTGGGCAATCATGTCGTTTCCTTTTTGCCTTGCTGTGAATTTCGGATCAGTTGGGGTTGGAGTAGCTGCTATTCAACCGGTTCACTCACGCACTGCAGCGGATGCCCCGCCTGGGCTGCCGCTTCCATCACCTGATTGACCTTGGTTGCCGCCAGATCGCGAGGATAGACGCCGCACACCCCGCGCCCGTCGAGATGGATCTTGAGCATGATCTGGGTGGCCGTCTCGCGGTCTTTGGAGAAAAATTCCTGGATCACGACGACCACGAATTCCATCGGGGTGTAGTCGTCGTTGAGCATCACCACCTGGTACATCTGCGGCGGCGCAATTTTCTGCGGCCGGCGCTCGAGCACCGTGGCGTCGCCATCGTCGCGCCGGGGGCGGACGGCGGGCGGCGCCGGAGGAACTCGGGGGGTCTTGGTAGCCATGCGATTCATTTTATAGAGCGAGCAAGCGCCATGCCTGTAGCAAAGGAAATAGCGACAGGTGGTAGGTAATTCAAGTTGTCCGCCGCGTGATCGATGACACAACGCGCGTTAAAAAACCGCCCGGGCGCTGGCCGGGGCGGTCGTGACGGTGGCGAAACGGCGTCGCGGCGTCGCGCTTACATGTGGTCGATCATGACCTGGCCGAAGCCGGAGCAGCTCACCTGCGTAGCGCCTTCCATGAGACGCGCAAAGTCGTATGTGACCTTCTTGCTGGCGATTGATTTTTCCATTGAACCGATGATCAGGTCGGCCGCTTCCGTCCACCCCATGTGACGCAGCATCATTTCCGCCGACAGGATCTCCGAGCCGGGATTCACGTAGTCCTTGCCGGCGTACTTGGGCGCCGTGCCGTGCGTGGCTTCGAACATCGCGACCGTGTCGCTCAAGTTCGCCCCGGGCGCAATACCAATGCCGCCGACCTGCGCTGCGAGCGCATCGGAGATGTAGTCGCCGTTCAGGTTGAGGGTCGCGATCACGCTGTACTCGGCGGGGCGCAACAAAATCTGCTGCAAGAACGCATCGGCAATCGAGTCCTTGACGGTAATCTCTTTGCCGGTCTTCGAATTCTTGAACTTCATCCACGGGCCGCCATCGACCAGTTCGGCGCCGAACTCGCTGGCGGCCAGCGCATAGGCCCAATCCCGGAAGCCACCCTCGGTGAACTTCATGATGTTGCCCTTGTGCACGATCGTGACGCTGGGCTTGTCGTTGTCGACCGCGTACTGGATCGCCTTGCGAACCAGCCGCTCCGTGCCTTCGCGCGACACAGGCTTGATGCCGATGCCCGAGGTATCGGGAAACCGGATCTTCTTGACGCCCATTTCGTCTTGAAGAAATTTGATGAGCTTTTTGGCCTTGTCGCTTTCGGCTTCGAATTCAATGCCAGCGTAAATATCTTCCGAGTTCTCGCGGAAGATCACCATGTTGGTCTTTTGCGGCTCTTTGACGGGGCTGGGCACACCGGCGAAATACTGGATCGGCCGAAGGCAAACGTAAAGATCGAGTTCCTGGCGCAGCGCCACGTTCAGCGACCGGATGCCGCCGCCCACCGGCGTGGTCAACGGACCTTTGATCGACACGACGTAGTCGCGCACCGCATGCAGCGTTTCTTCGGGGAGCCAGACGTCGGGGCCATAGACCTTCGTCGATTTCTCCCCGGCAAATACCTCCATCCAGTGAATCTTCTTTTTCCCCCCATAGGCCTTCGCCACCGCCGCATCGACCACCTTGAGCATCACTGGCGTGATGTCGAGGCCTGTGCCGTCACCTTCGATATACGGAATGACGGGCTGGTCCGGCACATTCAGCGAGTTGTCGGCGTTCACCGAGATCTTCTGGCCCTCGGCCGGGACTTTGATATGCTGATAGGCGGGCATTGACAGGGGACTCCGGGTGGAAGTGAAGGAGGTGTGGTGTCGCAAGGCACTGGCGAAAGCCAACCAATTTTAGTCGCGCGGGTTGTTCCCACGTTGTCAACCGTCCAGCAGCAGCCCTCGTTACGGTCAGACCTTCTGCTTGCCGGGAGGGGGCATCCAAACCACAGTCAAAGGAAACACGTAATGAGCAAAATTCTTGCAGTCTTGATCGCCGGCCTGTTCGCAGCCGGCGCTTATGCCCAAACCAAGCCGGCCGAACAAGATCCGACCGCCAAGGGCAAGGCAGCCGACCGCGCCGAAATGAAGAAGGATGCGAAGCCGGCCGGCTTGGTCAAGGCACCCGCCGGCGATCAGGCCAAGACCCCCGAAGGCGGCGCCATCGGCACCGACAAGGCGGCCATGTCCGGCGAAAAGCGCGCCGAAACGCGCGACACCCGCCGTCGCAACAAGGACGGCAGCGTCAAGAAGAAGACCACGCAAGGCGGCACGCCCCAGTAATTGCCGTACCCGGCCGCAAGAAAGGCGCCCTCGGGCGCCTTTCTTTTGTGCGGCCATAGAGCAATGCTCGACGACCCTACGATTGGCTGTTCCTGGAGATCACACGATGCACGCTCGCACCCTGTCTTGCGTTCTGGCCCTGCTGGGCACGCTTTTCAACGTGTCCTCCGCCGGGTCTCAAGAGCGGCCGCAGATGGACTTGCAGCGAATTGGCCTCACAGCGGGCATGTACCGGATCGATGCGCAGGTCGCGGCCAGCCCCGAGCAGCGCCAGACCGGCTTGATGTTCCGCAAGGAGATGCCGGCCCAGGAGGGCATGTTGTTCGTCTTCGAACAGCCGGCGCCTCAGTGCTTCTGGATGAAGAACACCCTGCTGCCGCTCACCGCGGCCTTCGTGGCCGACGACGGGCGCATCGTCAACCTGGCCGACATGAAGCCCCAGACCACCGACTCGCATTGCTCCGAAGAGCCGGTGCGCTACGTGCTCGAAATGAACCAGGGCTGGTTCGCCAAGAAGAACATCGGCAAGGGCTTCAAGCTCGGCGGCGCGGTTTTCAACGTCAAGCGCTGAAACGAAAAGGCCGACCCGCAGGTCGGCCTTGCAGAGAACCGGCTGCGCTCAGCCGAAGTTCTTGGCGGCGAAGTCCCAGTTGACGAGCTTGGCCAGGAAGGTCTCGACGTACTTGGGACGCAGGTTGCGGTAATCGATGTAGTAGGCGTGCTCCCAGACGTCGACCGTCAGGAGGGCCGTGTCGGCAGTGGTCAGCGGCGTACCGGCTGCGCCGGTGTTCACGATATCGACCGAGCCATCGGGCTTCTTGACCAGCCAGGTCCAGCCCGATCCGAAGTTGCCGACGGCCGACTTCTGAAAGGCTTCCTTGAATGCGTCGTAACTGCCCCATTTGGCGTCGATCGCTTTGGCCAGCGCGCCGGTGGGCACACCGCCACCTTGAGGCTTCATGCAACTCCAGAAAAAGGTGTGGTTCCAGATCTGGGCCGAGTTGTTGTAGATGCCGCCGCTCGACTTCTTGACGATCTCTTCGAGCGTCATGCTCTCGAACTCGGTGCCTTTCTGCAGGTTGTTCAGGTTAACCACGTACGCGTTGTGATGCTTGCCGTAGTGGTACTCGAGCGTCTCCTTCGAGTACTCGGGCGCCAGCGCATCGATCGGGTAAGGCAGTGGGGGAAGAACGTGTTCCATAGGCTTGGCTCGTGGGGTTGGGTTGACGGACAAATCATTCTAGAAAGGAAATCATTCTTCCCGCGTCGGACTCCGACCCGTGACAGTGGTCGAGAGCACACGCAGGTCGAGCAATCCGTCGACCAGGGTCGCTCGCACGGTATCGCCCTTTGCGGCCTGCGCCGCCGTTGTCACCGCATTGCCCGCGGCGTCCGTCAGCCAGGCATAGCCGCGCTCCAGTACCAGCGCCGGATCGAGCAGTTGAAGGCGCAGGGCACTGCGTTCGAGCCGCTCGCGCCGCGCCGCGAGTGCTCGCCCGAATTGCAGCGGCCACTCGGCCAGACGGGCGTTCTGAGCCTGCGAGAGACGCTCGGTCCTCGACGCCACGGCGTGGTGCAGGCGCTGGCCCAGATGGGCCATCCGCAGCTGTTGTCGCGCCACGATGGCCGACGGCCGCCCCAAGCGCTCGGCCGAAAGATCCAGACGCTGGCCCGACCCGTCGACGCGTGTCAGCACCGAGGCACGCAGGCGCTGTTCGAGCTGCTCCAGCGCACGCGCCCAGGCATCGCGCGGCAGGGCCACCAGTTCGGCCGCTGCAGTGGGCGTCGGCGCCCGCACGTCGGCGCAAAAATCGGCAATGGTGAAGTCGGTTTCGTGGCCGACCCCGCAGACGATCGGAACGGGACACCCGACGATGGCGTGGGCGAGCGCCTCGTCGTTGAAGGCCCAAAGATCTTCGATCGAGCCGCCGCCGCGCACCAGCAGGATGACGTCGACGGTCGGCCGCAGCGAGCCGATCGCTGCCAGCGCCTGCACCAGTTCGGCGGGAGCATTGGCACCCTGCACCGCCGCTGGCGCCAGCACCACCGGGATGTGCGGGACGCGGCGCGCCAGCGCGGTGACGACGTCATGCAGAGCCGCCGCGCCAAGGGAAGTCACCAGGCCGATCGTCCGCGGCATCGCCGGCAGCGGCCGCTTTCGAGCCGGGTCGAACAGCCCCTGCGCCTCCAGCTTCGCCTTGCGCTGCAGGAACTGGTCGAACAATGCGCCCTGCCCGGCACGCTGAAGGCTTTCGACCACCAACTGCAATTCGCCCCGGGGTTCGTACAACGCCAGACGGCCTCGCACTTCGACCTGATCGCCCTCGCGCGGCGCGAAGTCCAGCAGGCTGGCCGCGCGCCGGAACATGGCACAGCGCAGCTGGCCCGCCGGGTCCTTGAGCACGAAGTAGCAGTGCCCACTGGCCGCCCGCGTCAAGCCCGATATCTCTCCGCGCACCGCCACCGGATTGAACCGGGCCTCCAGGGCGTTGGAGATGGCGCGACAGAGCGCGCCGACGCTCCAGGAATGCGGTTGGATGGACGGTTGGAGCGGCTGATGGCTCATTTGTCGCGCGTCTTCCATATGGCGAAGTGTCCACAGTCCGCCGGGTGCACCAGCCTTGTGCTCCCCGGAGCCTCTGCAAGCCGCACGGCGCCGTGCAACCTGTTGATTTTAAAGAAGAAAATACTGCCCAAGTTTCGTTCGTTCTGATGGATGCCGCGCCAGCCGTGGCCGCGCGGGCGTTATACGGCGGCTTACTCACAAAGTTATCCACAGACTTTGTGGGCCGTATCCGACAGCCTGATGCTGCAGGTGCCGGGCGGATGCCTCGGTGATAATCGGCCGCGCTTTCGCATTCACCGGGGCCGGAGGACTTCTTGCTTTCGATCATAGTTGCAGCTGGCTGGCCGATATGGCCGCTCATCCTTTGTTCCGTGCTGGCCGTTGCGTTGGTGATCGAGCGCTTCGTGAGCCTCAAGGCCAGCAAGGTGCTCCCGCCCAAACTGCTGGACGAGGCCATTGCCGTGTCGCAGGCCGGGATCCCTGCCTCCGACGTCGTGTCCAAGCTGGAGCGCAACTCGGCACTTGGCGAAGTGCTTGCCGCCGGGTTCCGGGCGGTCAACCTGAACCCGCACGCCGACGAAGAAGACGTGCGCGCGGCCATGGAGTCGGCTGGCCGGACCGTTTCCCACAAGCTCGAGCGCTATCTGGCGGCGCTGGCCACGATTGCCTCGGCGGCGCCCCTGCTCGGGCTGTTGGGCACGGTCATCGGGATGATCGAGATCTTCGGATCGCAATCGCCTTCCAGCGGCGCCGTCGGCTCGGGCAATCCGGCGCAACTGGCGCATGGCATTTCGATCGCGCTCTACAACACTGCCTTCGGCCTGATCGTTGCCATTCCGACCCTCATCTTCTGGCGCTACTTTCGAAGTCGCGTCGATGAGTACCTGCTCAACCTCGAACTGGCCGGCGAACGCTTCGCGCACCACCTGAGGATGGTGCGCCGATGAAGCACCGCATGCGTTTCGGGCACGGCTCGCGCGAGGAGCCCGAGATCAATCTGATCCCGTTCATCGACGTGCTGTTGGTCGTGCTGATCTTCCTGATGCTCACCACGACCTACAGCAAGTTCACCGAGATGCAGCTGCGACTGCCGACGGCCGACGCCGACGCCCAGCGCAACTACCCGAAGGAAGTGATCGTGGCGGTGTCGAGCGATGGCCGCTACTCGATCAACCGAACTGTCTTGCCCGATCGCAGCGTCGAGACGGTGGCGGCCGCGTTGACGGCCGCCAGCTCCGCCGCCAAGGACAGCGTGGTCGTCATCAGCGCCGACGCCAGCGCCGCGCACCAGTCGGTCATTACCGTGATGGAAGCCGCGCGGCGCGCCGGACTGATGCAAATCACCTTTGCGACGCAAACGGCCGCCCAGGCGGGCCGGTAGGTCGTCGCACCCGTGTCGTCGGCGCTGACGCGGGCCTGGTTGCAGCGCGGACCGCTGGCGCGGTTGCTGTGGCCGCTGTCCATCGTTTATGGAGCGTTGACGGGTCTGCACCGCTGGCTCTACCGCAGCGGTTGGCGCACCGTGCATCGCGCCTCGGTGCCGGTCGTCGTGGTGGGCAACGTCATCGCGGGCGGCGCGGGCAAGACGCCGGTGGTGATGGCCCTGGCACGGCATCTCCAATCGCGCGGTGTCGTCGTCGGCGTGGTCTCGCGCGGATACGGCCGCCGCACGGACGACTGCCGTGAAGTTCTGGCTGACGCTGATCCGCGTGACGTGGGTGACGAGCCGCTGTTGATTCGACGGGCCACGGGCGCGCCGGTGTTCGTGGCGCCACGGCGCTTCGATGCGGTGCAGGCGCTGCGGCAGCGGTATCCCGCAACGCAACTGATCCTCAGTGACGATGGCCTGCAGCACCATGCGCTGGCGCGAGACCTGGAGATTTGCGTCTTCGACGACCGCGGCGCGGGCAATGGCTGGCTGCTGCCGGCCGGGTTGTTGCGCGAGCGCTGGCCGCGGCCCTGCGATCTGGTGCTGCACACCGGCGTTCGTCCGGCGTTTGCAGGCTTTCGGGGCGAGCGCAAACTGGCCGACCACGCCGTACGGGCCGACGGCACGCATATCACCTTGAGTGCGCTGGCGGCCGGACCTGTGATCGCGGTGGCCGCCATTGCGCGCCCGGAAGGCTTCTTCGAGATGCTGCGAGAGCGCGGCGTGGAACCGGTCCGCTGCATCGCCCTGCCCGACCACGACCCGTACGACGATTGGCGGCCCCCGCCCGAGCCGGGCACCAGCCTCGTGTGCACGGAAAAAGACGCGGCGAAGCTGTGGCGCCTGGCCCCCGACGCGTGGGCCGTACCGCTGTTGTTCACGCCGGAACCGGCCTTCTTCGCCGCGCTGGACGCAAAGCTATCATCGATCGATGGACACCAAGCTGCTTGAACTGCTGGTCTGCCCCGTAACCAAAGGGCCGCTGGTCTGGGACGCCGCGAAGCTGGAACTCGTTTCGCGCAGCGCGCGTCTCGCCTACCCGGTGCGCGACGGCATTCCCGTGATGCTGGAAGACGAGGCGCGCACGCTCTCCGACGAAGAACTCGGTCTCTGAATGCCGGACTTCACTGTCATCGTGCCGGCGAGGCTCGCCTCGACGCGCTTGCCGAACAAGCCGCTCGCCGACATCGCCGGCCTTCCGATGGTGGTGCGGGTCGCCCAACGCGCGAGCTCGTCGGCTGCGCGGCGCGTGGTAGTGGCCGCCGACGACCCGCGCATCGTCGACGCCTGCCGTGCCCATCAGGTCGAGGCCATTCTCACGCGCGCCGACCACGTCAGCGGCAGCGATCGTCTGGCCGAGGCCTGCACGATCCTCGCGCTGGAAGACGATGCCATCGTGGTGAACGTCCAGGGCGATGAACCGCTGATCGACCCGGCCCTGATCGACGCGGTCGCGGCGCTGCTCGCAGAGCGTACCGACGCGAGCATGAGCACCGCTGCGCACGTGATCGACACCCTGGCCGACTATCTGAACCCCAACGTCGTGAAGGCTGTCCTCGACGCGCAAGGCAACGCGCTGTATTTCAGCCGTGCGCCGATTCCGTGGTGGCGCGACGGCGCGCAAGGCACGATGACCGCAGCCCTGCCCTCCGAGGGCGCTCTGCGACACATCGGAATCTACGGATATCGAGTCCGGTTTCTTCGGAGTTTTCCGATGCTGCCGCCGGCACCGATCGAGTCGACCGAAGCGTTGGAGCAACTACGCGCACTGTGGCACGGGCACCAGATCGCGGTATTCATGAGCCACGACGCGCCGGGGCCGGGCATCGACACGCCGGAAGGTCTGGCGCGCGTTCGGGCCGTGTTCGCATCGACCTGAGCGAACCTGCCGGCGGGCTTTTTTCACGGAGCCGCGT
>Ga0268266_10003666_pt1 | contig 15167 bp, 9 predicted proteins | sample KBSS13metaG_FD_190356 | JGI IMG/M metagenome (GOLD analysis project Ga0268266, IMG submission 190356) | Switchgrass rhizosphere microbial communities from Kellogg Biological Station, Michigan, USA - KBS S1-3 metaG (SPAdes) (version 2) | ecosystem: Host-associated > Plants > Roots > Rhizosphere >...
CGCACGCACCACTTCCTCCGGACAGGAGCGTATTCTCCATGCTGCGTCTGATGGTTCTCACCGCCAGTATCCGGCCCGGCCGCGTCGGCCCGGCCATCGCCGACTGGTTCTCCGAACGGGCCCGAGAGCACGGGGCGTTCGAGGTGGACGCGGTGGACCTTGCCGGGCTCGGTCTGCCGTTCCACGACGAGCCCGAGCACCCGATGACGGGGCAGTACGCGTACGCGCACAGCAAGGCGTGGAGTGCCCAGGTGGCCGCGGCGGACGCGTTCGTGTTCGTGATGCCGGAGTACAACTACAGCTTCAGCGCCCCGCTGAAGAACGCCATCGACTTCCTCTACCACGAGTGGGCGTACAAACCGGTCAGCTTCGTCGGCTACGGCAACACCTCGGGCGGCATGAGGGCCGTTCAGATGATCAAGCAGGTCGTGACCACGCTCAGCATGATGCCCCTGTCGTCGGTCACGATCAAACACGTCGCGACGCAGCTCGACGAGTCCGGGGCGCTGCTGCCGAGCGAGGAACGGGACGCCAGCGCCAAGGACCTCCTCGACGAACTGCAGATGATCGGCACGGCCCTGGCGACCGTGCGCCGGGCGAGCCCGGCGTCCTGAGGCGGCGACTTCGCCGACCCGGGCCCAGCCGGATCCCGAAGACGATCAGCCGTCGGCGCCATCTCGGCGTTGAGGGCGTTCGACAGGCCCCCGGCGGCCCGCGGAAGGAGCAGCGGCCGCGGGGGGCGTCAGCCTCTGCTCCTCCGTGCGGCAGGTCCGGCCCGGGTCGGGGACGCCGGGGGACGTGTACATGGCCCCCGGCCCGGGTGCGCCGGGCTCGCCGGGCGTCATCACCGGTCCCTCATGGTGCGCAGCACGTCCCCGTGCGCGTAGCGGACCTCCCGGCCGTGCCGGGTGCGCTCCCAGCCGTGGGTGCTGGCCAGCCAGTAGACCGTACCCGTGGATATCCGCCAGGTGCTCGCGATCTGGGCGGCGGTGAATCCGGGCGAGGCATGCGGGCCCGCGCCGGCGGCCTCCCCCGCGGCGTACCGTTCGTCGCCGCGCAGCTGCAGCCAGTGCCGCAGGGGCCACGCGTGCATGACGTCGCGGTCGCAGCACACGAAAGAGGCAGTCTCGGACCGCTCCTGGCCCAGCACCGCCGTCAGGCCGCCCGCGCACTCGTCCACCAGGCAGCGGCCGACGGGGATGCGCCGCGCCGCGGGTAACGCGATCACGTGCTGTGCGGAGTTGAGCAGGGCCTCCAGTTCGGCCACGGCGTCCCGGGCCGCCGCATGCGCCGCGAGCCACTCCACGTGATGTCCCAGGAAACCGGCCAGCGCCGGGACGGTGCGTTCCGGTTTGGTGATCCGGCGGCTTTCCACCACTAATTCCGCCCAGGTGGCCAGTATGCCGAGCATCGCCCTGCGGATCTCCACCGCTCTTCCGTTAAGCGGGATTCCCAGCCGGGCTTCGCCGCCCGAAGTGCGGATCACCGCGGTGGACGGAACATTCACCAGGGCCTGCTCCAGCGCCCGGTACATGTCCGGCGCCGCCTTGAAGCAGCGGTCGAGGGCAACCTCGTGGCAGGCCGGGCACGGCTGGTTTTCGAGCCGGCTGCACCGGCACTCGGACACACTGATAGCGTCGAACATGTAACTCCCCCGTTACATTTCCACGAACCGGTATAAACACGGCGGTCCGTTACGTGCCGAAGCCCTGGCCTGAAATCTGCTCACACCAAAGAAGCGCGGCAGAAGCATGAGTGCAAGCCTTAAATTCGGCCACCTGGGATGGCGGGATCATAGTCCTCAATATCGCAACCGCACGCCGCCGTTCCGGGCGGACTCAACCCGGGCCCACCGGTCCGCTTTGCCGAATTGATCGTTCAGCAGGACCGGCCGGCCGCTCTTCGTGATCCGTGGGCCCGGCGTGGACGGCGCCGCTCGCTGAGGGGGGTCGACCTGAGCCACGCCATGGCGGACCACGCGGACCACGCGAGCCCGCGAGGGACGAACCTCGAAGAGGCGGACCTATCGGGAAGCAACCGGATCGCAACCGGCTGCGATGACGACCCCGTCACCGTCACCGTCACCCACGCCCGCTGAACCAACTGGTGCGGCAGGCGGCCTACCGGGGCACATCCGGTGGCGAAGACTTTCGCCCGGTCGAAGCCGGCGAGGCGGACCTCGCCCGAGTTCCGCTTGGTCAGCCTCGGGGGACCGGAGCCCGGATGGCGCGGGCACGGGTTACCGCCGCTGACGCTCGCCGCGCCGTGCCCCGCCGTTGTGCGCCGCTACGCCGCGGCTGGTTCGGCTCGTGCCGCCGTGCTTCCGGCCGCCGTGGACGGCTCGGACCCTGTGTCCGTGCCCGGTTCGGGTGGTGTCCGGGGCCGGAGCGGTCCGCGCGGGCGGTGGCAAGCAGGGCGGGCCTGCGCGGATGCCGTCCGCCAGCATCCGCAGGCCGTTCCCCTCTTGTGGCGCGCGTCTGACCGGCCGCGCCGGACGAGCAGCCCGCCGCGCCCGCGACCGGGGACGCGGGCCGGTGCCCCCGGGTCTGAGAGCGAGGCCGGGGGCCCGTACTCACCCGGCACCGCGTGCACCGGGCAGGCCCGCGAGGAAGACCCGCTCGTGCCGGGTGCGGCAGACGAGGCGGCCCCGGTGGATCACCGCACGGTCCGCCCGGATGTCCGCCATGGCGTCGGCGAGAGTGTTCGCCCGTACGGCCAACAGCTCTGCGGGAGCTCCGGGTTCGATCGCCGTGCGGGCCAGGCCCATGGCCGTCCGGGCCGCTCCGCTGACGGCGTCGTAGGCGGAGCGCGGCGGCAGGTGACCTGCCAGGACCAGCAACGAGGCCGTATCCATGGGGTCGAACCGGCCCAGCGGGTTGAACGGGTCCCGCGCGTTGTCCCCACCGCCCGCGACGGTGACTCCGGCGGCGCGGAGCGCGGCGATCGCCGTGAGTCCTCTCGGTACGGCGCGCGTGCGGTCCCGGGCCTGGAGATACAGGTTGGTCTGCGGGCAGACCACGACGGAGATCCCAGCCTCGGCGACCTTGGCAGCCGTCCGCTCCACCAGTTCCCGCGGCTGGGTGCCCAGGCTTACGCAGTGGCTCGCGGTGACCTTGTGGGGGAAGCCGGTCCTCAGGACCCACTCGGCGAGTGCGTCGAGCGTGGTCGAGTCCGGGTCGAGAGTCTCGTCGACATGGAGGTCCACCGGGCGCCCGGCCTCGACCGCCGTGCCCATGAGGATGTCCAGGCACGCCGACGGGTCGTCGTCCCGGTAGGGCGCACCGCCCACCACGTCGGCGCCCGCCTCGAGCGCGTCCGCGAGCAGGGCGCGGTTGACGGCCCCGGCACGGCCGCGGAGCGGGAAGTCCACGAAGGCCGCGATCTGGAGGTCCAGCCCCTCCCTCAGCAGTTCACGCGCTTCCGCAAGGGCCTCGACCAGCATCAGCCCGGTCGTCTCCCCGACGTCCACATGGGTGCGGACGGCGGTCGCGCCGTTGGCCAGGAGCTCGGCGGCGGCGCTCAGCGCCCGGTCCCGTACGTCAGCCCGGGAGACCGTCCTCCGGGCCGTGTACCAGGCGGCGACCGCGCTCTCCAGATCCCCTCGTCCTTGACCGTCGAGCCCGCCGAGCAGGACCTTGTCGAGGTGGCAGTGGGGCTCGGCCGGGGCGGGCAGCAGGAGGTGACCGGCCAGATCGACGCGTTCACCGTTGGTCTCCAGGCTGCCGGCCGGGCCCACGGAGTCGATGTGCCCGCTGCGCAGGAGCACGTCCACCGCAGGGCCGTCGGGAAGCCGGGCGTTCGTCAGCAGCAACGCGGGGGCCGGCTCCGAGGTCACCGCTCGGGCCCGTCGGGTGCGGAAGGCCACGAGACGCCGCTGAAGAGATCGCCGGCGTCGAGTTCTCCCATGTCGGGGGTGACCACCCGGCCGTTGAGGCCCTCGTAGAGGCTGAAACCGACGAAGCTGACGCCCATCGCCCGGACTCTGTCGGTGGCCGCCGCGGCGCTGCTGACGACGGCGGCCACCTCATGACCGGTGGCGCACCGGGCAGCGATCGCCTCTCTGGCTGCCAGCAGCGTGCCCCCGGTGGCCGCGATGCAGTCGATGTAGACCGTCGCCTGATAGCTGCTCCGCGGCACGTCGGTCATGTACTGGTGGTCCACGCGGAGCTGGTCGGGCGTGCGCCGCATGCCGAGTACGCAGAAGTCGGCATGGGGGAAGGCCGCCGCGAAGCCGGGGTACATCAGTGCGCCGCCCCGCAGCACGAGCACGCACAACACGTCCCGCAGAGCGCCGAGTTCCGCGCGCATGATCTCGGCGGTCCGCAGGCCCAGGACACCGCCGAGCCCGATGAGCCCGTGCCGGACCTCGCCGGGATCGGTGATGTGCTGCAGCCGGGCGTAACCCTTCTCCTCGTCGGGTGCTTCCGCTGCGAAGGTCACTGCGTTTGCCTGTTCCCGAGGATGAGGCCACGGCACATTTCCGCCACGTCGACCGCCGGATCGGACAGCAGCCCGGCGAGTGGATGCTCCGCGTCGATCGTGGCACGGTTTCGGGTCACTTGTTGGTGGGCCGAGATCAGCGTGACGGCGAGCCGGACGTCGTCGGGGGAGAGCAGATCGTCCACGAGGGAGGCGGAATCGTTCTTGGCCAGGGCCACCGCATGGGTCTTCGGGTCCATTTCCATCACGAGGTCGGACAGGGCCCAGATCCCCTCGTCGACGAGCAGGTGGGTGATGGGGTCGTCGAAGAAATATGCAACCGCCTCGGCGAAGCTCTGCTTCTGCAGGAGGAGTTTGCGGTCGGGAGCGGTGCCGCAGAAGATCCAGAACGTCCCGTCGGAATTGAGGGTGACGGCGACTCCGGCACTGGCCGTGTATTCTCCGCGAATCGCGTCATTCACGGCGGTGGCCAGCGACAGGTTTCCGGGCCGGGACTCGAAGGGGCCGTAGTACTCCCGGATGGTCTTGCTGGCGTCCCGGTGGTCCTCCGCCAGTTGAAGGGCCTTTCCGCTGCGCCGGAAGACGTTGAAGGTCAGGGGAACGGTTTTGCCGCCGGGCAGCAGGAGCAGCCGGTTCCAGTCATCCACCTCGTCGATGTCCGCGCCCAGCTCGTCCGCGATCATCCGGTCCACCGTGCCCATGTCCGGTTGGATGCTGCGTAGTCCCACGGCGAAGTTCGGCTGTGTCTCCGACCAGCAGCGCAGCACATTGCCGTACTGCTCTATCCGCACCGGGCGGGGCGCGTTCAGGTGGTACCGGTCGATGCTCAGCCGCAGGAGCAGCTCGGGTTCCACAGGATTCCGTGAACGTGCCTCGTCGATCTGGCGCATCATGCGCGCGGTGCGCTTGGGGGTCATGGCCCAGTGGCCGGCGGTGACGATCTCGATTCTGGGAACCTCAACCGTCTCCAACAGCCGCAAAATGCTGGAGAATTTGAGGAACGGCTCTCCTCCGCCGGTTATGTTGAGCTTCTGCGAGGAGGATTCCGAAATGAATCGGATCGCGTCCTCCAGTTCGCTCTTCGAGAGCGCGACCTTGTCGGATTTTCGTTCCAGGTCCGATGAGTACATGCAGTGCTCGCAGGCCACCGGGCACAGTTCGCTCAGGTGAATAAAAAAGCTCGATCCCTGGGTCGGGATGTTTTCGAGTCGGTGATGGAAGGAGCGGAGGATTTCCTCGCGGGCGGTCTGCGGGTCGCGCAAAGCTTCCATGAGCTTTGCGTGACGCAAATTTCCCCCATCAATTGACATGTCAAGCATCTTCTGCTGTGTATCTCTGCATTGTCAAGAGATCGGAACGGCCGGTGCAGATTGGCTGGAAAGCGCATGTTGTGCTGGAGGAGGTGCGGCGGTTATGGCGTATATCCGCCCCCGCGGGTCCCTCCGAGGCGCTCTGAGCTGCGTGACTCGTCAGAGGATCAGGTGCGGTAATAACCTGCCGCCACTGTTCAGGGAGGGAGCTCGGCCGGATGTCGGAGCGGACAGCGGTAGCGGTGGTTCTGTCGGCTGGTGTGTTGGCTGCGGTGTCCCTGGGGAAATTCTCCCCTTTTCTCGACCAGGTGCGTGAAGGGTTCCACCTGTCGCTGACCGGGGCCGGCTGGCTGACGTCCAGCATCACGGCCGTGGCAGCGGTGGCCGCCACACCCGTCGGGCGGTGGGCCGGCGCCGGGAGGGCCAGGTCGGCGCTGGCACTGGGGTTGGTCATCATCGGGTTGAGCGGTCTTGTCACGTCCGTGTTCGTCGACGCCGCCTGGCAGCTGTTCCTCGCCCGTTTGCTGGAAGCCCTCGGTTATGTGGCGATCATGGTGGCCGGCCCGGCTCTGTTGGCAGACGTGAGGGACGAGGCCGTGCGCAAATGGGCGCTGGCGCTGTGGGGCATGTGCATTCCGGCAGGGCTCGCCGCCGCCGCGGCGGCGGGCGGTCTGATGGCGGGGGCCGGCTGGCGCGCGTGGCTGGTGGCGCCGGCGCTGGCCTCGTTCCTGCTGGCAGTGACGGCATATCGGGTGGTGCCCCCGTGGGCCGCTGTGCCGGGGGCCGGCTCCGGCGAAGAATCCGTCGCGCCCGCTGCTCGGCTGCGGCCACCGGTGTGGCTGTTGGCGTGCGGCTTCGCACTCGTCTCGATGGTCGGTTTGGCCGTGGTGACCCTGCTGCCGGACTTTCTGTCCTCGGAACAGGACCTGCCGCAGGGCCGCGCCGGTGCGCTGACGTCGGTCGTTGCAGCCGGCAGCATCGTGGGCACCGTGGCAGCGGGTCTCCTCACCCGGCGCGGCGCCCGTTCCGAGTCGCTCTTCGTCTCCGCGCTGTCGATGCCCCTCCTCGGCGCGGGGATCTTCCTCGGACCCACATGGCTCGTGTGCTTCGTCGCCGCCGCTCTTCTCATGGTCGTCAACGGGCTCGTGGTCGCCTCCGTGTTCTCGGCGCTGCCCGGGGTGGCAGGGGTCTCGGGGACCGGAACGGCGGCCGGCATGGTCACACAGATCGGCAGCCTGGGAACCCTGCTGGGCCCGCCCCTGTTCGGTGCCGCAAAGGAGCTGGCCGGCTGGTGGGCCACCTTGCCGCTGATGACGATGACCGTGGTACCGGGAGCGGTGGCCCTTTCGCTGGCGGTGCGGCGTGGCGCAGAGGCCGCCGCGGAAGGCTGACGCCTTACACGGGTTCGGTCATCTTTCGTGAGGCGTTGGACGGGGAGATCGGTTCGCCTCCGGGGGGCACGGGCCGGCTGCTGCCGAAGTCGCGCAGCCGCCGGTAGCCGCCGGTTGTCTCGTAGGACGTCTCGCCTCCGTGGCGGCGTGGGTGATGGTCTGGCTGATGCCGTTGTACAGGTCCACCGAGCTGGGGTGGCTGGTTGCGGTGCTGTCGTATTGCACCAGCGCGAAGTCGCTGCCGGGGAAGTCGGGTCCCACGTCTCGGCGAACTCGGGGCCGCCCTGGGTGGTGGACCAGCTGAAGGCGGCGTTGCCGCAGTGCCCGGCGGTCATACGGGGGTGACCGGTTCGGCCTCGGCCACCCGCGTAGCGTGAATGCCTGGTGATGGCTGCTCGGCGAGTTGTAGTGTCGTACGACGGTCAGCGAGCCCCTTCCGGCGTCGCACCTCACGCATGGAAGCGATTGTGGCTGTCGGTTCGATTAGGGGGAACGCTCTGAATGCGCCGTGTTTCGCATCCTGATCGGTTAGAGCCGGGTCCGCAGCCGGGGGAGCCCTTGGGGACCTTCACCGGCTTTCCGACCGCCGTGTTCGCGGCCGACTGCTCAGGGCGTGTGACGGGGTGGACCGCGGAGGCCGCGGCCCTCTTCGACCTGGCGCCCGAAGACGCCCTGGGGCTGGCCTGGGACGCCGTCTTCAACGCGGAGACACCCAGCCGTCTGGAGGACGCGCTCACCGCGGTGGGCCAGGGCCGGTCGTGGAGCGAGGTGCTGCACGTCAAGGCCGGAAACGGCCGGTTGTCGGGTCTGAGCGTCAGATGTTCGCCGCTCGTCGGCTCCTCCTCGAGCGACGCGGCCGTACTCTGCCAGGTCGACGACATGGAGTTCGGCCGCCGCACGGAATCGCAGACCGCGTTCATGGACGAGCTCATGGGGAAGTCACCGTTCGGTCTGGTGATGATCGACGAAGACCTCCGGTACGTCCTGGTCAACGACGCCCTTGCCGCGATCAACGGGATTCCCGCACAGGCGCACATCGGGCGGCGGGTGCAGGACATCATCGCGAGCGAGGACGACGCGGCGTACGAGAAGAGAATGCGGGACACGTTGCGGACCGGGGAGCCGATGCTGGGGCTGCTGGTGAGCGGCCGCACCGAAGGCTATCCGGACACCGACCGGGCCTGGTCGGTGTCCCTGTTCCGACTCACCGGCCGCGGAAACCAGGTCCTGGGGCTGGGCGGCGTGGTGGTGGACGTCACGGAGCAGCAGACCGCCCTGCTCAAAGCCTCCGCGGCCCGCCAGCGCCTCGACCTCGTCAACGAGGCGAGCACCCGGATGGGAACGTCGCTGGAACTGTCGGAGATCGCACGGGAGCTGAGCGCGGTCGCCGTCCCGGCCTTCGCCGATCTGGCCGTGGTGAAGGTGCGCGACGACCTGAGCGGCGACTTCGCGTCCGAGGTGGCCGAGCAGCCGGTCCCGCTGCGCAGGCTCGCCGGCCTGAATGTCATGAACAGTGTTGATCTGGAGGAGATCTTCCGCACGCACAGCGAGGTCACCCAAGAGCCCGGCTCGCTCCTGCACGGCTGCATGCGCAGCCGCCGGGCCAGACTCTTCGAGACCGTCGACGACGAGGTGCTCACCTCCCTGGCACACGGCCCCGCCGACGCCCGACTGATGCGGAAGGCACCTCTGGGTTCGCTGATCGTCACCCCGTTCGTCGCGCGGGACCGTGTGCTCGGCGTCGCTCTGTTCGGCCGCTCGGCGGCCCGGGCGCCGATGACCGACGAGGACCTCAAGACCGCGCTGGAGTTGGCGGCGCGTACCGCGACGTGTCTGGACAACGCACTCGTGTACAGCAACGAGCGGCGCATCGCGGTGGCACTCCAGCGCAGCATGCTTCCCGAGGACGAGGTCATTCCGCAGCCGTCGGGACTGGACATGGCGTGCCTGTACCGGCCCAGCAGCCGCGACGCGCAGGTGGGAGGCGACTGGTTCGACATCATTCCGCTGTCCGGCCACCGGATCGCTTTCGTCGTCGGCGACGTCATGGGCCACGACATCCAGGCCGCAGCCAACATGGGTCAGCTCCGCACCGCCATGCGCACCCTGGCACAGCTCGAACTCGAACCCGCTGACCTGTTCACCCACTTGGATGAAACGGTACAAAAGGGAACAAGGATGGAGTACGCGACGTGCGTGTACGCCGTCTGCGACGTCGTGACGCGTGAATGCAGCATCATCAGCGCCGGCCACCCGCCGCCACTGCTGCGGCATGCCGACGGCACCACCGAAGTCGTCTCCGTCCCGCCGGGCCCCCCTCTGGGTGTGGCGACCGGCGACCCGGAGTTCGCGGTCACCGATCTCGTACTGCCACCGGACAGCACCCTCGTGCTGTACACCGACGGACTGATCGAGCGCCGCGGCGAGGACATCGACGTCGGCATCGGGAACCTGCGGGCCGTCCTCGCGTTGCCGGCGGCCTCGGCGCAGGAACTGTGCGACCGAGTGACCACCGAACTGGCCGGCTCCCTCGCGGAGGACGACCTGGCGTTGCTCATGGCGCGGGTGCCCAGCACCTTCGACCACGCTTTCGCCCGGTGGACCCTGCCTCCGCAGCGCGGATCCGTTCCCAGGGCCCGGTCCCTGGTGCGGCAGGCGCTGCACGACTGGGGCCTGGACTGTCTTGTGGACACCGCCACGCTTCTGGTCAGCGAACTGGTCACCAACGCCGTCCAGCACGCGGAGGGCGAGATCGAACTCGTCCTGGCCAAGGGAGGCGCCCTCGTCTGCGAAGTGACCGACCGCAGTGCCTACCCTCCCCGGCGGCGAAGGTCCGCCGCCGAAGAGGAAGGGGGACGGGGCCTGGCCATCGTCAGCGAGTACTCCCGGGCGTGGGGTTCGCGCCCGGTCCCGTCGGGCAAGGTCGTCTGGTTCGAACTCGGCCTTCCCCGGCAGTAGGTGCCGACACGCCGGCGCCCGGCCCCCGGCGACCGCCGCACACCGGAAGAGCGCGGCCCGCTGTTGCGCCGGGAACCGAAACCCACCGATACGCCGCGGACATGACTGAACGTCACATGCCAAGGGTATCTGCACATCATGGCCGTCTTCGGGGTGCAGGCGGCGGGGTGTTGCGGGGGCTCCGGTGAGAGATACGGGCGAGGACCTGTGCCAGGTCCTGACCAACGACGAAGGACAGCACAGCGTGTGGCCGGTCGGCCGACCGCATCCACCGGGCTGGCGCAGTACCGGGTTCCGCGGACCGCGACGGGAGTGCCGTGAGCACGTGGACCGGGTATGGACCGATCTGCGGCCGTCGAGCCTGCGCTCCGCACCGCCGCCACCTCCGGCAGGGGGGCCGCGGGCGACGGAGTCCTGCCTGCACGACCTCATCGGCGCCCAGGCCGCCCGCTCGCCGAACGCTCCAGCCGTGTCCGGAGCGGGGCGGCGCCTGACGTACCGCGAACTGGACTCGCGCGCCGACCACCTGGCCCGGCGGCTCGCCGTGCTGGGAGTCGGGCCCGAGACCGTCGTGGGCCTGTGCATGGAACGCAGTCCCGCCCTGGTCGTCGGGATGCTCGCGATCGCCAAGTCCGGCGGCGCCTACCTCCCGCTGGACCCGTCCCACCCGCCACAGCGCCTGACCTCACTGCTGGCCGCGTCCCGTGCCCGCGCCGTGGTGACCGACCTCTCCGCGCGCAGACCGCCGGGCTGGGACGGTCTCCCCGTGCTGCTCGTCGACCGGGACGGACGCACCGACCACGTTCCCGCGCCGGGAACGACGCATCCGCCCGCCGTGACAGCCGCCCACCTCGCCTACGTCATCCACACCTCGGGGTCGTCCGGCGTACCCAAACAGGTGCAGGTCACCCATGAGTCGCTGGTGAATCTGCTGGTCTCGGTCATCGACCGGATCCCCGTCACGGCCCGTGACGTGATGCTGGCGGTGACGACCGTATGCTTCGACATCGCGGGCCTGGAGCTCCTGGCACCGCTGCTCGCAGGCGGGCACGTCGTCATCGCCGAGCGTGCCGAGGCCGTGGACGGCGCCGCCCTGGCCCGCCGGATGGCCGCGGACCGGGCGACCGTCATGCAGGCGACGCCCGCCACGTGGCAACTCCTGCTCGACGCCGGTTGGCAGCCCACCGCGCGACTGACCATGCTGTGCGGCGGCGAGGCACTGCCCACCGAGCTGGCGCGCGGACTGCTGGCGGGCGGTGGGCGGTTGTGGAACCTGTACGGCCCCACCGAGACCACCATCTGGTCGTCGGCGGGCCGAGTCACCGCTCCGCCGGGTGAAATCTCTCTGGGCGAACCATTGGCCCATACCCGGATCCATCTCCTGGATGCGCGTCTGGATCCGGTTCCGCCAGGTGAAGCCGGGCAGATCGCCATCAGCGGTCGAGGACTCGCCCGGGGATACGGAGGACAGCCAGGGCTCACCGCGGAGGCGTTCGTGGGGAACCCGTACGCACAACGCCCGGGAGAACGCCTCTATCTCACCGGCGATCTCGCACGTCGGCTGCCGGACGGTTCCCTGCGGTTCCTCGGGCGTCTGGACGACCAGGTGAAGGTACGCGGCCACCGTGTCGAGCCGGCCGAGGTGGAGCATCACATGGCCGGCCACCCGCTGGTCCGCCAGGCGGTCGTCACGGCGGTCGGCACACCCGCCGGCCCGCAACTCGCCGCCGCCCTGGTACCCGTGACGCCCCAGACCGACACGAGGGCGCTCCTGGAGGACGTACGCCGACACCTGGCGACGACCCTGCCCGCCTACATGATCCCGGGCCGGATCATCGTCCTGCCCGCACTGCCCCTCGCCGGCACCGGGAAGGTGGACCGGCGCACCGTCGCGGCGCTCATCGCCGACGCCGAACGACCGCAGACGCCGCCCGCCACCGCCGCCACCGCACTGGAACGCCAACTCGCCGACATCTTCAGCACCCTCCTCGGACTGCGCGACGTGGGCGTCCACGACGACTTCTTCCAACTCGGCGGCCACTCCCTGCTCGCCGCACGCCTGGTGCTGCAGATCCAGCAGCGCTTCTCGGTCCGCCTCCCCCTGGCGGAAGTCGTCCAACGGGCCACCGTCGCCGACCTGGCCGCCGCGATCGAAGGTGCGCAGCAGGTCCGCGCCGCCGACACCGGGTCCAGGCCGCGGGTCCGCCCCACGACCGACATCCACCTCGACGCGAACATCACCGCAGCCGGCATGGCAGCGGCCTGGCCGTCCCACCCGCGCAGGATCCTGCTGACCGGCTCCACCGGATACCTGGGCGCCCACCTGCTCGATGAACTGCTGCGGCAGACCGACGCCGAGATCGTCTGCCTGGCGAGGGCCGGCGACCGGGCCGCCGCCGAAGAACGCCAGGCCCGATCCCTGCGCGCCTACGGACTGACCGGCGACAGTCTTCGGACGCACGTGCTGCCCGGCGATCTCTCCCGCCCGCTCCTGGGCCTGTCGCAGAAGGACTTCACCGAACTGGCCCGCACGGTGGAGGTGATCTACCACTGCGGTTCCGAGGTCAACCTGGTCCTGCCGTACAGCGCCCTGCGCCGCGCGAACGTCGAGGGCACGCGAGAGGTCGTCCGGCTGGCATGCACGGCGCGTGTGAAGCCCGTGCACTACGTGTCCACGGTCGGCATCCTGCGCGGCACCGATGCGCCGTCCCCGTGGGTGGAGACGGCCGTGACGTCGACGCCGCCGGGCACCCCGGACGGTTACGTCCAGAGCAAGTGGGCGGCCGAGCGCCTTCTCGCCCTCGCGACGGCCCGCGGCCTGCCGGTGAGCGTGCACCGGCCGTTCCTGGTCACCGGGCACACCACCACCGGCGCCTGCACACCGAACAGTTTCCTTTCCATCATGCTCAAGGGCCTGCTCGACATGGGTGTGTTTCCGGACTGCGCGGCGGCCTTGGACATCGTGCCCGTCGACTTCGTCAGCCGAGCCATGGTCCGGATCTGCCAGAGCCAGGCGTGCGCCGGCGAGACATACCATTTCGCCAGCCCCCGGCCCGCGAGCTTCGCCGACGTCCTCGGCTGGCTCCGCTCCTACGGCTACCGGCTGGAGCCGGTCTCGTTCCGGGAGTTGCGCGAACGGCTGGAGCGCCTGGACCCGGACCACCCCGCCTACGGGGTCGTGCCGCTCCTGGGAGCCCGCGACGCCGGCTCCGAGTACACGGCGGTCTTCAACCAGGCGTTCAGCTGTGCCAACACCCGGCGGGCACTGCGCGGAAGCGACATCACCTGTGAGCCGGTCGGGGAACCCCTGATCCACCACGCGCTGTCGTACCTGGTCCGCACCGGGTACCTCGAACCTCCCCGGAGCCGGCGCGAACGGCCGCAACACGACTTCTGAACAGGGCGTACCCCCATGCCTGACCTGACACCCGGACCTGCCGGGGACACCCTCCTGACCCGCTTCGACACGGTGGCGGCCGACCGCCCCGCCGCCGTGGCGGTCAGCACCGGCCACGTCCGCATCAGTTACGCGACCCTGGCGGAAGCATCCCGCCGACTGGCCCGGCGACTGGACACCTGCGGGCGCGGGCGCCCCGGGCCGGTCGCGGTCCTCCGCGAGGCCGGTCCGGGCCAGATCTGCGCCGCGCTGGCCGCGATGCGATGCGGCAGGCCGTACCTGCCCGTCGATCCCGCATACCCGCGGCACCGTGTCGAGCACATCCTCGGCGACGCCGCCCCCGTCGTCGTCCTCGGGGGAAGCGACGCGGAGCTCGACGCCGACGGCGCAGCCGCAGACGCCGGGGCCCTGGCCGCATCGCTCCTCATGGAACCCGGACGGCAGGGCGTGTCCGAGCCGGTGTCCGCACATGACGCCTACGTGATGTACACCTCGGGATCGAGCGGGCCCCCGAAAGGCGTGGTGATCGGACACCACAGCATCGTGAACCTGCTGGACGAGTTCGACGTCCACCGCCGACTGCCCCCGGGAAGCCGGCACAGTGCCTGTGCGAGCCCGGGATTCGACGCCTCCGTCTGGGAGACGTGGACGTCCCTGACCACCGGCGGCGAACTGTGCGTGACGCCCGAGAGCCACCGGTGGGACGCCACGGCATTCGTCGACTGGCTGGCGGACCAGGACATCGCCAACGCGTACGTACCCGCCGCCTTCCTGCCCGCTCTGGCCGAAGCCACCGGCCTCGGAATCGACCTGCACATGCTGCGGCGCGTCCTGGTCGGCGCCGAACCGATAACACGCGGCATCCTGGGAGCGGTCAAGCGCGCCCTGCCCGGCCTCACGCTGCTCAACGCCTACGGCCCCACCGAGTCGACCGTCTGCTGTCTGATGTACGAGGTGACAGCCGAGGACAACGGCCCGGAACCCGCCGCGATCGGCACCCCGATCCATGGCGCGGAACTCGTGCTGGTACCGGTTCCCGGACTGCTGGACAGCGACCGGTCAGGCGAGGCCGGCGGCGAACTCCATGTGGGCGGAGTGCCGGTCGGAAGATACCTGCACCCGGAGCCCGGACCGGTCTCGGCCTTCTACTCGCGTACCGACCCGGGCCGACCGCCCCGTCCCTTCTACCGGACCGGCGATCTGGTACGGCGCGACGCGACCGGCGACTACGCGTTCCTGGGCCGTATCGACGGCATGCTGAAAGTTCGGGGCTACCGCGTTGCTCCGCGCGAGATCGAGGACCTCCTCATGCGCCTGCCCGGCATCGCCCAGGCCGTGGTGGTCAAGCAGGCCACAGCCGGGACGCCGACGACGGGCCGGGAAGGACTCGTCGCCCACATCGTCGCCTCGGCCGAGGCCCGCCTCGACGCCGCCGAGATCCAACGGCACGTGGGCGAGCAACTGCCCTGGTACGCGGTTCCGTACTGCGTGGTACGGCACGAGCCGCTGCCCCTGACACACCACGGCAAGATCGACCGGCGCGCGCTGGCAGAGCAGACGCACAGAGCCGGGACCGCGCAGTCCCCGAAGACCGGGCCGCCGGCCGAAACCCCACTGCTTCGGCTGTGGCGCAGCGCGCTCGGCCCCGCCGCGGATCCCCACGCATCGTTC
>Ga0268266_10003670_pt1 | contig 15158 bp, 15 predicted proteins | sample KBSS13metaG_FD_190356 | JGI IMG/M metagenome (GOLD analysis project Ga0268266, IMG submission 190356) | Switchgrass rhizosphere microbial communities from Kellogg Biological Station, Michigan, USA - KBS S1-3 metaG (SPAdes) (version 2) | ecosystem: Host-associated > Plants > Roots > Rhizosphere...
TGGTATTCTCGCTTTCCAGCACGTTGCCCAGCTTGAAGCGGTCCAGCGTCGCCTTCATGTAGGAGACAGGCTCAACCCTGAGGCTGACTTTTTTGGCGTTGAGCGCGGCGTGGTGCCTGGCGCGCAGTTCCTCGCGCCGACGGGCCACCGATTTCAGCCGGTCGTCCAGCCCGCCGCGTTCCAGATAGGGCACGCCCAAAGTCACCACCGTGGCAAAGGCCAGGATGCCGACAAAAGCAGTGATCAGGAAGTCCTTGTCGAACAGGAGGTTCATTACATGGTCCATGGTACCTCCTCCTCTAGTGCTTGAAGTTGATCATCTTGCGCATCACCATGATGCCCAGGCTCATCCAGATCACGCAGCCCGCCAGCATCAGATTGCCGGCGCGCTCGGTGAACAGCTTGGCGATATAGGCCGGGGTGGTGAGATAGACGATGCCCATCACGCCCGGCGGCAGCGAGCCGATGATCGCCGCGCTGGCTTTTGCTTCGGAAGACATCGCTTTGATCTTGCCTTGCAGGCGCTTTCGGTCGCGCAGCACCGCGGCCAGGTTGCCCAGCGCTTCCGAAAGATTGCCGCCCGACTTGCTCTGGATGGTCATGACGATGGCGAAGAATCCGACCTCGGCGGTGGGCATGGATTCCATCATCCGCTTCATCGCCTGGTCCAGGGTGACGCCGACCTTGAGGCTCTCCACCAGATTGTGGAATTCGCTGCCCACCGGATTGGGAACTTCGCGCGCCACGATGCGCAAGGCTTCGCTGGTGGGAAGCCCCGATCTGACCGAGCGCACGATGACATCGATGGCGGTGGCGAAATTCTCAGTGAACTTCTTCTTGCGGCGGTTGGTGAGGAAGCCCAACACCCAGCGCGGCAGGCCCAATCCCACCACGAACATCGCCGCCACGACCACCAGCGCGTTCTGGCGGGTCAGCATGGCGATGCCGGCAGCGACCAGCGCGGCGATGGCGCAAATGATCCAGAAGGTGCGCGGTTCTGTCTTGGGAAAGCCCGCCTGTTCCAGCCGGCGGCGCATGGTGGGGCGTTCCTGCTTGGCGGCGCGGTTCTTTTCCACGTCCTTGAGCAGGGCCGCGACATTCTTGCGCTTCGGACCGGTATCCGGGGATACGCCGCGAGCGCGGACATTGCCGGCGGGCTTGGCCACCGCGGCCACCCGCTTCTGGGTCTTTTCATCGCCGCCGGTCAGGGCAAAAGCGAAACCGCCCAGGGTGACGGCAAACAGCATTCCGAGCAGGACGATCATTGGTTGACCTTGTCCAGAGCGTCGGCCAGCTCTCTCTCAAGATTGTAATAGCGGGCACGTTCCCAGAAATTGGGACGCACGACCCCGGAGCCGACATGCTTGCCGCGCAGCCGGCCGGATTCGTCCTCGCCCGTAACCTCATAGGTCACCAGGTCCTGGGTGATGACGACATCGCCCTCGGTGCCGATCACTTCGGTGATACGGGTGATTCGGCGAGAACCGTCGCGCATGCGCTCGGCCTGGATGATAACGTCGATCGAGCCGACGATCATCTCGCGAATGGTCTTGGTGGGAAGCTGGAAGCCGCCCATGGTGATCATGGATTCCAACCGCGACATGGCTTCGCGCGGCGAGTTGGCGTGCAAGGTGCCCATCGAACCGTCATGGCCGGTGTTCATCGCCTGCAAAAGATCGAAGGCTTCAGGTCCGCGCACTTCGCCCACGATGATGCGTTCGGGGCGCATACGCAGGCAGTTCCTGACCAGGTCGCGCATGGCGATCGCGCCCTGGCCTTCCAGGTTTGGCGGGCGGGTTTCCAGCCGCACGACATGGGGCTGCTGCAACTGAAGCTCGGCGGCGTCCTCGCAGGTGATGACGCGCTCTTCGGTGTCGATATAGGCGGTCATGCAATTCAGCAGCGTGGTCTTGCCCGAGCCGGTACCGCCGGAGATCAGGATGTTGCAGCGGCAACGCCCGATCACCTGCAGCACCCGCGCCGCGTCCGGGCTGATGGAGCCGAATTTGACCAGGTCGTCCAGCTTCAGCTTGTCCTTTTTGAACTTACGGATGGTGAGGGTGGGGCCATCCAGGCTGAGCGGCGGGGCGATGACGTTGACGCGGGAGCCGTCCATCAGGCGTGCGTCGCAAATGGGAGACGATTCGTCGACGCGGCGGCCGACCTGGCTGACGATGCGCTGGCAGATGTTCATCAGCTGGGCATTGTCGCGGAAGCGGATGTTGGTGAGCTGCACCTTGCCCTGGACTTCGATGAAGACCCGGTTGGCGCCATTGACCATTATGTCGGCGATGTCGTCGCGCGCCAGCAACGGCTCCAGCGGCCCATAGCCCAGAACGTCGTTGCAGATATCCTGCAGCAGATGTTCCTGTTCGGCGATGGACATCACCACCGCCTTGATCGAGATGATCTCGTTGACGATGTCGCGGATTTCCTCGCGCGCCGAGTCCGAGTCGAGCTGGGCCAGCTGCGCCAGATCGATGGTGTCGATCAGGGCGTTAAAGATGGTGGATTTGATCTGGTAATAGTCTTCCGAACGGGTATCGGCGACCACCCGCGGGCTCGGCTTGGAAGGCTGAGGCGCGGCTTGGGGCGCCGGGGCGGCGGGCGCGGGTTGGGCAGCCGCAGCCGTGGGCGCCGGCGCGCTGGCGCGGACAGCCGCCGGCTCGCGCGGGGGCGCGGCTGGCTTGCCTAGGCCAGGCTCGGTAACGCTGCGCTTGCCGAACATCGACACGGAACTGTCCTATGAAACGTGTGGCCTTAGGCCCGCTTCTTGCCCTTGAGAAACGAGAAAATGGAACTGGTATTCCTGGCGTCGGCGCCTTGCATGGTGCGCCCCGTGATGGCGCGGCACAATTGGCGCATGGCTTCGGCCACCGGCGACTTGGGCTGCAGCTCGACCACCATCTGACCGTTGTTGGCGGCCTGGCCGAACAAGGCGGGCTCGAAGGCGATGACGGCGGAGGGATCTATTCCCATGGTCTCCGCGAAATCCTTGGTGGGGATTTCAGGGCGCTTGGGAACACCGATCTGGTTGATCACCAGGCGCGGCGGCGCATCGTTGGGACGCGCCCCCTTGAGCAGGTCGATGATATTCTTGGCATTGCGCAGCGAGGTGAGATCGGGCGTCGCCACGATCACCACATCGTCGGCGGCCAGCAGCGCGGCCTTGATCCAGGGCTGCCAGACATGCGGCAAATCCAGAATGACGCAGGGAATGGTCTGGCGCACGGCGTGAACCACTGCCTCATAGGATTCCGGCGGAGAGTCATGATCGCGCTCCAAGGTGGCGGGAGCGGTGAACAGCGACAGGTGCTCGCCGCGCTTGAGCAGCAGGCGGTCCAGCAGGACATCGTCCAGGCGTTCGGGCGCGCTCAGCGCGTCCACCACGCCCTGGCTGGATTCGTCATTGAAATCCAGACCCACGGTGCCGAACGGCAGATCCAGGTCGATGATGGTGGTGTTGATATGCAGTTCCTCGGCGACGCACCAGCCGATATTGTGGGCCAACGTGGAAGCGCCAACGCCGCCGCGAGCGCCGATCACGGCCACCACCCGGCCGATCGGGCTGGAGCCCGGATCCAGATACAGACCCGAAACCACTTCGATCAACTGTAGCGGCGACAATGGAGCCACCAGATATTCGGAGGCGCCGCGGCGCATCAATTCGCGATACAATTCCACGTCATTGGTGCGGCCGACCACAACCACCTTGGTTGAGGGGTCGCAGACTTCCGCCAGCCGGTCCAGCTCGGCCAAGGCTTCGACGCCATGCAGCTTGGTTTCCACAATCAGGAGATTGGGCGTGATCTGGCCGTGATAGTGCCCCACCGCCGCGTCAATACCACCCATCTGCACCGTCAGATGCGCCTTGGCGAGCCTGCGGTCGGTGCCCGCCCGTTCCAGCGCGGTGCCGGTATCGGGAAATTCGCAGAAGGCATGGATGGAAATGCGCGGCACGGGACGTTCGTGGGGCGCGGCACCGAAACTTTGCACTTGCTTGCTCATGGTCTATCCCGTTTTACGCGTTAGTGGCCGACACTGGACACTTCCGCTGACTGGTCGCCGCTCTTGGCCGCCTGGGTGATTTCACCCTTCGAGTAATGGTCCATCACCGTGGCGCGGCGCGTGGTGTCCGCGGGACCCATCGCACCCGGGCCCAAGAGGTCGCGGGGATCGGCCACCATGGCGGCGATATTCTGCTGCACGGCGCAGCCGAAATTCGAAGGCGTGTGGTTTTCGATCGTGAAGGATTCATCCTCCGACCAGTCGCCGCAAGCCTTGGTGTGGGCGGTATAGGCGATGTAGCTGACATCCACCCGCGGATCGCTGTTGCCGGCCTCGCGGGTCGTCACCAGAATCTTGTCCCGGCTGATGCCGCTTGCGGCGGCGCGTTCACCGAAAAAGGTGATGGCGGCCCGGCTTGAAGCGCCGCTGGGCACGCTGATGCCCAGGCTGCCATTGCCATGCACGCGATAGTCGGCGACGAAAGCGTCGAACTTGGCCGCCTCTTCGGCGCTCATGCCGTCCGCGCCCGCATATTGCAGCTTGAGATCGCGATAGCTGGGCTCGACCATGATGGGATGATTGCGGGCGCCGTCCAGGGAGATGGTGTTGCCGTCATTGGCGACCGAACAGCTGCCCGCCACCAGGATGGATCCCATGGCCAAGGCACGAAGCAGATAATCCAGTTTCATGGGTGCATCTCCTAGCGCACGACAAAGCCGACCGGCGCAGACGCCTGCGGCGCCACGGGCTTGTCGTCTTTCTTCTTGTAGGTCGCATTCAGGCGGCCCAAGAGCAGGGTTTCCGGATCGGTCGGCGGCACAAAGCCGTCAGTGGGTGAGGCCAGCGCCGCTTCCGAAGTGGGCTCGACCAGATAGGCGCTCACCATCACCACCAGTTCGGTCTGGTCGTCGGCGAAATCGCGGCTGCGGAACAAAGCGCCCAACACCGGCAGGTCTTTCACGCCTGGGAAGCCGTCGATCACCTGCTTGGTGTTGTGCTGCATCAGGCCGGCAACCGCAAAACTGCCGCCGGAAGGCAATTCGATCGTGGTTGCGGTGCGGCGCACCGTCAGGGCCGGAATGGTGAGGCCGGACTGGCCGGACGTGCTCGACATGGTGAAGGAGCCGGTGTTGGTCAGTTCGCTGACTTCACTGGACAGCTGCAGCGAGATGCGGCCGGGCGCCACCACAACGGGTGTGAAGGAAAGCCCCACCCCAAACTGCTTGAATGTCACAGTGACGTTGCCGTCGCGGTCGCGGCTGGCCGGCACGGGGAATTCACCGCCCGCCAGGAATTTCGCGGTCTCGCCGCTCACCGCCGTCAAATTGGGTTCGGCCAGCAGATGCACCAGGCCGACGCGCTCCAGAGCCTGCAATTGGCCTTGGACATTGTTCTGGATGTTGCAGATGCCGGCGCCGCTCAATGCGCCGAAGGGATTGCCGGCGGTGGAGGCAGAATTACAAACCTGCCCCACTTGCCCGCCTGAAAGGTCGGCCAGGGCCTTGCCGACCAGATTGAACTGATTGGCGGTGGAAACCCCGATCGGCGTGCCGCCGACGATGGCGGCGCCGGCCAGGTTGACGCCAAACTGCTTGGCGATGTTGCGGTCCATTTCGGCGATGCGGACCTTCAGCATCACCTGCTGACCGCCCGCAATGGCGATCATGTTGACCACTTTCTTGGGGTCGCCGGTGAAGCGGGCCGCCAGGTCAGCGGCGCGGGTGGCTTCCAGCGTGCTCGCCACTGAGCCGGTCAGCACGACATTGTCGTTCATCGCCTGCACCTGGATGGCGGAATTGGGCAGGCTCGCCTTCATCAAGCCGGACAGATCGACCACATCCTTTTCGACGCGGATGTCCAGGGTCAGGATCTGCTTGCCTTGGGAGTCAAAGAAAAAGGCATTGGTCTGGCCCACCTTGTTGGCCAGGAGGAAGATGCGGCGCGGCGTACGCACCACGGCATCCACCATGTCGGGATTGGACACCATCACGTCGCGTGCATCCTGGTCGAGCTGCACCAGCGCGGCCTTGTTCAGCGCCAAAGTCAGGCGCTGATGGCTGGAAGCATCGCGAGTGGAAATCGGCATCACCCGCGCGCTGGACTCATCGGGCATCGGACGGGCCGGGGCCGCGAGGGCAAGGGACGGCGCGGTCAGCGCCAGAGCAAAGAGGATTTTGCGGAAGGGCATTATTGAGGCTCCTGCCGGTTGGCGGTTCCGGTTACGCCGTAGCGTATGACGGAAACAGGACCGTCATAGTTGGAAGCGGTTCGTTTCTTGGGTGCCGGCTTGTCCAGGCTGGCGGTGCCGGCGCTCAAGGGGCGAAGCGACAGCGACAGCGTCCCCGACTGGGCGGCGGCGGCCATCGCTTCGGCCTGCTCGGGCGACACTTCGACAGTGGCGGTCTTGCCGATCACGGTGCGGGTGTCTTTTTCCTGGCGATAGGTCTGGTCCACCGCCAGCACACGCAGGTTTGACAGAATGGTCTTGGCGAAACTGCGCCCGCCGCCGCCGTCGGGTTTGCGGGTCAGGATCACATCCACGCGATCGTTGGGAAGAATGAAACCGCCGGCGCCGGAATCCACGGATATGCCGATGGAGATGGCGCGCATGCCTTCGCCCAAGGTCGCGGCCATGAAGCCGGAAGCATCGCCATGCAGGATGGCTGTCTTGGTGATGGGCTGACCCGGAAGGATCATCGCGCGCACCACCGTGTTCTTCACCAGCTCATCGTCATTGCCGGCGGTGTCGTGGGTGATGAAAGACGGATCGACCGTCGAGGTCGGCCATTTTTCCCAACGTATCTGTTCGGCCGTGAGCGCCTGACCGGGTGTGAGGTTGACGTTGGCGACAAGAACTTCGCTCATCGCCATCTGGGGCGCGGGCTTGGCGGCTGCGACTTGCGCGCCGCCGCCCAACATGCCGCGCACCAAAAAGGCCGCGCCGCCTGCCGCCACCAAAGCAATGCCGAGAACGATGATGCGCTGTGTGTTCATAGGGGGCGGCTCCTTTGACGACAATTCACCATGCAACCCTTTAGAAATTGATTAATCGCGAGGTTGCAATTGGCCGGGACAGAAAGATGTTTCGCGTCCAACTTGCTTAAAATCCGAGCGAATTCCCCTTCGCCGGCTTCACAGGTTGGTTAAGCGCCTGCGGCGAGACGAAAGATTTCCGTCGAGGGCAGAAGAATGAAGGCGCCGGCAGCCAGCGCCACGCCATAGGGAATGCCGGCCTGTCGGTCGTGCAAATTCGCGATCCAGCCCTGGCGCGCCAGGAAAAGCGGCAATGGCCATTGGCGCAAAAGCAGCAGGCCGAGCGCAAGCAGGCCGCCAAACACGCTGGCCAGGAGCGCGTAGGGCAGAAAATCTTTCAGTCCCAGCCACAGCACCACCGCGGCAAACAGCTTGGCGTCGCCGCCGCCGATATGGCCCAGGCCAAAAAGCGTGAAACCGATCGCCAGCGCGACAATGCCGGCCAGCAGATGCCAGCCGATCACGGAAAAGGACAGGCCGGCCGCAAAGGCGAAGACCGCAAACGCAGCCAACAGCGCCAAATTCAGGAAATTGGGGATGGTGAAGCTCGCTATGTCCCAGCCCGCGGCAGCGGTCAGCAGAAGCGGCAGGGCGATCAGGACGAGAATTTCCGCGAACATTTGCAAGCTTCTTGAAAAAGAAACGGCCGCCTTCCAAAAAAAAGGCGGCCGTTTTTTTGAAACTGCCGAGATTTATTTCAGGTTGGTCGACAGAGTGCTGAAGGTCGACGACAGCTTGGTGCCGACGGCGCTCACGCCACCGATGATGACAACAGCGATGAGAGCGGCAATCAGGCCATACTCGATGGCCGTGGCGCCCGATTCATCGCGGACAAAACGCGAAATGAGGTTCATTTTCATTCTCCAACTTTAGTGACACCCTAGGATGCCCAACCCCGGACGAAGTCTTTTCGCTCGCAGCGGACGGATGCCACACTAGAGAGCTCGATTTAATTTGAGCTTAAGGATGACAACGGAACTTTCGTTAAACTTTTCGCGTTGCGAGCGCTGGCGGCAGCGATTCCGCGCCTGTTGAGGATTTGTTTACTGTCGCGAGCGGTTTTGCCGCGTTTGCCATGCGTCTGGTGACGAATATCGCCACCGCCGCCACGGGAAAGGATGCGAACACGTCGATGAAATGATGACCGCCTTGAACAGGCGTCGCCAGTATGACGCCCAGATTCAACGCAAAAATCGGCCAACGCAGGAATTTCGCATCGCGCAGATACCAGCTGACCAACAGCGCCAGCACTGCGTGATATGAAGGAAAGCCGATCAGCCCTTTGGCGCTGCGCGGCGAAATAAGTCCTGGCCCGTCATGCAGCAGCCGCGTCAGCTCCTGCGCATAAGCGGAATCTAGCGCCAGATCCAAATGCGCTCCGGTCGGCGGATAAACGGAAAAAGCCCCGAAAGACGGGACGAAAACCCATATCGCGATACAGAGAAGCGCCGATAGCGCCAGGGCCATGCAGAAACGATAGACGCGATCCGATTCAATGCCGGCTAGCACGATAGTGGACAGCGCGACCTGGGGGAGCATGGAAGAATAGGCGATAAGAGACGCGGCATTGAGACGCGGATGACGCGCCATCCAGCGCACGGCGGAAGGCCAATCCAAACCCATTGCGCGGTCCAGGCCGGACAGCGCAATATCGATGCGCGTGCCGGCTTTGGTGAGAAGCAGATAGTTCAGGGAACTGGCTTCGCAGGAAAAAGCGCACAGAAAGCCAGCCCCAAACAGCATCGCGGCAAGCCTGGGATCGGGACGCACCGTGCGATAGAAATGCGATGCCATCAGCAGGAAAGCGGCGAGCAACCCGAGGCAAAGAAATGCGCCGCCATCCAAGTGGAAGTGACCCAGCGCCAGCCATAAGCCGTCGATTGCGGCAAGAACAGCCAAAACCGTCAGGAGCAATGCAGGCACAGCGAAGCCTCGGAAGCGCTTGATTCCGTCTACTTAACAAGTTCTGCTTAAGGCTTCTTTTACGGCAGCGGCCTAGTGTGGGGGCGCGTTATTCCGGAGGTCGCCATGCGCCCTGTCCTTTTTGCCGCCGTCCTTCTCGTCGCCTCGCCGGCTTTCGCCGCCGGAAAATCCGACTCGGTCGCGCTGGCGCTGGACGAAGTTCACACCCTCACCTTCCGCACTCCGGTATCGACCGTCTATGTCGGCAATCCTTCCATCGCCGATGTCACCATGATCGACGCGCGCCATGCCTTCGTGCAGGGCAAGGGTTATGGACGCACCAACGTCATGGCGCTCAATCGCGACAATGTGATGGTGTTCAATACCCACATCACCGTCACCGGCAATACCGGCGGCGGCACCGTGACGCTCAATCGCGGCGCCCAGCGCGTGACCTTGAATTGCGCCGGCGGCCGCTGCGAGCAGACTCCGATGCCGGGCGACAGCAAGGAGGCGTATGACAGCGCCACCGGCCAGATCGTGGGCCATCAGGCCACCGCCCGTGGTGCCGCGGTCGCGGAAGCCAAGTAATCCTCAAGACGGCGATTTCCTGAACCCTGCCCGGGCGCTTGCAGAAGGCGTCTAGGCGCTTGCCTGGGCCGCGGGCGGAACCGGCGCCCCGCGCTGCAGGATCGGGTAGACCAGCTGGGGCATCAGCCCTTGCGGCATTTCCTTGTCGTCGATGCCATAGTCCTTGGGCAGTTCGCCGGCCGGCATGTGGTAGGTGCCGAACATCACATCCCATAGCGAAAATGTGCTGGCGAAATTCCTGTCGCACACGGCCCTGGCATGGTGCCAGCGATGGAAGACCGGGCTGACAAAGACGTAGCGCAGCGGCCCAAAGGTCCAGTTGAGATTCGCATGCACCAGGCCGGAGGTCAGGGTGGTGAACGGCCCGACCACCACGAAGATATCCGGCGAGATGCCGCCGAGCAGGGCCACGACATCCACCAGGGCCGTACCCAGCGCCAGATTGACGGGATGAAAGCGCGCCGCGCTGATCCATTCCACGTCCTCGGAGGCGTGATGCACGGCATGGTACTTCCACAGGAAACCGTCATGAAAGCCGCGATGGATCCAGTACAGCACGAAGTCAGTCACCACCACATAGCCGAGGGCCTGGACCCAGAGCGGCAGCCGCGACAGGGGGCCGTGGCCGTGGGCATAGAATTCGGCGATCTTCATGCCGTCGCTGATATGAAACAGCCAGATGGTGACGGTCACCGTCACCCAGATGCGCAGATAGCGCGTAAAGATCGGTGACAGAATCCAGTAGCCAAGGTCCGTGGCCAGTCCGCGCTTTTGCCACCAGGGCTTGGCCTCGTTGCAGGGCGAAAAGCGCGACAGGACGCCGAAAGCCACGCCCATGCCCACCAGCCAGGGAAAGACATGCCACAGGGTGAGAAGGATCTGTTCGAGGACTTCCAGGGCAATCTTCATTACATGCTCACGCGCACATTGGTTATCTTCTTGGTGATGTCGGCGAAGGCGGTGGCGATCTGGCTGGAAGAGGTAAGATTGTAATATTTGGAACTGTCGCTGGCGCAGTTTTGGAGCGGATCTGACTGCGCCGCGCCCGCGCCAGTATGGACATAGACGGTAAATATAATGACACCATCGGCCTTCGCGGCGCTGCATACCCTGTCCATGCGGTCGTCGATCTTGTCGTCTTCCGGCGTGCCTTCGGTATGCCCATCGCCCCACCACCGGTTCTGGGTGTTCAGGCCGTCGCTGAACAGGATGATGTAGCGGCTGGTATTGGCGGGAAGCGCCGGAGTGCCATAGGCGCCGCTGGGGGTGAGCATCTCCCAGCCATGCGCCACACCAATGGCCTGGTTGGTGGAACCGGACGCCTGCATCTTGTCGACCTTGGCGGTCAGATCCGACCAGTCATATTCCAGCGAGACCACGGAGCCGTCCATGCATTCCGTCGAGCTGGAGCTGTTGGTGGGATTGTCGGCAGGAAATCCGGTTGTATTGCTTCCCGAAGGAGCCGTATTGCTGATGTCATAATCCTGCTCCCGGTCGGTAATGCAGCCGGTCCAGGTGCTGTGCGAGTTTGGCGTCCACACATGCTTGTAGAGGTTGGCGTCGCAATGCTTGGGATTGCCGTTGCTGGCCGCGGTGCAAGTGCAATTTTGATGGTTGCTGCAAGTCGCCGCCCCCTTGCCGTTGAAAACCTGCTGGGTGGCGCCCGTCGGCTCGCTGGTGTAGCAGCCATTGTAATAGCGGCTTTTGCGGTTTTTGTTGACGCTGCCATTGTCCGAACCGGGGCAGATCAAGCCGCTGGCGGGAATGCCGCCGGCTCCCAGGCAGCCATAACCATTGCTGCCGACGCTGAAGGGGCAATTGTCGTTCGGACCATACAGATCGACGGTGTTGTTATAGTTCAGATCGGGCGGCTCTTGCTCCCAGAAACCCCAGTAAATCCAGGTCGAACCGACCAGCGCCTTGCCGACATTGACCTCGCGGTTGAAAGGCACCAGCGCCACCCGTACATCGCCCGGCGTGGCCGCGGCGCCCTTGAGGCTGTTCAGCATGGTCTTGGTGGCGTCCTTGAGCTGGTAGATCTTGCTCAGGGTATTGCTGTCATTGAAGCAAGGCTGGTTGTCGGGCTGGCACATGGAGCCTGAATTATCCAGCACCAGCGACACCCAAAGCTTGGTCTGACCCCAGACCACGCTGGAGGTGGTTGCAAGCGGAATGTCGGTAATGCCGGCCAGCTTGATCAGGATCGTTGGCATCGTATTTGTCGCGGTCAGCGATATCGATCCGTTGGCGTCATAAACCGGAGGCTGAATGACCGGCGCGCCGTATTCCGCTTTGTCCACCGTGTAGTTGGCGTCGAAATATTTTTGCGCCAGCGCCTGGGCGGCAGCCTGGTTCAGCCCGGTGGTGGAGCCCACCGCCAGCGCCGCCGAATCCAGCGCTTCGCTCATCTGCTGGCGGACGAGCATGGCGCGCGCATAGTCCATCCCTACACCGGCGCCGATCATCAGCGGCACCAGCGAAATGGCGAACATCATCGCGACGTTTCCGCGCCTCGCCTTCAGAAAGGCGCGCGCTTTGACGGCAATCGGTGTCATGGTCAGTCCCGGCCCATAAGGAGCCCGAGTTTCCACGAAAAGACGTGAACACGCTGTTGTTTTCCGCTCACGCGGTAACACAGGCCTTAACAAAAACGGTCCAACCGTTAAGGCTGCTGAACAAATGATTTAAATGCACCGCATCCCGTTACACTTGTAGGAGCGCGCTTAATTTCTCGTTGGGCAGAAAATCCAGTTCGGCTTCACGGTGACGGTGTCCACTTCTTAAGATGGCGCAGACAGGGTGTGGACCGCCGTGACGATGAAACCATTCAAGCGCTTTTGCCGGCGGTTGCGTGCCGACGCCAACAAGGGTTCGGCCGCGCTGGAATTTGCCATGGTGGCGCCGATCTTCTTTCTGCTGCTGATGGGAACGATCGAGGCCGGCGTCATATTCTTCGCCCAATCCTCATTGCAAAACGCCGTCAACGACACCGCACGGCTGGTGCGCACCGGCCAGAGCGCCTGCTTCACCAAGGACAGCAACAACAACTGCCAGCCGATGACGGCGGACCAGTTTCGCGCCCAGGTGTGCAATGAGGTTTCCGCGCTGCTGCGCAATTGCCCCAAAGACGTCAGCGGCAACAGCGATTTGCAGTTCGACGTCACGGCCTATCCCAGCGGCTTTACCGGCGTGACGAACTCTTCGCCGCTGAACGCGCAGAAGAACCTGCCAAACCTGACCACCTTCAGCATCGGCAATGCCTGCGATGTGGTGGTGGTGCGCGCCTTCTATCGTTGGCCGGTGTTCACCCCGATGCTGAACTTTTTCCTCGCCAATATGAATGGCAATCAGCATCTTCTCGCCTCCGCCGCGGCCTTCCGCAACGAGCCCTTTGTGGCCAACGTTTCCGGTTGCTGATGATGCGCCGCTCCCACGACAGGACAGGACTTTGGAGATGGGCCCGGATTCGCGCGTCCAACCAGGACGGCATCGCGGCGGTGGAATTCGCCTTGCTGCTGCCGATCATGATCACGCTGTTCTTCGGCGTGGTGGAAACCTCGCTGGCGCTGCTTTGCCGGGCGGACGTTTCCAAAATGGCCAGCACCGCGGCAGATCTCATCTCCCAGGCCAATACGCTCAGCAGCGCCGACCTTGACAATGCCTACGCGGCCACCGGCATCCTGCTTTATCCCTATTACGATTCGTCCGTGTCAGGCTCCGTCAAGCCGACCGTTCGCCTGACCAGCGTCGTGGATGACGGCAGCGGCGCGGCGAACAAGGACCATATGACCGGCAAGGTGGCGTGGACCTGCACGCAAACCGGCTCCGGCACCTTGACGCCCGCGACCCGGGCCGTTGGCGACACCGTGACGTTCACACAGCCGCTGATGACGGACGGCGGCAGCGTGATCGTCGCCGAAATCGCCTACAACTACGCCTCGCCCACCACAAAAGTGATCGCGGGGCCGATCAACTTCACCAACAATTTCTACACCAAGCCGCGCCGCGTCGCGCAGATCCCATCGCCCAGCGGCGGCTGCCCCTGATAGCCGGGCCTAGCGTGGCCGGATCAATCCTTCCTGGGCGACAGAGGCGACGAGCACGCCATCACGCCGATAGATCGCGCCACGATTGAAGCCGCGCGCGCCGGAAGCCGAAGGACTGTCCTGGACGTAGAGCAGCCAGTCATCGGCGCGGAACGGGCGATGAAACCACATGGCATGGTCGAGGCTTGCCACCTGGACGTCGGAGAAGATGCTCTTGCCGTGCGGCAAGAGCGCGGTATCCAGCAGCGACATGTCGGAGACGAAGGCCAACAGCGCGCGGTGGGAGCCAGGATCATCGGGCAAGGGCCCGCGCGTTTTCAGCCAGATATGATCCACCGGCGGCCGCGCCGGACGGTCGCCCAAATTGCCGAACGGCCCGCGCCCCAGCACCGAGCGGGTTTCGAAGGGACGCTCGCGCGCCACCCAGGCGCGTATCTCGGGCTTGAGTGCCGGGTCGCGCAGCAGCTGCTGTTGATCGTCCTCCAGGCTCTCCGGCTCCGGTACCAGCGGCATCTGGGATTGATGTTCAAAGCCGACCCCGCCCTTCTGAAAGGAAGCGGCCAGGATGAAAATCTGCACGCCATGCTGGATGGCGACCACCCGCCGGGCGGTGAAGCTGCCGCCGTCCCGCGACCGGTCGACCTGATACAGGATCGGGACCTTGGGATCGCCCGGCCGCAGGAAATAAGCATGGAAGGAATGACAGAGGCGGTCGGACGCCACGGTGCGCGTCGCCGCCACCAGCGCCTGGGCCAGCACCTGGCCACCAAAGACCCGCTGGACCGGTTCGGCGGGAGAGCTGCCGCGAAAAACGTTTTCCTCAATACTCTCCAGATCGAGCAGCGCCAGCAGTCTTATCAGTGAAGCATCAGACATTTTTGTCCTCTGGTTTGCCCCAGGCCCGGGGCGGGTCGCTCTATCCAATTGTTTTTGCTAGGAAATATTTCTTTCTGCCGACCAAACCCGGCTTGCGCGGCAGAACTGAAAAACTGTCAGTGGCGAGAACATGTACTATTGGACCAATTGTTGCCGCATGCTGTTGCCGCCGTGTCACAGGGACCGAATAAAACCTTGGAAATCGAACGCTTACCTGCCGCAAAGCAACATATGGCATGGAGACATTTTCCCGGACCATCGTTATAAGCGCTACATTGGTTCCGATTGATTGGTGGGGGGTTCCTGCCCATCGGTATTTTCAGCGAGGGTAGAAAAATGAAACTTCGTTTGCTCGCCATGGCGACTGTGGCCGCCGCGGCTCTCAGCACGCCCGCTTTGGCCGGCGATGGTTGGTATTTGGGTCTTGGCGGTGGCTGGGACAACCAGCCCGGCATTCGCGGGACCTCTGTTCCGGCGCCGGCTTTGTTCAATCAAAAGACCAGTTCCTCTGATTCCGCCATCGGCGCAATCGCGATCGGTTACAAATGGGCTGAAGGCTTCCGTCTGGAGAACGAAGTTGCCTTTACGCAGCATGATATCTCGGTCCCCGGCGCCACCGGCGGCAACCAGATCATCTCTGACATGGTGAACATCGCCTACGACTATCCGCTCGACGAAGTGTGGAAGATCACGGTTGGCGGC
>Ga0268266_10003671_pt1 | contig 15155 bp, 14 predicted proteins | sample KBSS13metaG_FD_190356 | JGI IMG/M metagenome (GOLD analysis project Ga0268266, IMG submission 190356) | Switchgrass rhizosphere microbial communities from Kellogg Biological Station, Michigan, USA - KBS S1-3 metaG (SPAdes) (version 2) | ecosystem: Host-associated > Plants > Roots > Rhizosphere...
TCAGTGACGATGCATCTGTGGATGTCTGCCAGAACCCGACGCTTTCGATCGACAAGACAGCAGCGCTGCACGACGACAGCGACTGCGCCGACACCGTCGGTGAGCTGGTCGACTACACCGTCGTGCTCACCAACAGCGGCAATGTCTCGCTAGAGAACGTGGTGGTCACGGACTCGCTCGAGGGCGGCGCCGCGCGCACACTGACGGTCACCGGTGACACCAACGCCAACGGGATCGTCGACGGGGACGAAGTGTGGCTGTCAGGCGATACCGGCAATGACGGCATCCTCAGCGTCGGCGAAGAGTGGACTTTGAAGTACGTCCATGCCGTCACCCAGGCCGACATCGACAGCAACGGCGGCGACGGTGACGGAACGCTCGACAACATTGCTACCGCCAATGCCGATGCGGTCACCTCGGGCGAAGCGGCTCCGACGGTCAGCGACGATGCTTCGGTCGACGTCTGCCAGAATCCGGCATTGACGATCGACAAGACCGCAGCACTGCACGATGGCAGCGATTGTGCCGACACTGTCGGCGAACTGGTCGATTACACGGTGGTGCTCACCAACAGCGGTAATGTCTCGCTCGAGAACGTGGTGGTCACGGACTCGCTCGAGGGTGGCGCGGCGCGGACGCTGACGGTCACCGGCGACACCAACGCCAACGGCATTGTCGATGGCGACGAGGTCTGGCTATCCGGCGATACAGGCAATGACGGCATCCTGAGCGTCGGCGAAGAGTGGACTCTGAAGTATGTCCATGCCGTCACACAATCCGACATCGATACCAACGGCGGCGATGATGACGGAACGCTTGATAACATCGCGACCGCCAATGCGGATGCGGTCACGTCGGGCGAAGCCGCTCCGACAGTCAGTGACGATGCATCTGTGGATGTCTGCCAGAACCCGACGCTTTCGATCGACAAGACAGCAGCGCTGCACGACGACAGCGACTGCGCCGACACCGTCGGTGAGCTGGTCGACTACACCGTCGTGCTTACCAACAGCGGCAACGTCGCGCTCGAGAACGTCGTCGTCACCGACTCGCTCGAAGGCGGCGCGGCGCGCACGCTGACGGTCACCGGCGACACCAACGCCAACGGCATTGTCGATGGCGATGAAGTGTGGCTCTCGGGCGATACCGGAAACGACGGTATCCTGAGCGTCGGCGAGGAATGGACTCTGAAGTACGTCCATGCCGTCACCCAGGCCGACATTGACAGCAATGGCGGCGACAATGACGGAACGCTCGACAACATCGCCACTGCCAATGCCGACGCGGTTGTGTCGGGCGAAGCAGTGCCGACGGTCAGCGACGATGCTTCGGTTGACGTCTGCCAGAACCCAGCGCTGACGATCGACAAGACCGCAGCGCTGCATGACGACAGCGATTGCGCCGACACGGTCGGCGAGCTGGTCGATTATACAGTCACAGTCACCAACAGCGGCAATGTCTCGATCGAGAACGTCGTCGTCACCGATTCGTTGGAGGGCGGGGCGGCACGCACGCTGACAGTGACCGGCGATACCAACGCCAACGGGATCGTGGACGGCGACGAAGTGTGGCTGTCGGGCGATACCGGCAACGATGGCATCCTGAGCGTCGGCGAAGAGTGGACGCTGAAGTATGTCCATGCCGTCACCCAGGCCGACATCGACAGCAACGGCGGCGACGGTGACGGAACCCTCGACAACATCGCCACCGCCAACGGTGACGCGGTCACCTCGGGCGAAGCGGCTCCGACGGTCAGCGACGACGCTTCGGTCGACGTCTGCCAGTTCCCGACCATCGACATCACCAAGTACGTCGATGTCGGTGCTGGCTGGGACGACGCGAACAGCGCTCCCGGACCGCAGGATCTCGCCATTGGCGATCCGGTCGATTTCAAGGTGACCTTGACCAATACCGGCAACGTCACGCTGACCGATGTCGACCTTACCGATCAGAACAACAGCAATGGCACGACGGGAACGCCGCACCTGCTCATCGATAACGGGGTTCTGACTCAATATGCCATCGACCATGGCGCAATCCTGACCGAGGACGACACCACGGACGGTGTTCTGCAGGTCGGCGAAACCTGGACGATCACCTACACCGAGGCCTTCGATTCCGGCCAACATGAAAACACGGCTGCAGCGACGACCGCGGAAGGTGCGAGCGACGAGGACGACGCCAATTACTTCAGTGTCGTGAACCTCGGGCCGTGCCCGCGCACGCCGGGCTTCTGGCAGAACATGAAGAATGGCGGCGCATTCTGGGATGGCATCAGCGGCAATGAGAAGCATGCCGGCGAACATGACTTCCCGACTGGCGAACTGCTCTATGCGGTCGACAGTAACAATGACGGTACCGCTGGCGGGGCGGGCGACGTAGCGGGCCTGTTGATCGGCGACTGGAATAAGAACGGCGTCACCGACGCTGGTGAGGACACGCTCTTCATCAGCTACGCCGACGCTCGCTCGCTCATCAACGCGTCGAACAAGCAGCTGGCAAACGGCGGCGGCGACGGCAAGTTCATGCTTGGCCGCGACATGGTCGCAGCCTGGTTGAACTATGAGATGGGCGCCGGCTTCGGCGATGCGAGCGATCCCGCCAGTCCGACCAGCTATCTGCAGGATGCGATCAACTTCATGCAGATCTACAGCGGCGCGACCGGTGGCACGGGCGTACTGGACGAGACATTCGACAAGTTCGTCTTGTCCGGTGCGATCAAGGCCAGCACGTCCCTGTGGAAGACTGTCCAGCCTGGCGTCGATCACAGCGGAGCGCAGCTCCACGGCGCGCTCGACTATTACAACAACACCGGCATGACGAGCCCGGACGGCATAGTGTACGCACAGTGCGACGAAGACACGGTGACCGCAACGACGACGATGGCGGGACTGACCGGCGGCGTGAAGGCGGCCCCGCTTTCGGCTCCGTCGTCGCTCCAGCACCCGATGATGGGGATGGTGGGATTCCACGACTTCACCACACATCTGGGAACGATCGCGCAGCACACGCCCGACATCGTCTGAATGATGTGACCCTCTTGGGGCCGTGCCGCTTCGGCGATGCGGCCCCTTTCTTTTGATTCAACCGCTGATAGGGCCGCACGACATGTGCGCCCGTCGATTCCTCATCGCGATCTTCATTCTGACGCTGCTGGTAGTCGCGGGAGCGTTCGCGATCTTCCAATGGGGCAACAACGTGCTGCTAAGCAGCGCGACGCCGACGGGGCATTTCGTGGCGGCGGCGGGCGGGGCGCCGGATTATGCCCAACCCTCGGCGTGGATCGCGGGCCCGAATTTGACGGAAGATCCCTCAGGCTGGCAGCCAGATAACGGGGTGCGATCCGACCCGATCGCGGTGGACGCGCACGTCTTCTACATCCACCCGACTACCTATCTAGAACGGGACCGTTGGAACGCCCCGCTCCTGCCCGGCGGACAGACCGAGTTTCGGACGCGCCTCTTCGTCCAAAGCCAGGCGAGCGCATTCAACCGTTCCGCGCAAATCTGGGCGCCCCGCTACCGGCAGGCCGCCTTCGGCGCTTTCCTTCTCGACAGCAACGATGCGCGTTCGGCGTTGGACCTCGCTTATTCGGATATCGCAGCGGCATTCGACGAATTCGTGAAGCAGAACCCGGATGGCGCCATCATCCTGGCGGGTCATAGCCAGGGCGCGCTGCATCTCGAGCGGCTCCTTCGCGAGAAGGTCGCCGGCAAACCGATCGCACGGCGCGTTGCCGCAGCCTATGTCGTGGGTTGGCCAATCAGTACGAGCGCCGATCTCCCCGCCCTTGGCCTTCCGGCATGCCGGTCGCGTGATCAGGCGGGCTGCATCCTGTCGTGGATGAGCTTTGGGGAGCCCGCCAACCCTGAGATTGTGCTCAATTCCTACGAAAAATCGCCGGGCTTCCTCGGCAAGACACGCAAGCGGGAGGATGTGCTTTGCGTCAACCCGCTGACGGGTTCACAGAACGGGAGCGCGTCGCCAGCCGATAACCCCGGCACCCTTGTCCCAACAGCGACCCTGACGTCGGCGACTTTACTTGCAGGAAAGGTTGGCGCCCGCTGCGATCGCGGGCTGCTGCTGGTCAATGGCGAGATTCCTCCGCTCGGCCCTTATGTGCTGCCGGGCAATAACTACCATGTTTACGACTACGCTCTGTTCTGGGAGGCGATCCGCAACGATGCGGAGCGGAGGCTAATGGCATGGCGGCGCTGATCACGGCCGAGGTCGCCGAGTTCGCGCTTCACGTGCCGCACGGCAAGCTCATCGGCCTGGACGTCGGCACCAAGACAATTGGCGTCGCGATCTGCGATGCGGGCTGGCATTTTGCCGGACCGGTGGAGACGGTCCGCCGCACGAAGTTTACGCAGGACATGGCGGCTCTGAACATCATCATCGAGCGCGAGCACGCGGTCGGGTTGGTAGTCGGCCTCCCTCTGAACATGGATGGCACCGACAGCCCGCGTACGCAGTCGACGCGTGCTTTTGCCCGCAACCTTTCGCCGCTGGAGCTACCGATCCTGCTCTGGGACGAGCGCTGGTCGACGCAGGCGGTCGAGCGGGCGATGATCGACGCCGATGTCAGCCGCGCCAAGCGCGCCGAGAAAGTCGATGCCCTCGCCGCGGCGCACATTCTGCAGGGTGCAATCGACGCGCTGGTCAATCTGCCGTCGCCGCAATAAGCCCGACACTCGTGGACCTGCTTTCAATTGATTCGCTGAGCGACGAGCAGATCGCGACGATCCTCGATCGTGCCGGTGTTTTCTTCGCTGCCAATCGTGCTCGGCAATCGAGCAACGCGCTGGCGGGCAAGATCGTCTTCCAATTGTTCTACGAAAACTCCACCCGCACCGCGATGTCGTTTGCGACGGCGACCCACCGCCTCGGGGCCGCTCCGGTCGCGCTGTCTGTCGAACATTCGTCGGTGAAAAAGGGCGAGACCCTCGAGGACACCGCGAAGACGCTCAACGCGATGCGGCCGGACGCTTTGGTTATCCGCCATCGCGAGAATGGAGCGCCGGCGAGCGTCGCAGGGATCATGGAATGCCCGGTGATCAATGCCGGCGACGGAACCAACGAGCATCCGACGCAGGCGCTGCTCGATGCGGCGACCCTTCGCCAGCATTTCGGCCGCCTCGACGGGCTCAAGGTCGCGATTTGCGGTGATGTTCGCCACAGCCGTGTCGCGCGATCGAACGCCAAGCTTCTTCCGCGCCTGGGTGCCGAGGTCAGGCTCGCGGGCCCGGCACAGTTCATGCCTGACGGCGCCCCTGCCCAGTCGATCGATGAGGCGATCGCGGGTGCCGATGCGGTGATGATGCTTCGGATCCAGCGCGAGCGGATCGACGACGATCTCGATTATGCGCCCGGAGAATATCTGCAGCGTTATGGACTGACGGCGAAGCGGCTACGCCAAGCGTCAGCCGATGCCGTAGTGATGCACCCCGGGCCAATGAACCGCGGCGTCGAAATCGACGGCCAAATAGCAGACGACCCGGAGCGATCGTTGATCACGCTCCAGGTCGAAATGGGCGTGGCCACTCGAATGGCCTGCCTTGAACTGCTGATCGGTTAGCGCGAAGCGAGTTCGACCGGCCGATCACCTGCAGTCCCGCGGACGAAGCAGGTGCCACCGCCGCGACGGATCGACGAGCAGAGCGAATTCGCTTCACCAATGCTGCCAAAACCCTTCACGGACAGGCGATAGAAAGTGCCTTTCCCGCTGTCGAAGCGGGCGCTCACCGGCGAGTATTTGCTTAGCCCCGAGTAACGGCGGGCAGCAGTATTCCAGGCGGCAGCAACGCGCGTCGCGTTGCTGTACGACCCGATCTGGACAACCGCGCCCGACTTCCCGGTCGCCTTGCGGATAGCGATCTTCGGCAGCGACGCATGAACGACCCGGGCCGGCTTATACACTGGCGGCGGCGGCGGAGCGGCCACTTCTGGAGTGAAAGCCGGAGCATTCGGCGCATCGACCGACGGAGCGTCGCCGGGCGCAGCCTGCATCGGCGGAAGCGCCGGCGGAACCACCTCAGCCAACTGCGGCAGTGCCTGGACCGGAGCGACGGCCGCTGGCGCCGGAGCGACCTGGGCGAGCTGCGCGTCCGGCTTTACCAGAGCGAGGCGAACCGGCTCACCCGGGTCCGAAGCTGCAGGCTTCACGCCGATCAAGGCAGCGAGCTGCTCGCCGGGCTTGGAGGGGCTAGCCATCTGCATCCACTGCTGGATACGGCCTTCGAGCTGGTCGGCGGGAACATCCTGCGCCGCGATCGCACGAGCGTTGACCCAATCGCCTGCGAAAGCGTGGGCAAGCGCAAGGTTCTGGCGAACGCGTGCGTCGGCGCCGTCGGCACGAGCAGCGGGCTCAAGCGCAGCGATCGCGTCGGCGAGCTGTCCGGCAAGCGCAAGCGCGAGGCCGTAATCGGCCGCGTCCAGGCCGTCGCGAGCGGCGTTGAGCGTCGCGATGGCCGCGTCGTTCTTGCCTTGGGCAATCTGGGCCAGCGCAACCTTGAGGACGACCTGCGACTGGTTCGGATTGATCGCCAGCGAATCTTTCAGGGCGGATTCGGCGGAAGCGAACCTGCCACCAGCGAAATAGGCGTTGCCCAGCAGCGCGCGGAAGGTGGCGTCGCCGGGGGTCTTGGCGACCGCCTGCTCGGCATAGTTGATCGCCGTCGCGGTATCGTTCCCAGCCAGTGCGATGATGGCGCGGCTTGCGAGTCCGACCTCCCCGCTCGGTTGGCTCGAAGCGCTAGCCGCATGATGTTGCGGCGAAGCGCAGCCCGCCATCACCGTCGCAAGAGCGACAAGCGAAATCGCGGAGCCGAAGCGGATTGGCTTGGACATTGGATTATCCCCTACGTTTGGCCTTGCTGGCCATTCCCTCCAGTTCGGGCATGTCGACGAGCAACTGATCGAGCGCGTCGGTCACAAGCTGCTGTGCGGAACGTCCGTTCACCGCACATGCGAGTCGCAGCTTGAGATGCCGTTCAGGATCCAGACGAAGTGTGAATGCGGCTTTGGCCTTGCTGCCAGGCGCAGAGCGCGGCCGAGGCGCGCGGCGCGGCACCGAGACTGCCGCCGGAGCGGAAGCCGGGACCGGAGTGAATGTCGGGAGAATCGCGACCGGGGCGGGCTCGGACACCAGCTCTGCCTCGTACGGCTCGGCCGTGTCATCGACCTCATCGTCCTCGGCGTCCTCGACGCCCAGGCGGTCAGCAATCTCGGACTGCTGGCTGTGAACCGGTGAATTGACCGGAGTCAGGCCCGTCGGATGAACACGATGCTCATGTTCGACTTCCTCCCCGAACGCATCATGCTCCTCATCGCGAGGGGCAACATGCGGCTTGGGCGGCTCGAAGCCCATGTCGTTCCAGCCGAGGTCTTCCATCCCCGCGCCGGTCTGGCCGAAGCCCTGCGGACGCATCGCCGGCCGGGCCGCGCCCTTGCGAGCGAGGAGACCGGAGGAAAGAGAGGCGAAAGGCTTGGGTTCGCTACTTGCCACTTTCGGCGCCCCTTACTGGCCGACCACCCGACGGCCGAAGCCGCCGACGGGACGAGGACTGGCCGCGACAGCACCGGCCGACTGGCCCGGAGCCGCAAATACGGTGCGGCGGAAATTCTTTTCGAGGCGGTCGGAGATGTACTCCCACAGCTCGACAACTTCGCGCGCCGACCGGCCGTTCGGATCGATTTCCATGACGGTGCGGCCGTCGATCATCGAGGCCGCAAAGTCGGTGCGATGGTGAATGGTGACCGGAGCAACGGTGCCGTGCTGCGAAAGCGCAACCGCCGCTTCGTAAGTGATCTTGGCTTTCGGAGTCGCCGCATTGACGACGAAGATGAGCGGCTTGCCGGCGCGATCGCAAAGATCGACCGTAGCACCAACGGCGCGAAGATCGTGCGGCGACGGACGCGTCGGGATGACGATCAATTCGGCGACGGCGATAACGCTCTGGATCGCCATGGTGATCGCCGGCGGGGTGTCGATGACGGCAAGGCGGAAACCCTGCTGACGAAGAACCTCGAGGTCCGATGCGAGGCGGGCCACGGTCGTCTGGGCGAAAGCCGGCATTTCGGCTTCGCGCTCATTCCACCAATCGGCAAGGCTGCCTTGCGGATCGATGTCGATGAGGCAGACGGGTCCTGCGCCCGCCAGCTGCGCTTGCACCGCAAGATGTCCGGACAGAGTCGTCTTACCCGACCCGCCCTTCTGCGATGCCATAGCCAGAACGCGCATGTATTTCCCCTCGCGTGATTGACGCCAATTCAGTGCGGGGAGTGACACCGAAGGCTCTAAAATCTGGTTAACATCGTCACGACTGTAGTTGCCGACCCGAAGAAGTTCGCTACACTCTGGGCAGGGTGGGTAATTCTATGCGTTACAGGTGTTTAGCCGCAGCGATCGGGTTGGCCATGCTGAGTGCGCCGCTTTCAGCGCAGTCGGTTCAGGCCGGCGCGGACGCTTGGGCCAAGGGCGATTACGACACCGCGGTGGATAATTGGCGCCCTCTTGCCGAGAAAGGCGACGCCGACGCCCAGTTCAATCTTGGGCAGGCATATCGCTGGGGCCGCGGGGTGCCCAGCAACATGGCCGCTGCCCAAACCTGGTATGAGCGCGCAGCAACGCAAAACCAGATGGACGCCCAGGTCATCCTGGGCCTCATGCTGTTCCAGAATGGCGATCATCCTGCGGGATTGCGCTGGTTGAAGGCCGCCGCAGAGAAAGGCGAACCGCGGGCGATGCTGGTTTACGGCACCGCGCTCTACAATGGCGACAGCGTGCCACAGGATGCGGTGCTCGGTTATGCTTATGTGAGCCGAGCAGCGGCGCAGGGGTTACAGGCCGCCAAAGATACGCTCGCCCAGCTCGACCAGATCCTTCCGCTTGAGGATCGCCGGAAAGGCGTCGCGATCGCGCTCGCGAAAGCGAAGGACACCCCTGCCCCAAGCTCCAAGCCCGCTGATACCAAGGCTGCGCCATCCAAAGCTCCTGATGCAAAGCCTGCGAAAGTGGTGACCGCCAAGCTCCCGCCGGCGAAAGCGCCGCCCAAAGTGGCGTCGCCGGACGTCGCCGCGGTGAAGCCAACACCCAAGCCGGCCGCAAAGCCGACTGTGAAACCTGCGACAGCTTCAGCTGGACCAGCGAGCGGATCGTGGCGGATCCAGCTGGGTGCCTTCTCGCAGCGCTCGTCCGCCGAGGCCCAGTACCGCAAGCTATCGGGCAAGCTGCCGGGACGGCAGGCCTATTACGTATCAGCTGGGCCGGTGGTCAGGCTTCAAGCCGGGCCGTTCGAAAGTAAGGCGGCTGCTGCAAATGCCTGCAAGGCGGTTGGCCAGGCGTGCTTCCCGGTCGCGGGTAAGTAACTAGCCGCGGAACCAGTCGCGCCGGCGAATGCCCTGCACCCAGAGCAAGGCGTCGAGACCGTGATATTTGAGTTCAGCATCGGCGACTTCGGCAAGCGCAGGCTTGGCGCGGAAGGCGATCCCCAGTCCCGCTTCCTCGATCATCAGCTTGTCGTTGGCACCATCGCCGATCGCGAGGACGTCTGCTGCGCTGATGCCGAGCTGCTCGCGAGTCTCGATGAGCGCGTCGCGTTTCGCCATCGCGTCGATGATCGGATCGCCGACTTCACCACTTAGCTTGCCTCCCGCAAAGACGAGGCGGTTGGCTCGGACCCGGTCGAAGCCCACGGCCTCGGCGACGGGATTGGCGAACGACAGGAATCCTCCAGAAACGAGCAGGCAGCTGGCTCCGCCCGCGCGCATGGTCTGAACGAGCGTCTCGGCGCCCTCGGTCAGCTTCACGCGCTCGTCCAGGCAGCGGCGAAGCGTGCGTTCGTCCATGCCCGCGAGCAGGCGCACACGCTCCTTGAGCGCGCCGCGGAAATCGATCTCTCCCTGCATCGCGCGCTCGGTTATGTCGGCGACTTCATTCTTGAGCCCGGCGTAGTCGGCCAGCTCGTCGATGCATTCCTGCCCGATGATGGTCGAATCCATGTCGGCCACGAGCAGCCGCTTCCAGCGCGGCTCATCCGGTTGCACTACGAAATCGACGTCGGGCAACGAATTCAGTGCCCAGCGCGCGCCCTTTGCGTCGCCATTGAATGAAATATCGGCCGCGTCGCCCTCGTCGATCCAGGAGCGAAAAGCCGTTCGAGGATCGAACTCGCGCAGCAGGCCGAGCGCGCGGTCGACGATCCTGTCATCCAGGCGTCCCGCTGCTATCAACGTCGCAATTGCCATGGCCGAACGCTCGAATCCTCCTGTAGTCTTAATTGCGGGGCCGACCGCCAGCGGCAAGTCGGCACTTGCACTCGCGTTGGCAGAGCGGACCGGCGGCGTGATCGTCAATGCCGACAGCGCGCAGGTCTATCGCGACCTGCCAGTGCTTAGCGCGGCGCCGACACAAGATGAGCGGCAACGGGCGGAGCACCGGCTTTACGGATATCTGGACGGCGCCATTGCATGCTCGGCCGCGGATTGGGCCGGGCGAGCAAAGGCGGAGATCGCCGATATTCAGTCGAGCGGGCGGCTGCCAATCCTGGTGGGCGGCACTGGCATGTACATCCGCACCTTGCTCGACGGCATCGCGCCCGTCCCAGCGATCGATCCTGAAATAAGGCAACAAGTCCGCTCCGCTTCAGTCGGAGATAATCGCTCGAGGTTGGAAGAACTCGATCCGGAAGCGGCCGCCAAATTGAGCAGCGGCGACACGACGCGCATCGCGCGGGCGCTCGAGGTAGTGCTGAGCACGGGCCGCCCGCTCTCAGACTGGCAGACAAGACGCGAAGGGGGGATCGGAGAGGAGATTGAACTTCGGCCGATCGTCCTCCTCCCGCCCCGCGACTGGCTTTATCAGCGCTGTGACGAGCGCTTTGCGGCGATGATGGACCATGGCGCGATCGAGGAAGTGCAGGCCCTGCTGGAGCGCAAGCTCGATCCAAACTTGCCCGTAATGCGTGCGATCGGGGTAGCGGAGGTGTCGTCATACCTCGCGGGCGACATGATGCTGGATGAGGCCATCGTCGCCGGCCAGCAGGCAACGCGCCGCTACGCCAAGCGCCAATATACCTGGCTCGCGCATCAACCGCCGGCGAGTTGGCCACGCTTCACCGAGCCGCTGGACGTGGCGGCGGCGCTGGCCCTGCTGCAACCGAACGGCTAGTCGGCGGGCCATGGATTTTATCCGAGACGCCGACATCGATCCCTCACCGCTCGTCGGCAAGCGAGTAGCTATCCTCGGCTACGGCAACCAGGGCCGCGCGCAGGCACTCAACCTCAAAGACAGCGGCATAGACGTAGTGGTGGGACTCCGGGGCGGATCCGGCAGCCGCGTCGAAGTCGAAGCCGCGGGCATCGAAACAGCATTGATCGAAGACGCAGTACGCGCGGCGAACGTCATCATGATGCTCGCCCCGGACGAGATCCACGCCGCACTTTATGCGGAAATCGAGCTGAGCGTGCGCGAGGGCGCCGCGCTCGGCTTCAGTCATGGGCTGTCTGTCAGGTTCGATTTCATCAAGCCGCGAGCCGATCTCGACGTCTTCCTGATTGCGCCAAAAGGCCCCGGCACGGCGCTTCGCTCCCTCTATCAGGCGGGCAAAGGCATGCTCGCCGCCTGGGCGGTGGCGCAGGACGCAACGGGGAATGCCCGCGGCATCGCGCTTGCTTACGGTCGCGCGATCGGGTCGGGGCGCGCGGGCCTTATCGCCACCAGCTTTGCCGAAGAAGCAGAGGCCGACCTGTTCAACGAGCAGGCGGTTGTCTGGGGCGCGGTGCCGGAACTGCTGATTGCCGGCTTTGAGACCTTGGTCGAAGGCGGAGTTTCACCCGAGCTTGCCTATCTTGAATGCGTCGGCGAGCTGAAGCTTCTCGCCGACCTTATCGAGGCTCGCGGAATCGCGGGTATGCGCGAAGTCATTTCGAACACCGCCGAACTAGGCGCCCTCCTCGGCGGGACGCGCATCGTCGACGCCAGCGTGCGCGAACGCATGAAACAAGTGCTCCAGGAAGTTCGGGTCGGCCGCTTTGCCGACGAACTCAAGCGCGAGGAAGACGAAGGCTATCCACGCCTCCAACGTTCGCGCGACGAAGCGCGCAAAACACTTCTGGAAGAGACGTTTACCGGTCTACGTGAAGACCGAGACTGAAGCCTAAGAGATCGGCTCCGACGTGGCCTGCGGACGGGCTCCGGTACTGGCCCGCTCGAGATATGCACGCTGCATGCGCTGGTGCGCCCTGACGACGCTGGGATCACTGGCCGAGCTCGCCAGTTGCTCTTCCTCGGCAGCGCGCTGGGCGAAATAGATCCGGTCGTTCTCACTCATGGCGCAGCTCCTTCCCGGGAGCGGGTTTCATAGCACAAACGAGCGGAAAAGTCCTATTTATCCGCCGTTGCCTGCGCCCGCTCGATGGCTTCGAACAGAATACGCCTGGCGTCCTCGGCTTCGCCCCAGCGGCCAACCCGCACCCACTTATCGGCCTCGAGGTCCTTGTAGTGAGTGAAGAAGTGCTCGATCTGCTGGAGCACGATCGAAGGCAGGTCCTGCCGCTCACCGACATCCGAGTAATAAGGAAAAGTCGTGTCGACGGGCACGCAGATGAGCTTCTCGTCGCCGCCATGCTCGTCCTCGAGATTGAGGACTCCGATCGGCCGAGCACGAACGACGCAGCCGGGGACGAAGGGCGAACGCGCGATCACCAGCGCATCCAGCGGGTCACCGTCCGGCGACAGCGTGTGCGGGACGAAACCGTAATTGGCCGGGTAGCGCATCGGCGTATGCAGGATGCGGTCGACGAAAAGGGCGCCCGACTTCTTGTCGAACTCATACTTCACCGGTTCGCCGCCTACGGGCACTTCGATGATGACGTTGATGCTGTTCGGCGGGTCGTCGCCGACGGGGATAAGGTCGATGTTCATGGCAATTGAGGCGCGCCCTTAAACAGGGACAGGCCAATGAACAATGCCGCAATGCTCGCGATGACCGATCCCACGACGTAACCTGCCGCTAATGCATAAGCGTGCCGCTCCATCAGCAACGCCGTGTCGAGCGAGAAGGCCGAGAAAGTCGTGAAGCCGCCGAGAATGCCGGTCGTGAGGAAGAGCCGCACCTGCTGGCTGATCCCCGGCCGGGCGAGGAAATAGCCGGCTAGCAGCCCCATCAGGAACGATCCAACCACGTTCACGATCAGCGTCCCGGTCGGGAAACCCAAGCCGAAGACCTTCGCCGAGCCGACATTCACGGCGTGGCGGAGCGCACCGCCGATCCCGGCCCCGAGGAAAACATTCAGGTAGAGCATGAGCGCGGCCTACTTCCGTCCGAACAGTTTTTCGATCTCGCCGTGGCCGAGCTTCACCCAGGTCGGGCGACCGTGGTTGCATTGGCCCGAGCGCGGCGTGACCTCCATTTCGCGAAGAAGCGCATTCATTTCCGCGACCGAGAGAATGCGCCCCGCCCTCACCGAGCCGTGACAGGCAATGGTCGCGGCGACGAGGTCGAGTTTATCACGAAGGCTGAGCGGCCCTCCCAGCTCGGCAATTTCACCGGCGAGATCGGCAAGCAGGCCTGGAACATCGGTCTTGCCGAGCGCGGCCGGCACCGTGCGAACGAGGATCGACGTCGGGCCAAAGCGCTCGACCTCCAATCCTAGCTCCGACAGATCGGCAGCAGCGCCTTCGAGCCGGTCGCAGTCGGGCTCATCCAGTTCGACCACGTCGGGGATCAGCAAGACCTGACGCCCGACGGCCCCGCCTTCGCGAGCCGCGCGCATCCGTTCGAGGACGAGGCGCTCATGCGCGGCATGCTGGTCAACAATCACCAAGCCGTCCTCGGCTTCGGCCACGATATAAGTCGCGGCAACCTGGCCGCGCGCAACGCCGAGCGGATAGCTGGGAACGGCCTCGACCGCCGGTTCGGCGCGGGCGGCCGGCGCCTGGTCGAAGAGGCGAACTTCCTCGGCGACAGCCTGCAGACCCGCGAAGGCGGGCTCAGCCGCCCTTGCGGGCTGGCGTTCAACCGCTTCGTCATAACTTGCGCTGCTGGTCCACATGACCGGCGCTGCGGCCTGCTCGCGGGCGGCGCTGCGCTGGCTCTCCTCGTCGAGCGCTCGCCGCAGCCCGCCGATGATTAAACCCCGCACCGCCGACGGATCGCGGAAGCGCACTTCGGTCTTTGCTGGGTGGACGTTGACGTCGACTTCATCGAGCGGAACCTCGAGGAACAGCGCCGCGATCGGATGCCGGTCGCGGGCGATCAGGTCGCGGTAGGCGGCACGAAGAGCCCCGACTAGCAGCCGATCTTTCACCGGGCGGGAGTTCACGAACAGATATTGCTGGTCGGCGACACCGCGATTGAAGGTCGGAAGGCTGATAACCCCGGTAAGCGCAATGCCGTCGCGAGCGGTATCAATCCCGACGCCATGCCGGTCGAGTTCATGGCTCAGTATCTCGGCGACGCGTGCTGGCGCGGATGACGGCTGCAGCGTCAGGATGCGCCGGCCATCATGGTCTAGCGTGAACGCAACGTCGCTCCGAGCCATCGCCAGCCGCTTCACCGAATCGACACAGGCGGCATATTCGGCGCGAGGACTGCGCAGGAATTTGCGGCGCGCAGGTACCCGATCAAACAGCCCCTGCATCGTGATCCGTGTTCCCGGCGGGAGCGCCGCTGGCCCCTCCCCCGCCGATTCGCCGTGGTCGACCTCAATCCGCCAGCCGTCCGACCCACGAACCCGGCTTTCGATCTTTAGCCGCGACACGCTGGCGATCGACGGCAAAGCCTCACCGCGGAAACCGAAGCTGGTCACCTGGTCGATCGAATCATCGGGCAGCTTCGACGTCGCGTGCCGTTCGAGAGCCAGCCGCATCTCGTCCGCACTCATCCCGCAGCCGTCGTCAGCGACCTCGATCAGCTCGAGCCCACCCGCCGACAGACGAACCGCAACATTGCCAGCGCCTGCGTCGAGGGCGTTTTCAATCAATTCCTTGAGCGCGCTCGCGGGCCGTTCGACCACCTCGCCGGCGGCGATGCGATTGATGAGTTCCGGCGGCAGCCTTCTTATTGACATGTTAACCGTTCCTAGCCCATTCCGAGGGCGCCGGCGAAGCGCTGATTTTTCGCGGAAATTCAGGCCGCATTCAATGGAAAGTG
>Ga0268266_10003674_pt1 | contig 15150 bp, 14 predicted proteins | sample KBSS13metaG_FD_190356 | JGI IMG/M metagenome (GOLD analysis project Ga0268266, IMG submission 190356) | Switchgrass rhizosphere microbial communities from Kellogg Biological Station, Michigan, USA - KBS S1-3 metaG (SPAdes) (version 2) | ecosystem: Host-associated > Plants > Roots > Rhizosphere...
CTTGCCGTGGTCGACGTGGGCGATGATGGCGACGTTACGAAGGTTCATGGCTCTTCTTCTGGTCGTGCATGGTGGATGCGCGATCTCACCGGAAAACCGGGACCCACTTTTCCGGATCGCGCTTCTATAACCTGGAATACCGGCGCGTGATGACGCTTCTTCGAATCGTCATCCCGCTCCATCTTTTTGTTTGAGCATGATCTCCGGGCAAACGCGTACCGCGTTTGTCCCGAGGGAAAACCGGTATCCACTTTTCCGGATCATGCTCCGGGGGCCCAATGGGCCCCAAAAAGGAAGCCCGGCCAAAAAGACCGGGCACACCTTACTCATTGCGCCGCAATATATTCAGAAAACGCCAAAAAACAATGGTTTGTTTGGCATTTGGGGAGCTGATTTTGGGCGTGTCACCGGCCCTAATTGCCCTTTTCGGGGTCCGGATAGACCCCCCGCAGGACTTCCTCGAAGTGGGCTTTGACCGCCTCATTGCACTGGCAGGAGCGGTTTCGCATGGCATCCGGGTTACGGACCAGGATCGAGCCGCGCCGGGTCTCCAGCGTGCCTTCCGCCTTGAAGGTCTGAATGACCCGGCTGGTATAGGAGCGGCCGACGCCCAGCAGGGTCGCCAATTGCTCATGGGTCAACGGCACGACCTCGTCGCCATCGGCGCGTTCCATCGCCGAAACGATCCATTTCGCCGTGCGCTGCTCGATCGAGTGGATCGCGTTGCAGGCGGTGGACTGGAAGATCTGGGCCAGCATGCAGTCGGCATAGCGCGCGAAGATGTTGTTCAGGGTGTGCGACTTCAGTTTCGCCGCATCGAGCTTGCCGACCGGCATCCGCACGAACGGCCCGGCGAATTTGACCGTGATACGGGTGTAGGCCGGAAGGTAGCCCTGGCTGACGATGCCGCCGACCGCACCCTCGCGGCCGATCAGGATGGTCTCGACATCGCGGCCGTCCTCGTTGGTCACCATGTAGGACACGAGGCTGGGACCGCAGGGAAAGTGCACGGTCTCGACGTGGTCGCCGGGACTGTAAAGCAGGTCGTTCGGAGAGCCATCGGCACTGATGAGGTGCGGTTCGATCAACGCAAAATCGGCCTCGTTCAGGCGACGCAGCAAATTGTTGAACGGCCGCCCGCTGGCCGGTTCTTCTGGTCTCGCAATCATTGAAGGTTCTCCGCTCCCCGCCAGCGCACAATAATCGATCCAATCCCGCTTATGTGTTCACTAGTGGACAGACGGTAGAACGTACATGTGATGGTTTCAGTTCCGGAACCGGCGCTGCTTTCGTGGGTGACGGCTGGACTGTGCCTCCGGGGCTTCGGCCCGGGCTTCTGATCAAATGCGGAACCTTGAACTGGCGAGAGACATGGAATCCGCCTCCTGTGACGGGATGCCCAATGACGTGTTGATCGTTGAAGACGATCCAATCATTGCGCTCGATTTCGAAGACACGGTTCTTGGCTTTGGGGTGAAGACGGTGCGGACCGCCGCGAACGTGGCCAAAGCGCTCGATATGATCGCCGACCGGCCACCGGATTTCGCGCTGCTCGACGTCAGCCTCAATCGCGAGAAGAGTTTTGCCGTGGCCGAACGGCTGGAGGCGCTCAAGATTCCGTTCGCCTTCGTCACCGGTTACGGCGCCGACACGATCTTGCCGGCGGCATTCGCGGCGAAGCCGCGGCTGCCCAAGCCCTATTCGACCGACGCGCTGCAGGCGCTCTTGAAGAGCGGCTGCGTCACGCCCTGAGCGGGTGCGGCTGTCGCTGCGGCTACACCGGTTTGGGATCGAGCGTTGTCGACCACAGCGCCGCGTCGGCGCGGTCGCGCAAGGTCACCGTCATCTGCCCGCTGGCGCCGTCGATCCTGACGTGGCCGAAGAACTGCATCCCGGCCGATGGCGGCAGGTTCTGGTTGCCAGGCCCCGGCGCCTTGATGAACTTCACTTCGGGTCCAAACGTATTGTCGAGGTCGTTCGGACCGAACGTGCCGGCGTGCAACGGCCCGGCGACGAATTCCCAGAACGGGTCGAACTCCTGAAACTGCGCCTTGTCGGGATTGTAGTAGTGCGCAGCTGCGTAATGCACATCCGCCGTCAGCCACACCGTGTTGACGACGCCTGATGCCTTGATGAAGCGCAGGAGGTCGGCGATCTCCAGTTCGCGGCCGCGGGGCGGCCCGTCGCCCTGCGCGAACGCCTCCGAGCCCTTCCTGTTGGGCGCATCATCATAGACGATGATGCTGAGCGGCATGTCGGATGCGATCACCTTCCAGGTCGCGCGCGAATTCAACAGGCCCCGCTTCAGCCAGGCCATCTGCTCCGGTCCGAGGAAGAAACTCTCGGGTCCGTAACTGTCCTGCTGGTTTGGTCCATTGGGGCCGCGATAGCTCCGCTCGTCCAGCATGAACACGTCGAGATGCGGGCCGTAGTTGAGCGTGCGATAGAGACGGCCGGGCTCCGCGATGCTCTCGCGCATCGGATACATTTCGTGGAACGCGCGCGCCGCGCGGGCGGCGAGCAGGGCGATGTTGCGTTCCTTGTAAGTCGCAGGCAATTGCTTCGACAGCGACCAGTTGTTGGTGACTTCGTGGTCGTCCCATTGCACGAAGATCGGCACCTCGGCGTTGAAGGCGCGCAAATGCTCGTCCATGAAATTGTACTTGTGCGCGGCGCGGAATTCATCGAGCGTTTCGGCGACCTTCGCCTTCTCCGGGGTCGTCACATTCTTCCAGACCTTGCCGTCGGGAAGCGCCACTTCGCTCTTGATCGGTCCGTCGGCATAGACGGTGTCGCCGGAGTGCAGCAGGAAATCCGGGCGATGCTTGCGCATGGTGGCAAAGGTGAGCATGCCGCCATCGTCAGGGTTGATGCCCCAGCCCTGCCCGGCAACGTCGCCGCCCCAGACGAAACTGACGTCGCGGCGATCGCCAGGGGCGGTGCGGAACCGCCCGACCATCGGCTCGCTTTCGATGCCGGTATGCGCGAGGTCGCGAAACCGGACACGGTAGAAAATCTCCTGCCCGGCAGGCAGGTTCTCCAGCAGCATTTTTGCCGTGAAGTCGCTTTCGGGCAGCGCCGCGATCGGCGGCAGGGTCCGTGCGTTGGCAAATGACTCGGTCGTGGCGACGTCGACCAGCAATTGCGAGGGGCGGTCGGCGCGCGCCCATACCACGCCGCCGTCAGCGCCGATATCGCCGGATTGCACGCCTGATGTCACGACCGGCCGGTCGGCGGCGCGGCTGAGATAAGGCATTGCCAAAGCACCGATGGCGCCGGCGCCGGCGGTGGCAAGGAAGCGGCGGCGGGAAAATCTGCGGGATATCCTGAACGTCATGCTGGCCTCTTCGGGATCTGGCGCGGTGCGACGATAGCACCGGCAGACCTAGAAAGAATTGATGACGGTTCGATTACGGATTTGCAGATCAGGCGGTGCCGGCCGCGCGGAATTGCGCGCTTGCGCGCTGCAGGTTTTGCGGCACGCTCATCAGCAGGGCCTTGCGGTCGGCCACGGCGTTGTGAAACTGCTCGATCGCGATGTTGAACGCGGTCAGCGTGCCTTCCTCGATCGCGCCGTGCTCGAAGCATTGCAGCGTGTCGCGCAGGATGGCGTCCGCTTCGGCCTGCATCTGGTCCAGTTCGTCCATCGAATTGGACTGGCGCGCAGCCGTGAGCATGTCGAGCAGCCGGTCGCGCTGCGAGGTGTTCATGCTGCGCTCATCCTTCTTGAGGGCGCCGGCGAACCAGGCGCCGGCAGAGCCCATCGCCGACAGCGCCATCAGCGACCACCAGATGTAATCGCTGTAGCGGTCGAGGAAGGTTTTTTCCTCGCCGTCGACAAAGGCTGCGGCGCCGGGATGGACGGGGATGGTGGCGTCCTTGTCGGTATCGGGCGTCTCGATCTTGGCGGCCAGCGGAAACTCATTCTTCAGCGTCTGGCGGATGGCGAACAACTGCCGCGTAAAGGTCGCGATGGTCGATTCCGCCACACCCCTGCGCGCCACGATGTGGTGCGAGAAGCTGATCGTCTTGACCTCTTCCTCAGGCCGGCTCGGCGCGCTGCCAAATGTTCCGGCCGGGATTTCGGCGGCCTCGTAGGCGGGATGGTTCTGCGCAATCGCCTCGGCCGAATCGATTGCGAGGAATTTCGGCGTGCCGCCGTCGCGCGCGGAGGCGGCGATCGCGTCGGTCGTGATCTTGCTGCTGACCGGGCCTGCGGCGAGATAGGCGTCCGCCTTCTGGTGACGGATCACCTCGGCAGCCTCGTTGGCGGGGAACTGGATGATCTCGACCTTTGCCGGATCGACGCCGTATTGCCGCAGGATCACCTTGAGCAGATTGACATTGGCCTCGGTGCGGCCGACGACGCCGATGCGGCGCCCCGCAAGCTGGCTGATTTTCGTGATGGCAGGCGCGGCCTTCTTTCCCTTGGTCCTGACCGCCGGCGGCACCCACAGCACCACAACGTTCTTGCGCAGCGTCGCCACGGCCTGTGCATTCTTCGGCACGTCGAGGTCGCCCCTGATGATAGCAAGGTCAGCCTTGCCTTCTCCGAGCAGGCTGGCGCTCGCCAGCGCGCCGTCGGTTTGCACCGGGCGCAGCCGGACCACGCTGTTGCGCTGGTTGTTGAAGGCCTGGGTCAGGTTCTGAACGACTTTGAGATCGTCGCTGTTGGCCGGGCCGACCGCGATCCGCAGGGTCACCGGCCGCATGGCAAAGTAGTAGCCGGCCGCCAGCGCGCCGACGATGGCCAGGACGCCGGCCAGCGTAACGAAGGTCAGCCGCCGTTTCGCTGGGCGGGGCGAGGGTGAGACCGGCTTTTGCGAAGGAAGGGTGCCGTCGCTCATCAATCCCTGGATCGTTCGAGGTGTAATTTCATGCCGCCGCCAAAGTTACCCCTCGTACTCTAGCAAATTTCCCGGTTAGCCTTCGTTACATCTGCGTCATCGTTAACGTGCGGCGGGCCGATCCGGCCCGACTTCGGCAGGGATCCCGACGCGGTCTTCGGTGTTAGGGTAGAGGCGGACTGAAACGGGGAGGCAATCATGGCGGAGCGGCTGTCGGCGGAGGCGCGGAAATCGGCGCTGGCGGAACTTCCCGGCTGGTCCGAGACGCCGGGACGCGAGGCGATCGGGCGGACCTTCACCTTCAAGGATTTCAACGAAGCCTTCGGATTCATGTCCCGCGCCGCTTTGGTGGCGGAAAAGAACGACCATCATCCGGAATGGAAGAACGTCTACAAGACGGTGGAAGTGGTGCTTGCGACTCACGACGCCGGCGGCGTCACCCGGCTCGACATCGATCTGGCCAAGGCCATGAATGCGATCGCGAGGCAATTGGGTGTCACCTGAGTTCGTGCACCCGCGATCTTGCGGGGCGGGGCGCACATCCCCAATTCTCCAACCATGTGTCCGGCCGCGGCGATCTGCCGCGCCGGAGTCCTGAGGGAGCGCCGCGATGGCATCGTCCGATCACACCGTGGGTTTCGAACCGGCCGACCGGCTGGCGCAGGACCGTGAAAGCGTGCGCCGGCGCTTCTGGATCAAGTTCAAGCAGGTGGTGGGGCAGCTTCCCTTCGCCGAAGACCTGCTCGCAGCCTACTATTGTGCGTTCGACAAGCAGACGCCGCGTCACGTGCAGGCGGCGCTGCTCGGCGCCGTTGCCTATTTCATCCTGCCGTTCGATTTCATGCCGGACATGCTGCCGTTGCTCGGCTTTACCGACGATGCCGCCATTCTGGCTACCGCTGTCCGCATGGTCGCGAGCCATATCACGCAGGAGCATCGCGATGCGGCCCGTGCTGCGCTCAAGCGCGGGCTCGACGCCGCGGAAGTGACGGAATAGCCGGCGCAGAGGCCTTTCCCGACGCGAGCCGGTCCGCGCCCCGGATAAATCCGGGGCGGCCTATCTCTGCAAACGCCCTAGCGCTGCGCCGGCGGAGGAGCCTGCGCCCTCGCGCCGCGCTCGGCCTCCCAAGCCTGGAATTGCTTGAACAGGGTTTCCCGATCCTCGTCCGTCTTGACTTTCGCCGCCGTCGCCGGGCTCTGCTTCAGGAACTCATCGAACTTGGCGCGCGACACCGCCTCGACGTTGTGGCTCTTGAGCCATTGCTCGGCGACCGGCAGACGCTGCCAGTCTGGCAACGGCGCCGACAGCGAGACCTCCTTCCACTTCGGGTGGAACGGCGGGTTCTGGAATGTCGGGAACTTCGTGAAAAACGCATCCACGAACTGCGCCAGCTTGCGATAGCGCTCGGTGTTGGGCGCCCAGTTGTAAGCGGCGAGCACCGCAGGCACGGCAATGGTATCGACCTTCTGCCCTTCCGCGATCAGGTTGGGATAGTCCTTCGACGTCAGCGTCGCCGGCAGATAATCGGTCTGCAGCGGCCGCGCATAGTCGACCGGAACGAGGTGGAAGCGGTTGTCGGAGAATGCGCTGACCGATTTGTATGGCTTGCCGCCGACGGCAATCACCGCGTCGATCTCTCCGGCCCGCATTTTCTCCATCGCGATGCGCTGTTCGATGTAGAGGAAATTCGGCTTGATGCCGAGCCGCTCGAACACGATCGCGGCCGTCACGAAGGTGCCGCCGTTGGGAAGGTCGACGCTGACCTTCTTGCCATTGAGCTGGTTGATGTTGGTGACCGACTTCGACGAGATGACGTACATCTCTTCATTGTAGAGCTTGGTCACATAGGTGAACTGCTTCTTGATGTCCTTCGCAAAACCCTTTTTCTCGAGATAGTCGAGCGTATCGGCTCGCACGATGCCGAGGTCGACGCCCTGCAGGAAAAGGATGTCGGCGACGCTCTGCACAGAGCCGCGCCCGACGATCGGAAGTACGCGTAACTTGTTTCCGTCGTCGAGCACGGAAGCGAGATCGGCACCGAACTGCACATAGGTGCCGCCGATCGTTCCCGAGATCAGCGTGACCGTGTTCTGGTTCAGTGCCTGCTTGGTGGCGACCGAACCGAACTGGAAAATAGCCTTGAGGCTGTCGCTGACCTTGGCTGGATCGTATTCCGTCTCCGCGGACTGGGCCGCCGTACTGCCGCATGCCATCGTCATGGCAAGCAATGCCATTCCGAACAAATGTCGCATAGAAACCTCTGCGCTGATCTTGAGGAATTCTCTGGTGCGTTTTCCAGCGTGGTCGCGTCAGGAAAACGCGTCAAATCAAAATATAGAATCCCGTTCCGATTTCCATCGGAACGGGAAAACTCTAGTTCAATTGACCGAGCCGCCGTTTCGCGTCAGCCGAGCCCATCTGGGCGGCCTTCTGATACCAAACCCGCGCCGCATCCGGATCGGGCGTGATGCTCCGCAAATCCTGGCTGCCCAGAACTTGCGGATCGTATGTCCCCGCCAGCATCAGCGCAGCTTCCGGCTCCTGCGCGTCCGCGGCCCGTTCGAGCAGCAGCCGGGCGGAGGTGATGTCGCCGATCGCAAGCAGGCCCTTCGCCCGCTTCAGCAGCACCGCAAGCTCGTCCGGATCGATGCGTCGTACAGGTGCCGCCTCACGCGTCACCGGTACAGGCTCACGAACGGCCGGAGCCACCGCCGCGACGACCGGGGCTGCCGGCGCTAACGCCGCGACCTCACGGGAAGCCTCGCGCGCCACCGGCTCAGGCCCCACGACCTTGTTGCCCTTGAGCGCGGTCTGATAGGCAGCGGCGATTTCGTCGCGCGACGGCGATGCCGACGCCACCGCGTTGGGCGGTGTGCGGCGAGCGGCCGCAACCTCGGCGCCGGTCGGTTCGGCGGCAAGCGGAGGCGCGGCGATGCTGCGCTGCGGCTGCGAAGGCTCCGGAACCGCCGCGGCAAGCTGAGCGGCCGGCGGTACACTGCCACCGCCACCGCCGCCGAGCGAGGCGTTGAAGATAACGGCGCGCGTCGAATCGATGGAAAACAGCGCAAGAACGGCCGCTATCGCCGACACGATCACGACGCCGGTCACGACGCGCCCCGCGCGCGCTTTCTTCAGCCCACCGCTGCCGAACCGCCGGTTGCCGCCCGCGAAAGCATATTCGGAAAGCTGCTGATGCGACTCTTCCTCATAGTTGGAGAGGAAAAGCGGCACCGCCTCGTGCGGCGGCAGTTCCTCCGGCAGCACCTCCGTCCGCTCAAACGACAGCGCAAAGGGCTGCTCGTACCGCGGTTGCTCATATTGAGCCTGCTCGTACTGCGGTTGCTCGTACTGGGGCTGCGGCTCATCGTGCTGTGGCGTGTATCGCAGCTGGGCGCGCAACTGCTCGTATCGAGATTGATCGGCTTCATACAGCCGAGGATCGCTAATGGCTTCGTCGAAGCGGTCGAACGGGTCTTTTGACTGAGCCGGTCTGTTATTCTCCGCCATGGTGATTTTCCCCACTACTTGAACGCAACATCGGGCGTCCCCTGCACCTACTTCTTGCTCTTGTTGGCGTACAGGAGCGCCTTAACTGATGGTTAAAGTCGCACACGGAATGGGTTCAAAAAACGACGGTGACCGATCAGAATGGGGAGATATTTTGGTATGATTGCGGCGCAGAAGCGGCATAGAGCGATTTGGGAACACGCATTGTTACCGAGTTACCGAAAATCTCTCCGTGACGTGACTTTGAAGGCCTGCGTCGGTGTGCGACGCACGTTTCCGGCCCGCACCTCGCACGGACCGTCCGCCTCTCATAAAGTGGACGACAATTCAACAGATGATCGGGCATTTCCGATCAGGGATGCAGGATCACCTTGCCCATCGCCTTGCGGCCGGCGAGCACTTTCAGCGCTTCGGCGGTTTGCGCCAGCGGAAAGGTGCGATCGACATGCGAGGAGATCTTGCCTTCCGCAGTCCACTTCACGAGCTTTTCCAGATTGGCGCGGTTCTTCTCCGCGTTGAGCCTGGTCCACGCGCCCCAGAACACGCCGCGGATATCGCAGCCCTTGAGCAGCGCGAGGTTGAGCGGCATCTTCGGAATGTCGCCCGCGGCGAAACCGATCACCAGGAAGCGGCCTTCCCAGGCGATCGAGCGCAAGGCGGCTTCGGCGTAAGTGCCGCCGACCGGATCGAAGATGATGTCGACACCCTTGCCGCCGGTGAGCCGGCGCAAGCCCTCCTTGAGGTCTTCCTTGCTGTAGTTCAGCGTCAGTTCGGCGCCATGGGCCTTGGCAAATTCGAGTTTCTCGTCCGACGATGCGCAGGCGATCACCTTCAGGCCCATCAGCTTGCCGAGTTCGCAGGCCGCAAGTCCGGTGCCGCCGGCGGCGCCCAGCACCGCAAGCGTTTCGCCGGGCTTTGGGCTGGCGCGGTCTTCCAGCGCGTGCAGCGCCGTGCCGTAAATGATGATGATCCCGGCGGCGCGATCGAAATCGAGATTGTCGGGAATTTTCACGATCGTGTTCGCCGGCAGCGCGATCTTTTCGCGCGCGCCGTTATGCCCGCAGGACGCCACCACGCGGTCGCCGACCTTCAGGTTGGTGACACCGGCGCCGACGCTTTCGATCACGCCGGCAACTTCGGCCGCCGGCGAAAACGGGAAGGGCGGCTTGATCTGGTACTTGCCCTGGATCATCAGGATGTCGAAGAAGTTCAGCGCCGCGGCCTTGATCGCGATCACGGCCTGTCCCGGTTCGGCTACCGGATCGGGGACGTCGGCCAGCACGAGGTCGTCAGGCTGGCAATATTGCGAGCAGAGAATGGCTTTCATGGGCGCACCTGATTTCGGACCGGGAAAGAAAAAGGCTGGATGCTTCTTGCCGGATTTAAAGGCAGGCTACAATCCGATTCAGGCGCATGGCTTCATGGTGGTTGAGGGGGATTCAGACGATGTTTGAAAGGGCTTTGCTGGCGGGCAAGCGGATATTGGTCACCGGCGGCGGTTCGGGGCTCGGGGCGGCGATGGGACACCGCTTCGTCGAGCTCGGCGCCGAGCTGATCATCTGCGGCCGCCGGCTCGAAATGCTGGAGGCGACGGCCGCGCGGATGCGCAGCGAACTCGGCGGCAAGGTTGGCGTGATCGGCTGCGATATTCGCGACGGCGCTGCGGTCGATGCCATGATGGAAGAAATCTGGCGCGAGGCGCCGCTCGATGTGCTGGTCAATAATGCCGCCGCGACTTTCATCGCGCAGACCGAACATTTGTCGCCGCGGGCGGCCGATGCGATTCTAGCGCCGACGCTGCACGGCACAATGTATTGCACGCTCGCCGCGGGCAGGCGCTGGATCGACGGCAAGCACGCGGGCGTCGTGCTGAGCATCCTCTCGACTTCGACGATCACCGGCCGCGCCTTCACGGTGCCGTCGGCGATGGCGAAATCCGCCGTGCTCGCGATGACCCGAAGCCTGGCGGTGGAATGGGGACCCAAGGGTGTGCGCACGGTCGCGATCGCGCCCGGCGCGTTTCCGACGCCGGGGGCTTCGGGCCAGCTCCGTCCCGAAGGACGCGATGAAAGCTGGGCGCAACGCAATCCACTCGGCCGCGCCGGCGAGCATGACGAACTTGCCAATCTGGCGAGCTTTCTGATTTCCGACCAGGCCGGTTACATCAATGGTGAGATGGTGGTGCAGGACGGCGGCGCGCATTTGCGCAGTTCCGGCGCGGAGGATCTGCTGCAATGGAGCGATGCACAGTGGCAAAATCAGCGCGAGCGCCGGCCGAAGGGCTGAAATCAAAGCCTGCGTTTTTGATTCGCCAACAGGACGTCACAAGGTCCTGGGACGAAGCGTCGCCACAGCGGTGAGCAACGCTGTAACCGCCTTCCCAAAAAAGCATTTCCCAGCTATCCATCCCCGGCGGCGCGACGCGCGTTCGGGCCATCTTGCAGTCACAATGATGAGGGAACCAGTTGTCCGTGTTGCGAATACTGACATTTCTGGTTGCGATTGCGGCGATGTGTGGGTCGTTGTCCCTCGCGCAAGCACAGAGCCCTGCTCCGAAGGGCGTAAAGGAACCGCCAAAGCCTGCCGCTGCGCCGGCGCCAGCCGCAAAGCCGACGACGGCCAAGCCCGCTGCGCCGCCACCGGCAGCGGCTGCCGCTGCGGGCGGCGCGGAGCCCACCCTGATCGGTCAGTTCGGTACCTGGGGCGCCTACACGGCGACGCCGAATGGCAGGAAGGTCTGTTTTGCGTTGGCGAAGCCGTCGTCGTCCAAGACCAATCCGCCGAATCGCCCGCGCGATCCGGCCTACGCTTTCGTCTCGACGCGTCCGGCCGAAAAAGTCGTCAACGAAGTTTCGATCATGATCGGATACGCGCTGAAGCCGGGTTCTGAATCCTCGCTCGAAGTCGGCGGCTCGGCCTATGCGATGTATACCCAGGGCGATGGACTCTGGATCAAGAACGCCGCTGAAGAAGAGCAGATGGTCGCCGCCATGCGCAAATCCGCCGAAGTCACCGTCAAGGGCGTTTCGGCCAAGGGCACCGAGACCATCGACGTCTTCTCCCTGAAGGGATTGTCCCAGGCGCTCGACCGGCTGGCGCAGGATTGCAAGCGCTAAGCCGCTTTAAGCCCAGAATGACGTTGTTTAGGGGCCAAGGAAGGCCTATTTGAGTGTCCTTGTAGGGTGGGCAAAAGCGAAGCGTGCCCACCATTGATGTTTGTGGTGGGCACGCTTCGCTTTGCCCACCCTACGATCTCTTCAACCATTCTCGTGTGAATTTTGATGTCGCTTTCATCTTCCGTGGTGCCGCTGGAAAAGGTTCCGCTCGAAACCTATGTGCCGCCGGCAAAGCCTTCGCTGATCGGCCTGTCGCGCGCCGAGATCGCCGACCGGCTGGGCGAGATCGGCGTTGCACCTGCGCAGCGCAAGATGCGCACGCAGCAGCTTTGGCACTGGATGTATGTCCGCGGCGCCAAGGCGTTCGACGAGATGACAAGCATTTCGAAGGACATGCGTGCACAGCTGGAGCAGCATTTTACCGTCGATCGCCCCGAGGTGGTGGCCGAGCAGATCTCCAACGACGGCACCCGCAAATGGCTGTTGCGTCTGCCGAGCGGCGACGCGTTCCAGAAGGCGCACGAAGTCGAGTGCGTCTACATTCCCGAAACCGATCGCGGCACGCTGTGTGTTTCCTCGCAGGTCGGCTGCACGCTGAATTGCTCTTTCTGCCACACCGGCACGCAGCGGCTGGTGCGCAATCTCACCGCTGGCGAAATCGTCGGCCAGATCATGGTGGCGCGCGACCGTCTCAACGACTGGGCCGATCGCGAGACGCCGACCGGCAGCCGGCTCGTCACCAATGTCGTCATGATGGGCATGGGCGAGCCGCTCTACAATTTCGACGCGGTGCGCGATGCGCTTCTGATCGTCGCCGACAATGAAGGCATCGGTATTTCCCGCCGCCGCATCACGCTGTCGACCTCCGGCGTGGTGCCGAATATCATCCGCACTGGCGACGAGATCGGCGTCATGCTGGCGATCTCGCTGCACGCGGTGCGCGACGAGCTGCGCAACGATCTGGTGCCGCTGAACCGCAAATATCCGATTGCCGAATTGCTGCAGGCCTGCCGCGACTACCCGGGTTCGTCGAACGCGCGGCGCATCACCTTCGAATACGTGATGCTCAAGGGCGTCAACGATTCCATGGACGATGCCAAGCTGCTGGTGAAGCTGCTCAAGGGCATTCCGGCGAAAATCAATCTGATCCCGTTCAACCCGTGGCCGGGCACGAAATATGAGTGCTCGGACTGGGAGCAGATCGAAAAATTCTCCGAATATATTTTCAACGCCGGCTATTCGTCGCCGGTGCGCACCCCGCGCGGCCGCGACATCCTCGCCGCCTGCGGCCAATTGAAGTCGGAGACCGAAAAACTGTCCGCGCGCGAGCGCCAGGCGCTGCGCGCCATGGCGATGACGGATTGAGATGATGAGGCGAGCCGTCACTCAGGCCGTCATTGCGAGGAGCGAAGCGACGAAGCAATCCATCTCTCAGCGCGCCGAGAGATGGATTGCTTCGCTTCGCTCGCAATGACGGTACCTAGACCATGTCCCTGATCGGTCGCCTCTTCGTCATCCTGTTCGCCTTCCTTGCCGCATGCTTCGTGGCGGGGATGATCGTGGTCGGGGCGGTGCTGTATCCTGAGTTCAGCGATCTCGGCGGCGGCGAGATCGACCAGGGCGCGATCAACGTCCTGCTCGGCTTCGGTTTCATCTTCCTGTCCGGCTTCGCGCTGCTGCCGGCGCTGATCGTGGTCTTGATCACCGAGGCCTTCTATATCCGCAGCGTGCTCGCCTACGCGGTGGGCGGCGCGATCGTCGGCGCGGCCTGCTATCTCGGCCTTATTCCGTTCGATCCGCAGACCATGCAGTTCGATGGCATCGTTCGCCGCCACCTCGAAATCATGACCGGCGCGGGTATCGTGGCCGGCCTGATCTACTGGATGATCGCGGGCCGATCCGCCGGCGCCTGGCGCGAGCCGAGGCCTCCCTTGCGGCCACCGCCGCCGTTGCCGTCGCACTCTCCGCCGCAGATGTGACGCCCTTCTTCCCTTCTCCACAAGCAAGAAGGGAAATCCGCGTGAGCCTTTTCATACCCAACCACCTCGGCTAAACCCCGCGCCATGAACCGGACCGGACTTGTAATCGCGTTGTGCCTCTCGCTCGTCATCGGACTGCTGTTCGGGATTTTTCCCGAATTCGACCTGAAGCTGGCGGCATTGTTCTACGATTCCGCGAGCGCATCGTTTCCGCTGAAGCAGGACGGGCTTGCCGGGTTCGCGCGCGATGCCGCGATGTGGATCGCCTGGGCGCTGGCGCTGCCGGCGCTGATCGCCATTGTCGGAAAGCTGGTGCGGCCGGACCGGCCGATGCTGGTTCCGGGACGCACGGCGGTGTTTCTCGTGGTCACCATCCTGCTCTCGGCCGTCGTGCTGACCAATCTCACCTTCAAGAGCCACTGGGGGCGGCCGCGGCCGGTGGTGGTGACCGAGTTCAACGGCCCCTGGCACTTCGTGCCGTGGTGGGATCCGCGCGGGGAGTGCGGGCGCAACTGCTCGTTCTTCTCCGGCGAGGGCGCCACCGCGTTCTGGACCTATGCGCCCGCGGCGCTGACCCCGCCGACGTGGCGGCCTTTGGCCTATGTGGCGGCGACCGCGTTCGGGATCGTAACCTCCGTGCTGCGGATGGCGTTCGGCGGGCATTTTTTTACCGACGTCGCCGCCGCGGGCCTCGTCAGCTTTTTCGTGATCTGGCTGGCCTACGCCTTGATTTACCGCTGGCCGTCGACCCGGGTGTCGGACGCGCAGGTCGAAGCGGCGCTGGCGCGCTGGGGCCGGCCCGGATACCGCCTGTGGCAGCGCTGGCGCGGGCGTACGGCGGCTTAGCCCGGTCCTGCTCAGCGCCATTAAACGCGTGCCCATCCCCGGGAAATTTGTTATTCGCGCCTTCAAGCTTCGGTTCTGACTAGATCAGAACCGAAGCTCTAGATTGTTGTTTTGACGCGTTTTCTTCACGCGAACCGGTATCCACTTCGCTTGAAAACGCTATAACGGCATCCGCCATTTCGACCGATTGGAAGCTCCATGAGTACGATTCTGAAAAGCCTGCCCAAAGGCGAAAAAGTCGGCATCGCTTTTTCGGGCGGCCTCGATACCAGCGCGGCGCTGCTCTGGATGAAGCAGAAGGGCGCGCGTGTCTTCGCCTATACCGCCAATCTCGGCCAGCCCGACGAGGCCGACTATGACGAGATTCCGCGCAAGGCGCTGGAGTTCGGCGGTGAAAAGGCCCGGCTGGTGGATTGCCGCACCCAACTGGTTCACGAAGGTATCGCCGCCATCCAGTCCGGCGCCTTCCATGTCTCGACCGGCGGCATCGCCTATTTCAACACCACGCCGCTCGGCCGCGCGGTGACCGGCACGATGCTGGTGGCGGCCATGAAGGAAGACGGCGTCAACATCTGGGGTGACGGCTCCACCTACAAGGGCAACGATATCGAGCGGTTTTACCGCTACGGCCTGCTAACCAATCCGAGCTTGCGGATCTACAAGCCTTGGCTCGACCAGCTGTTCATCGACGAACTGGGCGGCCGCGCGGAAATGTCGGCCTTCATGACCGCCCATGGCTTCGCCTACAAGATGAGTGCCGAAAAGGCCTACTCGACCGACAGCAACCTTCTCGGCGCCACCCACGAGGCCAAGGATCTCGAGCATCTCGACAGCGGCATCAAGATCGTCAATCC
>Ga0268266_10003681_pt1 | contig 15137 bp, 12 predicted proteins | sample KBSS13metaG_FD_190356 | JGI IMG/M metagenome (GOLD analysis project Ga0268266, IMG submission 190356) | Switchgrass rhizosphere microbial communities from Kellogg Biological Station, Michigan, USA - KBS S1-3 metaG (SPAdes) (version 2) | ecosystem: Host-associated > Plants > Roots > Rhizosphere...
GCACGGCTAGAGGCTCCTTTGTTGCACCCTCCTCACCAGCGCCCTGCGTATTCTCCTATGTGAACGCAAAGGACCCGAGCACGAGCGAGGAGTTGCTGACCCGGGCGCTGGCCGGCGAGGTGGCGGCGTTCGGGATGTTGGTGCGAGCCCACCAGCGCTGCGTCTACAGCCTGGCGCTGCGCATGTTGTCCGACAGGCACGAGGCCGAAGACCTGGCGCAGGAGGTCTTCCTGGGTCTGCATCGCAACCTGGCCTCGGTCGTATCCGCGGCGCACCTCGAATTCTGGCTGCGCAAGGTCACCCTGAATCGCGCCATTGACCGGCTGCGCCGGCGACCCCGCCACGACCTCTCTCTGGAGGACGCCGGCGTGCTGATCAGCGACGCAACCGACAGCGACCCGCTGTTGCAGCGCCGATTGCGCGCACTCCTGGCGCAGCTCCCTCCGGCCCCGCGGGCCGTGGTGCTGTTGCGTTACCAGGAAGATCTCAATCCGAACGAAATCGCCCGGACGTTGAATATGTCGATCAACACCGTCAAGAGTCATTTGAAGCGCTCCCTGGCCACCCTGCGCGAGCGCCTCGGGGTCAACGGCAACCCGCAGTCCGGCGCGGGCCCGCTGGGCTGCTTTTCCGACAAGACCGGGTCACTGACATGAGTAACGAACTGAATGATCGGTTGCGAGCGGCGCTGCGTCCCGTCGACCCGGGCGAGCGCTTCACCCGGGGCGTGTTGGCACGGATCGCAAGCGACCCGGTGTCGAGACCACTGCTGCGACCGGAGCGCAGCGGAGGAAGTCCCGAGAAGCGCCAGAGGCGCGACGCGGGGCACTCGGCGCGTGACCGAAACGCAGTGGAGGAAATCCCGCGAAGCCCCAACGGGGCGACGTGGGGCAACCTTGGTTTGCCTTGGCTGTCGGCCACGGCTCTCGCGACGTGCGCGGCGCTCTTGCTGATGCTCGCGCACCAACACAAGGCGCAGCACGCGGCGGCGGGGCTCGAGGCGCGCCGCCAGGTCATGGAAGCCTTGCGGGTTACGAGCGAGAAGCTGGATCTCGCCTACCGGGTCGTCAAGGACAAAGAGCTCTCGGGCACCGAGAAGCGTGGAGTATAGGTCATGCAAGCCTCGATCAGACTGTTGATTCCGCTGACGCTGCTGAGCGTCGCGTTGCTGGCACTGCCCACTGGTTCCGCAGCCGCCGCACCCCCCGCCCCGGCGGCCCCCCCAGCCTCGGCCGCACCCTCGGCGTCACCCGCGCCCCCGGCCGCGCTACGCCTGCCGAATTTCGACGCCATCGCCGACAAGGCGGTGCAACGGGTCGACATCACGCTCGACACCTCCCTGCTCGGACTTGCCGCGGGATTTCTCGATTCCAGCAAACCCGATGACGCCGCTACCAAGGAGGTGTTGAGCGGGCTCAAGGGCGTCTACGTCAGGAGTTATAAATTCGACCGCGATTTCGTCTACCCCGAAGCCGACGTGGACGCCGTGCGCAAGCAGTTGTCCGGACCGGGATGGCAGCGGCTGGTGGGGGTTCGCAACAGCCCCGACCATTCCAACGTGGACATCTTCATCTGCGTCGACCAGGGTCGAGCCAGTGGACTGGCCATCATCGCCAGCCAGCCGCGCGAATTCACCATCGTCAATATCGTCGGCGCCATCGATCTGCGGAAACTGCACCAGCTCCAGGGGAAACTCGGAGTGCCGCAGATACCACTCCCGGACAAGTAGGCACCGGCGAGCGCAGCCACCGCCGCACGATGGACCGGCGGTGATCCGCCGCCATCCGGCATCCACCCCCTCCGCTACAATGGCCGTGCGAAAAACAGGAGCGGGTCCGTGTCCGAGAAGATCAATCGCGAGCGTCGCAACATTCTGGAGAGAGCCACCTTGGGGATCGCGGTCATGGAGCTTGCGTTCAACGAGCCCGCTGCAGCGCAGACCGGTGCCCCGGCAGCCCCGCCCGCCTCGTTGCGGCACCTGGAGCCCCTCAAACACGTCGACGCCGGCGTCCTCAACATCGGCTACTACGAGGACGGTCCCGCCAACTGTCCGGTCGTGATGTTGCTACACGGTTTCCCGTATGACGTCCATTCCTACGCGGATGTCGTGCCCCTCCTGACCGCCAAAGGCTGTCGAACCATCGTTCCTTACCTGCGGGGTTATGGCCCGACGCGTTTCCGGGACAAATCAACACCGCGCTCCGGGGAGCAGGCTGCGATGGGCGCGGACGTCATCGCGCTGATGGATGCGGTCGGCGTGAAGCGTGCCATCTTCTGCGGCTACGACTGGGGCGGACGCGGGGCTTGCGTCGCGGCGGCTCTGTGGCCGGAGCGTTGCGCCGGGCTCGTATCCGTGAACGGTTACAACATCATAGACATGTCTCGCGCGAACACCCCCGCGAAACCCGAGCGCGAAGCGGCGATCTGGTACCAGTTTTATTTCCACAGCGAGCGCGGCCGCGCGGGACTGACAACCTATCGCCGGGAGATCGCCCGGCTCCTGTGGAGACAGTGGTCTCCGAAGTGGGCCTTCGACGACGCGACTTTCGAGCGAACCGCGGCGGCGTACGACAACCCGGACTACGTCGACATCGTGGTTCACAGCTACCGTCATCGCTTTGGCCTGGCGGAGGGCGATCCGCAATATGCCGCTCTCGAGCACCGCCTGGCGGCGTTGCCGCCGATCCAGGCGCGGGCCATCACCCTGGATGGCGATTCGGATGGGGTGATTCCCGCCTCGGACGGCAAGGCAGCAGCGCCGCGGTTCAAGGGTCCACGCACCCATCGCATTGTTCCCGGCGCGGGTCACAATCTTCCGCAGGAGGCACCCGAAGCGTTCGCGGCCGCGATCCTGGAGTTGGTGCAAGGAAACGCCTGAAGCGCACGCGGCGCCGACCGGGCGTTGGGCCCGGGGCGGCCTCCCTTTTTTACTGCGCCGCAGCGTGCGGTACTCGACCGCCACGCCTAACATATTGCCCGGCACGAGCTCCAGTAAAAACAACCACTACCCGGGAGTCAGTCTATGTCACTCGTAACGCGCTCCTTCCTGGCCGGCTCATTCCTGTCCCTCGCCTTGAGCGTACCGGCCGCCTTCGCCAACGGAACCCACTTCAACGACGGACCGGTCGTGAACGTCTCCTTCATCCGCACGGTCGATGGCCACTTCGATGACTACATGCAGTGGCTGGCAACCACGTGGAAGCAACAGGAGGAAGCGGCGAAAAAAGCCGGCCTCATCCTGAGCTATCGCGTAATGATCGGCGAGCCGCACGGCCCGAATGATCCGGACATCATTCTGATGGTCGAATACAAGAACTGTGCCGCCCTCGACGGGCTGGGGGCCAAGCTGGACTCGGTCAGCGCCCAGGTGGAGGGCTCCATCGAGAAAGCCAACCAGTCGGAAGTCGGCCGCGCCAAAATCCGCACCGTGCTCGGCTCGGAAACTGTGCAGGAAGCCCTGTTGAAATAACCGCGGCGACCAGGAACACTCGTCGCGACAGCAATCGCCGCCGCGACGAGCCTACTTCCGGGTCAACACTCCGTCGGGCACCGGGACCGCCAATGCAACGTGGTCCTCGCTACCGGCGGCATGCGTGATGTGACCTTTGCCGGTGGTGTCCTCGAGAAGCATGAACTGCCCGGGAGTCAGACGTTGCTTCTGGCCATCGGAGGCCGTGATCTCGACGACTCCCTGCACGCACACCATGAACTGCCGCCGCGGCGCAATGTGCCAGTCCTCGGTGGCGCCGGCCTTCAGCTGCGCAAACATCACCCCTTTCACGTCCCCGATGCGATTCACCGCGAGAGTGGCTTCCATGCCCTGCCCACCGGCGACCGGCGCAAGGGGTAACGTCTCCTTGGAGAAATGCGACACCCCGTTGGCGTCGGTGTACAGGCGAATAAAGGACACTGCAGTGGTGGTGGCGGCCATGGTCTGCACCCCGAGCAACAAGCCAATGACACCCGTCGTCAGCAACAGGCGCAGTTTGCTTCGAGTCATGAGTTCCCCCTTGAGGTTTGTGTCCGGGTCATCATAAGCGTCCCGATGGCGGAAATCGCATGCGCCAGGCCCTGCTCGCCTGCCATTTGCGCGCCGAGAGCCGCAGAGCGGGCACGCACGTCCGCTTTTTCCGCCTGCGCGATACTGCGCGCCAGGCTCGCGGCGCGCAGCTTTCTGACCTTGACAGGGGCCGGGGCGACGCCGAGACGCGCGAGCCGGTCGGCCCAGAAAAACTGGTCTCCGGCCAACGGCACCACGACGGACGGCACCCCGGCGCGCGCGGCCGAGTGTGTGGTTCCGGCCCCGCCGTGATGAATCACCGCGGACGTGCGTGGAAACAGCCAGTCGTGGGGCGTGTCGCGAACCACGCAAAATCCCGGCGGCAGGTCGGAAGATCGCACGTCGCTCCACCCCGGGTAAAACAACACCCGACGGCCCGCGACCGCACCAATCAACTCCTCGAGCAACCCCGGCTGTACCAGGCCGGCCATGCTGCCAAAGCCCAGGTACAGGGGCGGCTCCCCGGCCGCCAGGAACTCGACGAGATCCGGCGGCGGCGACCAATCAGGCGCCGGCGGCACCCATTGACCGCACACATAAATGTTATCCGGATAGTCGCCCGGTCGCGGCAGCAGACTCGGGGAGACCCCGTAAAGCATCGGATGGTCGCTCCATACTTTCTTGCGGGGCGGCAGACCGCACACCCTCGCTCGCGCGGCGTTGGTCGTCTTGCGCAGTAGACCCCACACCAGGGAGTTGACCCACTTGTAGCTCGGACGGTTGAGCCAATGAGGCACGAACCCCGGCGGTACCAACGGAGGGGGAAACTCCGCCGTCGGCGTGATGGGAATGAATCCCGCGCCAATCGCCTGGACGTCGAGATATTCCGCCGCCGAAAGCCCGACGAAGGCCGCCAAGGCCGACAGGATGATGGCGTCGCAACCTTTTGCGACGGAGACAATCTGTCGGAGCCACGTCTCCGTGTTGGCATTGGCGATCGCAGCCAACGCCCGCGCGGTGTCAGTGGGCGTGCTTTCCTTCGAAGGACGCAGCGTTTCCCGGATATCTCCCGCCAGGGCGGTTGCCGGCACACCCAGGGCCGCCGCGCTGCCGAGCGTCGCGCCGTCAGCGAGCAAGTGGACCTCGTGTCCAACGTCCATGAGCGCCCGACACAGGGCCGACAACGGCCGGGTGTCACCCTCCGTTCCGTAGGTCACCACAACAAACTTCATTCCGCCCGCCACCGAAGGGATCTTCGCCTATTGTTAAATTAACATCTTATGCGGATGGTCTGGGAGGAGGCCCTCGCGGGCAAGAGCGGGCGGCACCTGTGCGCTGCTGCACGCTACGGATGCGCGGCGCTGGCCCGTGACGGTGGTCCTCCGCTAAGGTGCTCATATATATGAGTAGCATCTCCAGTATGGGCTTCGGGTCGACGGCTGTGCAGAACGCACAGTTCGGCATCAACCAGGGCATGGCGAATCTTTCGCGTGATGCGCAGGCGATCGCGAGCGGCTCCGTCGCCAATGGCAACGCAGTCACCGACGCTCTCGTCGACGCACAACAGCAGAAGCTCGATGTGGAAGCTTCAGTGACCGCCCTGAAGATTGCCGATCAGACCCTGGGCAGTCTTCTCGACATCAAGGCCTGAGCCCGGAAGACGCATAGCGCTGCCGGCAGCGCTTGAACCGCTCCAACAGCGACAGGTAAGTCGCCTCCTCCGTCGGGCCCACTCCGATCCACTCGAGCGCCATCGCATCCAGCGCGGTCTCATCCCCACCGTTTCCCTGGCCCATGCTCTTGATGAGGCGCTGCACCTGGTACTCGCGGCGCATCGACTGGTCCTCAGGCGGCGTCGGTGTGTCCGTAATGATCTCGGCGCGGATACACAACATGCGCAGCGCTTTCTCGTTCGCGGTGACGTCGCCGTCGGCCTCGCTCGCGAGCTCCATCTTGAGTGTCTCGAGACTTCCCTTCGGCCACTGCGCCACGCCGGCAATGCGAGTTTCGGCTGCCTGTTTCAAGGCTTCGCGCTCGCCCGGATCCGCGGCCTGCGCGGCCGCGAGTCGGTAGGCTCGCACGTGGTTGGCCGCATCGAACAGGTCGGACCAGCTCTGCTCGACAGCGTTCGCCTCCTGCCGTTCGACCGCTCGCTCGCAGCTCTCCAGCGCACGCTCGAACCTGTTATGCAGCGCGCGTGACTCGGCTCGTGGAAACTCGCCAAGCGCCTCGAAGGTTACCCGCGGATTGGCCGTCTTCGCGATCTCTTCCAACAGCTGCTTGCCGGAGAGGGTCGCGAGCGCTTCGAGCTGCTCGCACAGGGCGATAGCCTGGGACTTGTTGGCTTCCAGTGCAGCGGTGTACTCGTTGGACTCGTGATGCCGTTTCTGGAACACGGCATCACAGTGTTGGCGGAACTCTTCCCACAACCGCTGATCCTCGGCACGCGGCACGAGGCCCACCGTCCGCCATTGTTGTTGCAAGGCCTTCACCTCGTCGATGGCCTTGCGACTGTCATCGCTCGCGACCAGGCGCTGGGCCGCCTCGACCAACCCCTGCTTCGCCTTGATGTTGCGGGCATACTCGGCGTCCAGCCGGCTCTGCAGGCCGGCCGTGAGCGCGTCGAATTTCTGCTGGAGAGCTTTACCGGCGGCCCGGTCCACCGCGCCATATTGACGCCACTCCTGCCTGGACTCCCGCAAGGCCACCACGACGGTGCGCCAGTCGGGTTGCTCCCAGTTGTGTCCGGCCTCGAAGGCGGACAGCCGCTCGAACAAGGCACTGCGACGCTGCAGGTTCTCCTGCCGCTTCAGGGCCTGTGCCTCGAAGTACTCGCGGCACGGCTGATAGGCCTTCTGCGCGGCCTCCTGGAAACGCTGCCAATCCGCCTCGAGATTCTCGCCAGCCCCGCGGCTCAAGGTGCGCCAATCTTCCTGCAGACCCTTGATCCGCTCGGCCAGCACCGGAGGATCGAGGGTCGAGCCGACGAGCCCCTCCATTTCCTCCATCAGCTCCAGGCGCTTGGGCGCCACGGTGAAGGCCTTCCAATCCTTGAGCTCGGCGAGCTTCTTATCGAGCAGCTCGATCTGGTTGGTGAGATAGGCCGGCAATGGGGGCGAGCCCGCGAGCTTTTCCTCAATCGCGCGTCGCAAGCCGGCCGTCCGCCCCGTGGCGCCCTCGCTGAGCGCGCCTTGGGCTTTGCGGATGAGGCCACCGATCTGGCGCAAGGCCTGGGCCTCCGCTTCGCGCTTTTCGGCCTGCGCCTTTCTCTCCTCATCGGCGACCCGCGCCCGCTCGGCGGAAGCCGCTGCGGCCGCCTTCTGCTCCGCCTCACGGACTCGCTGCGCCTCGGCAGTAGCGTTCGCAGCGGCAAGCTCGCGCGACGCCTCGACAGCGATCTGCCGCAGGTGGTGCGCGATGACTTCACGAGCCCGGTCGATAGCACTCTGAACTCTCAGCCGCAGATCAGGCTCAGCCTCTGCGGCGACGGCCTCCCAGCGAATCTGGAGCTGGTCCAGGGTCGGAGTGAACAGCGCGTCGTAGCCACGGTGACTGTGCCGCTCGAGCGCTGCCGCGGCGGCCTCGATTTCGGCCCGGCGCTGCTCAAGTTGGCGGGTCTGCGCCAATTCGGCGTCCCGCTTACGGGTCAGAATCTTGTAAACGCTCTTGTCATTGCCGCCGCGGACCTCCTTGATGAGCTGCCGCAGCTGCGCGGGGTCATCGACGGCCTGAGCGGCCTGCTGCCGCACCTTCGTGGAGCTGCCTTGGGTGACGAAGCGCGCGATGGCCTGCGCATCGCGAGCCTCAATCGCAGCCTTGAGCGCCTCTTCTTCCTTGGCCGCCGCCGCAGCCAAGATCGCAGCAGAGCGCTCCGGAGCCGCCGGCTGCGCGGGTGGCGCCTGCGTTGCAACAGGTTTTTCGGGGGATGCGACCGCCGCGGGCGCTTTGCGGAACAAGCGCGAGAACAACGACATTTTGACTCGACTCTCTCAATCGTTTCGAGCGGTCCATTGTACCGATCCGCGCGGGACGCCGCCGTGTCCGCCTGCGGCGACTAACAGGTAGTAGACGACTCCCAGCACCAACCAGGCGGCCCCGAGCTTCTTGGCCGCCGGGTCCATCTCGTAGAGCACGTAGACGATGATCATGAGGCCCAGCAGCGGCATGAGCAGGTGCCGCACCCAGTTACGGCTGCGTTGACGCACAAAGTAGTGACGGATCACGGCGAGATGCAACAGCACAAAACCGCTCAGGGCCCCGAAGTTGACGACCCGGGTGAGATTATCCACGTGGTTTGCAAATGACAGCCCGACGACGAATGACACCCCGGCGACCACGAGAGTGCTGAGGTAAGGGGTCTTGAAGCGGGGATGCACTTTCGCCAGTACCGCGGGCATTTTGCGGTCTCGGGCCATCGCAAAGAGGATGCGGGAGACGGCCGCCTGTGCAGCCATGGCATTTGCGATGGCGCTCGCAATCACCACGGCGATAATGGTAACGAGCCGCAACCAGGGACCCCCGGCACGCTCGGCCACCTCGTAGAACGCCGTTTCGCTCGAAGCGAAATGCATCCCCCGGGCCAGGTCGGTCGCCAGCCAAGTTTGCAACATGAAGAGCGCTCCGACGAGCGCCAAGGACAACAGGGTGGCGCGGCCGACCGCTTCGCGTTGCCCGAGACTTTCTTCCGAGAGCGTGGAAATAGCGTCGAAGCCGAGGAAAGACAGGACAGCGGTCGCCGTGGCACCGGCCACCGTTGCCAGGGAAAAAACCCGCGGGTCGTAGATCGGGTGCAACGTCAGCCGCCCCGCACCCATCCCCCCGTAGAGCGCGTGCGCTCCGAGGACGACGAACAGCGCCAGCGTCACCAACTCCATTACCAGCAGGTAGCGATTCACCCGGGCCGTGAACTCAACGCCGAAAAAATTTGCGAGCGCGTTGAGGGAAACGAAGACCGCCAGCCAGGCCCATGACGGAATCTGCGGCAGCAGCGGCCGCAGCGCCACGGCGCTGAACAGGTAGAGCAGCGAGGGCACGAGGATGTAATCGAGCAGGATGAGCCATCCCGAGAAGAAGCCGGCAATCTCGTGCAGGCCGTGCTGCGCATACGTGTAAACGGAGCCCGCCAGCGGGAACGCTTCGGACATCGCGGCATAGCTCAGAGCGGTAAACAGCATTCCGACCAGGCCGATGAGATAGGCCAGCGGGGCCATGCCCCTGGCATCGTTCCAGACGAATCCGAACACCGCGTAGGGCGCGATCGGGACCATGAAGATCATCCCGAAGATGACCAGGTCGCCGATCGTCAGCGCCCGACGCAACTGCTGCTGGTAACCGAATTGCTCGACCGACACGCGTGGCCTTCGTGGACGCTCCAATCCCGCAGTCTATCGTGACTGAACCCTGCTAAAGTGCCGCCGATGGCCGCGCGGCACACGATTCATCAACAGCATCACGGCTGGGGCAACAGTCTGGAAGCGGCTGCACGGATCGCGCCGGGGCAAACGCTCGAATTTGATGTCATGGAGGCCTCGGCGGGTCAACTTCTCGACAGCTCCAGCGCCGACGACATCGGCCGGATCGATTTCAGCAAGGTGAACCCGCTCGCGGGCCCGGTTTACATCGAGGGGGCCGAGCCGGGTGACGTCCTGAAAGTGACGCTGCTGTCCTTCACGCCGTCCGGTTGGGGTTGGACCGCCAACATTCCCGGTTTCGGCCTGCTCGCCGAGGAGTTCAAGGAGCCGGCACTGCACGTGTGGCGCTACGACGCAAGAACCCTCGAACCGGCGTTGTTCGGTCGCTGGGCTCGGGTCCCGCTCAAACCTTTCACCGGAACGATCGGCGTGGCACCCGGGGAACCCGGACACCACAGCGTCGTGCCCCCGCGAAGGGTCGGCGGCAACATGGATGTCCGGGACATCGCCCTCGGGACCGAGCTCTTTCTGCCAATCGAGGTGACAGGCGCCCTCTTCTCTGTCGGTGATACCCACGCTGCCCAGGGGGACGGCGAAGTGTGCGGCACTGCCATCGAAAGCCCCATGCGGGTCGCGCTGCATTTCGACCTCATCAAACAAACCCCGCTCGCTTACCCGCGATTCACGACGCACGGCCCGGTGACGCGTCACTTTGACACGAGCGGTTACGAAGTCACGACGGGAATCGGTCCCGCCCTGATGGAGGCGGCGCGGGACGCGCTCCGCTCGATGATCGACCTGCTGACGCGCGAGCACGGCATGCCAGCGATCGATGCCTATCTGTTGTGTAGTGTCTGTGGCGATCTGCGCATCAGCGAAGTGGTCGACATCCCCAACTGGACCGTCTCTTTCTATTTTCCCCGTGTCGTATTCGAGTAGCCTGATTGCAGCCGACGAGCCGCCGGCTTTTACACTGACACGACGCGGGGGCCGCTCGCGCTTCGTCATCGTCGTCGATCACGCGAGCGCACGAATTCCACGACAGCTCGGCACCCTCGGGGTCCCCGCCGACGAATTGCAGAGGCACATCGCCTGGGACATCGGCGCACTCGAGGTCGCTACACGCGTAGCCGCGGAACTGGATGCACCGCTGGTGGCGCAGAACTATTCGCGCCTGGTGATCGACTGCAATCGCGACCCGAAGGTGGCCACCTCGATCCCGACATTGAGCGAGACCACGGAGATTCCCGGCAACGTCGGGCTGAGTGAGGCCCAGCGGCTCGCCCGCCGCCAGGCCATCTTCGATCCTTATCACGACGAGATCCATGCGTTGCTCGATGAGCGCGCCGCAGCCGGCCAACCTACCATTTTCGTCGCGCAACACAGCATGACGGATTTATTCAAGGGAGTTGTACGCGAGATGCACGCAGCCGTGCTGTACAACCGTGACCGTCGTTTCGCGGGCCTGGTGTTGGACCACCTGCGGCGCGAGCCGGGACTCGTCGTCACCGACAACCAACCCTACTTCCTCAGCGACGCGACGGACTACTCGATTCCGCGTCATGGTGAAGGCCGTGGGCTGCCTCATGTCGAGATCGAAATACGCCAGGACCTGCTGCTGGAAGCAAGGGGCCAGGAGGAATGGGCCGCACGCATCACTCGCGTCCTACGACACTCCGAGCGCGCCTTCCTGAGCAGAGTGCGCGACGAGCTCTGTTCTTCTTCGAGCAAAGAAGGCTAGCGCGACGGCGAGTTGGCTCGATGCCGATGCTGCCGTCTGATAAAATGAGCGTTGTGAAGGTCTACGGCAGGGCATGCCGGAAGTGAAGCCTGTGGAGAGGTCATGAGACCTGGGGGAGTTTGCGGCTGCGGTACGACCCGCGTAAGACTCCCTACAGCGGGAGTACTATGCGGGCGAAAACCAAGCCTTCTCCCCTGGGCAGCCTCTGTGAAGCGGGAACTCGCCGAGGTGATCTGAAACGCCCATGATTTCAGTCACGGTAGGAATCCTCCGCCTTCGGGTGGGGGAAGATGTCAACAACCAGTGACCGGCCGCCGCCTGCCAGCTACGGCCAAATACGGTGGCGCGATCACCATCGCCGCGCTGGCTGTCGCGCTGCGCTGGATGCTCATCCCCTGGCTCGGGGCAGACACGCCGTTTGCGACTGTGATTGCCAGTACGGCCATTGCGGTGTGGATGGGGGGTTGGGGCCCGGCTGTCGTCGCCGCCGTGATTGGCCTCGTCGGCACCGGCCTGGTGATTGGCCGGCCGCTGGGAACCTTGCCGGCCGACAGCGTGCACACGGCGATCGGGATCATTCTCTACACCTCGACCTGCGCTCTCATCATCGGCCTGGGGGAAGGGATGCGCCGCACGCGCGATGCGTACCGGCGCGCCCAGGAGCGCTTTCTGCGCTCCCAGGAGGCTGCCATCCAGGGATACGGCCTGCTCAAAACGTTGCGTGACCCCGATGGGGCGATCAAGGATTTCGAGTTCGAATATATCAATCCCCTGGGCGCCGCCATCAGCAGGTCGAAACCGGCGGAGGTCCCGGGGCGGGCGGTCACGAGCGTCATGCCGGGAGCTTGCGCCGCGGGCCTCTTCGATGCTCTGCGGGAAGTGGTGGAAACGGGCGTGCCCGTTGATATCGAGTTGGCCGACGCGAGCACTGCCCCTTCCGTCTGGCTGCGCTACATGGTCGTGAAGGTGGAGGATGGCGCCGCGATGTCCTTCTCGGACATCACCCAGACGAAGCAGCTGGCGCTGAGCCTCAAGCAGCAGGCCGCGGACTTGCAACAGGCCAACGCTGCCAAGAGCCTGTTCCTCGCCACACTGTCCCACGAGTTGCGCAATCCGCTCGCCCCGATCCGCAACGGCATCGCCATCCTGAAAGCGCGCCTGGCTCCCCAGGGCCAGGACGACATCCACGCCATGATGGAGCGCCAGATGCAACTGGCGACGCGGTTGATCGACGACCTGCTCGATGCGAGTCGGATCGATCGCGGCAAGCTCGAGCTGCAACGGCGAACGGTCGGTGTCGACTCCATCATTGCCGCGGCGATCGAGACCGCTCGTCCCGGCATCGAGGCCAAGGCGCTTCAGCTGGTGTTGCACCAGGCGCCGCGGCCGTTGTACGTGGATGGCGATCCCGACCGCCTCGCGCAGGTCGTTGCCAACCTGTTGAACAACGCCGCGAAGTTCACCCCGGCCAATGGACGCATCGAGATCTCGATGCGTGCGAAAACCGAGCATGCCGTCATTCGCATCCGCGACAGCGGTGTGGGCATCGCAGGCCAGGACCTGGGGCGGATTTTCGAGCTGTTCGTCCAACTCGACGCGAGCCGCAGCCAGGCGGGGTTGGGTCTCGGACTGCCGCTCGCCCGCGAGTTGGCCCGGCTCCATGGCGGCGATCTGACGGCGCACAGCGCCGGCGTCGGTCGCGGCAGCGAGTTCCGGATCCGCCTGCCGCTCGTGCCGGCGCCGGCTCCAGCGAGCTCGCCCGAAGAAAACCAAGTCCTGCCGGTTCCGCAAACACCGCGCCAAGTGCTCGTGGTCGATGACAACGTCGATGCCGCAACGAGTCTCGGCACGTTGCTGCAACACAGGGGACACTCCGTCCATACCTGTTTCGACGGCTCCACCGCGTTCGCGGCCGCCGCCCGCTCACCGCCCGACGTGGCCTTCATCGATCTCAACATGCCGCATCCCGACGGGGCGGAGCTCGCCGTCATGATCCGCGAGCAACCGTGGGGCGAGAGCGTGAAGTTGATTGCTCTGACCGGCATGGGACAACCCGCCGACCTGGAGCGAACCCGCAGCGCCGGCTTCGACGAGCATCTCACCAAGCCCGCCAATCCCGACGACCTGTTTCGCGCGGTCGCGACGCGGCGGTAGCCGGGCGCGCCCCGGCTCGGCCGTCGGCCCCAGGGGGCCGACCGCGATCCCACGGCCATCCCCTGCATTGGCAGCTATCGCGTCGCTCGGTCGACCGGATGGACTCCCTCGAACTCACCGCGTTGTACGAATACATCAATATGACGTAAACGGATCGCCCGTTCCAGATTTGTGACCTTGCGTTCATCCCCCCCGCAGAGGACAACTGGTGAGCAGCGTATGAACTATAACTGAGGGGGGCGCTATGGGGGCACACCGTGGTGTGGGGGTCCTGGTTACGTTCGCAGGCGTGATCTTGTCCGTTGCCGCCACCGGGGCGGTCGCGCAAGAGGCCAATCCGCCGCCGGCAGCGGCAAACGCCAGCAGCCTGGAAGAAGTCGTCGTCACCGGGTCGCGCATCGAACGCTCGACCTTCAACACACCCAATCCCGTCACGGTGCTGGGTGCCAAGGACATTCAGAATCTCGGCCTCACCAACGTGGGCCAGGTGGTAGGCGAGCTACCCCAAAACTCCAACTTCTTCGCCGCCAACAACGTCGGCCTGGGCAACTTCAACGTAGGCGCGCAACTCGCGAACCTGCGTGGACTCAACCCCTTCTTCGGTACGCGTACCCTGACCATGATCGACACTGAGCGTGTCGTGCCGCAGGCCACAGGTGGCGGGGTGGACATAACGCTGATCCCCTCGATGCTGGTGGCGAGGACGGAAGTCGTTACCGGTGGCGCGTCCGCCGTCTACGGATCCGACGCCGTGGCCGGTGTGGTCAACATCATCCTGGACAAGAAACTCGACGGGTTCAAAGCCCAGGCCGATTACGGCCAGACCCAGAGCCACGACGGCGGCGACACTCACTTCTCCCTCGGCTATGGCCACGACCTCGGGGACCGCACCCATTTCATCATCGGCGCCGAGTACGAGAATGCGGAGGACATCGGGCTGTGCTCGCGAGTGCGTGACTGGTGTAAGAACGCACCCGCGCTCTACACCAACACGTTGTACAACGGCAATAAACAGCTGGGCCTCGGGCCCAATGGCCAGCCTCATTACATCATCGGCCCGAACGCGACAGCCGCGAATACGAGCCAGACAGGCGTTCTGACACCGTGCGTCGTACCAGTGGGCGCGTGCGTGCCGGGAGGGGCCCCTCAGTACAACTTCAATGACGCGGGCACCGCCGCCACACCCTACAATCCCGGCCTCTACCCGGATGGCGCCTCGACCTTCGGGTACAGCCAGGGTGCCAACCCGGGTGTGGGCGCCTACGACGGCACTACGCTCAAGCCGTCCGTCAAGCGCTACACGGGTCTGGCCGACGTGGACTTCAAAATCACCGACAACCTGAGCTCGTTCCTGCAGGTTCTGTACGCCAAGAGCGAGGCGGTGAATCGCATCGCCAATGGCGCCATCGGCCCGATCGCGCTCGAGGTCGGCCCCGGTGCCTTCATTCCCCTCAGCAGTCACATTTTTCCTGATAACCCGTATCTGCCGGCCCAGTTTCAGCCAGGCGGCGCCAACGCGCTGATCCCTTCCATGCCGATTCCGCCCCCGCTGTGCGCTCCCAACCCCTACCCGTGCGGCAATTCGATCGGGGGAGCGCTCATCGGCTTCAACATGAACAACATCGCGCCGGCCCGCAACGAGACCAACAACGATGTCGTGCGCATCACCGGTGGGCTCAAGGGCCAGATCTCCTCGAGCTGGAACTGGGATGCGTACTTCGAGTGGGGCCAAAACAAGAACGACCAGGCCCTCTTCCACAACGTCGTCGGCCAATACCTGCAGTTCGCGCTGGATGCCGTTCGGGACCCGGCTACCGGCAATATCGTCTGC
>Ga0268266_10003683_pt1 | contig 15133 bp, 10 predicted proteins | sample KBSS13metaG_FD_190356 | JGI IMG/M metagenome (GOLD analysis project Ga0268266, IMG submission 190356) | Switchgrass rhizosphere microbial communities from Kellogg Biological Station, Michigan, USA - KBS S1-3 metaG (SPAdes) (version 2) | ecosystem: Host-associated > Plants > Roots > Rhizosphere...
CTTATGAATAGGAAAGGACAGTTTCTGTTGCTGCTGTGTTCCATTACCTGGCTTGTTAAATTAAAAGCCCAGGAAAAGCAGCCAATTCATTTTGGTAATGTTCTTCCGGCAGATTTCAAAATCTCCGCTCCGGCTTTTGATTCCAACGCTTCCGCAGTCGTCATTGCAGATATCGGAAATTCTGCCATAGAGGGATCCAAACACGGCCTTGGGATTGTTTTTACACGCTTTGTAAGGGTTAAGATCATCAACAAAAACGGATATCCTTCGGCGGATTTCCGGATTGACATTTATGACGACAACAAGGGCACACAGGAATACATTGAAGTGCTGAAGGGAACAACCTACAACCTGGAAAACGGTAAGGTGCAGGAGACGCCTCTCGACGCCCAGTCGGTGTTTACCGAAAGGATCAATAAATACAGGGTTGCAAAAAAATTCAGTATGCCCGCGCTGAAAGAAGGATCCATTTTCGAAATGACATATACCGTACGTTCCAATTTATTTAATGACCCGCCCACCTGGGTATTCCAGGATAAATATCCGGTTTTATGGAGTGAATATCAGACGACCTTTCCATCTAATTTTCATTACCTGCTAAAAACACGAGGGGACACACATTTCGACGTCAAAACCAACCGTTCGTTCCCGCAGACACTCGTAGACGGATCACTTGTGATTAACTGTACTTCATATGAATTCCGCTGGGTCAAAAAAAATGTTCCGGTCATTCGCAATATTGATTACCTGAGTTCGCCATCGAATTACAACAGTTCCATTTACTTTGAGCTGGAATATTTTCTCTCTAACGATGGAAGAAAATACTACGAGAAAACAACCTGGGAGGCTGAAAGCCACGCCCTCCTTATCGATGATCAGTTTGGGGAAGAGCTCGGCTTTGACAATAAATGGATGGATGAGATCCTGAAACCGGTGGTAAAAGACTGTAACAGCCCTGAAGAGGAGATACACCGGATATTCAATTTTGTCCGGGATAATTTTCATTGCACCCATAATCGCGGCATATACAAACAGGCCGGCCTGAAAGAAATTTGTAACAAGAGGGCCGGTACGGAGGCAGACCTGAACCTGTTGCTTACCGCTCTGTTAAAACACCGGAGCATGCGGGCGGATGCAGCCATACTTAGTACAAGGGAAAATGGTTTTGCAACGCCCTCCATTCCGCTTTTGTATGAATATAACTATGTCATTTGTGCCGTAAATGCCGTGAATAAAACCTATTTGCTCGATGCCAGCCAGCCCTTTAATGCATTTAACAGGCTTCCTTACTACTGTTATAACGGACCGGCCAGGTTAATTAATGACAAAAATTCGTATACACTCAGTCTTTCGCCGGATTCGTTATGGGAAAACAAGACTACTAACATAATGATGATTAATGATGAAAAGGGGTTGTTCACCGGATCCATAACCCGCACGTTTGGAGACATTGGTTCATTTTCCGTACGCGAGAAAGCGAAGGAAAAAAGCGTGGCGGAATATTTCAAGGGAATCCGCCTTACCGGCAGTGATATTGAAATTTCTGATGGACATTTCGATTCATTAAGCCGGCCTGATTTTCCGCTCACTGAACATCTCGATTTTGATTTCAGGGATCTCAGGAGCCATGATATCGTTTATTACAAACCATTGCTGGGATTCGAATTTGAAACGAATCCATTCCCCGAAGACGCCAGAGAGTACCCGGTTGAGTTTTCCAGCATGATCAACTATCTCTATGTAGTTACCATGGAGGTGCCCGAAGGCTTTCAGGTAGACGAATTGCCAAAATCTGCGCGGATCAGACTAAATGAGAATGACGGATTTTTCGAATACCTGATTCAGCAAACGCCACAAAACATACAGATGAGGGTGAAGCTAAAGCTGAACAAAGCGGAGTTCAGCCCGGATGACTACTCCAATCTTCGGGATTTTTTTGCTTTTGTAGTTAATAAGGCGAACGAACAAATAGTATTCAGGAAAGTCAAATAATCAATTTCCGCCTGGGAAATAAATCTGCGGATTATTCCCCGGCCCGGTTTACAATCTATTTGTCTTTCCCGGTCTCCACATGCAGACGGTGAAAGAAGCGGTGAATGGCAGGTGCCAGGATGATGCCAATGGTTGAAATGAAAACGACGCCGCTGAACAGGGCATAAAAGGAGGAAAACAATTTCCCCGAAGTTGTCGAGATTTCTATCACCGGTCCCATGCCGCTGAGAATCAAACAGGCATTATGAAAGGAATCAATCCAGCGGATGTGTGCCGTAAAGTGATACCCGGCCGTACCGAGAAGAATACAGAAGAACATAATAACTGCCCCGAAAGAGAGACTCCGCAAAATTCTTTTCCGGTAAATATGAACCGGAGCAAGCGGTTCATGTTTGGTTTCAAACAGCATAAAGGTTTTTTCAAATATAAACGGAATATGAAATTCCGGGGTCATGGAGCAATAATAATTATCCGGTATATTGCAAGCCACATCTACAACCATTGAAATATTTTTTGGGTATCGATCTGGGCTCTTCCTCTGTTAAAGTGGCCCTGTTGGACGCTGAAACGGGGAAGGCTAAAGCCTCTGCCTTTTCACCTGCTTCCGAAATGAAAATCATGGCGCCTGAACCCGGATTTGCGGAACAGGAACCCGAACTCTGGTGGCAGGAGCTTCTCCGGGCTGTCGGGATGCTGCACCAGCGCGAACCCTTCAAAAAGGAAGACATACTTGCGATCGGGATCTCTTACCAGATGCATGGACTGGTCTGCGTCGACAAAGACAACCATCCCGTCCGCCCGGCCATCATCTGGTGCGACGGACGCGCGGTCGGCACGGGCGATGCGGCGTTTGAAGCGATGGGAAAAGAGTTTTGTCTTGAGCATTACCTGAATTCACCCGGAAATTTCACGGCTTCCAAACTCCGCTGGGTCATGCAAAACGAGCCAGGGATATTTGCCAGGACCAGACGGATCTTATTGCCGGGCGATTTCATTGCGCTTAAGCTTACCGGTGAAGGGGTCACCACAAGATCGGGTCTGTCAGAGGGCATATTCTGGGATTTTCAGGAAGAGGGAATTTCTAAAAGTCTGATGGACTATTATCAGCTTCCGTCCGATATCCTTGCACCCCTTGTGCCGACCTTCGGCGAGCAGGGAAGGGTAAGCGAAGAAGCTGCCGGCCTGCTGGGCATCAAAGCGGGCACACCCGTTTGTTACCGTGCGGGAGACCAGCCCAACAATGCATTTTCCCTACAGGTAATGGAACCGGGCGAAATCGCGGCAACCGCTGGTACCTCCGGTGTCCTATACGGCATAAGCAATAAGAATTCCTTCGATCTGAAGTCGCGGGTAAATCCCTTTCTTCACGTCAATCATCAACCGAAAAGTCCGCGCCTCGGCATCCTGATGTGCCTGAACGGCACAGGAATTCTGAACAGCTGGCTGCGAAGGGAGGTTTTCCCCGATGAATCCTATGAAACCCTCAACGACGGTGTTGCCCTTATTCCTGCGGGAGCTGAAGGCGTCAGCTGTTATCCTTTCGGCAATGGTGCGGAGCGGATCCTCGAAAATAAGAATCCGGGCTGCAGGATACTAGGAATGGATTTCAACCGTCATAATAAATACCATTTGGCACGGGCCGCGCAGGAGGGTATCGTCTTTTCACTTTTTTATGGAGCGGGCATCATGGAGGAAATGGGCATGCATCTGCGCACGGTAAGAGCCGGGCATGCCAATATGTTTTTAAGTCCCGTATTCGCCGAAACTTTTGCACACCTCAGCGGATGTCCTATAGAACTCTACAATACAGACGGTGCATTGGGAGCTGCCAGGGCTGCCGGATACGGATCAGGATTTTATCCGCAGTTCCGGGATTGTTTCAGAGGTATGGAACTCGTCAGGCGAATAGAACCTGAATCCGGAAAGGGAAGGGCAATACAGGATTACTATGCTTCCTGGAAAAAGGGACTGGAGCAGATTATTTCTTAGTCTAATTACCGCGGACTGCTACTGACATTCTATATCCGGAATTGCCTCCGTAAAATGTTTTTCATCAATGGCAGGGCTCGCCGAAAGCGATATCCATTTTCTGCCTGAACTGGTTGTAAAGGGCTTTGTCAGGATCCGCTGGTTTCATGGGCAGAATCAATGCAGCATACTGGCGGCAGCGATCTATATAAGGGTAAAAGCCCGTCATGTTGAGGCTGGTTATTTCAGTGCCATTTACAATCCAGCAGCCCAATCCGATCTTCATACCGGAAGCTTCTTTTGGCATATACTTCACCGGCAGGTTTGCGAACTGTATGGTCTCCAGCTCTGTCACCGACTTTTCACTGAGCACCTGTTTGCCTTCGAATTTTCCCTTGTCGAGCAGCATGCCTAGAAAATTGATAAAGTCAGCCCCGGTCGTGATGGCGCCGTCGGCTGCGTTGCTCGTGACGCCATTGTCATTGGTAAAACTGGTACCGCGCATCTTGCAGGGCCGCAGGATTTTTTCGGAAACACAGCGGTCAAAAGTTTTTTTCGTAACCACTTCGAGTACCCTTGCCGCGATATCAGGTCCTATCTGACTAAAATAAATTTCCGTACCGGGATTGGTTTCTATCTCCCGTTTGGAGGCAAACGCATCAACCTCCGTTTCCAGGTCAGGATAGCTGGATTTCTGCAGAAGTTTCAGCGGACCCGGTGGATCAGCCTTTATTCCGGTGGTAAATGTCAAACAGTTGCGAAGGGTGATATACGACTTCATATATTTCGCAAAAATGGGAATGTACTTGCTTACCTTATCGTCGAGCGAAATCTTTCCTTCATCCACGTAAGCCAGTACCGTGGCAGCCACGAGCCACTGACTGGCTAAACCGGCAGGCGCCTGGGTACGGGCATTGAAATCGCCAACCTGTTTTTCAAGTTCTTTTTTATAGACCACCTGACCATTTTTAAAGGCTAAAACGGTAAGGTTATTGCCCAGGCTTTTCTGATTGACCGACAGGAACTGGTCCATTTCCGGTGAAACGGAAGGCTTAGACTTTGCAGCTTGTCCAAAACCGGCAAGCCAAAATAACAGGAGGAACGTGAAAGAACCGAAAGCACGACATGTTTGTTTGAGCATATATGACAGATTTTCAGTTATCTGGAACTGGTTTATCTTTTGAAACAACCTTTAGAATTCAAATCAACATCACTTATGAATTTAAACAACTTTACCATAAAGGGATCTGAAGTGTTGCAACTTGCCCAGCAATTGGCCTTCAACAACCAGAATCCCACCATCGAGACGGAACATCTGATGCAGGCGTTGCTCGATCAGGAGGATTCTCCCGTTGAATATCTACTGAAGAAAAACAATGTAACGATACCCGTACTGGAAACGAAGATCAGGGAACTGATTCAGAAACTGCCCAAAGTAAGTGGCGGCGATCCGGCACAATCGCTGGGCCGTGACGCAAACAATGTGGTACTCAGGGCGGGCTCTGCCTTAAAACAGTTCGGGGACGAATTTGTTACACCGGAGCATCTTTTGATTGCGCTTGTGCAGGGCAGTGATGAAACGGCCAAATTATTGAAGAATGCAGGGCTTACAGAAAAGGGACTGATCAGCGCACTGAAGGAATTGCGAAAAGGTGAGACCGTTTCTTCCAACACTCAGGAAACGCAGTTCAATGCCCTTAATAAATACGCAAAAAATCTCAATGAGCTGGCCCGCCAGGGAAAGCTCGATCCCGTCATAGGAAGGGATGAAGAAATCCGCCGCACCCTGCATATCCTTTCCCGGAGAAGTAAGAACAATCCTATACTGGTCGGTGAACCAGGTGTTGGTAAAACAGCCATTGCAGAAGGACTTGCTCACCGTATAGTCAACGGAGATGTACCGGAGAACCTTAAATCGAAAACCATTTATGCCCTGGACATGGGGCAGCTCATTGCGGGCGCCAAGTACAAGGGAGAATTTGAGGAACGTCTGAAATCCGTGGTGAAAGAAGTTTCGGGAAGTGAGGGAGAGATCCTTCTCTTCATCGACGAGATCCATACGCTGGTGGGCGCCGGAGGCGGGGAAGGTGCAATGGATGCAGCCAATATACTCAAGCCGGCGCTGGCGCGCGGTGAACTGCGTGCCATAGGAGCCACGACACTGAATGAATATCAGAAATTCTTTGAGAAGGATAAAGCCCTTGAACGCCGTTTCCAGAAAGTCATGATCGACGAACCGGATGTGGAAGACGCCATATCGATCCTTAGGGGGCTGAAAGACCGCTATGAAACGCATCATCATGTCCGTATTAAGGACGAGGCGATCATTGCGGCCGTGGAATTATCACACCGCTACATCACAGACCGGTTTTTACCCGACAAGGCTATTGACCTTATTGATGAAAGTGCAGCCAAGCTCCGGCTGGAAATGAATTCCATGCCCGAGGAACTCGATCAGCTGCAAAGACAAATCCGGCAGCTGGAGATCGAGCGGGAAGCCATAAAGCGTGAGAACGACAACGATAAGCTAAAACAGCTTGGTGTGGAAATCGGCAATCTCAGTGTGTCGCGTGATACGCTGCTGGCAAAATGGAAACAGGAAAAAGAACTGGTTGAAAAAGTTCAGAATGCCAAGGCTGACATCGAAAGACTGAAAATTGAAGCCGAAAAAGCAGAAAGGGAAGGCGACTACGGAAAAGTGGCGGAGATCCGGTATGGAAAAATCAGGGAAGCTGAAAAAGTGATTGCTGATTTTTCGGCACAACTGCTTGCGGGTTCAGAAAAAAGACTATTGAAAGAGGAAGTGGATGCGGAAGATATTGCCGAAGCCGTTGCTAAATCTACAGGAATACCGGTTTCTAAAATGCTACAGACAGAGAGGGAAAAACTACTGAACCTCGAAGACGAGCTGCATAAAAGGGTCGTCGGGCAGGACGAAGCCATAACTGCCGTCGCGGATGCCATCCGCAGAAGCCGTGCGGGTCTTCAGGATCCCAAAAGGCCCATTGGATCGTTTATTTTCCTGGGTACCACCGGTGTCGGTAAAACCGAGCTGGCCAAGGCCCTGGCCGAATACCTGTTCGACGACGAATCCATGATGACCAGGATCGACATGAGCGAATACCAGGAAAAACATACCGTAAGCCGGCTTATCGGAGCCCCTCCCGGATACGTGGGTTACGATGAAGGGGGGCAGTTAACCGAGGCGGTTCGCAGAAAACCATATAGCGTGGTATTGCTGGATGAAATCGAAAAAGCTCATCCGGATACCTTCAATATCCTGCTTCAGGTTTTGGACGATGGACGTCTGACGGACAATAAAGGAAGGGTCGTGAATTTTAAGAACACGATCATCATCATGACCAGCAATATGGGCAGCCAGATCATCCAGGCCAACTTTGAAAATATTACGGAAGCGAATAAAGAAGAAGTGGTTGAACAGACCAAACTTGAGGTCATGGATATACTGCGTCAGGCCATCAGGCCGGAATTTCTGAACAGGATAGATGAGGTGATCATGTTCCAGCCACTCCTGAAAAATGAAATCAGGGGTATCATCAGGATCCAACTGGAAAATCTGTCCGGCATGTTATTGAAAAACGGTATCAGTCTGACGTTTACCGACTATACCCTCGACTACCTGGCAGAGAATGGATATGACGCCCAGTATGGTGCACGACCGCTCAAGCGACTTATTCAAAAGGTAATAGTTAACCCATTGAGTAAAAAGATATTAGCAGGGGAGATTGACCGCCAGCATCCTGTCCTGGTGGACGTTTTCGACAACCTGGTGGTGTTCCGGAATGAGCAGGAGGAAAAGGAAAAAACAAGGGTAAGGTCTTAATAAGTTGTTAACTAAACTACTCACGGTGCCGGACACCGTAAAATCTCTAATTTTTGTCAGTTAAAATACCTACTTTTAGCGGCCTCCCTGTCAGTCATCTGACTCGGAGGCTTTTTACTCAACTTTCCGTCCGGAAAAATGTTATAAAGCAAAGAAGAAAAATTTAAAGGAGTATCAACATGGCTTTTAAGAAAGAGGTGATTGAAATCATAGAACCCAAGGATGTTTTTGTAGGACCGGATTCAGCGCCGGTAACCCTGATGGAGTTTGGCGAATACGAAAATGAGGATTGTGCCAAGGCCCATGAAGTGGTGAAAAAGATCATGGAAGAGTTTAAGGGGAAAGTGCGGTTTAATTTCCGTCATTTTCCGCTCACCAAAATCCATCAGCGCAGCCTCAAGGCAGGCGAAGCCGCAGTGGCTGCCGCGCAGGAGGGAAAATTTTGGGAAATGCATAATGTATTGTTCCATAACCGACATAACCTGGGGACCACCAGCCTCAAACTGCATTCAAGGGAAGCAGGAATCAGCAATAAAAAATTCCTGGATCACCTCGTTAACGCCACGTACGGATGGCAGGTGCAGGGAGACCTTCGGGAAGGAATTGAAAAAGGCGTGAAAACGGTTCCGGCTTTCTTCATCAATGGAGAGATGTTCAACGGCAAACCGACTTTTGATAACCTGAGCAAGGGGATCGAAGCCGCTCTGAAGAAGGCAAAAAAGAAAGTAAAAGCATAAGGTTGTCGGATTTCGTCTGAAATACAAAAGATTGGGTTTTTAGGTCAAGAGCACGTAAGTGCTCTTTTTTTTATTCCTTCGGACTGACGATTTAGTTGACAGAAGAAGCGGCTTGTCGATAAAAATTCTATGTTTCGTCTGTAAGATGTTAGTTTTTAGGGCATAACGACTACGTCATTTGTACATTTCATCAATAATACCTAAATTCAGATGCCCTTAAGGCCAATATCGGATGAAAGTTGAAGGCAAATCCAATTCTATTCCCAAGAAATCCTCCATGCTGGATTTAAGCCGCATTCTTAAAAGGACAGGATTTCATTCCCTTTTTCATTGGTCTAAAAATTGGACTGTCCATGACAGGATGGAATTACTCACACAGAAATCCCACCGGATTCTTTCGGAGATAAAGACCCTCGGATTCACCCGTTCCATGAATGAACTGGACAAGGGAAAACTGAGTGTGTTCAATCAGCTGAATTTCTTCCAGTTTATCACGGGAATCATCGTACCGCTGCTTTGTTTTTTCGGGAATTCAAAATTCCCCATTACGTCGTTTTTCTTGGCCAGCCTTCCGGCCTGGGTCAGCCTCGTGGTGTTGTATCTGAATTTTTATTACCGCTATGAAGCGGGTATGATTACCTATTTTATACTGTATCCGCTGGTGACTTCGGTTGTCTTTATGAGCGGACTGAATCTGGGGGTGGAATTGTATTTTATCCTTAACGGGATCCTGGCAGTTTTCTTTCTTCCGCAGATAAGCCAGATGGCGTTCAGCGTGGGTCTTTCCATGATCAGTTATTTTGTGCTTGTAGTTATGAATAAACAATACGGCTACCAGCTGCATGCGACCAATTATTTTCTTTTTCTGTTTAATCAGTTCACTGCCATCCTGTTTATTTTTTATGCCCTTTTCCTTATTAAAAAGGAAAATACGCTCTATGAATTCGGGATATTGGCCACCAACCAGGCGCTGAAAGAACAAAATGAAAAAATTGAAAAGCAAAAAAAGGAGATAGGTCAGAAGGCAGAGGAACTGGCTGAACTGAATGCATTTAAGAATAAACTTTTCTCGGTGATCTCTCATGACATGAAAACGCCGATGTATGCTTTGAGGAATCTTTTCCGGAGCATCCAGGAGCAGAAGATCAGCGGAGAGGAAATCAAGCAGATGCTCCCCGATGTGGTAACTGATCTGAATTACACCACGGGCCTGATGGAGAACCTGCTGCACTGGGTAAAAAGTCAGATGGACCTTGCCGGTTTTCATCCGGTTGCGCTGGACCTGGATGGGATTGTGGAGGATTGTATCCATGTACATCACCTGCAGGCGCAAACGAAAAAAATTAAGATAGCTTATAAAGCAGAAGCATCTTACCGGGTGATGGCAGACAAAGACATGATCACCATGATCCTGCGGAATCTGATTTCCAATGCCATTAAGTTTACACCTTCTCCAGGCAAGATTACCGTGGGGATAAGAAAGGAAGATGGTGCCTGCCGGATTTCTGTTACCGATACTGGCATTGGAATGAACAGTGAAACCCTGGCCATGATCCGCCAAAATGCTTATTACAGTACGATGGGAACGGAACAGGAATCCGGAACCGGACTTGGCCTGATGCTGATCAATGATTTTCTCACCAGGACCAACACCACATTGCAGATTGACAGCGAACCGGGTAAAGGATCACGGTTTTCATTTTTACTTCCGCTGGCTTCCTGACGAATTATCTGGCCCGCAGATACTGTGAGGGCCAGGGTCCTTCCACACCCAATTCCCCTGCAGCCTTCAACGGAAAATTCGGATTTCTCAATGATTCACGGGCGATGAGAATTAAATCTGCACGGCCTTCGCGAAGGATGTTGTCAGCCTGGACAGCTGTTGTAATCAGACCAACAGCACCTGTTTTCATACCGGTTTGTTTTCGGATCGCCTCGGCAAAGGGAACCTGGTATCCGGGACCAAGCGGTATATGCACATGGGGAATATTGCCACCCGAAGACGTGTCGATCAGATCAATTCCACAATCCTTTAATTGGTCGGCAAGCCGGATGGAATCATTAAGATTCCATCCGCCTTCGGCATAATCCGTTGCCGAAATCCTGAGAAATAAAGGATATTTTTCCGGCCATACGGAACGGATATCGCCCGCGATCTCTTTCACTATGCGAATTCGGTTTTCAAAGGAACCGCCATAGGAATCCTTACGAAGGTTGCTGAGCGGGGAAAGAAAACTGTTTATCAGGTATCCGTGGGCTCCGTGGATCTCGATCACTTCATAGCCCGCTTCCAGTGCCCGCATAGCTGAAGCAGTAAAATTTTTTCGGAGTTCGGCGATGTCTTCCATCCGCATCATTTCAGGGACATCGTCTGTTTCACGGAAGGGCAGGGGTGAAGGGGCCTGCGTTTTCCAGCCACCTTCCGCGGGGTGTAAAAATTTTCCGCCTTTCCAGGGCGACGAAGCGCTTGCCTTCCTGCCTGCATGGGCGAGCTGAATTCCAGGTGAAGCACCCTGTTTTTTTATGAATGAGGTAATTTTACGCAGAGGTTCAACCTGCTCATCCTTCCACAGACCCATATCATCCGGCGATATCCTGCCTCCCGGCGATACAGCCGTGGCTTCCTGAAAGACAATTCCCGCACCTCCTGCAGCCCGGCTTCCAAGGTGCATGAAATGCCAGTCATTCGCAAACCCGTCAACCGAAGAATACTGGCACATGGGTGAAATGGCAATACGGTTTCTGAATTCAATGCTTCTTATTTTCAGGGGCTCGAACAACATGCAGGATTATTTAGTTGATGATTTTATTTTTTTCCAATCGAGAAACACGCTGCCGATGCAGTTGGTCAGATCACCCGGCAACATGGATTCCTCAGAAAATTTTTCTGCCGCCAGGTCTCCTGCCGCGCCATGCAGATAAACACCGAGCGGAGCGGCTTCCTTTGGAGGATAACCCTGTGCAAGAAGGGCCGTAAGAATACCGGTTAAGACGTCGCCGCTTCCTCCTTTAGCCATTCCGGCATTGCCACTGGTATTGAAGGATATGGTTCCATCAGGATAAAATACACCTGTAAAATGACCCTTCAATACAATCAGGATCTGATGCCGTACGGCTGCTTCCCGAGCTTTTTGAAAGCGTTCCATCTCATCCCGGCTGGTACCGAAAAGGCGGTCAAATTCCCCGGCATGTGGTGTGAGGATCGTGTCGGGAGTGAGAAGTTTCATCAGGTCAGGCGACTTTGCCAGGAGGTTAAGGGCGTCCGCATCAAGTACAAGGGGAGATTGGAATATCCCGAGAAAACGCCTGAGCAGGGCTGAGGTTTCGTCGTGGGTCCCTATGCCCGGTCCGACGCCGGCGGCCTGGAAACTGTCTGTTTTTTCCGGAAGGGAAGTCAGGTAGTTTTCTCCATCATCCATGCTTACCATGGCTTCAGGAAGCCCGCCCTGCAGAATTTCGTAGCCGCATGCCGGAATATGTGCTGTGAGAAGCCCCGCGCCACTGCGCAGGCAGGCTTTCGCCGCCATCAGGGCTGCGCCGATTTTGCCGCGACTGCCGGCTAACAGGAGCACGTGTCCGAAATCATTTTTATGGGCAAATGGATTCCTGGTCCGGTATAGGCGGACAGCATTTTTTTTATCGAATGTGGTAAAGGAAAGAGTGAAACCGGACAGATAGTTTTTGAGCAGATCCATCACCACAAAGGTAAGCAGGTATATTCAACCGCTCACAACCGGAGACTGCCAGGTTATCGTTTCTCGCCGCCGCGTCCTTCCGGATCGTTTTCGGGTTCTTCGGATTCGCGGGACTGCTGATAGTTTCCGAAGATGTCACAGAGTTTTTTTGCAGAATAAACTCTTTTGTTATCGTTGTTGCAAAGCGCGATGATCGTTGCATTTTCTTCCATCATCCGGATGAAGACCGTGCGGTTGCCATGCCACCATCCATTGTGATAAATAAGTTTCTTGCCATCAGGCACTACAATCATCCTCCAGCCGAGTCCGTAATTTCTCTTTCCGGGCTTTTCGAGGCTGTAGGGTGTATACGCGCTGTCGAGCGTGGATTTTTTAAAGAGTACACCGCCGCGGAGGGCAGCATCCCATTTCAGCATATCATCCGGCGTGCTGTAAATATTCTTGTCGCCATATACGAGATCCAGATATTCCATTGGATAAAGCCTGCCGTTGATCTTAAACGACCTCGTGGCGCGGTTTGTATCCTGCAGGGTGAAAACATAGGTATCCTGCATCTGAAGAGGCCGGAAGAATGTCTTGGTGAGGAATTCGCTGTAGGTCTCACCGGATACTTTTTCAATGATCAGGGCCAGGAAAGCATAATTTGTATTTGAATATTCAAAATGTTTACCGGCCGGCACGTGTTCAATCTGCTTACTGTGCTGAATGATGTATTGAAGAAGGTCGTTATTGGTAAGGTATTTTTTCTTATCCCATCCCGACTGATCCATGAAGTGTACATAGTTCATCAGGCCGCTGCGCTGGCTCAGCAGATTCTTAATGGTAATGCCCGGCGGGAATCCGGTAAGGTATTTTGAAATGTCGTCGTGGATGTCGAGTTTACCTTCTTCCCAAAGCCTCAGGATAGCCATGGCCGTGAAGGTTTTGGACACCGATGCCAGATGAAAAGCTGTATGGGCGTTGACGCTGTCTTTTTTCCTGCGGGGATCCGTGAATCCGCTGTATCGCTCATAAACGACTACACCATTGCGGGCAACAATAAGCCCCCCGTTAAAGCCACGGGAAAACAAAGAATCAAAAAAATGAGTGGAAGCAGTGTTAAAAAGCCTGTATTCTTCGGGATGTAGATTTTTGGGACGCGGGGTGGCTACAGCCACAAGCGTGCTATCGGCAGGCAGCGCAGCCTGATTTTTAGGCGCCTGACCGCAGCAAATGAGGAATGAGGCGGTCAACAGGTAGCAGAAAATGGTTTTCAACAGGGATGTATTTTTCGATTTCCGGTGCAAAAATAGATTTTTCAGCAAATTTACCCCGTGTGAAAGGAGTTTTGTTTTTCCGTTTCCTTTTTTAGGGTCAATTTTGCAAATCCTTGTGGAAAATAACGCAAAAAAAGGGTGGAGATTATGGGAGACAAAAAAATTACCAGCTATCCTAAGGAAAAAGTGAATATTCTTTTCCTCGAAAACATCAGTGACGCCGCTGTAAAGCGGTTTGCACAGGCAGGTTATACTTCGGTCAGAAAATTGGGGAAGGCACTTTCAGAAGATGAACTTGTCCACGAAATCGGCAATATTCACCTGTTGGGAATCCGTTCGAAGACCCAAATCACCGAAAAAGTGTTAACGGCGGCAAAAAAGCTGCAGGCCATAGGATGTTTTTGCATTGGCACCAACCAGGTCGATCTGAAGAACGCCACCCAGAACGGGGTTGCGGTTTTCAACGCACCTTATTCAAATACCCGGTCCGTCGCTGAGCTGGTGATCGGGGCTTCGATCATGCTTATCCGTCGCATACCGGACAAGAGCCGGTCTGCCCATGAGGGTATATGGATGAAGGAGTCCAAGGGCAGCTACGAGCTCCGCGGGAAGACCATGGGGATAATCGGATATGGAAACATCGGTACCCAGGTGAGTGTGCTGGCGGAATCCCTTGGTATGAAGGTTGTCTTTTATGATATCGACACAAAACTGCCATTGGGGAATGCGGAAGCGAAGGAATCGCTCCGGGACCTGGTGGCGGTGTCAGATGTCGTCACCATTCATGTACCGGATACCGCACAGACGCGGATGATGATCAATAAAGCCCTGATCAGGCAGTTTAAGAAAGGAGCTATTCTGCTCAATTACGCCCGGGGTGAAGTGGTTGACCTGGAAGCATTGGCAAAAGCGCTTGAAGAAGGGCAGCTGGCTGGTGCCGGCGTGGATGTATTCCCTCTGGAGCCGGAAAAAAACGGGGACCGGTTCACGACACCCCTGCAGAAAATGCCCAATGTTTTACTTACGCCACATATCGGAGGTTCAACAGAAGAGGCGCAGGAAAATATCGGGGAAGATGTGAGCAATAAACTTTTTCAATACCTGGAGATGGGGATCAGTACGGGTTCTCACACGATACCCGAATTAAGCCTGCCGCAACACCCGGATTCACACCGCATACTTCATATTCACTACAATGTGCCGGGCGTGTTATCTGAAATCAATACCAGGCTCTCGCAAAATCATATTAACATTCTTTCCCAGTACCTGAAAACCAACGATGACATCGGCTATGTTGTCCTGGATGTAGATAAAAAGCTTTCAGCGCAGGCCATCAGCCTGCTCAGGGAAGTGAAGAATACGATCAAGACCCGCCTGCTTTATTAAGGAGAAATCTTTCCGCCGGCAAGAAGATTCCGGATATAGCGGAAGGCTAAGCGATAGGATTCCCAAACCCAACGGAAGACCTCCCGCAGTCTGATGCCTAATGTTCTTTGCAGGATGATATAAATGATCGCGAACATAATGACAGCAGTAACGACGGCTCCATATGCGGCACCCATCCAGCCTGTATAACGGAGTCCCAGGTACATCAATCCATAATTCAGCAGGGTGAAGGTTCCATTTACAATAAAATTGATT
>Ga0268266_10003686_pt1 | contig 15118 bp, 19 predicted proteins | sample KBSS13metaG_FD_190356 | JGI IMG/M metagenome (GOLD analysis project Ga0268266, IMG submission 190356) | Switchgrass rhizosphere microbial communities from Kellogg Biological Station, Michigan, USA - KBS S1-3 metaG (SPAdes) (version 2) | ecosystem: Host-associated > Plants > Roots > Rhizosphere...
TTCGCTTTCGCCTCGGCTTGTGCCCCGGCGCAAACCGGGACGCCGGCATGACCAGGCTCGAGGCCTTCTGGACGAGGATGAAGACGATCCTTCTGATTCTCGCCGTGTGCAGCCTTTGTTCCAAGGCGATCGTTCACACCTGGCGGCACTTCAATCCGCCACCGCCTCCGATCGTCGGTCCCTGACCGGCGGCGGAACATCTTTAAAATTTCTTCGACGCACCTGTCGGCAGCGGGCATAATCGTTCGTCATGATGACAACGGAGATGCCAGCCCTCATGCTTTACGCCATCCTCTGCTATCACGACGAAGATACCGTCGGCTCCTGGACCAAGGAGCAGGACGCGGCGGTCATGCAGAAATTGACCGTCGTGCAGGACAAGCTCACCAAACAAGGCCGGCTTGGCCCGGTCGCTAGGCTGTTGCCGACTACGGCGGCGACCACGCTGCGCAAGGAAGATCCGCCGCTGGTGCTGGACGGCCCGTTTGCCGAAACCAAGGAACAACTGCTCGGCTTCTATGTCGTCGATTGCAAGAACCTCGACGAGGCGCTCGACGTCGCGCGCGATCTCGGCAAGGCCAATCCCGGTGGCGCCTATGAAATCCGCCCCGTCGGTCATTTCACGCCCGGAGGCGTCAAGCCGTGACCGATACCGCCTGGATCGATGCCGCGCTGACGTCGGCACGCCCCCAGGCGGTCGGCGCGCTGCTGCGCTATTTCCGCAATCTCGATACCGCCGAGGAGGCGTATCAGAACGCCTGCCTGCGCGCGCTGAAGAGCTGGCCGCAGAACGGCCCGCCGCGCGATCCCGCGGCGTGGCTGATCATGGTCGGCCGCAATGTCGCGATCGACGATATCAGGCGCAGCAAGAAGCAGGAGGCGCTGCCCGACGACGAGGCGATCTCCGACCTCGACGATGCCGAGGAACAGCTTGCCGAGCGGCTCGACGGCTCGCACTACCGCGACGACATCCTGCGGCTGCTGTTCATCTGCTGCCATCCGGACCTGCCGGCGACGCAGCAGATCGCGCTCGCGCTGCGCATCGTCTCAGGGCTGACGGTCAAGCAGATCGCGCGCGCCTTCCTGGTCTCGGAAGCGGCGATGGAGCAGCGCATTACCCGCGCCAAGGCACGGGTCGCCGATGCCGACGTGCCGTTCGAAACGCCGGGCGCGGTGGAACGCTCCGAACGCCTCACCTCCGTCGCCGCCATGATCTATCTGATCTTCAACGAGGGCTATTCGGCCTCGGGCGATACCGCCGAGATTCGCAGCCCCCTGTGCGAGGAGGCCATTCGCCTGGCCCGCCTGTTGCTGCGGCTGTTCCAGAGCGAACCCGAAATCATGGGGCTGACCGCGCTGCTGCTGATCCAGCATGCCCGCGCGCCAGCGCGGTTCGATGCCGATGGCGCGGTGATCCTGCTCGACGATCAGGATCGCTCGCTTTGGAACAAGTCTCTCATCGCCGAGGGGCTGGCGCTGATCGACAAGGCGATGCGTCATCGCCGCAGCGGCCCTTACCAGGTGCAGGCCGCGATCGCGGCGCTGCACGCCCGCGCCGAAAAGCCTGAAGATACCGACTGGACCCAGATCGACCTGCTCTATGGTGCGCTCGAGATCATGCAGCCGTCGCCGGTGGTGACGCTGAACCGCGCGGTCGCGGTGTCCAAGGTGAGGGGACCGCAGGCCGGGCTCGACATGATCGAGCCGCTGGCGCAACGCCTGTCGAACTATTTTCACTTCTTCGGCGTGCGCGGCGCCTTCCTGATGCAACTCGGCCGCAACGACGAGGCCCGGACAGCCTTCGACCGTGCCATTGCCCTGGCGAATACCTCGGCCGAAGCCGCCCACATCCGCATGCACCTCGACCGCCTGCAGCGCGACAGCCAGCCCCGCGGCAAGAAGGCGGGGAAGTAGAGCCTTCTTCCTTCTCCCCTTGTGGGAGAAGGTGGCGCGAAGCGCCGGATGAGGGGGTCTCTCAACGAGCAAACTTGCGGAAACAAACCCCTGATCCGTCTCGCCGTCGCTTCGCGCCGTCGATCCACCTTTTCCCACAAGGGGAGAAGGGAAGAACCGCAGGCGTCGCGAAAAATTCATCCTACCCTGTCGGTTTCCGTCCGCCCCGTTCGTCCTGAAAGCGAGCATCCATTCAAGACGACACGGAGAGCATCATGACGGTCATCGCCGAAACCCTTCCAGCTTCCAAACCCGCACGCTGGACCGGCCGCATCATGAGCGGACTTGTCATCGTGTTCCTGATGATCGACGGCGCCATCAAGCTGGTGCCGTGGCCGATCGTCACCGAGACCATGGACCGGATGGGCTATGGTTCGAGCGAAACGCTGGCGCGAAGCCTCGGCCTCATCACTATCGTCTGCACCGTGCTTTACTCGATCCCGCCGACTTCGATCCTCGGCGCGATTCTGCTCACCGGCTATCTCGGCGGCGCGATGGCCTCGCATGTGCGGATCGGCAGCCCGCTGTTCACACACACGCTGTTTGGGCTTTATCTCGGCCTGATGGTATGGGGTGGGCTGTGGCTGCGTGACCGCAATTTGCAAACCTTGATCCCGTTCCGCCGCTGACGGCCTTCAACGACCATTCACGACTACGGAGCCAGTCATGTTTGAAGTTCTCGTCATCATCGCCGTGATATTGGCGATGGCCATCGCCGCGGTCCTCATTCTTGCCGCGACCAAGCCGGGCACGCTGCGGGTGCAGCGCTCGACCAGCATGAAGGCGCCGGCGGAAACGATTTTTCCGCTGATCAACGATTTTCACCAGTGGAGAAGCTGGTCGCCGTATGAAAACAAGGATCCGGCGATGAAGCGCACCTATGGTGGTGCGGAGCGCGGCAAGGGCGCTGTCTATGCCTGGGAGGGCGACAAGAATGTGGGTTCCGGCCGCATGGAAATTCTTGAAGCCTCCGCACCGCAAAAGATCGTCATCAAGCTCGATTTCTTCACGCCGTTCGAAGGCCACAACACCGCCGAGTTCACAATGCTGCCGCAGGGCGATGGCACCCATGTTACATGGGTGATGCATGGTCCCGCACGCTTCGTGACCAGGCTGATCCAGGTCTTCATGAATCTGGACAACATGATCGGAAGGGATTTTGAAGCCGGTCTCGCCAACCTGAAGACGATCACCGAGAAATAACGCGTCACGCGAATATCGAGTAACCCAAGGAGCCCGCGATGCAGGTCAATCCCTATCTATTTTTCAACGGCAATTGCGAAGAAGCGCTGAAGTACTATCAGAAGGCGCTCGGCGCCCAGATCGAGGCGATGATGCCGTATGGCGACGGACCGGCCGAGATGCCAATCCCGGCGGACTGGAAGACCAAGATCATGCATTCCCGCATCACCATCGACGGCGAGGTGCTGATGGCGTCCGACGCCACGCCCGGCGACTACCACCAGCCGCAGGGATTTTCCGTGGCGCTTGCGATCGAGAATCCCGCGGAAGCCGAGCGGCGCTTCAACGCGCTCGCCGAAGGCGGCACGGTGCGGATGCCGTTCGGCAAGACTTTCTTCTCCAACGGTTTTGGGATGTGTGTCGACAAGTTCGGCATTCCCTGGATGGTGAATTCGCCGAAGGAAGACATGTGAGGCGATCTTCGTAGCGGCCGTAGGGTGGGCAAAGCGAAGCGTGCCCACCATGCTTGCTGCAACGAAGATGGTGGGCACGGCGCAAGGCGCCTTTGCCCACCCTACGAAATCCCTACCTGCACCGCGGATAGATCGCCGCCAACTCGCGCCCGCGCAGCAGCAATAGCCGCGACGTCAATCCGCCGCGGCGGGCGATCCATTGGCGAACCGGCGCCGGATAGGCCGCCTCCACCTCGCGGGAGGCTTCCGGCTCCGCATACATCCGGCCCCGGCTGTCGATCGAGCGCGCGGCATGAAACCCCAGCACCGCGCGGCGGGTCACGCAGATCCGCTCCTCCGGTATCGTCATCAGCAGCAGCGTGCAGGCCGACAGGCACGGCCCGTCGATCACCACCCGCTCGCCGGATTGACGCACGCGTTCGAACAGTTCCAGAAACGGCCCGACCGCGCCGCCGGGGCTCGCCAGAATGCGAATCTCGGCCCGCACGGGCAGGATTGCCGCGAACAGCGCGGCTGCGGCAACGACACCCTTGATGACCGCCATTCGCATGCGCGCCTCCTTCGTCAGACGAACTGCCCTTCGGTCCAGTTACGCTGAGATATGTGGCAAGGTTTCGTCAATCCCCCGCGCCCGAAACGCCGGCCTCCGAGAATGTCGCCATTCCGATATGGCAGGCCAGCGCGGCGCGCGCCAGGAGGATCGCTACGCCCGCGCCCGCCGCTTCGCCGAGCCGCATGTTCAGGTCGAGCAGCGGATCCAGCTTCAGTTCGCGCAGCAGATCGCGGTGGCCGGCTTCGGCCGAGACGTGCCCGGCGCGGCAATGATCGAGCGCGCGGGGATCGAGACGCGCGAGCGGCAGCACCGCTGATGTCGCCACGAAGCCGTCGAGCAACACAGGAATGTGATGTCGCCGCGCCGCGAGTACGGCGCCTGTTATCGCCGCGAGCTCGCGGCCGCCAAGGGCTGCCGCCACCGCGAGCGGATCGTCGAGAATGGCGCGATGGAAATGCAGCGCGGTCTCGATCGCCGCGCGTTTGCGCGCCATGCCGTCGTCGTCGACGCCTGTGCCGCGGCCGGCCCAGCGCGCGGCGCCGCCGCCGAGCAGGGCCGTGCACAGCATGGCCGCCGCCGTCGTGTTCGCGATCCCCATCTCGCCGACCGCGAGCAGATCGCAATCGTCGGGTACGGTGCGATAGCCGGCGTCGACCGCTTCGAGAAACTCGTCCGGGTTCATCGCCGGAGCTTCGGTGAAATCGCGCGTCGGCCGCTCGAGTTCGATCGGCACCACCCGCAGTTCGGCCGCAGCCGCTTTGGCGATCTGGTTGATGGCCGCGCCGCCTCCGGCAAAATTCGCCACCATCTGCGCGGTGACGGCCGGCGGATAGGCCGAGACGCCGCGGGCGGCGACGCCGTGATTGCCGGCAAACACGGCGATGGTGACGCGATCCAGCCGCGGCGATTCCCGGCCCTGCCATTGCGCCAGCCAGATCGCGAGTTCTTCGAGCCGGCCGAGGCTGCCCGGCGGCTTTGTCAGATTCTGTTGGCGGCGCGCGGCGATGTCAGCGAATCGCCGCTCGCCGCCGGGGAGGTCGCGACAGAAGGCGCGGATGTCGTCTAGACTGGCGAACTGCATGCGATTCTCGTTGCCGTTCTCTCGTTGGGGCGGGGAACGCAACGCTAAACCGATTCTCCGGACATCTCCATGAATCAATGGTTCGACGATTTCAAAACCGCCGTCGCGTTCCTGACGCGGCTGCCGATGCCACATCCGGACGGCGCGACGCCGCAGAATTTCGTGCGCGCGCACCGGATGTTTCCGGTGGTCGGCGCGCTGATCGGCGCCTCGGTCGGATTGCTGTGCCTCGGCCTGCGATCCGTCGGCGTACCCGATCTTGCCGCTGCGGCGCTGGCGCTGGGCGGCAGCGCGATTCTGACGGGCGCGCTGCACGAGGATGGGCTGGCCGATGTCGCCGACGGCTTCGGCGGCGGCCGCACGCTCGAATCGAAACTGGAGATCATGCGCGACAGCCGGCTCGGCACCTATGGCGCCATGATTCTGCTGGTGAGCTTTGCCGCAAAACTGTCGGCGCTGGCGGCGATTCCGGACGGCTACGTCATCCCGAGCCTGATCGCCGCACATGCGCTGGCGCGCGGCATGCTGCCTGCGATGTCGTTGAACCTGCCTTATGCGCGCAAGGATGGATTGGCCCGCAATGCCGGTCAGCCCGATGCCGGGACGGCGACCATCGCCGGCGGGCTGGCGCTGCTGATCGCGCTGTTGTCGCTGTCATGGAGCAACGCGTTGTTCGCGGCGGTGCTGGCAGGCGCGAGCGGGCTCGGCATCGCGTGGCTGGCGCTGCGGCAGATCGGCGGGCAGACCGGCGACGTACTCGGCGGCGCCGAACAGGTCGCGGAAACGGCGATTCTTGTCCTGCTCGCCGCAAGGCTGGCGCAGCCATGAAACGGCTGGCGTAGCCATGAATGTGCCGACAAATCTCTGGCTGATCCGCCACGCGCCGGTCGACGGGCCGCGCGGGGTGATTCACGGACCCGACGCGCCGGCCGATCTCGGCGATGCCGCAGCCTTTGCCGCGCTCAAGGCAAGACTGCCGGGAGGCGCATTGGCGGTGTGCAGCCCGGCGCGCCGCACGCGAGAGACGGCCGAGAGGCTGGGTCTCGATGCAGCCGAACAGGCCGCCTTTCGCGAACAGGACTTTGGCGCCTGGACCGGACGGCGCCACGATGAACTCGAACGCGAACTCGGCCCGGCCTATCGCGAATTCTGGAAATCGGCCGCCAGCAACCGGCCGCCCGGCGGCGAAAGTTTTGTCGACCAGATCGCGCGCGCAAGCGCAGGCTTGGCGCTGCTGCCGGCGGGCGAGGCGATCCTCGTCGTGCATTCCGGCACCATCCGCGCCGTGCTCGCTATCGCGCTCGATCTTGCGCCCGACCACGCGCTGCGTTTCGTGATCGACCCGCTGTCGCTGACGCGCATCGATCGACTCGAGAACGGCTGGCGGGTGGTTGCGGTGAATACTTCGTAGGGTGGGCAGAGCGAAGCGTGCCCACCATTCAGTCGTCATCAGATAGATGGTGGGCACGTCGCTTCGCGCCTTTGCCCACCCTACGACGTTTTACCCGTTACGCCTTTCGCCGCGCAGTGTCGGCAGGCCGATGCCGGCGGCATCGAAACCGCCGTCGACGGCGAGGATCTGTCCGGTGATGTAGCTGGAACGATCGCTGCACAGGAAGAAGATCGCTTCCGCCAGTTCCTCCTCGAGGCCGTAACGATTGAGCGGGATGGCGTCGTGATAGTCGGCGCGGATTTCCGGCGTGTGGACCTGTTTCGCCATCGCGGTTTCGACCGGGCCCGGCGCCACCGCGTTGACGCGAATGCCGAGGGAAGCCAGTTCGACCGCGAGCTGCTTGGTGAGATGCGCGAGCCCGGCCTTGCTGGTGCCGTAGGCCGAGCGCAGCGTGGAGGCGCGCACCGCCGAGATCGAGGTGATGTTGACGATCGCGCCGCCGCCATGTTCGCGCATCAACGGCGCCGCCGCCTTGGTACACAGGAACGGCCCCGTGAGGTTGACCTGCAGGATGCGGCTCCAGTCCTCATCGGACGTTTCGAGGATCGGCGCGAACACCGCAACGCCCGCATTGTTGATCAGTGCGTCGAGCCGGCCGAAGCGCGCGCTCACTGCCGCCATGGCGTTCGCGACCGCCTTGGCATCGGAGACGTCACAATGCAGTTCCAGCGTGTTGTCTGGATCGGCGAGGCCAGCGACCGCGCCATGCAGCAGATCGCCCTCGATGTCGAGCAGCGCGACCCGCCAGCCCTCGGCGAGAAACCGTTTGGCCGTCGCAAGCCCGATGCCGCGCGCGGCACCGGTGACGAGAGCAATCTTTTGCGGGGAGGCGGGCATGGGCGGGTCCGTTGGCGAGAGAAGGATTTCCCGCTCCTATAACCCAAGCCCCGTGCCGTGTCCCGGCGACAATGACGCGGATTCGGCGCTGCCCCCGGGCAGCCGGCATAAGAAAAATCCGATACGGGACGTTTATCCCGTATAGGATCGATCCGAGGACGGTGTCGTGTCGAGCCGTTACCGCTGCGAGATCGCTTTCGCTTCCGCGGCGGCGCGCTGCATGCTCGACGACATCTCGCTGGTGACGGTGCTTTGTTCCTCGACCGCGGCTGCGGTGGCCGTGACATATTCGTTGACGCCCTGGATCGCCTGCTTGATGCTGTCGAGCGCGCTCACGACGTCGCCGGAGATGCCGTTGAGATTGCTGATCTCCTGCCCGATCTTGTCGGTCGCCTGCTTGGCTTGCGTAGCGAGGTTCTTGACCTCGGACGCCACCACGGCAAAGCCGCGCCCGGCCTCGCCGGCCCGCGCCGATTCGATCGTCGCATTCAGCGCCAAAAGGTTGATCTGGCCGGTGATGTTGCCGATCAGTTCGACGATGCCGCTCATGGCCTGCGCCGCCTCGTTCAGGCGCTTGGCCTGGGCGTCGGCCGCCTCGACCCGCCCGACCGCGGTCGAAGCCGTCTCGCGTGACTTGGTCATGGCCTCGGAGATTTCCCGAACCGAGGCGTTCAGTTCCTCCGCGCCGGCGGCTACCGATTCCATCATGCCACGCACGCGCTCATTGCCCATGCGCACCAGCACCTGCGCGGTGGTGTCGGTGGCGTATTTGACGACCTTGAACGGTTTGCCGTTGAGATCGAGGATCGGATTGTAGGACGCCTGAATCCAGACCTCCTTGCCGCCCTTGCCGATCCGCTTGTATTCGGCGGCCTGATATTCGCCGCGGTTGAGCGCCGCCCAGAATTCACGATAGGCCGCGCCATCGCGCTCGGACGGATCGACGAACATGCTGTGATGCCGGCCGCGGATCTCGTCCAGCGCGTAACCGACCGTCTTGAGGAAGTTCTGGTTGGCGCCGATGATGGTGCCGTCCATGTTGAATTCAATCACGGCCTGCGATTTGCCGATCGCTGCGATCTGGCCGGAGAGGTCGGCGGTCGCCAGTTTCTCCTTGGTGACGTCGGTGGCGAATTTCACCACCCGGAACGGCTTGCCCTTCTCGTCGAGCACCGGGTTATAGGAGGCGAGGATCCAGACTTCGCGGCCGCCCTTGCCGATTCGCTTGTATTCGGCCGACTGGTTTTCGCCGCGGTTGAGCTTTGCCCAGAACTCGCGATAGGCCGCGCTGTCGCGCATCGCCTGTTCGACGAACATGCTGTGGTGCTTGCCCTGGATTTCGGCGAGCGTGTAGCCCATCGCCCGCAGGAAGTTTTCATTGGCGGTGACGATGGTGCCGTCCATTTCGAACGCGATGACCGCCTGCGCCCGGCCGATCGCCGCGATCTGGCCGGCGTCCTCCATGCTCCTGATCTTGCGCGCGGTAATGTCGGTCGCGAATTTCACGACCTTGACCGGCTTGCCGCTGCCGTCGAGCACCGGGTTGTAGGTCGCCTGGATCCAGACTTCGCGGCCGCCCTTGCCGATCCGCTTGTATTCGGCGGCCTGGTATTCGCCGCGCCTGAGCGCCGCCCAGAAGTCGCGATAGGCCGCGCCGTCGCGCTCCGACGGCTCGACGAACATGCTGTGATGCTTGCCCTGGATCTCGCCGAGCGAGTAGCCGAGGGCTTTGAGGAAATTGTCGTTGGCGGTGCGGATGGTGCCGTCCATGCCGAACTCGATCACGGCCTGCGAGCGGCCGATCGCATCAGTCAGCGCATCGCCCGAAGACGAATTCTTGAGAAACTGAAACACGAGTAACCCCGTCCAGAATCGAGTGAAATGGTGAGACTTCGATCAATGCCGGCGAGCCTCGTCGCCCAGAATGACACATTTCATCCGAAGGAGAGAACAATGCGTTAATTATGTTATCCGTAGAATGACGGATATCATTGTAAAAACAAGAACTTGCAAGATGCGTCCGCCCTGGGGCACCCGCTGTGCGGGGCGCAGCGGCGCGGGATCAAGTCGCCATAAGCTATTTGCGGCGCACGACGCTCTCATACGCCGCCTGCAGCCGCTCGCCGACCGACGGCCCGGCTTTCCTGCGCCGCTTCGCGCCGAGATGGCTTTCGCGCAGCTCGTCCATGAACTCCGCCCATAGTTTCGGTCCGCCCTCGCTGAGCAGCCGCGCGCGGATGCCGAGCTCCTCGCTGACGGGAAGATATTTGTAACCCCAGGCCGCCATCTGCGCGAGAACCGGCAACAATTCGATGCCCTGTTCTGTCAGCGAATAGATTCCCTTCTGCTTGTGCGTGGGGTCGTCCACACGGGTGATGATCCCCTCATCGAGCAGGGTCTTAAGCCGGTCGGCGAGAATGTTGGAGGAGATGCCTTCCTCCGATTTGGTCAAGAGTTCACGAAAGTGTCGCCGGTTGCCGAACATCATGTCGCGAATGATGAGCAGGCTCCATTTGTCGCCGAGCACTTCCAGCGAGAGATTGATCGGGCAGCCGGAACGGCTGGGGTCGGCCATGTTCGGTTCCATGCAGGCGGTCAGGGCGCCCTTGAAAAACTGCTTGCAATGTTGCACCAGTTGTCTCTACGATACAACCAGTTGCAAATCGCAAGTGGTTGAGAGGTGCTGCGATGGTTGGGCCGCTCACCCATGGCATCGTGATCCTGCGTCACGTGCCGGCGGCAAAATAATCTTTGAGTCAAATGTCGGCGCGCGCGGATGCGGGCCGTCTTGTTACAAAAGGAGATGTTTCATGTCGCTGACGCTGCATTACCACCCGCTGGCCTCATACTGCTGGAAGGCGCTGATCGCGCTGTACGAGAACGACATTCCGTTCACGCCGAACCTGGTCGATCTCGGCAACCCGGCCGAGCGCGCGGCGCTGGTGAAGCTGTGGGGGATCGGCAAATTTCCGGTACTGCGCGACGACGCGCGGAACGAGACCGTGCCGGAATCCAGCATCATCGTCGAATATCTGGACCGCCACTATCGCGGTCCCACCCGGTTCATTCCCGACGATGCCGGCCGCGCCTTGCAGACGCGGCTGTACGACCGCTTCTACGATCTCTATGTGCATCTGCCGATGCAGAAGATCATGATCGACCGGATGCGGCCCGCCGACAAGCGGGATCCGCTCGGCGTCGAGGAAGCCCGCGCGCAGCTGCGGACATCCTACGCAATGATCGAGCGGCAGGTGGCAAAGGGCGGCTTCGCGGTGGGCGAGGATTTTGGCCTCGCCGATTGCGCCGCCGCGCCATCGCTGTTCTACGGCAGCATGGTGGTGCCGTTCGGCGAGGCGAACAGCAATCTTTCTGCCTATTTCGCGCGGCTGAAAGCACGGCCCTCTTTCGCGCGGGTGATGCAGGAGGCCGAGCCGTATTTCCAGATGGTGCCCAAAGAGTCCTGAGCAGGAGCGCTGAATGGCTGAGGCAAACCGGGCCGGGACGATCCGCGCCATCTTTGCGGCCTATCTCGCCAACGATCGCGAGTTCGTCGAGAACGCGCTCAGCGACGATTTCCGCTTCACCAGCCCCTACGACGATCACATCGACAAGCCCACCTATTTCGAGCGGTGCTGGAAGAACAGCGACTGGATCGAGCGGCACGAGCTGGAGCAGATTTTCGTCGAAGGCGATGACGCCTTTGTCACCTATCGTTGCGTCGCCAAGGGCGGAAAGACTTTCCGCAATACCGAGTTTCTCGTCTTCGATGGCGACAAGGTGAAGCGCATCGATGTCTATTTTGGTGCGACTTATGACAATGGCAAATTCGTCAAGCAACCCGGGTAACCCGCGGGCATGACGAAAGGGAGCCACCTATTTCCGAAATAATTCTTATCGACATGTCGGCGGCGTAAAACCCCGCTCGTCTTGTTGACGAAGGCCGGCGCGACGGTAGCCGGCTCGGAAAGGTCCAACCGGAGAACAGCGATGCGATTCATGGTGATTGTGAAGGCCAGCAAGGATACGGAAGCCGGCGTGATGCCGAGCACGGAGCTGCTGACCGCGATGGGCAAGTTCAACGAGGAGATGGTGAAGGCCGGCGTGATGGAGGCGGGCGAGGGCCTGCATCCGACCGCAAAGGGCGCACGGATCAAGTATGGCAGCGGGCAGGGCAGCGTCAGCCGCGGTCCGTTCGCGCTCTCCGGCGATCTCGTCGCCGGCTTCTGGCTGATCAACACCAGATCGCTGGATGAAGCGATCGAGTGGATGCAGCGCGCGCCCTTCGGCAACGGCGACGAGATTGAAATCCGCCAGGTGTTTGCCGCGGAAGATTTCGGCGAAGCGCTTACCCCCGAGCTGCGCGAGAAGGAAGAGCAACTGCGCGCGCAAGCTGCGAAAAAGTGACGACAACCGAACAAGGACACTCACCATGCGCTTCATGATGCTGATGATCCCATTGGGCTATGAGACCGCGCCGCCGGACGTCCAGCTCGACCCCGAGCGGGTCAAGGCGATGATGAAATACAACGAGGCGCTGCAGGAGGCCGGCGTGCTGATCGCGCTCGACGGCCTGCATCCGCCGTCGACCGGCGCGCGGGTTTCCTTTGCTACCGGCAAGCCCGTCGTCACCGACGGCCCGTTCACCGAGGCCAAGGAAGTGCTCGGCGGCTACTGGATGATTAATGTGAAGTCGCGCGAGGAGGCAATCGCCTGGGCGAAAAAATGCCCGGCCTCCGGGAACGAGATCATCGAAATCCGCCAGGTGCAGGAAATGGCCGATTTCTCCGAGGAAGTGCAGCAAGCGGCCAAGGGTTTTGACGAACTGCAGAAGGGCAATGCGCACAAGGCACGGTGACGTACAGGCGGTCTCTCCGCTCCCTTTCCCCGCAAAAGCGCGGGGAGAGGGAGCAGCCACCGTTAACCTTCCTGAACGCTCAAAATAAGTGACCTTTCCACCCGGCTCATGTAAAAGCCGTTCACATGAGCTGGCGCAAGGAACAAGGCCGCAGCGAACGCGGCTACCATCACGGAAATCTGAAAGAGGCGTTGCTGCAAGCGGCGCTCGGCCTGATCGCCGAGAAGGGCGCGGCCGGCTTCACCTTTGCCGACGCGGCGCGGATGGCCGGCGTCAGCCCTGCCGCGCCGTATCGTCACTTCCGCGATCGCGATGAATTGTTGTCCTCGATCGCTCAGCGCGGTTTTGAGCAATTCGAGGCGCTGCTGACGCAGGCCTGGGACGACGGCCGGCCGGACACGGTGTCGGCGTTCGAGCGGGTCGGGAAGGCCTATCTGGCTTTCGCCCGCAACGAGCCCGCGTTCTATTCCGCGATGTTCGAATCCGGCATTCCTGTCGATGCAAACCCTACATTAATGACTGCCAGCGAACGCGCCTTCGCCATCATCCGCGCCGCCGCCGAGCGGCTCGCGGCGATGGCGCCGCCCGGCATGCCGCGGCCGCCCGCGATGATGATGGCGCTCCACATCTGGTCGATGGCGCACGGCGTGGCGTCATTGTTTGGCCGCGGCGATGCGGCGCGGCGCAAGCTGCCGATGTCGCCCGAGGATCTGCTGGAAGCCGAAGTGCTGATCTATCTGCGCGGCCTCGGCTTCCCCACCGACCGCCGGCCGGAACCGAAACCGGCTGGTCCGCCGCCGGTACCGCCGGCCGGCGCACCACCAGGCCCCTGGGGCACCCCCAAATAATTTTTCGCGGGTGCGGCGAGCCGCGCGCTTGACAAAAACGCGGGATGGTTTAGGTATGTAAATGTTATTTACATTCACAACGGCGTGATCGCCGTCATGGAGAGGGAAATGGCCTACACCGCAGATGTCAATCGATGGCGCGGCCCGACGACGGAAGAGCAGTACCGCCCACGCCCGCATATGCTTGAAAGCCCCTGGCATCCCGGCTGGATCGCCGTGACCATCCTTGGCTTCATCATCTGGTGGCCGATCGGCCTTGCCCTTCTCTTTTTCACACTAGGGAGCAGAAAAATGGGTTGTTGGAGTCACGGAGACCGCTGGCAGAACAAGATGGAGCGGATGCAGTACAAGATGGACCGGATGCGCAACCGCATGGAAGGCCGCGGCTTTGGCGGCTTCGGTTTCGGCCCGCCCACCAGCGGCAACCGCGCCTTCGACGAGTATCGCTCGGAAACCCTGCGCCGGCTCGAGGAAGAGCAGGTCGAGTTCAGGAATTTCCTCGATCGCCTGCGTCACGCCAAGGACAAGGAAGAGTTCGACGCGTTCATGGCCCAGCACAAGCCGCGTCCGACCCCGCCGAACGACCAGCCCCAGCAGGGCTGATCTGAAGCAGGCTGCGTGGAAGAGGTTCAGCCTCAGGCGTGATGCCCCCATGATGCCTGATGGCGATACGGCCGCCCATCTGCGAAAGCAGGTGGGCGGTTTGTTTTTTTAACGCTTTGTGCGCTCAAGAAGTGACTGAGTCCCGCGCCGGTTTTGACCCGAGCACCCGGAAAGCACGGGCCCGTGTCAATGCAGTGTAAGAATCGACGCGGGCTAAGGAACAAGCGATCCGGATAACAGTTGCCCTGAGACCAATCCGGAGTTGCCTTTTGATTTCAACACCGCCGTGAAGTCGAGTTTCACCGCGGCGTATTTGAGCCGACATCGGTTCTCAAAGCGAAATCATCGAGCGACCCAGAGATCAGGGAAGATAAGCCGTTGCGCGTCTTCATTCTCACATTGTCCGTTCTTGCAATTCTCGTCAGCGCAAATGTAGCCAAAGCCGGCCCGAGCATGGCCGACCGCGAGCAGTTGGCGTCCGCCGATCCGGCGGCCGTTGTCGAGGAAGGCACTCAACAAACCGAAGATCAGGTCAGTCTTGACAAGGGTAAGCATCGCGACGTGCAGCGCCGGCTGACCAGACTCGGCTTCGACACCAAGGTCAACGGACGGTTCGACAAGCCGACCCGCGCCGTCATCGCACGTTGGCAGGCGGCTCGCGGCTATCCCAACACTGGGTTCCTCAGCACGTCGCAGCATCAAGCGCTGCTGACCGAGTCTGTTTCGGCAGCGCGCGCCAGCCTTGATAGCCGGGACAAATCCGATAACGACCGGCCGGCCCGTCGTCGCGGCGGTGGTGCACGCCATCACCACGGTGCTGGCGGTCCAGTTGCACTGATTGGCGGAGTAGTGGGCGGACTGTTCGGACGCCGGTGATCCGCCACCATTCTGCGGCACGATAGCCTGACCTCACTTCCGTCCGCTATTTGCTCGTCGAGCGGTACTGGCGCGCTTTCGCGACCGGTCTATATTGTGCGGACGCACAAATCCGAGGCGGTCGTCATGAATGAAATGCTCGCTGTCGATCAGCTTTGGCGAATAATCCGGCGTGAAGCTGAAAGCGCCGTGGCGCGTGATCTGGTATTCGGCGCGGCGCTGTCATCGGCCATTCTCGATCATCCAGACTTTGCTCACGCGCTGGCGCACCAGATCGGGGCGCGGCTCGGTAAGAGTTCAGCGGATCGCCAGCGATTTGCACGCATTGCCGGTGAAGCATTTGCCGCTTCGCCCGATCTGATCGATGCGGCGAGCCGCGACCTGCAGAGCATCGCGGTTCACGA
>Ga0268266_10003687_pt1 | contig 15116 bp, 13 predicted proteins | sample KBSS13metaG_FD_190356 | JGI IMG/M metagenome (GOLD analysis project Ga0268266, IMG submission 190356) | Switchgrass rhizosphere microbial communities from Kellogg Biological Station, Michigan, USA - KBS S1-3 metaG (SPAdes) (version 2) | ecosystem: Host-associated > Plants > Roots > Rhizosphere...
CACCGCGGCGCGACAGAGGCCGGCCTGTTCGGCATCGTCGGCGTCTTCGGCGCGATGGCCGCCCCGCTCGCGGGCAAGCTCTCCGACCGCAAGGGAGTCGCGTTCACCGTCACGGTCTCGCTCGTGCTCAGCCTGGCGGCGTTCATGCTCATGGGGTCGATCGTCACCCTCCCGTCGCTTATCGTCGGCGTGCTGCTGATGGACATGGGCGTGCAATCCGTGCAGGTGGCGGCCCAATCGCACGTGATGGCGATTTTGCCCGAGGCCCGCAACCGCCTGAACACGCTGTTCATGGTCAGCCGATTCGTAGGCGGCGCGACGGGCTCGCTCCTCGGCGCATTCGCCTGGACCCACTACGGCTGGGGCGGCGTCTGCGTCGCCAGCGTCGCCATGCTGGCCGCGGCGATGGTGGTGCATTTGTTTTTTGAGACGTGAAATGTCGCCGCAACGTGGAGCCAAACGGCTTACCGTTTCAGTTCCGCCAGGTACGACGTGAGCGACTTGATCTTCCCATCCTGCATCGCAAACACGTAGCAGAACGCGGCGATCATCATGCCGCCGTGTTTCCTGGAACGTCTGATCCACCCCTCGGCGATAACGACGTCGTCTTGCTCGGTCAGCCGATCAGTTCGGATCGCGGGGGTGCCGATGAATTCGTCGTCGTCGATCGCGTGTTCGAACGCAGGCTTGCCCATCTGGAGGAAGCTGCCGGGGACGATCCACTCGACGTCGTCAGTCAAACACGCCAGCAGCGCGGCGTGATCGTTTTCTCCGGATGCGCTGAGGTAACTCTGAACGGTTTGCTTGTTGGCGCTCATGGGGCAACCTGGTCGATCGACTCAACCGCCACTGGCGCCAGCGGATCGTGCGCCTGCTCCACGTGCGGCTTGGCCAGCCCAACCGCCACGTTGTATTGCTCGACGTTGAACTCCCCTTCCCACTTGCTTACGCAGATCGCCGCGACGCCGTTGCCGATGACGTTGGTAATCGCGCGGGCCTCGCTCATAAACCGGTCGACGCCGAGCAGCAGCGCCAGTCCTTCGATCGGCAGCACGTGCGTGGCGGCCAGCGTGGCGGCGAGCGTGACGAACCCGCCGCCCGTCACGCCGGCGGCGCCTTTGCTCGTCAGCATGAGGATACCCATGATCCACAGTTGCTGCCCAAAGCTCATGTGCACGCCAAACGCCTGGGCGATGAAGAGGATCGCCATCGAGAGGTAAATGCTCGTGCCATCCAGGTTGAACGAGTAACCGGCCGGGATGACCATCCCCACCACCGCCCGGCTGCAGCCGAGTTCTTCGCACCGCTGGATCATCCGCGGCAGCGCCGATTCGCTGGAACTCGTGCCCAGTACCAGCAGGATTTCTTCGCGCACGAACTTGAGGTACGGCCATAGGCTAAATCCGAACAGTCGGCAGATGACGCCCAGCACGCCGAAGATAAAGAACGCCATCGTCAAGTAAACGCACAGCATCAACTTGGCCAGCGGTACGAGCGAGCCGAGGCCGTACTTTCCGATGGTGAAGCCCATCGCGCCTAACGCTCCCAGTGGCGCGACTTTCATGATGATCGCGACGACTTTGAACATCACCTCGGTGAGTTCTTCCAGCGCCACCACCAGCTTGCTGTGCTGCGCACCGAGCGCCGCGATCGCGCAGCCGAACAGCACGGAGAAGAAGAGTATCTGAAGCAGGTCGCCGCTGGCGAACGCACCGACGATGTTTTCGGGGATCACGTGCAGGAGGAAATCGCTGGTGGTCTGCTTCTTGGCCGACTCTTCGTACTTAATGATTTCCGCCTGCGCCGCGGGAGCGGTGGTCGGGCCGGCCTTGCTCGGCTGCGTCGTCGCGGCGCTTGGAGCCAGAGCGACGTCCATCGCCGCGCTGGCGGGAAGGGTCGTCGGCATGGTTGCCGCCGCCTTCGCAGCCTTGGCCACCATCTCCTTGTGAATGCCCGCGCCCGGCTGCATGAGGTTCGCCACCAGCAGGCCGATGCCCAGCGCCAGCGTCGTCACGATCTCAAAGTAAATCAGCGACTTAATCCCAACCCGCCCCACCTTTTTCAGATCGCCCATCGCCGCAATGCCGATCACGATCGTGAGAAAGATGATCGGCCCGACGACCATCTTCACCAGCCGGATAAACCCGTCGCCCAGCGGCTGCAGCGCTTGGCCCCACGCCGGCTTGATGTACCCGATCGTCGCGCCGATCGAGATCGCGAGGAGGACTTGGAACGTTAGGTTTTTATGGATCGGCTTCAAGTGAGTTGATGTCCCTTTGCCTGACCGAGTTGTTCATTTACCCACGGAATTATCGTAACCACTTGAGGCCGGTTGCTCCAAACGCAGTGGGCGGCAGCGTCTGGAGCGGTGTCCACACAGCCGGACCTACGTTATTGCTTCACGATTCGCGCTGTACCGCATTCAGGACATCGATCCGGTGAGAATCGAAGATCGTATCCACACTGGCTGCAATAATTCGAAAACGTTTGGCGATGCCACGGCTTGTTGCGTGCAAGCCACCGAATGGGCAGCAACAACGTCAGCACGCAAATGATCCACGCAGGGATTGTCACTTCGATAAACATTTTCCCCGAATCGGCCCATTCCATTTCCGATGTGAACCACCAACCATTATCGTCCGGCTTTAACACACGCGAAGCGTAGCCATCGTTTACCGCAAACGAACTGTCCCAATGAAAGTCATCATCGTGCCTGGTACCAGGCACGAGCCAGATCAAAACCTTGTTCGGCTGAAAAATAAGATGGCACGCGCGCGTATTGCCGTGATAGGTGAAGCGATCGTATTCCACGTCGCGAAAGAAGCTCCGACTCCAAAGGATGATCGACGCAATCGCAAGCGCGGCTGAAATAGCTGCGACGATCGTCGAGAGTTTGTTTAATCGTGATTCCCGAGGAGTCGGCATGATCGAGCATTACTATATGATGGAGTTCATCCCAGCGTACGGTTACACAACATCCTATCGCAATGGAATGCACCGCAGAATCAAATAAACGTGCGCCAGATCGCCGCTCCGGCGAAGGCCAGCAGCACCGCGCCACCAATCGCGTCGGCGAGGATGATCCATGTGGGCTTTTTGCTTCGGCCCAGCCAGGTGAGCAAACCCGCGAACGTTAGCACCCAACTGATCGTGCCTAGGAAGACGCCGGTGCAGATGGCGGGAAGATCGTGCGACGGGTCGAGGCCGAGTTTGAGTGTGGTTGCGGGGACGACGAGGAACCAGAACGCGAGGGTGATCGGATTGAGGAGCGTCATCAGCAGGCCAGTGACATAGCCGCCGTGCAGGCTGGGGGCGGGAGCGGCGAAGAGCGTGGTGGCGTCGAGCTTCCGGCTTTTCCACGCGGCCCGCAGGCTCATCACGCCGAGGTACACGAGCAATGCGGTTCCGGCGATGGAGAGCGTGAGCATCAGCCAGCGCTGGTCGAGCAGCGGGCGGAGGCTGAGGGAACTGAGGACCGCGTAGGTGATGTCGACGGTGACGGCGCCGCAGCCGAGCGCGACACCGGCGGCGAATCCTCCTCGCAGCGTGCGGCGGGCGATTTCGACGTTCACCGGTCCGATCGGCACGGCGGCGCCGAGGCCGAGGAGAACGCCGGACGCGATGGCGGTGAGGGTCACGCGCGTCATCATCAAAAACCCGTGCGGGATGGCAAGACGAGTCGACGCGAACGGACTATGTAGGGCGGGATAGCAATCCCGCCGGTTTCTTTGCCGCCGCGGCGGAATTGCTATCCCGCCCTACAAAGACCTTCGAGAATGCACTCTGACCGGAAGATTCCTCTGGCCCAAGCACTGGCCGGCCCTGGGGTTGTGGCAATTTTTTTTCATCGCGATTTTTTGGCCGACTTTTTCGATCGGCGGCGGTAAGAATTGGAAGAGTTGCACCGCGAAAGCGAGCGGCTCTGGTCCCTCTCCCCGCGAAGGGAAAGGGAGGGCGGTCTTTGAAAACCGAGGAGGTGCTTGAGTGAAGCGGAGCCCGTCCGTCCCTAAACCGGACCTTTTCCGTCCCTAACCGTACGTAGACGAACCTTGACGGACCTGTCGATTGGTCATCAACCCTTGGCCGCTAATGCACTTACGAGGCCGGAGGTGCCGGATACGAGAGATTTTCCGGCGGCGGAATGGCTCACTCGGCAAAAATTGCGCCTGCGACGGAGAAAAGCGGCCTTTATGACCGTCGATTTGCCGATCTTTCATAAGGCCCGGACTGAGGACTAGCCGGACCAATATTTAGCCTGATGGCTTGCAAGAAACGGCCGTATGGCTAGACTAGTCCTTCCTGATCCTGCCAAGGGATCGGCCGAAATTGAACTCGATTGTTGCAGTTCAATTCCGGTTCTTGTTTCACAACCTCGCGCTTTTAATTAAGCACTTTTAAGCCTCATGGCGAACCGGCGACTTGGCCGTGGGTTCTGCACCGGGCTGACGACTCGATTAAGAGTCGATGAATTTGGAGTTAGTCATGGCACAGACACAAGCAGAACTCGTGAAATCGCTCGTCGACGCCGGCGTGCATTTCGGTCACCGCTGTTCGCGCTGGAACCCGAAGATGGGTCCGTACATTCACGGCAAGCGCAACATGATTCACATCATCGATGTGAAGGAAACCATCAAAGGTTTGCTCCGGGCCAAGAAGCTCGTGCAGCAAGTCGTATCGCAGGGCAAAGACGTCCTCTTCGTCGGCACGAAGCGCCAGGCGCGCTTCGCCGTTGAAGAAGAAGCCAAGCGCTGCAACATGCACTACGTGAATGAACGCTGGCTGGGCGGCACGCTCACCAACTTCCGCACGATCCGTGCACGTTTGAGCCGCCTCGATGAGCTCGAAAAACTCTGGGCCACCGGCCAGATCGAAACCTACAGCAAAAAGATGAAGTCGACGCTGAACCGCGAGATGACCAAGATCAAGGCCAACCTTGAAGGCATCCGCAAAATGGAACGCATGCCCGGCGTGATGTTCATCATCGACACCCGCCGCGAGCACATCGCGGTGAAGGAAGCCAAGAAGCTCGGCGTGCCGACGATCGCGCTGATCGACACCGACAGCGATCCTGATTTGATCGACTTGCCGATCCCGGGCAACGACGACGCGATGCGTGCGGTCGAGATCATTCTCAAAGAGCTGGCCGACAGCATCATCGACGGCAAGCAGACCCGCACCGAAGGCAAGGCTGATGCAGCCACGCCGGAGCAGCCCAAGCGTCGCAGCAGCCGTTCGGCGTTCCGCGCTGATGACGGGAAGCCGGAAGAAGCAGCCGCTTCGACCGACGCCCCGGCCGCCGACGCATCGGCCGAATCCACTGGCGAGCCGGTGGCGGCCGCTCAGTAACGTTTATATTGGAAGAAATTTCGAGACCGAAAGACAGCCGATCAATCGATCGGCTGTCTTTATCACTACCGACTGATTACTGGAGAGACCCATGGCAGACATCACCGCAAAACTCGTGAACGAACTCCGCGCCAAGACCGGCCTGGCAATGATGGAATGCAAAAAGATCCTCGTTGAAGTGGGCGGCGACTTGGAAAAGGCGATCGACGCCATCCGCAAGAAAGGCGTGAAGACGAGCATCACCGAACGGGCCGCCAATGAAGGGCGCGTGCTGTCGGTCACCAGCAAAGACAACAAGACGGCCGCCATCGTGGAGATCAACTGCAACACCGACTTCACCGCCAAGAGCGACACGGTGCTGAAGGTGCTGGAAAGCGCAGCGGCCAAGCTGCTGGCGAATCCGAAAGTGGCGCTCGCGGACGACGCGGCGATCAAGAACGAGCTGGCCGAAGTCAGCAAAGTCACCGGCGAGAACGTAGTCCTCGGCCGCACCGCGGTGCTGACCGGCGACGCCGTCGGCAGCTACCTGTACAGCACGGCCGGCAAGGGAAAGATCGGCGTGATCGTGGCGATCAGCAACAACGCGTTGCCTGAAGGGCTGGTCAACCAGCTCGGCATGCACATCGCCGCCGCCCGCCCGATGGCCCACCGCCGCGAAGACGTTCCGGCCGACGTGATCGCCAAGGAGCGCGAGATCGCCGTCGAGCAGGCCAAGGCCACCGGCAAGCCGCAGGCGATCGCCGAGAAGATCGCCGAAGGAAAGCTCAACGCGTTTTACAGCGAGAAGGTTCTGCTCGACCAGGACTACATCAACGCCGACGCGTTCAAGGGCAAAGTCAGCGACCTGCTCAAGAGCAAGGGCGCGATCTTGGAGCAGTACGTTCGAATTGAAGTCGGACAGTAAATTGAACGCAGAAGTATGAATGATGAATGCAGAATGAATTCGCTTCATTCTGCATTCATCATTCAGCATTCATCCTTATTTCTTATTCCCCGCCCAATCCGATTCCACCCCGTCCGGCAGGCTCGCCGGGTCGAGCACACTGTTCTGCAAAAACGCCTGCCATCGTCCGAGCAGCACCGGGTACTTGCCGATGAATCGTTCCCATGCAGCGTAGATTGCCCGCCACTGGTATGTTTGCTGATCGAACATGGCCTGCTTGACGCGCGACTCTTCGATTTGCTTTTGGAGTTCGTTGACACGGGCGGTGAGCTGTTCGTTCTTCATCGCCAGGTTGTTGATGCGGTCCTGGGCGCTGTTGAGCTGAGCGGCCGCTTCGTCGTACATCTTCTTGAGCTGATCGGGCTTGATCTCATCGGCCGCCCGCGCCTGCTGACCGAGGAGCATCACCGCCACTGCAACAATGCACACCCAACGCATGAGGAGTTCCTTTCGCGAAACCGCGGGCGGCATTTTAAGATCGATTCGCGGCGGCTACAACGTACGTACAGTCGGGGATTCACTCAAATTAGGTCGCGAATTATCGGACGTTGGCCCTATACTTTGGTGGGCGCACGGAAGATTCGGTCGAGTTGAGCGTCACATGATCCAATTCACCTGCAAATGCGGCAACCCCCTGACCGCCGCCGACGACCAGGCCGGCGCGGATCTGCAGTGCCCGGCCTGTGGGCGGCTCAACAGCGTGCCGACCCTCACCGACCTGGCCGCGATGGCCGACGACGGTACGTACAAAATCGAAGCGCCGTACGCGCAGCGCGCCGAGGACGCCAATCGCGCCGAGGAACTCAAACGCATTTTCCGCAAATCCCGTGTCGACGAGTACGGCCGAGAGATCGACCTTCGTTCGCATTCCGAGCCGCTCGACTACCAGGGCGTGGGCGTCGATCCGCTCGACCTTGTGCCGGAAGGTCACGACCGCCCCGCCGCCCCCAAGTACGATCCGGAAACCGGCGAGCTCATTCGCGCGGTTGAGGTTCGCCCCGATCCGCAAACGCCGCGTCCCGCCCTGCCGCCGCTCAAGCGACCCAAGCAGCGGTACGCGATCCATCGCCTGCCGCGCGTTACGCCGCTGGTCGTATGGGCGAACATGTTTCGGCCGACCAATCTGGTCGTCATACTCATGCTGCTGATCGCCCACGCCGTCTACTTCACCGGCATTTTCATCGGCTCGTTCATGTGGTTCGCGTTGGTGCTCGCGTGCATCCTCGGCTTGGGCATCCTCGGCCACTTCGGCAACGTGATCGACGAAACCGGCCCGGCCAACCAGGACGAACTCCCCCGCCCACTCCGTAATCTCAACTGGCACGAGGATCTGTGGGGCCCGTTCAAAGCAACACTGGTCTCCGCGATGCTCTGCTACGGCCCCTCGCTTCTGGTTTACTACTCGCTCCTGCCAAACCCGCTCATGCGGATGATCTGCATCGGCATGTTCGCCGTGCTCGGCACGCTGATCGCGCCGGCCGTCCTACTGATCACCCAGACCAGCGGCACGATCGTGAACCTTCGCCCCGATCGCATCTGGAACACCATCCGCGGCTGCATGCCGGTTTACCCGATGCTGGTCGTCCTCTACGTTCTCTCCGTGCCGGCCTACTTCGGCGGATTTGTGTTTCTGTCGATTTACATCCGCCGGTACGTGAAGTGGACGCTCTCGAGCATGACGATGATGCGCATCACGCCGCCCACGAGTTTCCAGTGGACCGTCGCAATCGTCGCCGTGCTGGCCGGCATGTGGATGATCAACTACTACGGCTGGATCCTCGGCCAGGTGTATCGCGTCTATCACTCGTATTTTCAGTGGGCGTACCAGGGCTCGCTGCAGCAGGATGAGTTGATCGACCCGCAAGGGTTCCCCGTCATGCCGTCCGGACGTAGAAAAGCCGCGGTCAGCAACGCTCCGCTGCCCGCCCTGCCGGTTGAAGAAACGCGCACGCGCGAAGAACGGCTGGCCGACGTGCGGAAAAGCGACCAGCAGCGCAAGAAGGAATCCGATGAAATGTTGAAAAACCTGCCGAACTACGACGCCCGGGGTAATCGATTCTGATCCCTACACCTCGTCCTCGATCGCGCATAGAATCCACCCATGCGAATCGCCCTCGCCCAAATCAACTGCACCGTCGGCGACATCGCCGGGAATTGCCGTAAGATCGTCGACTACATCGGCCGCGCAAAGGCGCAGGGTGCGGAGGTCGTCGTCTTTCCGGAACTGGCGATCATCGGCTACCCGCCCAAGGACCTGCTGCTCAAGCCCCAGTTCATCGACGACAACCTGCGGGCGCTCAAGCTGATTTCTAGCCGCGTGAGCGGCATTGATGCGATCGTCGGCTATGCCGAGCGCAACGCCGACCCCGTCGGCCGGCCGTTGCATAACGCGGTGGCGCTGCTGCGCGACGGGCAGATCTTCAGCCGGCACTTCAAAACACTGCTGCCCACGTACGACGTGTTTGATGAAAGCCGCTATTTCGAGCCGGGACCTGATAACAAAACGTCAAACCTAATCCAGATCGGCGGCACGCTCGCGGGTGTTTCGATCTGTGAAGACTTGTGGAACGACGAGCGGCTGATCGACCGTCGGCTGTATCACGAGAACCCGCTGGCGAACCTTTCGTCGCGCGGCAGCCAGATCCTCATCAATTCCAGCGCGTCGCCGTTCGTGGTCGACAAGCATAAATTCCGCATCGAGCTGTTCTCCTCGCAGGTGAAGCAATTTAAGCAGCCGCTGGTCTACGTGAACCAGGTCGGCGGGAACGACGAGCTGGTCTTTGACGGCAATAGCATCGCGTTTGACGCGGGCGGCAACGTCATCGCGCAGGCGAAGGAATTTGAGGAAGACCTGCTGATCGTCGACGTGCCTGCCACAACGGGCACACCGACCGGCAATCGAATCGAAAAGCACACCGGTGGCGTCGCTTCCATCTACAAGGCGCTCGTCCTCGGCCTTCGTGATTACGTGACCAAGTGCGGCTTCAAGTCCGTCGTGCTCGGCCTCAGCGGCGGCATCGACAGCGCCCTCACCGCTGCCATCGCGGTCGATGCGCTCGGCAAGGACAAAGTCGTCGGCATCGGCATGCCGTCGCGGTACAGCTCTGATCACTCGGTGGACGACGCCCGAGAGCTCGCCAAGCAGCTCGGCATCCAGTTCCATATCGTGCCGATCAAGCAGGTGCACGACGCGTACGAATCGACGCTCGGCGAAGTCTTCAAAGGCACCGAGGCGGGGCTGGCCGAGGAAAACCTGCAGGCCCGCGCCCGCGGCGCGATTCTGATGGCGTTCTCCAACAAGTTCGGCAATCTGCTGCTGACCACCGGCAACAAGAGCGAGATCGCCGTCGGCTACTGCACCCTGTACGGCGACATGTGCGGCGGCCTCGCCGTTATCTCCGACGTGCCCAAGACGACCGTCTACGAAATCTGCGAATGGCTCAACGCCACGCGCGGCCGGGAGATCATTCCCCGCAACACGATCATCAAAGCCCCCAGCGCCGAGCTTCGACCGAACCAGACCGATCAGGATTCGCTGCCTCCTTACCCGCTGCTCGATGCGATCCTGTACCGGTACGTGGAGCTGGAAGAGAGCGCCCCGCAGATCATCTCGCAGGGGTTTGACCCTGAGACCGTGGTGCGCATCATCAAGCTGATCGACCGCAGCGAATACAAGCGCCGCCAGGCCGCCCCGGGACTGAAAGTCACCAGCCGCGCGTTCGGGTTTGGTCGCCGCATGCCGATCGCACAGAATTACCAGCAGCCGATCCCGAAGCTGCGCGACCCAGACGTAGCGATGGAAGAAGGAACCGAAATCGGCTGGGGGTACGAGCCGACGATGGATTAGTTCCCTCTCCCCGGAGGGGAGAGGGTTAGGGTGAGGGGAGAAACGTTCCGAGTCGAGCCGCGTGGAGCAGTTGAACGGCGCCCCGGGCTTGACGGAGAACGCTCCTCGCAAGATCGAATGCTAATACACGGTGAGCGTCTCGCCCCTCACCCCCGCCCTCTCCCCTCCGGGGAGAGGGAGTAAAGCGAAGAAGGAAATACAATGTCCACACGAGTCGTCGCCAATTCCCAGGCCGCATTCCTCAAAGCCCGCCAGCTCATGCCAGGCGGCGTGAGTTCTCCCGTACGCGCCTTCAAGGCCGTCGGCGGGAATCCGCTGTTCATCCGTTCCGGCGAAGGCTGCCGCGTGATGGACTTGGACGGCAACGTCTACATCGACTACGTCGCCAGCTACGGCCCGCTGATCGCCGGGCACGCCAACGAGCGCGTGGTGGCCGCCGTCAGCAAGGCGCTCGGGCGAGGCACCACGTTCGGCGCGCCGATTGAATCGGAGTCGACGCTCGCGGAGATCATCACCAAGGCGCTGCCGTCGATTGAAATGGTGCGGTTCGTCAACTCGGGCACCGAGGCGACGATGAGTGCCATCCGCCTGGCCCGCGCCGCCACCGGGCGCGATCTGGTCGTGAAGTGCTCTGGCTGTTACCACGGCCATGCCGACGGGCTGCTGGTTGAAGCAGGATCGGGCGCTCTCACGCTCGGCCATCCGTCGAGCCCGGGCATTCCGGAGTCGATCGCGTCGGCCACCGTCACGGTCACCTACAACGATCTCGCCGCCGCCACTGCGGCGTTTGAAAAATTCAAAGACCGCATCGCGTGCTTCATCGTGGAACCGGTCGCCGGCAACATGGGCGTCGTTCTGCCGGCCGACGGGTATCTTGTCGGCCTGCGCGAACTGTGCGATGACCACGGTGCACTCCTCATCTTCGACGAAGTCATGACTGGCTTCCGCGTCGCGTGGGGCGGGGCGCAAAATCTCTTTCACATTCGGCCCGACCTTACCTGCCTCGGCAAAATCATCGGCGGCGGCATGCCGTGCGCGGCGTACGGCGGATCGCGGGAGCTGATGGAAAAAGTCAGCCCCGTCGGCAGCGTCTACCAGGCCGGCACGCTCAGCGGTAACCCCATCGCCATGGCGTGCGGCATTGAAACGCTCGAGATAATGCGCGAGGAAGAGACCTATGATCTGCTTGAGGAACGCAGCGAGAAGCTGGCGCTGGGCCTCGCGACCGCGGCCGACAAGGCGGGCATTCCGCTCGCCATTAACCGCGTCGGCAGCATGATCGGCCTGTTCTTCGTGAAAGAGGCCGGTCAGAAAGTCACCAACTACGCCGAGGCCACCGCCTGCGATACCGGCCGCTTCGCCCGCTTCTTCAACGCCATGCTCGACAACGGCGTCTATCTCGCGCCGAGCATGTTCGAAGCGTGGTTCGTGGGCCTGGCGCACGACGGCGACACGATCGACCAGACCATCGCCGCGGCGGAACGATCCTTTGCCGCTTTGACGGAATCGGTTTCATGACGATCGCCAATGCTGACATGACGAGCACGGAATTCTTCTCCGCTCACTGGGAGGATCGGTTGAAGTTCGTCATCGGCATGATGCGCGAACTGTCGCGACAGACCAATCCGCAAATCCTGGTCGATCTTTACGCGAGCAGAATGAAAAAGATCGTCGGCTACGATGTTTCAGTGTCGCTCAGCCGGCGCGATCTGATTCAGCCGTACTACCGCGTCACGCGCAGCTCGACGTGGCGCGAAAGCAGCAATCCATGGATCGACAGTAAGCATCTCCCGGTACACCAGGGCGGCATGTTTGAAGAGATGATCTACAAGGAGGAGCCCACGATCATCGACGACCTGCAAATCCCTCCCGGCGACCCGGCGGCCGAGTATTTTCAGGGCATGCGATCGCTCTTCGCCATTCCGCTATTCGATCAGGGCAAGTCGCTGAACATGGTCATCACGGGCAGCCGCCAGCCGAACTATTACTCGCGCGAGCACAGCCCGGAGTTCACGTGGCTGAGTAACCTGTTCGGGCGCGTCACGCACAATCTCGTGTTGACGGAGCAACTTCAGCGCGCATACGACGTAGTCGATCGCGAGTTGAAAGTGGTGGCCGATATTCAGCACTCGCTACTGCCCGAAACGCTGCCCAACATCCCCGGGCTTCAACTGGCGGCGCACTACGCCACCTCGCAGCGGGCCGGCGGGGATTACTATGACTTCTTCCCGCTTAGCGACGGCCGATGGGGAATCCTCATTGCCGACGTCAGCGGCCACGGCACGCCGGCGGCGGTGTTGATGGCGGTCACGCATTCGATCGCTCACAGCTACCCCGGGCATCCGACTCGGCCCGGCCAGATGCTCTCGTTCATCAACCGGCACCTGGCGGCGCGGTACACCAACGGCAATGGAACGTTCGTTACTGCGTTTTACGGCATGTACGATCCGGTAAGCCGACGCATCGACTACGCCTGCGCCGGCCACGGCCCGCCACGCATCAAGCGCGGCACGGACGGGTCACTCCACTCGCTAGACGAGGCCCGCAATCTCCCGCTCGGCATCGATGCCGACGAGGAATATCAGGACCAGTCGGCCGTCCTTAACCCCGGTGACGCGGTCATTTTCTACACCGATGGCATCACCGAAACCCGCAACGCCGCCGGCGAACTCTTCGGCGTGCAGCGGCTGGATGAGGTGCTCACCAGTTGCGGATGCGACGCCCAGGTGCTGATCGACAAGACGCTGGCGGCGGTCGATGCATTCGGTGGGTACCTCCCCGCGACGGACGACCGAACGATCCTGGCAGCGCGAGTACTGAGATAATTACTTCGCGCAAGCCCAGGCATAGCTATGCATGGGCTTCGTTCATACCCAGAAAATCTCACAGAACCCGGCAAATTCTGCCCGTCGGCGCAAGAATTGCTTTACATTTCCAAAGCGGCTCGTTATTTTCTGCTCCAACGCCGACGAGGATGGTCGGCGACGATTGACATCAAATCGAACAAAAAGCACATGGAGGTGCACATGTCCGCCCGCCGTCTTTTCCTCGCTGCCGCCGTTACCGTTTCTTCTTTTGCCGCGCTCGCTCCGGTTGTGTCTTTCGCACAAGACGTCACCGCACCGGCCGTCGATAACGCCAAGTTTAACTTTCAGGGCGCGATCAACTCCGGCGGCGTGAACGTCCGCTCCGGGCCGGGCGACAACTACTACGCCACCGCCAAGCTCGACAAGGGCGCGCCGGTCACCGTCGTAGGCATTCGCTTCGACTGGCTGAAAGTCACGCCGCCTGAAGGAAGCTTCAGCTACGTGGCCAAGGCGTACGTCACCCGCTTCGGCGACGGCACCAAGGGCAAGGTCGACAAGCCTGACCTCCGCGTACGGGCCGGCAGCAGCCAGAACGCGATGAAGACGACCGTGCAGACGACGCTCAACGTCGGCGACGAAGTGACGATCCTCGGCGAGGCCGACGAGTACTACAAGATCACTCCGCCGGCCGGCGTGTACCTCTACATCAACAAGCAGTTCGTCGACGCAGTGAAGACGATCGACCCGGTCGCCTCTGCCACGCCGGCTGTGGCCGCTGGTTCGACCGTCGCCGCTCCGGCGGCCGACATCAAAGTCGTCGGCACGACCGTTACGCCGACCGCGCCCGACACGACCGTGAAGCCTGACGCCGCCGTCGCCGCCGCTCCGAGCACGCAGCCGACTTCCACCGAAGTCGCGCTCGCACCGACCACGCAGCCTGCCCCCGCCGCCCCGACCGCCGAAGCCACCTTCGACAAGCTCGAAGCCGACTTCATCGCGATGTCATCGACGCCGCTCGATCAGCAGCCGCTGGCCGAATCGATCACCGGCTACGAAGCGCTCACCAGCAGCACGCTGCCGGAATCGCTCAAGAGGATCGTCGACCTTCGCCTGGCCACGCTGAAGGCGCGGCTGGATGCCAAGGGCCAGTTCGTCGCACTCAAAAAGTCGCAGGAAGAAGCCGCTCAGCGCCAGGTTTCGATGAAGGCCGAGCAGCAGGAATTGCAGGACCGCATTGAGAAGAGCAAGGTCAGCATGTTCACCGCGGTAGGCACGCTCCGCACGAGCAGCCTGCAGCAGGGTCAGACGATGCTGTACCGCCTGACCGATCCGGGCACCGGCCGCACGGTGGTTTACATCCGCACGAACGACACCAAGTACACCGCGTTGCTCGGCCAGTTCATCGGCGTGAAGGGCGACCTCGCGACCGATCAACAGCTCAGCATTAAAGTGATCACGCCGACCGACGCGGTCGCGGTCGATCAGGCCAAGGTGAACAACGGCGTCACGGCCGAAGTGATCCCGCCGAGCCTGCTGCCGCGGACGATGAGCTCGGCCCAGTAACACTGGCAGCGATTTTCAAAGACCAATGACCAGAAGCCACGAGTGAAAGCTCGTGGCTCTTTTTTGCGCTCTCTTAGTTCGGTTTATGACGAGAAAAAGAGCAGAAAAACACGCAAAATAATCGTACTCCGGCAATTTTTGCCGCTTTAAGTATATTTTTGCGTGTGAGATTGCCGATGTATCGAAAGGAATACATTCGATGCTGCCCATCCCACCCCTAGCCTCGGCCGCCTACGGTGCCACGCAAGTACAGCGTCAGACCGAAGAGAAGATCGCGCAGGTGCGCAGTATCCAGGCCCGCGCCAAAGACGCTGCGAATCATGCAGATCGCTACGAGCACAGCGTGGAGAGCAGCGACGAGGTGCAGGCCATCCACGACGAAGAAACCCATCAGCAGCCGAAGCAGAGCAAGCACCAGCACAAACCGGATCACGACGCGGACGACGAAGACGGCGGGCCGTTGCTCGATCTGACGGCGTAAGTGATTCTGAAAATCCGTCCCACAACGACAAGCCGTCATCCTGAGAGGGTATCTAAAAAGTCGGAAATCGCCGGAGTTCCAAGCGTCGTCATCCTGAGCGTACTCGCGAAGGATCTGCGTTCCTCGTCG
>Ga0268266_10003688_pt1 | contig 15110 bp, 12 predicted proteins | sample KBSS13metaG_FD_190356 | JGI IMG/M metagenome (GOLD analysis project Ga0268266, IMG submission 190356) | Switchgrass rhizosphere microbial communities from Kellogg Biological Station, Michigan, USA - KBS S1-3 metaG (SPAdes) (version 2) | ecosystem: Host-associated > Plants > Roots > Rhizosphere...
CTTGCGGTGCGGCTCGCCGCGTGCCTCGTGATAGGCGCGGATCGCCAGCAGCCCGGCATATTCGCCCTGCGCGCCGGAATTCGGCTGCAGCGAGATCGCGTCATAGCCGGTGATGTCGCACAGCCATTGCTCCAGCCGCTTGAACAGCGCGTGATAGCCGCGCGCCTGCTCGACCGGCACGAACGGATGCAGGCTGCCGAATTCCGGCCAGGTCAGCGGGATCATCTCCGTCGTCGCGTTCAGCTTCATGGTGCAGGAACCGAGCGGGATCATCGCGCGGTCGAGCGCGAGGTCGCGATCGCTGAGCTTGCGCATGTATCGCAGCAACTCGGTCTCGGAACGGTGTGTGTGGAAAACCGGGTGGGTGAGGAAGGCGCTGCCGCGCTTCAGTTCTGCCGGCAACGTCTCGCGTGCGCTCAATTCGACGTCCGCATAGGACAGCGCGCTGCCGAAGGCCCGCCACACCGCCTCGACGACGGCAGGCGTGGTGGTCTCGTCGACCGCAATGCCAAGCGTGCCCTGACCGATCCGCAGGTTGATCTTTTCGGCGAGCGCGCCGGCGACGATTTCATTCTGCTTTGCGCCGGCCTGAACGGTGACGGTGTCGAAGAAGCTTTGCGACGCTGGCGCAAAGCCGAGCTTTGCCAGCCCGGCCGCCAGCACCGCAGCGCGCCGGTGCACGGTGCGCGCGAGGTGCGTCAGCCCCTCCGGGCCGTGATAGACCGCGTACATCGAGGCGATTACCGCCAGCAGCACCTGCGCGGTGCAGATGTTGGAGGTGGCCTTCTCGCGGCGGATATGCTGCTCGCGGGTCTGCAACGCGAGCCGATAGGCGGGCTCCCCGCGCGAATCCACCGACAGGCCGACGATGCGGCCGGGCAGCGAGCGCTTCAGCGCATCGCGCACCGACATATAGGCCGCATGCGGGCCGCCATAGCCCATCGGCACGCCGAAGCGCTGCGCCGAACCGACCGCGATATCGGCGCCAAGCTCGCCGGGCGAGGCGAGCAGCGTCAGCGCCAGCAGATCGGCGGCGACGATCGCAAGCGCGCCTTTCGCGCGCAAAGATGCGATGGCGGGCCGCAGGTCGCGCACCGCGCCTGAGGTGCCCGGATATTGCAGCAGGGCGCCAAGCACATCGGCATTGTCGAGATCGGTCAGGGGATCGCCGACCACCAGATTCCAGCCCAGCGGCTCGGCGCGGGTACGCATCACTGCGAGCGTCTGGGGATGAACCTCCTTGTCGACGAAGAATGCCTTCGCCTTGACCTGTGAGTGGCGCTCGGCGAGCGCCATGGCTTCTGCCGCAGCGGTCGCTTCATCAAGCAGCGAGGCGTTGGCGACGTCGAGCCCGGTAAGGTCGCAGATCATGGTCTGGAAGTTGAACAGCGCCTCCAGCCGGCCCTGGCTGATCTCGGGCTGATACGGCGTATAGGCGGTGTACCAGGCCGGATTCTCCAGGATGTTGCGCTGGATCACCGTGGGCAGGATCGTGCCGGAATAGCCTTGGCCGATCAGCGAGGTGAATACCTGGTTCTGCGCGGCAAGCTCGCGCATATGCGACAGCGCTTCGGTTTCGCTGAACGCAGGTCCGAGATCGAGCGGCGCCTTCTGCCGGATCGAGGACGGCAGCGTCTGGCCCATCAGCTCGTCGAGGCTTTTGGCGCCGACGCTGTCCAGCATCGCGCTGACGTCGCGGGGCGAGGGGCCGATGTGACGGCGCACGAAATCGGTGGCGGCTTCAGCGGTGGTTTTCAGCGGCGCGTTCATGGGGTGCTTCCCTTAAGCCGTGTGTGCCTTGTAGGCGGCTTCGTCCATCATGCCGCCGAGTTCGCTCTTGTCCGCAATCCTGAGCTTGAAGAACCAGGCCTTGCCGTCGGCGTCGGAATTCACCAGCGCGGGCTCGGCGGCGAGCGCCTCGTTGACCTCGATCACCTCTCCCGAGATCGGCGCGTAGACGTCGGAGGCGGCCTTGACCGATTCGACCACGGCGGCAGCCTCGGCCTTTTTCAGGGCGCGCCCGACCTTGGGCAGTTCGACGAACACGACGTCGCCGAGCTGCGATTGCGCATAATCGGTGACGCCGATGGTGGCGACATCGCCCTCGATGCGAACCCATTCGTGGTCTGATGTGAACAGCGTCGTCATGAAACGTCCTCTTTGCGAATTAGCGTTTGTATGTGTTGGGAACGAAGGGCGTGGCCGCGACCTGCAGCGGCAGCCGCTGGCCGCGGACTTCGGCGAAAATCTTCGTGCCGTTGGCGGAAAGCGCTGTGGGCAGGTAGCCCATCGCCACCGGCGCGTTCAGGCTCGGGCCGAAGCCGCCCGATGTGACCTTGCCGACCGGATCGCTGGAGGTGCCATCCGCGAACAGCAGCGCGCCTTCTCGCACCGGCGCCCGGCCTTCCGGCAACAGGCCGACGCGGCGTCGCGATGCGCCTTTTTCAAACTGTGCGAGAATTTTGTCCGCGCCTGGGAAACCGCCCGCGCGGGCGGTTTCCCAGCGGCGGCTTTTCTGCACCGACCATTCCAGGGCGCCTTCGACCGGCGTCGTCGTGGTGTCGATGTCGTGGCCGTAGAGGCAAAGCCCGGCTTCCAGCCGCAGGCTGTCGCGCGCGCCAAGCCCGATCGGGAGCACGTCGGGATTTTGCAGAAGCGTCGTCACCAGCGATTCAGCCTGTGCGGCGGGCACCGAAATCTCGAAACCGTCCTCGCCGGTATAGCCGGAGCGCGAGACGAAGGCGTCGAAGCCCGCGACCTTGCGCGGTCCGCTGTCCATGAATTTCATCGCGGTAACGTCGGCGCCAAGCCTTGCCAGCGCCGATTCCGCTTTCGGTCCCTGCAGCGCGATCAGCCCGCGATCGCTGAGCGAATCGATGATGCAGCTATCGGAGAGGTGCCCTCGCAGATGGGCTTCGTCCTGGGCCTTGCAGGCGGCGTTGACGACCAGGAACAGATGGTCGCCGAAATTCGCCACCATCAGATCGTCGAGAAGGCCGCCGTCATTGTTGGTGAACTGCGCGTAACGCTGCCGTCCCGGCGCGACCGCGACGATGTCCTGCGGCACCAGTCGCTCCAGCGCCAGCGCGGCATCCTCGACCCGGCCCGATTTGGGACGCAACGCGAGCTGGCCCATATGCGAGACGTCGAACAGCCCGGCATTGGTCCGCGTATGCAAATGCTCCTTCAACACGCCGGCCGGGTATTGCACCGGCATCTCGTAGCCCGCAAAGGGAACCATCTTGCCGCCGCGCGCCACATGGAGCGCGTGTAACGGGGTGCGTTTCAGGGAAGATTCGTTGCTCGCCAGCATCCGTCAGGCCCTCAGCGGTTCCGGGGACCAGCCCCCGAAAACTCGAAGAAAGCCCCATCTGTCGCTGTGCCTGAGAGTATTATCCCGTCGGCGGACGCCCCTGGGCCCAAGGCCTTCGGCGTCTCTTTCCAGATGCTAGTTCGTCACGCGGTCCGTTTGCCTGAGAGTTTCCGGGGCGGTTGCTCCTTCGGCGCCGGCGCTGAAGCCGATCTCTCCCGACGTGACGTCTTACAAATAGGAGGGAAACACAGCCCGGCCAAGCCTGTCAACGCGGGCGCGGCCTTATCAACGGGATGTGGGGTGCCCATCTTGTGTGCTGCGGCAAGCCTATGATCCGCCTGCACAGTTTCTGGACAGCACGGCTGGCCTTGTCTAAAAGCGTTCCGCCGGAAATGAGCGCTGTTGGCGCCTGATCCGGCCCTTTTCCGATTGGATGAACAATGAGCAGCGTCAACGACATCAGGTCGACTTTTCTGAATTACTTTGGGCAGAACGGCCACGAGATCGTGCCGTCGTCGCCGCTCGTCCCGCGCAACGATCCGACGCTGATGTTCACCAATGCCGGCATGGTGCAGTTCAAGAACGTCTTCACCGGCGTCGAGAAGCGGCCCTACCAGCGCGCCACCACGTCGCAGAAATGCGTGCGCGCCGGCGGCAAGCATAACGACCTCGACAATGTCGGCTACACCGCGCGCCATCTCACCTTCTTCGAGATGCTCGGCAATTTCTCGTTCGGCGACTACTTCAAGGAGCGCGCGATCGAGCTCGCCTGGAACCTGATCACCAAGGAGTTCGGGCTCAAGAAGGACAAGCTGCTCGTCACCGTCTACCACGACGACGACGAGGCGGCGGGCCATTGGAAGAAGATCGCCGGCTTCTCGGACGACCGCATCATCCGCATCGCGACCTCGGACAATTTCTGGGCGATGGGCGATACCGGTCCCTGCGGCCCTTGCTCGGAGATCTTCATCGACCGCGGCGAGCACATCTGGGGTGGGCCTCCGGGCAGCCCGGAAGAGGACGGCGATCGCTTCCTCGAATTCTGGAATCTCGTCTTCATGCAGTTCGAGCAGGTGACCAAGGAGCAGCGTCAGCCGCTGCCGCGTCCCTCGATCGACACCGGCCTGGGACTGGAGCGCATGGCCTGCATCCTGCAGGGTGTCGAGAGTGTGTTCGAGACCGACCTGTTCCGTAACCTGATCGATGCGACCGCTTCCGCGCTCGGACACGGACCGAAGGAGGACAACGCGGCGTCATATCGCGTCATCGCAGACCATTTGCGTTCCTCGGCCTTCCTCGTCGCCGACGGCGTGCTGCCGTCGAACGAGGGCCGTGGCTATGTGCTGCGCCGGATCATGCGCCGCGCGATGCGTCACGCGCAGTTGCTCGGCGCCGGCGAGCCGCTGATGCATCGTCTGGTCTGGGCGCTGGTGCGCGAGATGGGGCAGGCCTATCCGGACCTGGTGCGCGCTGAAAAGCTGATCGAGGAAACGCTGCGGCTGGAAGAAACCCGCTTCCGCAAGACGCTGTCGCGCGGCCTTGCCATCCTCGACGAAAAGAGCGCCGGCCTTAAGAAGGGCGACATGTTCGACGGCGACACGGCGTTCACGCTGTACGACACCTACGGCTTTCCGCTCGATCTGACGCAGGATGCGCTGAAGTCGCGCGGCATCAGCGTCGACCAGGCGTCGTTCACCGATGCGATGGAACGGCAGCGTGTGAAGGCGCGGGCGTCATGGTCCGGCTCTGGCGATACCGCCACCGAGAGCATCTGGTTTCCGTTGCGCGAAAAGCTCGGCGCCACCGAATTCCTCGGCTACGACACCGAGAGCGCCGAGGGCGTGGTGACGGCGCTGGTGAAGGACGGCAAGGAAGCCGGCAGCCTGAACACCGGCGAGACCGGCACGATCGTGCTGAACCAGACGCCGTTCTACGCGGAGTCCGGCGGCCAGGTCGGCGACACCGGCGTGCTGACGGGTGAGGGCGTCAAGTTCCGCGTCACCGACATGCAGAAGAAGGCGGGCGACCTGTTCGCGCACATCGGCACGGTGGAGCAGGGCACGCTGAAGGTCGGCACGCCGCTGCAGCTCGAAGTCGATCATGCGCGCCGTTCGTCGATCCGCGCGCATCACTCGGCGACGCATCTCCTGCACGAGGCGCTGCGCCAGGTACTCGGCGACCACATCGCCCAGCGCGGCTCGCTGGTGGCGCCCGACCGTCTGCGGTTCGACTTCGTGCATCCGAAGCCGATCACGGCGGAAGAGCTGGCGCGCGTGGAGGATATCGCCAACGAGGTCGTGCTCGAAAACGACGAGGTCACGACGCGGCTGATGGGCGTCGACGACGCCCGCGAAGCCGGCGCGCGGGCGCTGTTCGGCGAGAAATATGGCGACGAGGTTCGCGTGGTCTCGATGGGCAAGGGTCCGCGCGAGCAGGGCCAGAACGCGCTTGGCTGGTCGGTCGAATTGTGCGGCGGCACCCATGTGCGCCGCACCGGCGATATCGGGCTCATTTCGGTGACCGGTGAAAGCGCGGTGGCGTCAGGCGTGCGGCGTATCGAGGCGCTGACTGGACGCCATGCCCGCAAGCACGCCAACGACACGATGGCGATCGCCAAGACTGCGGCTTCCGAACTCCGCACGACCGTCGACGACATGCCGGCGCGCATCGCAGCACTGATGGAAGAGCGTAAGAAGCTCGAGCGCGACCTGTCGGATGCGCGCAAGAAGCTCGCGATGGGCGGCGGCGCGACCAATGGAGGCGCGGCGGCAGGCGGCGTGCGCGAAGCGGGCGGCGTCAAGCTCCTGGCGCGCGCAGTCGAGGGTGTCGAGACCAAGGACCTGAAGAGCCTGGTCGACGACGGCAAGAAGCAGATCGGCTCGGGCGTGGTCGCGATCGTCGGCGTCACCGAGGACGGCAAGGCCGGCATCGTCGTCGGCGTCACCAGCGATCTGACCTCGCGCTTCAACGCAGTCGAACTGGTGCGCAAGGGCTCCGAAGCGCTCGGCGGCAAAGGCGGCGGCGGACGGCCCGACATGGCGCAGGCCGGCGGGCCCGACGGGGCCAAGGCGAATGCCGCGCTGTCGGCGATCGAACAGGCGATGGGTGGAGCGTAGGGAATTGACGTAGTCGTCGGCCGGCGCGATTGGCGCCGGTCGCGGCTACTTCTCGTCGAGGAACGGCGCCACGACTTCACGGGTTTCCTTGCTCGGCACTACAGGGACGATCTCGAACGTCATTCCGAGATCGCGGTTGTTGGCCAGCACCCATTGCTGCAGCAGCCGCAGATCGTCGCATTCCATGAGCTGGAAGCAGCGATCGAAATTCGGCTCGATCCAGCTCCCGACATATTTCAGTCCATCCGGGAATGTGATGCCGGGATCGCGGACGCGCTTGTAAACAGGAATCGGGTCCTGGTTCTTGAAGCGTTCGATCACCATGAACAGCATCGGCAAACTCCGGATGGTGCTGTCGCGCGACGTCAGCTCTTGCGCAGGAACACGTAATCGGCGGAGTAGGGCGCGTTGCTAAAGGTGCCCGCCTTGTTGCACTCACCCTCGAGTTTTCCGCCGATCGTATTGATCCGCTGCACCGTGGTGACGCCGGAGAAGATGCCGGTGCCGCGCCCGGAGGTCACGGTCAGCTTCAGCCACGGAATATCGCTCGCCGTCTCGGCAGGCGCGTTGCCGACGGCCTTGCCGACGACGACACTCGAGTCGATGTGTTCCCAGGTTGGTCCGCTGTAGTGCCGGCCGACGGTCTTGCCGTCGAGCAGGAGCGTCGCAATCGGCTCGCGGAATGCCCAGGCCAGCTTGCCGTCGCTGGCAGCCTTGCATTCGTAGACCTGTGCGCCCTCGGCGTGGAGCGTGAGCACCACGGTCTCGCCGGGGGCCGCGATGGCGTCGGGAAGAGGGGTCTGGGCGGAGGCGCTCAAGACTGACGCCGACGACAAAAGCAAAGCCAGGCCGGCATTTCGAACAAACGGCATTATCAAATCCATGGTGTTGGCCCCAAAAGGCCAACACCATTATCGGTCAATTATGCCATTGCCTTGACGAGGTTGTCCGAAACCTTGTCGAGGAAGCCGGTGGTGGACAGCCAGCGCTGGTCGGCGCCGACCAGCAGCGCGAGGTCCTTGGTCATGTAGCCTTCCTCGACGGTGGCGACGCAGACCTTTTCCAGCGTGTCGGCGAATTTCGCGAGCTGCGGGTTGTTGTCGAGCTTGGCGCGGTGGGCGAGACCGCGGGTCCAGGCGAAGATCGACGCGATCGAGTTGGTCGAGGTCTCCTTGCCCTTCTGGTGCTCGCGGTAGTGGCGGGTCACCGTGCCGTGCGCGGCTTCGGCTTCGACGGTCTTGCCGTCGGGCGTCAGCAGCACCGAGGTCATCAGGCCGAGCGAGCCGTAGCCCTGCGCCACCGTGTCGGACTGCACGTCGCCGTCGTAGTTCTTGCAGGCCCAGACGTAGCCGCCCGACCACTTCAGCGCCGAAGCCACCATGTCGTCGATCAGGCGGTGTTCGTAGGTCAGCCGCTTGGCATCGAATTCCTTCTTGAACTCGCGATCGAAGACATCCTGGAAGATGTCCTTGAAGCGGCCGTCATAGACCTTGAGGATCGTATTCTTGGTCGAGAGATAGACCGGGTAATTCCGCATCAGGCCGTAGTTGAAGGAGGCGCGGGCGAAGTCGATGATGGAGTCGTCGAGATTGTACATCTGCATCGCGACGCCGGAGCCCGGGGTCTTGAACACTTCCCTCTCGATGACGGTGCCGTCCTCGCCGACGAACTTCATGGTCAGCGTTCCCTTGCCGGGGAACTTGATGTCGGTGGCGCGGTACTGGTCGCCATAGGCATGGCGGCCGATGATGATCGGCTTGCTCCAGCCGGGAACCAGACGCGGCACGTTCTTGCAGATGATCGGCTCGCGGAAGATGCAGCCGCCGAGGATGTTGCGGATGGTGCCGTTCGGCGACTTCCACATTTCCTTCAGGTTGAATTCCTTCACCCGGGCCTCGTCGGGGGTGATGGTGGCGCATTTGACGCCGACGCCGACCTTCTTGATGGCGTTGGCAGCGTCGATCGTGACCTGGTCGTTGGTCTGGTCGCGGTATTCCATTCCGAGGTCAAAATAGAGCAGCTCGACATCGAGGAAGGGGTTGATCAGCTTGTCCTTGATGTACTGCCAGATGATCCGGGTCATCTCGTCGCCATCGAGTTCGACGACGGGGTTGGTCACCTTGATTTTTGCCATGACGGAAGGGGCCTTTTTTTCGAAAACCGCAGATATGGGCGGGATGGGTGATTATAGGGGGCCTATAGCACCGCGGACCGCCAGACGAAAGCCAAGCCGTTATGCACTTTCAGCCCATTTTCCGGATCGGATCGCGGCCCTGTTGACCGGCCCGGCGACCGCTTGCCCGAATACCGGCGAGCTACCCGGCAGGACCGGGCCTCGCCCGTATCACCAAGGGGCACCGTCTCGCGTCGGAAGGGCCGATTGAGGCTTTGAGCGAACTGGCGGAAACGCTACTAAGCCGGCACACGGACTGCGGATTTCCGACCTCCTTCCGGGGCCGGTTTCGAATGGCCGCCTTCGGCCCGTTCGGAGTCTTCAGAGGTTGGATCAGCCGTGGAATGGCATCAGAAAGTGAAGCAGGCAATGTCCGGTACCGATAAATCCAAGGCTGGTCTCGATTTAACCGGGCCCGTTGTGATCCTTGTCGAGCCGCAGCTTGGCGAGAATATCGGCATGACCGCGCGCGCGATGGGCAATTTTGCGCTGTCGCGTCTGCGGATCGTCAATCCGCGCGACGGCTGGCCAAACATCGCGGCGCAGCGGGCGGCGGCCGGCGCCGATCACATACTGGAAGGGGCGCAGCTGTTCGATACCGTCGAGCAGGCGGTCGCCGACCTGACACTGCTGTACGCGACCACCGCCCGTGCCCACGACCAGGCCAAGCCGGTGGTCGCGCCGACGCAAGCCGCGAGCGAGATCGTGGCCCATGTCGGCGCCGGTGGCGGGGCCGGCATCCTGTTCGGCCGCGAGCGTTACGGCCTGCAGAACGAGGAGGTCGCGCTCGCCAACCGGATCATCACCTTTCCGGTCAATCCGGGGTTTGCCTCGCTCAACCTGGCGCAGGCGGTGCTGCTGATCGGCTACGAATGGTTCAAGCACTCGACCGGCGGCGCGCTGCCGTTTGCTATGCCGGAACGCTCCGAGCCGGCCTCGCAGCATCAGATGCAGGCCTTCTTCGATAATCTGGTCCGGGAACTCGACAAGGTCGAATTCCTCCGCCCACGCGAGAAGCGGGAGACCATGCTGGTGAACCTGCGCAACATCTTTACCCGCATGGACCCGACCAAGCAGGACATGCACACCCTGCACGGGGTGGTGATGGCGATTGCGGAAGGGCGCAAGGGGCCGGCCAAGGGCGGCGTGCTCGACGGCGAGCAGGCGACAAGACTGCGCGCGCTGCTGGCTGAGCACGGGCAGGGGCCGGCCGCCCCCGGCGACAGTTCTACCGTGCGCGGGCTCGCCCGCCTGCTTCGCCGCAACCCGACCGATGCCGAGCGGATCCTGTGGCAGGCGCTGACCCGCGACCGCCGCTTCGCCGGGCAATTCAAGCGCCAGACCCCGGTCGGGCGGCACATTCCGGATTTCGTCTCCTTCGTGCATCGGCTCGCCATCGAGCTGGTCAATCCGAACGAGTCGGAGGCGATCGTTGCCGACCGCGCCGGCCGCAAGACGTGGCTGGAAGCGCGCGACTATCGTGTGGTTGAGATGCGCGTTGGCGATGTCGAGGCCGATCTGGTGGCCGAGTTGGCGCGGCTCGAATCGAGCCTGCGCGAACGTGATTAGAACGCCTCCAGACCGGTTGTACTCGCTTGCTTCGACCCACGAATTTCGTCGGGTCGCACGGGATTAATCCGGCCATCCGAGGGTTCCACAAGGCGCGATACCAATAACCCCAGGGAGGCTCATACCATGCGTCGTGTTCGTCTTGCCGTGATTGCATCTTTGTCCGTTCTCGCCGCTTCGCCCGCGCTTGCGCAGGCCCCGCAGGTCGAGAAGAACGTTTCGATGGCGATGGCGCTCGCCATCATCCAGGGGACCCTCGAGCAGTGCACCAAGGATGGCTACAAGGTCTCGGTCGTGATCGTCGACAAGGCCGGCAATGTCGCGGCCTCGGTCCGCGGCGACGGCACCAATCCCCACACGATGGAGTTCGGGAGGCTGAAAGCCTACACCTCGCGGACCCGCGGGCAGACCTCGCTGGAGTTCATGAAGGTGACCTCCGATCCCGCCAACGCCTACCTCAAGCAGATCCCGAATACCGTCGCGGTCGGCGGCGGCGTGCCGATCAAGGTCGGTAACGAGGTGATCGGTGCGGTCGGCGTGTCCGGCGCGCCGGGCGGCGAAAAGGATGAGGTTTGCGCCAATGCCGGCATTGCCAAGGTCGCAGATGCGCTGAAGTAGGGCGAGACGCAATGCGTCTTGGCGCATTCGTTCGGCAGAGTTGCAGTTGGTGGGCAAGGAAGCCTTGCCCACCATCCGGCCCGCTCACTTCACTTTGTCTTTACGGCGGCTGTCTCTCCGTGCCCAAACGGAGTAGGCTTTGGCGGTGACCGATGCTGCGAGACGCAGTTGCCAGGTCACCCGCGAGCTGATCCCGCCGGTATTGGCGGGCGTGCGTCTCCAAGGGAGCATTCAAGCGGCTGCAGTCCGATCGAAAACGCAAAAGGAGGTGTGCCATGGCTACATCCGACTGGCGTCTCGAAGGCGAATGGATCAAGAACTGTAATTGCGCATTTGGCTGCCCGTGCGATTTCAACGCGCTGCCGACCGAGGGCTATTGCAAGGGCATGGTCGGCATGCGGATCACCAAGGGACATTTCGACAAGACCAGGCTCGACGGCCTGGTCTTCGCGGCGACCGTGGACTTTCCCGGCGCGCTGCATGAGGGCAACGGACAATTGCAGCCAATCATCGATGAGCGCGCCACGCCGGAACAACGCGAAGCGCTTTTCAATATCATGTCGGGCAAGTTCTCCGCCGAAGGCACGCTGTTCCATATCTTCAGCCTGATCGTGACCAGAATTCACGATCCGCTGTTCGTGCCCATCACGTTCTCGTTCGACAAGGATGGCCGTGTTGCGCGACTGGTCGCCAAGGGCGTGCTGGAGACCGACGTCGAGCCGATCAAGAACCCGGTGACGGGAGCGCCTCACCGCATTCAGGTCGTGATGCCCGAGGGCTTCGAACACAGGGCAGCCGAGGTGGCCTCGGCGGACATCCGCTCGACCGGCGCGATCAAATTCGAAACCAAGGGCACGCACAGCTCGCTGGCGAACGTCGTTCAGACGCCGGAGGGGGTGGCGGCCTAGCGCCGCGGCCGAATCCAACTTTAGGTGCCGTTCCAGCGGCGGGAGCGGATTCATGACCGGGACCTGGGCGCTCGAGCAGACCCTGCGGCACGATCGCCTAATCGTGGCAATCGGGATAGCCACGGTGGTTGCGTTCTCCTGGGGCTATATGCTTGCCGGCGCCGGCATCGACATGAGCATGGCCGACATGCCGATGGACCCCGAGCCGTGGTCGGCGGCCCAGGCATCGCTGATGTTTGCGATGTGGTGGGTGATGATGATCGCGATGATGGTGCCGAGCGCCGCGCCCACGATCCTGCTGTTCGCCGTCATCAAGCGCAGGCAGACCACTACCGAGAATCCGGTCATAGCTAGCTGGCTGTTTCTCGCCGGCTATCTTGTGATCTGGGCAGGCTTCAGCCTGGTCGCGGTCTCGGCGCAGTGGGCACTTGAACAATCCGGGCTTTTGTCCGGCATGATGGCGAGCACGAGCAGTCTGCTCGCCGGAATCATCCTGCTGGCCGCCGGGCTCTACCAGTTCACCCCGATCAAGCGCGCCTGCCTGCACTACTGCCAGAGCCCGGTGTTGTTCCTTTCTCGGTACTGGCGGCCGGGCGCGATGGGCGCACTGCGGATGGGCTTCCGGCACGGCGGCTATTGCGTCGGCTGCTGCTGGTTCTTGATGGCGCTGCTGTTCGTTGTCGGAGTCATGAACCTGGCTTGGGTCGCGGCGGTCGCGATCTATGTCGCTATCGAGAAGCTGATGCCGCGCAGCCCATGGATCAGCCGCGCCGCGGGCGCTGGCTTGATTCTGGTCGGCGCAATCGTGCTCGCGCGCGGCTACTCGGTTACGCCAACGATCGCCCTGTAGCGCGGCCGGTGAGCTCGGCCCTTAGACGGCGGCGAGTTCCGCAACGCTGCCGGCCCGCTTCGGCTTCTTCACCCTGGACGGGCCGAACAGATTGCCTGCGGCAAGGCCTGCGGTATCCGCAACGGTCGGATCGCGCGAGACCATGGCGGCGACGATGGCGCCGTCGATCAGCAATGCAAGTTGATGGGCAAGCATTTGCGGCTCGGCCGCGCCCATTTCACCGGCAAGCTTTTCGATATGCGCTAGCACCACCTTCTTGTGGCGCAGCGCGATGTTGCGGAACGCCTTGGCATTCTTGTTATGCTCGGCAACCGCGTTAATGAAGGGGCAGCCATAGAAGCGCTCTTCGGCGAACCAGCGTTTCAGCGCGGGAAAGATCCGTCTCAGTTTCGCCTGCGCATCGCCGCCGCCGTCTTCCATCGCGCCGATGAACCATTCGCGCCACGCCTTGCCTTCGCTTTCCAGCACGGCGTTGATGAGGTTGGTCTTCGACCCGAACAGTTTGTACAGCGTGGTCTTGGCGGTGCCGGCCTCATCGATGATCGCGTCGATGCCGGTGGCGTTGATGCCGTTCTTGCAGAACAGATGCGTCGCGGCGCTGAGCAGGCGGCCGCGCGCGGATTCCTCGTCGCCCGCGGGAAACTGCTTTTTCTTCGAAACCGATTTGCTCATGCGCTGCAGTTAATCGGAGCGCGCCGCAATCATCAAGCCGCATCTCACATGCGCCCAAAATAATCGCGGCGAGGCAGCGATTGCATCGGCGTTGTGCAGAGCGGTGCTGATCAATCCGAAGGCACCCGTCGCTAAGGCCCTCCAGCATATCGGTTTTTGATTTCGGCCTGGTCTGGCACGCTTAATGCAGAAAACAGAACGTTCGGTATCCTACCCTAGGGAGAGAAATGATGACCGCGGTCGCTCAAAAAACGGTGCTCACAGGCTGCCTGGCGCCAATCGACAAGAATGGGCTCGAGCAGCTCATCGTCAACGGCAAGGCCAATCCGAAGGTCATCAAGACCTTGAAGTGCAAGACGGTGGCGGAAGGCAAGTTCCGCCACGCCAACTACATCCGCAACCTCGCGCCCTACATCGTCGACGAACCGCCGGGCCTACTCGGCGACGACACCGCGCCCAATCCCTCGGAAGCCTCACTCGCCGCGCTCGGCTCGTGCCTGGCGGTCGGCCTGCACGCCAACGCGGTTCATCGTGGCTGGATCGTCAACAAGCTCGAACTCGAGCTCGAGGGCGACCTCAACATCACCGCGGTGTGGGGTACCGGCGACGTCAGCGAAAAGCCGGTCGGCTTCACCGACGTGCGCGTCAAGGTCGACATGGAATGCGAGGGCATTCCGAAGAGCGAGATCGATGCGCTGGTGACCCACGTCAAGAAATGGTCGCCGGTCGCCAACACGTTTACCCGCCCGGTCAATCTCGAAGTCAGCATCTGACCAGACGCAGTGCGTGCAACAGCGGTGCGGGAGACGATCATGGGTTCACTAGCCTTGTCACGGGTCGAAGCAGCAGATCAGCCCGCACCTACCATTGCCGACGAAGTCGGCAGAATCGCGCGCAAGGAGCTCGCACCGCTTGCAGCCGCAATCGATGCAGGCGCGGTTTATCCGGGAGATCTGCTGCGCAGCCTCGGTAAAGTCGGTGCGTGGGGCAGCCATGTCCCGCTGGAAGGACCTGCAGATCTGCGCTGCGCCATTCAGTCGATGGCCGTGATCGGAGAGGTCTGCGGTGCCACGGCTTTCATGGCCTGGTGCCAGAACACGCTGGTCTGGTACGCCGCGAATTCGACCAATCTGAAGCTGGCAAGGCGCTTCGGTGACAGCTTTTCGAGTGGTCGCGTTCTCGGCGGCACCGGCCTTTCCAATCCGATGAAGAGCTTCTTCGGCATTGAAAGGCTGAAACTGAAGGGCCGCAGGGTCGAGGGCGGCTACGTCGTCAAGGGCGCGCTGCCCTGGGTCTCCAATCTCGGGCCCGACCATTATTTCGGCACCATCTTCGAACGCGAGGACGATGATGGCGACGGCACCGCAAAGAGCGGGCCGGGCGCCGTGATGTTCCTCGCCGATTGCTCCAATCCCGCGATCACGCTGCAGCCGTGCAAGCCGTTCCTGGCGATGGACGGCACCGGCACCTATGGCGTGCAGTTTCGCGACGTGTTCGTACCGGATGAACTGATCCTGGCCGAGCAGGCGGCGCCGTTCGTGAAGAAAATCCGGGCTGGCTTCATCCTGCTGCAGGCCGGCATGGGGCTTGGCCTGATCAAGGATTGCATCGGCATCATGGATGAGGTCGGGCCGCACCTCGGCCACGTCAACCGCTATCTGCCGCAGCAGCCGACCCAGTTTCGCGAACTGCATGCCGAGTTCGAGAAGGAAGCGATGGGGCTGGCGTGCGATCCCTATAATTCCGATGACAGCTATTGGCGGCGCGTCATCGCGCTGCGGCTGCGGATTGGCGACGCCAGCGTCGCGGCAGCGCATGCGGCGATGCTCCATTGCGGCGCGCGGGGATACCTCAAGAGCCATCGCGCCCAGCGCAGGCTTCGTGAGGACTA
>Ga0268266_10003690_pt1 | contig 15107 bp, 11 predicted proteins | sample KBSS13metaG_FD_190356 | JGI IMG/M metagenome (GOLD analysis project Ga0268266, IMG submission 190356) | Switchgrass rhizosphere microbial communities from Kellogg Biological Station, Michigan, USA - KBS S1-3 metaG (SPAdes) (version 2) | ecosystem: Host-associated > Plants > Roots > Rhizosphere...
CCCGAGCAGTTCCGGTACATCGGTAAGGGTCAGACTCCGTTGGCCGATGGTTGGGACATTGCGACCGGGAAAGCTCAATATGGGATCGACGCTCGGGCCGAGGGAATGGTGTTTGCAGTTATTGCGCGCTCGCCGGTGCTCGGCGGGAAAATCGCGCATGTCGATTCCGCGGAGGCTGAGAAAATCCCCGGCGTTCTCAAAGTCGTGCAGCTTCAGGCTGCTGCACAGGGCGCCACATTCCAACCTCTGGCGGGGGTCGCCGTTATCGGGACCGATACGTGGGTTGCCATCAAAGGCCGCAATGCGTTGCAGATCAAGTGGGAGGACGGTCCCAACAGTAGTTACAACTCTCCTGCCTATCGGACCGAGTTGGAACAGGCCGCACGTCGGCCGGGGCAGGTGCTCCGCAAAACGGGTGATTTTGACGGTGCATTGGCGAAGGCTTCTCACAAGTTAGAAGCCGAGTATTACCTGCCCCACATCGCGCACGCCACGATGGAGCCGCCAGCGGCGATGGCCCGCATCGACAAAGGTCGCTGCGAAGTTTGGGCGCCCACCCAGGCACCGCAAGTCACCCGCACAGATATCGCCAAGTACCTGGGGTTCCCGGTCGGGAATGTGACCGTTCATGTCACCCTCCTGGGCGGGGGGTTCGGTCGCAAGTCCAAGCCTGACTTTGCGATCGAGGCGGCCCTGCTGTCGCGCGAGATGGGCGGCAAGCCGGTCAAGGTGGTCTGGACCCGGGAAGATGACCTGCATCATGACTTCTATCACACCGTCTCGGTCGAGCACCTGCAGGCGGGCTTGAACGAGCAAGGCAAGGTGACGGCCTGGCTGCATCGCAGCGCCGCGCCCAGTATCGGCTCGATTTTCGGGCCGGACCCCAAGCACGAGTTGCCTTTCGAAGTGGGTATGGGGTTGATCAACCTGCCTTTCGATATTCCCAATCTGCGTATCGAGAATCCCGAGGCCGCGGCCCATACGCGGATCGGTTGGTTCCGGTCGGTTTCGAACATACCGCATGCGTTTGCGGTGCAGTCGTTCGTGGCGGAGCTGGCGGCCGCGGCGGGGCGCGATCACCGCGACTTTCTGTTGGAGCTCATCGGGCCGCCGCGACTCATCGATCCGACTTCACAAGGTGATTCCTGGAACCACGGTGAGTCGCCGAAGTTGTATCCGGTGGACACCGGGCGCTTGCGGCGGGTGATTGAGACCGCAACGCGGGAGGCCAAGTGGGGTCGCAAGATGCCGCAGGGCAGCGCACTCGGACTCGCTGCCCACTACAGTTTTGTGAGCTATACGGCGACGGTCGTGGAAGTGGCGGTCGATGGGACGGGCGCGCTCACCATTCCGCGAGTGGACATCGCGTTTGATTGCGGGCCGCAGGTCAACCCTGATCGGGTGCGCTCGCAGCTCGAGGGGGCGGTGGTGATGGGGTTGAGTCTCGCGCTGACGGGCGAGATTACCTTCAGACGGGGCCGCGCCGAGCAGGATAACTTTCACATGTACCAGGTCATGCGGATAGATGCGGCGCCGCGGGAAATCCATGTGCACGCCCTGCCCTCCACTGATTGGTCCATGCCGCTCGGGGGTGTGGGGGAGCCGGGGGTGCCGCCGGTGGCGCCGGCTTTGTGTAATGCGATTTTTGCGGCTACGGGGAAGCGGATCCGGCAGTTGCCGGTCAAGGATCAGTTGGCGCCGGGAGGGCCTGAGTTGAATGCGTCGTGAGGGGAGCGGGCACAGATCGCGGCGCGCCCTGGTCTCTCAGGGTCGAGCGCGGATGTAGAATCCGGTGACACAAGTGTCCGGTGACTCACCTGTGCTGGAGAACTGACCAAACGGAAGGTGTCCCCAACGGTCGGTATGCAGATCGCTCCGACGACCGAAGTTGTGGCTTGGGGGAGGCAACTCCTCGAGCACCGGTGTCAGTGAGCCCTTGTGTGCCGGCCGGGCTAATGACCGCAAAGGCGGTTGCGGGACCAACTGCCAGGGCGAGACCCAGCCGGCGCTCAAAAGATCGGCTTGAACGCGCGCGACTGTCAGGCACTGCTGCCTGCGGGGGTCTCCAAAGGCCTCCTCACTCCAGTACAGGCTCCAGTGGGAGTGGGCGCCGTTGGTGTAAGGCTCGATGCGATCGGTGTACGCATCCGAAAAGAGCGTCAGGCGGGTCGTAAAGTACCAGTCATCGCCTGCCCGCAATGCATACGAGATCGTGTTTGGATCCTGCGACGGCACAGGTGTGAGGCGCACGCCGAAGGTCTTCTCAAAACGCTCCCGGGTGACGTACCCGTTGTGCTCGTTGAGTAGCGCGAACACCTTCTGCCAGAACGCCTCCGCGGTGAAGGGTGGAGGCGTCGCATAGGTTTTGTCTTCCTCGGCGTTCAGTGGCGCGCTGGCGGCCAGGCAACCGAGTATCAGGCTTAGCGCGAGCCGTTGCATGCTGGTCGTCATTCTGTCCTCCATGACCCGTCCCGGCAGTTGCAATAGATGATTCTAAGAGGGGCTCACCCGGGTGCGCAAACGGGTTCTCGCGTGGGAATCGTTCTTGCGTGTGTCCTGTAGCTCAAGGCAAGTCATGCCACTTGCCGATGTCCAGGAGGTCACATGGCCGGAGGACCCGCTACCCGCCCGCGCGCACGAGCTGAAGCGAAGATTACCGTCCATAGTTCCGAAGCCGAACCCTGCGACCAAACCGCGAGCCCGGCATTGGTGAGGATCCGTTTGAGCGAGACGTTCAGCGGAGATATCGACGGCGAATCGGAGGTCTGGGCCTTACAGGTCCGACGAGACGACCGCTCCGCCAGCATGGTCAGCATGCAACGGTTCCGCGGAAAACTGGGCGGACGCCAGGGTACGTTCGTGCTTCAAGGCTCCGAGAGTCTTGCGAGCGGCAAGATTTCGGCAACCTGGTTTGTCGTTCCTGGATCGGGGGCAGGTGATCTTTGCGGACTGCGCGGTGAGGGCGGCTTTGAAGGCGACTTTGGCGAAGGGTCCAAAGGAATACTGGAGTATTGGTTCGAATAAGTCAGGGTACTCCTGCGGGCGGCGGTATGACCCGGTGCCACGGCGCGTACCCCCAACCGCTTCTCAGGGACCAATGCTAGAGTGTCATGCATGGCACTCGGCGACACGATTTACGTATTCGATATCGAGCTGGCGAACTCCGACAGCGGGGTCACTTCGACTGGCCCGCGAACCTCGCCGAACGGCTTCAGCGCCGGACTACTTTCACGCTGACGGTGTCTGAGCAACATCTCTATCTGTCGCTCGGAGAGGAGACGCTGTCAGGTGCGATAAAGCGAATTCCTGTCGGTCATTAGCTCGCGGCGCTGCTCGGCTCCGTGAGCCGCGCGAGCCATCGAGTCTCGAAGTCGGCTGCCTCTCTCCAGCAACTCTCGACAATACTTCGCAGCGCATCTGCGTACCCTTCACCGCGTACGGCTTGGAGGAACTGAGCCTCGAGACTGTCGCGTTCAGCACTATATTCCGACAGAGTGGCGTCGCCACGCTCCTCGAGACAGCGACGCAATCCCTCATGCCGCCACCAAAGCGAAGTCGCATCTTCGCTGGCGCCAGGCAGTGAGCCATGGAATGGCAGCGTTGCCGTCGACAGCAAAGGCTTGAAGACGCTGGTGCATGGGGCGGCGGTTGCGGTGACCCAGTGGATCACGCGCCCTTTACCGAGGTGAGAGACCCAGGATCCCGTCGTGTGCCCCAATGGACTGTCACGATGATGCATACAGATCCGCGGGCCCCCGGGCCGCCCTGTGATCGGCGGACCCTCTCTGTGATCCCGTAAGATCCTGAATACATCCGCTTCCTCCAGCCGCCCCCGAGCGCTCCTGAGCAACTCGAGCGACCGGGCGCGCCGAAACGTGCCGGACTGCACTTGGGTAACATCCTCATACGCCACTTTGAAGTTCAGCGGCTCTGTAAGGTGCCCCAGCTCGGCGGCTCGCGAGAGGGCGGTCCCACTCGAAGCCTCGAACGCCGCCTCGATCGTCATAACATTTGAGATGGCGTCGAGATCTTCAATTTCTCGCAGGGCCCACTCCCGCTCGACGGTCTCGAGTATGGCCGCCCCGTTGGAATCGGCTAACAGGTAGGCATTGTGGTAAGCGAGCTTGCGCTGAAACCCACTCTGCCCGCCTTGGCCATACTCGCGCAACAGGCTCGTGAGGACATGAACCGCCTCCTCTACGCAGCGACTGCGCTCGAGTGCCAGGCGGAGGTAATCCATGCCAATGATGCCCGGCTCGAGCGACGCGTCGATGCGCGAGAAGATCGCCTCGTTGCCGATCACCAGGCCGTGCTCGTTCGCGCCCATCTCCGCGCCCCAGATCCAATGAGGCTTGGAGAGCAGGACGGCATAGGTCCGGCGTGCCTGCGGAATCTCCCTGTGAGTCAAGCGCACGCTCAGTCCGGCACAGTGTTCAGCGGCAGCATGCTGCTCGAGATGCTGAGCTTCGTTGAATTCACGATCGCTGTTCTTACCGAAGAGCACGGCCCCGGAGGCGGTAACCGATCCCAAGCCGACGAGGGTGTCACACATCGGGTTACTCTGGAGATCCGATCGGTACCTGGAGGATGCTGGGATGGTTCGCATCGTGAAATAGCCGAACCGTAACGGGCCGCGAATCGCCGCCGGACTCTTCACTCACGACCCCGCCCGTATTGTGGTTCTTCTGACTGAAGATCGAGTTGATCGGGCCGATCACCAGGCGCAGCCGACTGCCGCGCGGGATGCGTTTCGCCACGAACGTGAAGTTGCGAAACTCATAGCGCAGCGGTTCAACGGTCCGGATCAGTCGCTCAACGCGCAGACTTTCCCGGTAGCGGGCCCGCACCATGTCGGAGCTCAGCATGAGACTCGAGCCGTTCACACTCACCTCGTAAACACTGGCGCGAAAATCCGTGTCCGGCTGATCGATCGACAACCAGAGGGTGAGCGCAAAGAAGCCGCTGACCTCGGTATCCTCAACCAGGGGCGGGCTGTGATAGAAGAGCTGCGAGCCGCGTGTCGCATAGAGAAGTCGCTGGTCGGAACGGTCCTCGGGATCGATCTCGCTTTCCAAGCCGGCAAGACTCACGTCCCGCGGGTCGTATACATACGAGTCGGGGCCGCCGCAGACCGCGGTAGGCTGCAGTACGAGCTCGCCAGAATGCACGATATCGGTCGGATTGCCGTCTGAAGCCAACAGGAGCGGCAGCCTGCGGCGGGTTACAGATTCGAGCGTTTCTGCATAGCGCCAGCAATCCGCACCCATAACGTAATAGCAGACGTTGTCACGCAAGAACGGCGGACGAGCCCTACCCTGCATGGTCCATGCATACCACTGCCGATGCAGCTCCGCGAGGTCCAGCAGACTTTGCGGCCCAACTTTGACACCCGCGAATTCCGCTTTCGGGGCGCGCGTGCCGGCATGGTCCCAGGGACCGATGATGAGATAGTGCTGTTTGCGGGCCTCCGCCGCGGCGTGCCGCAGATGCTCGCGATAGTGCTTCAGAGCGCCGCGCTGATCCCCGTCGTAGATGCCGGTAATGGTGAGGATTGGCAGCTCGATCCGGCGATACTGGTCCGGTGTTGGATTGAATGCCGCCCAGAAGTCATTCTGCGCGGGGTGCGCGACCCATTTCTGAAAGATGTCCGAGGGATGACCGACAAACCGATCCAACTCGCGGTACGCGACTCCCTGCTCGAGCCAGCGCCGGAACTGCTGGTTCCAGAAGGCCTGGTCGGCGAAGATCTTCTCCTGTGACGTGCTCCCGGAAACCAGGGTCAACCACTGCAGCACATAATTGGAGCCGATGTTATTGGGAAAGGGGAAATCGAGCCCGAGATAGGGCGACGCGACGGGCGCTATCGTCGCGAGGTGGGGTGGAAAGTGCCGCGCGGTGTTCCACTGGGCGTGCCCTGCATATGATCCACCCCACATGGCGACCTTACCATCGCAGTACGGCTGTCGCGCGAGCCACTCCACGATGTCGTAACCATCGAGGCCCTCATTCCGGTTGGGGAAAAACTCGCCTTGCGAATTGCCTCGCCCGCGTACATCGATGGCGAGGAACGGATACCCATATGAGGCAAAACGCATCCCCTGGTCGTGATACGACTGGGCAATGTAGGGAGTGAGCGTGAACAGGGTCGGCGCAGGCTGTTTCGGAGCCTCGGGCAGATAGAGCGTCGCATCCAAACGCACGCCGTCCCGTAGTGGGATTTTCACGCCCCACCGGATCCGCACCGCCGGATCAGGCATGGTGGATCACACTCCTCGAGTCGATCTGCGCGCGCAACTGCCGCTGCGCGTCACGGGTGATCGGGTGTCCGAGGTAGAGCAACAAGGCACCGACATACAGCACGCTCGGCAAGCCAAAACCGAGCAAGCGGATGTTCAGCTCGTCCGCCGGAGTGTGGGCGAGCGCCGTTGGGTCGTAATTCACGACCTCTAACAGCCCGAATGCCACTCCGACTCCGAGCGCCAGACCAACCTTCCCCACCAGGTAGTAGAGCGCCGCATAGGCCCCCGCGCGCCGCTCTCCAACTGCCACTTCGGCGTGATCGACGATGTCCGCCAGCACCGACGTGGGTAGAATGGTGATGGAGGCGTAGGCAAGGCCTGCGACAATCCAGATCGCTGCGATCGTCACGAAATGGCCGGCCGGTGCCCAGATCAGAACCGTCGTCGCGGCGCAGTAGATGGCGATGGCCGTTGCCATCAGCCGATGCTTCTCCCAGCGGCCTGCCAGCCGCAGTGTGTAAGGAACGGCGCTCAACGTCGCGATATAGAGAATGAGAATGATCCAGAACAGCTTGTCCGGCAGCCCCAAGCCGACGCTGAAGGAGAACACCGCGAGCGAGTTGATCACACCTTCGGAAGTCCAGATGAGGAGCGTCGCGAGGACGAAGCGGATGAGGACCTTGTCCCGCGCGAGTGCCGCAAGACCGGCCAGCAAAGGAGTGCTGGAGGTAGCGGCCGGTATGGGGTCGCGGACACCCCAGCCGAGAAGCGCGGCACTGACCGGTATGAGGCAAAGCACGGCGACAGAGATGATGAGCAGCACTTGGCGTAGCGGCGCGCCGGGGGCGAGAAAGATGAGCGGCGCGGCTGCGAACAGGAGATTGCCGAGCATGGTGAAGCTCTCACGAAACGTCGTCACGCGATTGCGCTCGACGTAGTCCGTCGCCAGCTCGGTACCCCACGAGATGTAGGGAATCTTCATCGCCGTCCAGGCTGGATAAAACAGCACGGCCCACAGGCCGAGATACGCGAGCCCCGCGCCCGCCGGGGGATTGCAGAGAAACCAGAGCGAGGTCACGAGAAACGGCGCAGCGACGAGCACCCAGGGCTTGCGCCGCCCCCAACGCGGACGCCACTTGTCCGAAAGCCAACCGATCAACAAATCCGACACACCGTCCCAAAAGCGGGCGCACAGGAACACCAGGCCCACGAGCGCCGTCTTCAGGTGCAGCTCTTTGGCGTAAAAGGCGGGCAGATAGACGATGATCGGAATCTCGGCCAGTGCCAGGGGAAGCGCCAGGCTGCCGTAAGCCAACAGCGTCCAGCGAGTCAGCCGCGTAGGTTGCGGGAGGTTAGTCACCTGCCGTCCCACTCGATGATCCCGCACGGGCCGCGAGCTGCTTGCCGAGCTTCGTGCCGATCATGATGGAGGGAGCATTCAGGTTGGCACTGATCGCATCCGGTACGATGGAGGCGTCCGCGATCCAGAGATTCTCCATTCCGTGCACACGCAGGTCTGGAGTGACAACCGATGCCGCCGCGCTGAGACCCATGCGACACGTCCCCATGACGTGACAGCTCATTTCGGCGTTGTCACCCACAAAGCGTTGCCATGCCTTGTCATCCTGGACCGAGGTGCCGGGGGTCACCTCGGATTCAACGAGATCGGCCATCGGCTCCGTTTGCATTATCCTGCGCACGGCCTTGGCGCCCTCGATGAGGGTACGAACATCCGACGCATCGTCCAGAAGCCGAGGTTCAATGAGCGGCGGTGCGGCCGGGTCCGTGCTCGAGAGTCTCACCCGACCGCTGCTGCGAGCGTGTGAGCAGAGGATGACCAGCTTCATCGCCGGGTAGGGCGTGAGCTGCGCCCGCCCTCCCACGGCGCTCCATCCAATGGGTGCAAAGAAAACCTGCACTTCCGGGAGCGCGGAGTGAGGCGTGAGCTTCAGAAAGGCCGCCGCCTCGTAGGCATTGCCAATGGGCCCTTCACGATGCCGCAGATAGCGCCACAGAATCGCTGCGCGTTGCAACCATCCTTGCGTGAGGTTGTAGGTGGGCACTCGCGCCCGATAGGTCAGCTGGACCAGCGGATGATCGCGCAGGTGCTGTCCGACCGCTGGCAGCGCTTGCTCCACCGCAATACCATGGCGCCCCAACTCCTGTGGATCGCCGATGCCGGAGAGCATGAGAATTTTGGGTGAGTTGATGCTCCCGGCGCAGATTACGATGTCGCGCGCGCACACGCGGTGTCTTTGGCCCCGGTAACGGAACATCACAGCTTCAGCACGTCCGGACCGCGTCTCGATGCGCTCAACCATGGCATGGAGCAGGAGTTTCAGATTGGCTCTGTTGAGCAACGGCCTCAGAAATGCATCGGCCGCACTCCAGCGCCGGCCCCGATGTTGGGTGAACTGTAGATAGCCCACCCCGGCCTGATCGTGCGCGTTGTAGTCTTGGTTGAAACCGTGGCCAGCGGACTGGGCCGCCTCGATAAAGGCGCGAGTGACGCGATGCGGACGCTTCACCGTCCGGACATGCAGTGCCCCAGTCTTGCCGCGCTGTGCTGGGTCCTGATCACTCGACTCCAGCGCCTGGAAGATCGGCATGACCTCGGCTGCCGACCAGGCTCCCTTTGCGCCGACCTGTTGTGCCCAGCGATCGAAGTCCCCGCGGGCGCCGCGAACATACAACATGCCGTTGATGCTGCTGGTTCCGCCGAGCACCCGGCCGCGATGCAAAGCATCTCGTATTCCGTTGCGCGTGGGATCCGGCTCGCATTGGTAACCCCAGTCGTGCCGCGCTTGAATACGCCAGACGGCGGCCGGAATGGCGATGCGCCAGGAGCGATCGGAGCCGCCGGCTTCGAGAACCAGGACCCGGCGACCGGCGCGCACCAGGGGGGCCGCGGCCGCGCATCCTGCCGAGCCGGCACCGATGACTATGTAATCCCACTCCATCGGGCGCCTCAGGTGCCGCGGAAACCAATGACCTTGAGGGTTGCATAACACTGCAGCCCGCGAAGACCCGTCTCGGAGCCAAATCCCGAGCGCTTCTGCGGCTCGTGGCCCAGCGTGGCCTCCGGCCCGGGCTCCTCGTAGCCGCCGGTGCGTACCGTGATATGTCCCGCCCTGATCCGATGCGCCAGCGTCCTGGCCCGACCCATGTCGCGCGTCCAGACCGTGGCGGCGAGCCCGAATTCTGTTCCGTTCGCCAACTCCACGGCCTCGGTATCCGTACTGAATTCCTGCACGACGAGCACGGGGCCGAAGATCTCTTCCCGCGCGATGGCCATGTCAGGGCTCACCTGGTCGAACACCGTGGGAGCGACATAACAGCCATCCTTGTGTTGTATGGCTCCCTCGAGTACCGGCTCGGCCCCGGCTTGAATGCCCTGTTCAATATAGCGGCTGACCCGATCCCGTTGCGCCGGGCTCGCCAAAGGTCCGAATGTGGTCCCCTCATCCAGGGGATGCGCGGGATGATATTGGCGTGCCCGCTCGATGACTCGCTGGAGCAGCGGAGCCTTGATCCGCTCGTGCACGACCAGGCGGGTGTGAGCGCTGCAGACCTGTCCCTGATTCCACAGGAAACCTCGTACGGTGGCCTCGGCGACGCGCTCGAGGTCGGTCACGTCATCCAGTACGATCTGAGGACACTTGCCGCCGCATTCCAGGAGAACGGGTTTGGCGTTCGAGCGACCCGCCATCTCCATCACCCGTCGACCGGTCGCGGTGGAGCCCGTAAACGACAACAAATCGACATCCGGGTGTTGGGCGAGCGCCGCGCCAACCGTGGTGCCCAAACCGGGCACGACGTTGAGAACCCCGTCGGGTATCCCCGCTTCCAACGCGAGCTCGGCCAGCCGTAGAGCGGAAGACGGGGATAACTCCGAAGGCTTGAGCACGACCGAGTTACCGACGGCGAGGGCGGGACCGAGCTTGATGGCCGCGTTGACGACCGGAAAATTCCAGGGTGTAACGAGCCCCACTACGCCGCGCGGCTCGTAGGTGTTGAAACCCATGAAGTGGCCGCTGAACGCGCTCTGCCCCTGCAGTTGGTCCGTCAACTCCGCGGCAGCACGCAGGAACATGGGGGCGAAATGCTCGGCGTCATGCAGGGCCGCCTGGATCGGCTTGCCGATCTCGACGCAATCCAGCAAGGCTATTGCACGCTTGTGCTCGACGATCAGATCCGCGAGTCGAAAGAGACGCCGCGCCCGTTGGCGCGCAGGCATTTCAGACCACGAGCCACACTCAAACGCCGCGCGCGCAGCGTCTACTGCCGCATCGACGTCGGTCGCATCTCCCCAGCCCGCCCGGTAGAGCGGCCGTTCGCTCGCCGGGTCGATATGCTCGTAGCTCCCCTGCGACGCCGACTCCCTACGCTGACCATTGATCAACGGTCGGATGTCCCAACGAATGGTAGCGCTGGTATCTCGCCAACTGTTTACCATGGCGTCAGAAGCTTCGGACCAGCGTGACGCCAATATTCCGCGGCTGCAGGATGTAGAGGCTATACGGCAGATCGGTCCCGAGGCCACCCGATACCAGCCCACGGCGATCAAACAGGTTATTCACGTACAGGCTGACCTTCCAAGCCTGATAGTCGAGACCGGCGCGCAGATCGGTCTTCGCATAACCCGGGAGCGCCTGTCGGGCGGGCGGATAGGGTGGCCCGAAATTGAAGACTCCAACACGGTTCCCCACGTAACTCATATTGCCGCCGACGAAGCCGCGTAAATCCCCGGAGATGACGAATGACTGCTCCACGGACAGATTGGCGGAGAGTCTGGGACTCAACGGCAGCCGCGCCCCTGTGCCGGCACACGGTCCCACGCCGGCGAGACAGGCACCCTGGGCGCTCGCCGGCCAGTTGGTCAACTTCGCGTCGTCATAGGCCACCCAGGCACCAAGCGACAGGTCAGTGGTCGGCCGCCAGTCGAGCGAGAGCTCGACTCCCTGACTTTTCGCCGAGCCCGCGTTGCCGATGAAACCGAACCCATCCGCCGTGGCGAGATTGAGCTGAACGCTCTGCCAATCGATGTAGTAGACGGAAGTGTCGATCGATACCCGGCCGCCGACGAAGCTGCCCTTGAAGCCAACCTCGTAGTTCTCGGTCTTGTCCGGGTTGTATTTCGGCGGCGCGCCGGGAGCTGTGTTGGGACCGCCGGGGCGATAACCCGAGGCGAACCGGGCATAGAGCATCTGGTCTGGAGAGAGTTGGTAGCGTGGAGTCACGAGGTACGTGAACGCGTGATTGCGGGTTTGCGATCCTGGCGTGATGACCGGATAGGGTCCGGGACCCAGCAGAGGACCGCTCGCCGCGGCATCATCCAACCCGATCCTCATGTTACTCACCCGGCCGCCGAGCTGAACATCCAGGCGCCGCGTGGCGTGATACGTCAGGTCCGCGAAGGCGGAGTATTCGGTATAGGTGCTCGGAAAGGACACCGAGTAGAGCGTGCCCGCGACGGCCCCGGTCTGAGGATCGGTTGCCAGAACTGTTTGTTGCTGTGGACCGGCCGATTCATGGTCGTAGTAGAGGCCGACGAGACTGTCGAGCAGTGGGCCGAGCGGTGCCGTCACACGCAGCTCCTGGCTGAGCCGGGAGTAGTTGATATTCTCGAAAATGGGCGCACCCGTAACACCGAACGCCTGGTCCGAAAAGCCGCTGCGGCCGCCGAGGCGCTGAGAATAGTCGATCGAGTCGCTGACGCGGCTGATGTTATATCCCGTCACCGATGTCAGCTGCGCGCGGCCGATGTCATACTTGAGAACCGCGCTGTACGCCTGGGCGGTGCGGCTGTAGGGACCCACCCCCGCGATGTAGCCCTGCTCGAGTGGCCCCAGCGGGCGCGATGAGCCGATTACATTTTCGGCGGTCGTGACGTCACTGGTGCCGTCGCCTTTGATCACCTGGTAGGTTCCGCTCAACTTGAGCGATAAGCCCTCCAGGGGTCGCCACAGCGCCGCGAGACGTCCACCACTGGCCCGGTCTTTGTTGACCCCATCGATGCCGAGTAACGGATTGTCAATGTATCCCGGATCGAGCCGGGTGAAGGCACTCGCGCGGAGCGCGAGCTCATCGTTGACCGGCATATTCACTGCTCCCCGTAGGGTATACCCGAGCTGGTCACCGTTGTGGACGTTGTTGGTGCCCAGCTCGAGCCGTCCGCTCAGCAGGCTCGTGGAGGGATCGACAGTCACGTATTTGATCAGTCCCCCCATGCTGCTCGCACCGTATAGCGTGCCCTGCGGGCCGCGTAGAACTTCCATGCGCGCGAGATCACCCGGGTCCAGATCGGGAACGGTGAATCCGGGTGTGTTGCCTGTCGAGCTTCCGTAAGGCACGTCGTCGATCATGACTCCGGTCGTCGGAGTTCCCGCGCCACTATTGGAGCCGGTGGTGATACCGCGGATGGCGATGAGTTGGGATGAATAGTCCGCGGGTGCAACCAGCAGCCCCGGCACCTGCGTGTAGTAGTCCATCAGGCGCAGTTGACTCGTCTGCGCCAGGCTTTCGGTGTTGATAGCGGTCACGGGAACCGGGACGTCCTGGAGGCGCTCTTCGCGCTTCTGCGCGGTCACGACGATCTCATCGAGCCTCGCCTCCGACGACGCCGTCCCGTTGGGCGCTCCGGTTGATTCTGCGGTCGCAGGCTGGGCAGACTGCAAGGGGCTACGCGGCCCGTCCTCCGCATCTGTGCCATCGTTGGTGTCGTTGCGGGATTGGCGGCCTTCGGACCGGACCGTTCCAATCGAGATCGCCGTGTCGCTCACGACCGTGAATTTCAGGGTCGAGCCCTCGAGAAGCCGGGTCAAGGCGTCGTGCAATGACTGCCTTCCCTTGATACCGGCGGTCGTCTGGTTGCCCACTTCGCTGCCCACAACGACTTGCACGCCCGCTTGCCGGGAAAACTCCAGCAGCGCGCTGGCCAGACGTTGCGGAGGAATGTCGAAAGCGACCTCTTTCGTGAGGTCCACCGCGTGAGAGATGCGCACAGCGAGCACGAAAATGGCTGCAGCGAGAGCTGTCTTGCGAGTGAACGCCTTCACCAGTTGATTCCCCGATGTACTTTGTTGTGCAGCTATGACGTGCGGGGAATCGGGTTTTGCAACCTGACTTCAGGGGCGCGGCGCAAGGCTCCCGGCCGGGGGTGCCGCTGCTTGGCCGGAGGGGCGCAGCTCGATCGTTCCATCGTCCAATCGCGCCACGACGATGGGATACGTTGCGGCGAGCGCCTGCAACCAGTCATCGACCGAATTGACGAATACTGTGCCGGTATACGGGAGGGCCGCAAGGGCGTCGCTGGCGTGAATTCGCGCTTGCGGCAAGTAGCGATTCACATCCTCCAACACCTGAGCCAAAGGCGTGCCGTCGTAGCCGAATTGACCCTGGCGCCACCGTGGCGCCTGGGTCGAATCGACTTTGGAGACGACCGAGCCGCCACCCGAATCGAAGCGCTCGCCGGCATTGAGAATGAATGCGCGATGATCCGACAACGCGACCTGGACCCTCCCCTCCTCCACCGTGACCTGAGTGCGCTCCGCACTGCGTCGCACGTCGAAGGCGGTGCCGATCGCTGTGACTCTAAGGCTTCCGGCACGCACCACGAACGGCCGGGAAGCGTCGTGCCGCACCTTGAAGTATGCCTCGCCGTTCTCCCGCAGGTCGAGTCGACGCTCAGCGTCGCTGAAATTCAGGTCCACGGCGGACTGCGCTTGCACGATCAAGGCCGAGCCATCCGGAAGCACGGCGGTTCGATTGTTTGTTTGCGCGACAATCCGCTGCGGCGCTGTCAGAAAGGCGCGTCCACCCCACAGCGCGGCGCCACCCACAATCACCGCCGCTATTGCAGCCGCGAGGAGCCACCGGGAGGCCGCGGTCGAACGACGAACCGAAACGGTGGAGGCTTCCCTCTCGCTCACGGAGCCGTGCGGCTGCCTACGCAAACTGACCACGTCGCGCCAGTCGCTCTGAATGCGCTCGTAGGCACGCAGGTTGGCCGGATCCACCTCGCACCACTGCAGCCAGCCGGCAATGATCTCTTCCGGGATATCATCGCTGTTCAGGCGGAGCAGCCAATCCGCCGCCTCCCGGTATCTGCGGGCTACTGCATCGTCCATGTGATTTTCCCCTGACATCTCGTTACAGCGCCTGGATCCGGTTCCAAGCTTCTCGCGCCGAGGCGCCTTCACGCCGCAACCGAACGTAGACCAGCGAGAGAGTGACGTAGTGACGTGCCATGCGCTGCTTCACCTTCATCGCTTCCGCAACTTCTGCAAATCCCATCTCTTCGAATGCATGTAAGTGAAACGCCTGGCCATAACGGGGCGGCAGCTCGCCGATGAGGCGTCGCAGGCTCTCGAGCTCGTCGCGTGCCTCCGCGCTGCGCTCCGCCACGCTTTCTTCGATGAAGTCCTCCGCACTGTCTTTGTGATCGATGCGGGCCCGCGTGCGCTCTTGCCTCAGTCGGTCGACGGCAAGGTTCGCCGCCACCTTGAACAGGTACGAGCGCAGGAAGCTGACCGCCCCGGGCTGCTCCAATTGGAGCATTTTGACGTAAGCCTCCTGGGCCACCTCTTTGGCGGCTTGCTCATTCTTGAGGCGTGCAGCGAGAAAGAGCACGAGAGCCCGGTTGTGCTCCTTGAAAAGGCGGGAGATCTCGAGCGAATGCGCCGTCGATTCGCTTTGGAGCGAATCTTGGGGCGGGTCAGGGCTGTCGGCGGGCTTTGCCATTAGAAGCTAAGACGGGTGAGCCGGCGGGAAGTGCAACCTGGGTTTAGCCTAGTCTGGCGCCGCATCGGGCGGTCAACACCCGGAGGAAACATCGCGGATTACGATGTGGATCGGCCTGGCGGGAGT
>Ga0268266_10003691_pt1 | contig 15107 bp, 12 predicted proteins | sample KBSS13metaG_FD_190356 | JGI IMG/M metagenome (GOLD analysis project Ga0268266, IMG submission 190356) | Switchgrass rhizosphere microbial communities from Kellogg Biological Station, Michigan, USA - KBS S1-3 metaG (SPAdes) (version 2) | ecosystem: Host-associated > Plants > Roots > Rhizosphere...
GAGCCTTCGGGCTCGCCCTTTCGTCGTGGTTCACCTCAGTGACCTCAAGGCGAGCGCGAACGTGCCGATGCTGAGAGCGATGCGCTCCGAACGCGGTTTCACCCTCATCGAAGTCCTCGTCGTCTGTCTGATCATGGGGATCCTCGCCGCGATCGCGGTGCCGTCGATGCTCCACCAGCGGCGGGACGGATACGACGCCGACGCCATGTCGAACGCCCGCAACCTCTACACGCAGGTCGAGTCCTGCGGTGTCGAGTCCGGTGGCGACTACACCGACTGCACGACCGCCGCGCAGCTGGGTGAGAACGCCATTCCCATGGGCTCGAGCCCGGGCCAGGCCCAGGTCACCGGCGGGTCGTCGAGCGGTTACACGATCACCGCGTACTCCAAGTCAGGCAAGCACTACCTGATCACGAAGTCCGCGACCGGCCGGGCGCTCACCGTCGGCGGGAGTGGCTCGGGCACGTGGTAGCTCGGCCACGCGTCGAGTCCCACCCGCCTGCGCTCAAGTCCGCGCCTGGGCTGACGACCACGAGAGGGATGGCCTCTCTTCGTCGACTGCGTCGCCGGCTCGCCTCCGAAGGCGGCAGCCTGCTCGTCGAGGTGCTCGTGAGCGCCTCGATCCTGCTGACCGTGGGCGCGGGCGTCGTGATGGTGCTCATGACGTCGGACGCGCAGAGCTCGCTGCAGCGCTCCAAGGCGCTCGCCACCGACGTCGCGCAGACGAAGCTCGACGCGCTGCGGGCCATCGGCTACAACGATCTGCGCCCCCTCACCGAGACCACGACGGTCACCGAGGGCGGCGTCGACTTCACCGTCGTCTCGACGGCCACGCCGGTCGCCCAGTCCGACGCGCCCACGGGCTGCCTGACCTCCCGCGCGCGGGACTACCTGTCGCTGAAGGCCACCGTCACCTGGGCCGAGATGGGCGCCCGCAAGCCCGTCGTGCTCCAGACGATGGTGGCCGCGCCGATCGGCGCGGGCGGCGGTCTCGTCGTGAGTGTCACCGGCGGGCTGGGCCAGGCGGTGCCGAACATCCCGATCGCGCTGAGCTCCGGCGGCGGTTCCGCGACCACGGATCCCACCGGCTGCGCGCGCTGGGACGCGGTCGCGGCCGGCTCGGGCTACTCGCTCAGCGCCTCGGTCCCCGGCTACGTCCAGCCCAACGGCGAGCAGGACGTGAACATCACCGGGCTGAACATCGACGCGGAGGAGACCGCGCAGAAGAGCTTCGCCTACGACCGCGGTGGCGCGGTCCGCCTGCAGTTCCTGCAGAAGACGGTCGCCGCTCCGCTCGGAACGCCCGTCGACTCCGACGCGCTGCCCGCCGACGTCGTGCTCGCCGCGAGCAACAGCATCACCAAGCCCGTGACCCCCGTGTCCGGCGCGGTCGGCTCGGCCGGACTCTTCTACCCGTACCCGTCGACCGCGTACGCGGTCTACGCCGACAGCTGCACGGCGGCCAAGCCGGCGACCGGCTCGCCGGCCACGACGACGCTCATCACGGCGGGCGGCACCATGCCGACCGCGACGACGTCGCTGCCGCTCCAGCTGCCGAACCTCAACGTCCGCGTCCTCAACGGCAACACCGCGACGACGAAGATCTGGGTGAAGACCGCGTGCGGCACCATCATCGGCCCCCGCGCGATCGTGACGGACGGCACGATGAAGAACCCCGGGCTGCCCTACGGCACCGGCTTCACGGTCTGCGCGGTCGACGGCTCCAAGAAGGTCTCGCGGATCGTCGACAACACGAGCTACAGCGCGCCCAGCGCGACGACCACCAACATCCTCACGGTCCCGCTCGTCAACGGCGGCACGTGCCCCTTCCCGACGCCATGAGCCGCCTGCGCAACGACCAGGGCGGCTTCACGCTCATCGAGCTGCTCGTCACGATGGCCGTCGGCATGATCGTCATGGCCGGGATCCTCGGCCTGCTCGACATGACGCTGCGCGGCTCGGCGTCCTCGCTCGGTCGCACCCAGGCCGTCCGCGAGGGCCGCGGCACCATCGACCGCGTCGGTCAGGAGCTGCGGCTCGCATCCTGCCCGGACGTCGGCTCCGCCGTGATCTCGGCCGATGCGGACACCGTCAGCTACTACGTCAGCCGGCCGCTGGCCAACTACCAGGCCACCCCCGTCGTCGAGCGCCACACACTCGCGTACAACGCGGCGAACGGGACGATCTGGCTCACGGTGTCGCCCGGCACCGGCACGCCCCCCACCTGGTCGGCGACGCCGAGCCGCCGGACCGTCCTCGGCACCGGCCTGTCACGCACCGGCACGACCCCGATCTTCCAGTACCTGAGCTACGACGCGCCGGACGCGCCCGCGACGTCGCTCATCACGGCCCCCGTTGCGGCCGCGAGCCTCACGACGATCGCACAGGTCCGCGTCAGCTTCACGGCGCTGGGCGCCTACCCGAACGCCAATCGCGGCAGCTCGCGCTTCCAGAGCGACATCGCGCTGCGCACCGACGACCCCTCCGACGAGGACAACACCCCCGAATGCTGATCCTGACGAACCTGCTGCGGCGCCTGCGCCGCGAGGACGGCTTCACGATGCTGCTCGTCGTGGGCACGATGGCGGTGGTCGTCGTCGCGGTCGGCCTGGTGCTGAGCGACGTCCAGGGCGACTTCAAGCCCGGGCGCAAGGACGAGGACCGCAAGGTCGCCTACGCCGCGGCCGAGGCCGGCATCGCCGACTACCAGGCCCGCCTGGAGTCCAACCCCTCCTACTGGGCCCAGTGCGTCGACGCGAACAACCCCTCGCTCGGCCAGGTCGGGAACAAGAACTTCGTGTCGATGCCGGGCTCGAGCGCCCAGTACGCGATCGAGCTGCTCCCCGCGAACGGCTTCACGTCGTGCTCGACGAGCAACGCCGCCAGCATGGTCTCGGGCGCCGGCGAGTTCCGCATCCGCGTCACCGGCCGGTCGCGCGCCGGCGACACGACCCAGCGCCAGATCATCGCGACCTTCCGGCCCAAGGGCTTCCTGAACTACATCTACTACACGGACTACGAGACGCTGGACCCGAAGCTCTACTCGTTCGTGACCAAGGGCGCGACGACGACGTCGACCACCCAGGGCGACTACCTGACCTGGGCGACGAACAACTGCGGCACGACGCGCTGGCCCGCGCGCGGGAGCCTCTCCTGGACCGGCAAGTTCGGCACCACGACCACGACCGCCGGCTGCTCGGAGATCCAGTTCGCCCCGAACGACAAGGTCTCCGGCCCGTTCCACACGAACGACTCGATCATGGTCTGCGAGCAGCCGTCCTTCGGCCGCAGCCCCGGTGACGCCGTCGAGGTTGCCGGCGGCTCGCCCGGCTGGCGCAGCGCCGGCGGCTCCTGCTCGTCCTCCACGCGCCCGAAGGTCAACTCGCTACCCGGCTACACCGCCGCGATCAACGCCGCGATCGGCACCTGGCAGCTGGCCTCGCAGCGCGACTTCCCGCCGTCGAACGCGTCGCTGCACGACGACGCGACGGCCAGCTACCGCTTCAAGGGCCCGACGACGATCGTGCTCAACGGCGCGAACATGACCGTCACCGGCAAGCGCGAGGACGGCACCGTCCTGACGAACCAGTCGATGCCGATTCCCGAGGGCGTCGTATACGTCAGCGACGACTCGTCGGCCGGCTCCTGCGCGGGCCTGCAGCCCCTGGCCCCGTACAACGGCTCGGCGAGCGGCACCGCGGCGGGCAACCCCGGGTGCGGCGATCTGTTCATCTCCGGCTCCTACAGCCAGAACGTCACGTTCGCCTCCGGCAACGACATCGTCGTCACCGGGAACCTGACCCGCTCCAGCGACGCCTGGATGCTCGGGCTCATCCCCGACAAGTTCGCCCGCGTCTACCACCCCGTGAACCGCTCCGGCACGTCGTGCTCGGACGGGACCGGCGAGATGAACAACGTCCAGATCGACGCTGCCATCCTCGCCCTGACGCACTCGTTCACCGTCGACGCCTACGAGTGCGGCAACAAGCTCGGCACGCTCACGGTGCGCGGCGCGATCGCCCAGAAGTACCGCGGTCCCGTCGGCACCGGCGGCACGACCGGCACCGGCTACACGAAGGACTACCAGTACGACCAGCGCCTCGCCCTGCGCTCGCCGCCCCGGTTCATGAACCCGGTGCAGCCCGCGTGGGCCGTGGCCAACCGCACGGAGCAGATCCCCGTCTCATGACCCCCATGCCCATCCTGTTCGCCGCCTTCGCAGGTCTCCTCGTCGGCTCGTTCCTCAACGTCGTGGCACTCCGCATGCCGCGTGGCGTGTCCTTCGTCTCCGGGAGCTCGCACTGCATGAGCTGCGAGAACCCGGTGAAGCCGTGGGACAACATCCCGCTGTTCTCGTGGCTGCTGCTGCGCGGCCGCTGCCGCAGCTGCGGCACCGGCATCGCCGCCCGCTACCCGCTCGTCGAGGCCGGCACCGCGGTGCTGGCCGCGGTCACCGTCGCCGTCCACCACGACGACACCGCGCAGATGGTCCTCGGGCTCGTGCTCATCGCGTTCCTGGTCCCGATGGCGCTCATCGACCTCGAGCACCGGATCATCCCGAACAAGCTCACCGGCCCCGCGGCGATCGCCGCGGTCGTCATCGGCCTCGCCCTCGACCCGGGCGGCGAGCCCGAGCGCCTCATCGCCGCCGCCGCCGGCGGCGGGTTCTTCCTACTCGCCGCGCTTGCCGCTCCCGGCGGCATGGGTATGGGCGACGTGAAGCTCGCCGGCGTCCTCGGGCTGTTCCTCGGCGCCGCGGTCGCTCCGGCCCTGCTCATCGCGCTGATCTCCGGTGTGCTCGTGAGCGTCGTCGTGATCGCCCGCAAGGGCGTCGCCGGCGGTCGCAAGACGGCGATCCCGTTCGGCCCGTTCCTGGCCTTCGGCGGCATCGTCGCGATGCTCGTCGGCACGGGCCTCATGGACTCGTACCTGAGCACCTTCTAGCACTGGGAAATCCCTGCGTAGGACCCGAAAGCCGCGGCCTGCCGCGGCTTTCGTGCGCGTATGAGCCGACCGACGATGAGTCGTCGGCACGGACGGATGGTCGGCCCGGGGAGGGGTTCGCTACAGAACCCGGCGCGACGGCCGATCTTCTGATCGACCACCATGGCACGCCGCTCCAAGACCATCGTCGGGCTCGACATCGAGCCTGGCTCCATCGCCGCCGTACAGGTGGCCACCGCCGACGGCCTCACCGTCGAGCGTGCCGCTGTCGCCGACCTCGACCCGCACGTGGTGCGGGACGGCGAGGTCGCGGACGGCGAGGCACTGACCGAGGCGCTGCGCGCCCTGTGGTCGCAGAACTCCTGGCTCGACCGCAAGGTCCGGATCGGTGTCGCCAACGCGCGCATCGTCGTCCGCGTCATGGACCTGCCGCCGCTCGAGGACGCCAAGGACCTCGAGGCCGCGGTCCAGTTCCAGGCCAAGGACGAGCTCCCGATGGCCATCGACCAGGCGGTCATCGACTACCAGTCGGTCGGCCTCGTCGAGACGCCCGCCGGCATGCGCCACCGCGTCGTGCTCGTCGCGGCCCGCCGCGACATGATCGAGCGCCTGCTGAACGCGGCCCGCGCCGCCGGCCTGCGCCCCGAGGGCGTCGACCTCTCCGCCTTCGCCATGGTCCGCGCCCTCGGCGTCGAGGACGGCCCGGTGCTCTACGTCTCCGTCGGCGGCCTCACGAACCTCGCGGTCGCCGAGAACGGCAACTGCCTCTTCACCCGCGTCTCGGGCGGCGGCCTGGAGGCCATGGCCGTCGACCTGGCCGAGCGCCAGGGCCTGACCCTGGACCATGCCCGTGCCTGGCTGCGCCACGTCGGCCTGGACACCCCGGTCGACGAGGTCGACGGCGAGGCCGGGATCATCGCCGACGCCCGCTCCGTGCTGACCGACGGCGCGCGCCGTGTCGCCTCCGACGTCCGCGCCTCGCTGGACTTCCACCACACCCAGAGCGCCGGCCTCCCGATGGTCGAGCGCGTCCTGCTGACCGGCCCCGCCGTCGCGGTCCCCGGCTTCGCCGAGCTCCTCGAGCGCGAGCTCGGGCTGCCCGTCGAGCCGCGGCTCACGTCCGGCGCGCCCGACGTGGCCGTCGAGCGGCTGAGCATCGCCGCCGGCCTGGCCGTCGAGGAGATCGCAGCATGAAGGCCGTCAACCTCATCCCGGCCGATCAGCGCCGCTCGTCCGGTGGTGCCGGCAAGAGCGGCGGCGCCGTGTACGTCCTCCTCGGCGGTCTCGCGATCGTCGTCGCGATGGTCGCGATGCTGACGCTGACGAACCGCTCGGTCGCCGACAAGACCGCAGAGGCGACCAGCCTCGAGGCGCAGGCCGACGTCGCGACCGCGAAGGTCGGGAACCTCGCCTCCTACCAGCAGTTCAACGAGGTCGTGAAGACCCGCGCGGCCGGCGTCAAGACGCTCGCCTCGACCCGCATCGACTGGGGCAAGACCTTCGAGCAGGTCAGCCGCGTGATCCCGGCGGACGTCTCGCTCACGCAGCTCGTGGCGAGCAGCGCGCCCGGCCAGGGCGGCGGCACCGTCAGCCTGCGCAGCGCGCTGGCCAACCCGGCGATCGAGATCGTCGGCTGCGCCCCCAGCCAGTCGCGCGTCGCGCTGCTGATGGCGCGCCTGCGCCGCCTCGAGGGCGTGCAGCGCGTGAGCGTCGCCGCCTCCGACAAGCAGGACTCCTCGTCCGGCGCGGCCTCCTCGCAGTCCGACGGCGGCTCGGGCGGTTCCGCCGCGGGCTGCCAGACGGACGACCAGGTCCCGCAGTTCCAGATGGTCGTCTTCTTCGGCACCCCGCAGGCCGCGGCGACGGAGAGCTCCGCGTCCGGAGTCAAGGGCGCCATCCAGACCCTCAACGAGGGCACCTCCGGCACCACCACGACGACTCCGGGTTCCTGACATGACCAACCGTGACCGCATGCTCATCGGCGCTCTCGCCTGCCTGGTCGCCGTGGCCGGCTTCTGGTTCCTCGCGCTGAAGCCCAAGCGCGCCGACGCCGCGGCTGCGACCGCTCGCGTCGCCGAGGCCCAGACGAAGCTGACCGCGGCCAACCAGGCGCTCGCGTCGGCGACGAGCGCCCGTGCCAGCTTCCAGACCGACTACGCGATCGCGGCCCGCCTCGGCAAGGCCGTGCCGGACGACGACGACGCCGCGTCGCTCGTCTTCCAGCTCGAGTCCGCCGCCCGCAAGGCCGGCATCGACTTCCGCTCGCTGACGGTCGGCGGCGCCTCGGGCGCGGCGGCCACGACGCCGGCGCAGCCGAGCTCGTCCTCGAGCAAGACCGCCTCGGGCACCTCGACGACCCCGCCCACGACCGGCACCACCGGCACGACCGGCACGACCGGCGCGGCCGCAGGTGCGACGACCGGCACGTCGACCCTGCCGCCCGGCGTCGTCGCCGGCTCCGACGGCATGAACAACCTGCCCTTCACGTTCGTCTTCGACGGCGACTACTTCTCCCTGTCGAAGCTCCTCGACCTCGTCCGCTCGTTCACGGTCACGAACGGCGACACGGTGACCGTCCGCGGGCGCCTCATGACGGTCCAGAGCGTGAACCTGCAGGAGGGCCGCAACGGCTTCCCGCAGGTCAAGGCGACCGTCAACGCCACGGCGTACCTGGCAGACCAGCCGATCTCGCTCCCCGGCGGAGCCACCGCGCCCTCGCCCACCGGCGGCACGACGCCCTCCACCACGCCCGCCCCGTCCAACCAGACGGCCGGCGGCAACTCCTCCCTGCCCACCGCTACCGCCGGAGTCATCCGATGAGCTTCCTGCGCAACCTCGTCTCCGACCTGGTCGAGAAGCGTCTCTGGCCGGTCGCGCTCCTGCTCGTCGGCGCACTCGTCGCAGTCCCGTTCGTCCTGGGCGGCGGCGGCTCGGAGGCCGACACGGCCGCGATCGCCACCGCGACGCCGGCCACGACCTCCACGACGACGGCGACGACCATCCGCGTGTCCGAGGACACCAACGTCGCCACGATCGCCCCGACCGGCGCGAAGCACAACCCGTTCAGGCAGCCCAAGGCCGAGGAGGCCGCCACGCCGGACGACAGCACGACGACCACGCCGTCGTCGTCCGGAGCCACGCCGACCAGCGGCGCCACGGGCTCCACGGGCGCGACGACGACGCCGTCGACGACGACGACGCCGTCCACCACGACGACCACGCCGTCGGACTCCACCCCGGCCCCGAAGACCGACGAGAACACGAAGGCCGTCCGCGTCGATCTCAGCTTCGGCGAGCCCGGCAGCTCGAAGCAGAAGGACCACACGGACATCGCCCGCCTGAGCGCGCTGCCGTCGGCGGACAAGCCGATCGTCATCTTCCTCGGCGTCAAGAAGGACAAGAAGACCGCCACGTTCCTCATCTCGAGCGACGCGACGGCGACGGGCGACGGCACCTGCAAGCCGTCGGCGACCAACTGCCAGACGATCGAGATGCAGGAGGGCGACTCCACCTTCCTCGACATCGATCTCGGGTCGGGCGTGCGGCAGTTCCGCCTCGACGTCGACCGCGTGGGCGAGGTCGACAAGAAGACGTCGGAGAAGGCGACCACAGCCCGCGCCCGCGCGTCCGTCGCCGGCCGCGCGTACCTCCGCTCGGCCATCGAGTCCGGCGAGGTCTCGCTGTCCGGCCTGGACTTCTCGGAGAAGACCGGGACGCTGACCTCGACGCCGAAGGCGACGACGGCCGGCCCGATCGGCCGCGGCGCCTACCGCGTCGACGTCAAGGTCGGCCGCATGGAGCGCAAGAACGTCAGCCGCCTCCAGGTGCTGCCGCAGCGCTCGCGGGCGAAGATCCTGTTCCTCGGCGTCCGCGAGGGCGGCAGGAGCGTCTCCTTCCTGAACCTCGAGCACAAGCCGGTCAAGGGCGCGACGTGCAAGCCGTCGCCGACCGACTGCGAGCGGATCACGCTCCGCCGCGGCCACGTCGCCTCCGTCGGCGGCGTGCGCGTGAAGGTCACGCGGCTTCGGCTGCGCAACCTGACGAGCCAGACGGCCGCCGAGGCCGCCCGGGTCCGCGAGGACGAGTCCGGACGCAACGTCGTCAGCGCCCGCGACCTCGATCTGACCGATCTCGCGCTCAACCCGCTGACCGGCACGCTGGTCTCCGCACCCCTGTAGACGGACCTCGCGCGGGGCGGCATATGCTGCTGCCCCGCGTTGTCCTCTCTGCGTCTCATCACCGCCGGTGAGTCCCACGGCCCCGGCCTGACCTGCATCGTCGAGGGCCTGCCCGCGGGCCTCGAGCTCGAGCGCGAGCTGCTCGACCGCGACATGGCCCGCCGCCAGCTCGGCCACGGCCGCGGCGGCCGGATGAAGATCGAGCGCGATCGCATCGACGTGACCGCGGGCGTCCGCCACGGGCGCACGCTCGGCGGCCCGATCGCGCTGCAGGTGGCGAACCGGGACTACGCCAACTGGGAGGAGCGGATGAACCCGTGGCCCGTCGAGGCGGAGATCCCCGAGGTCCACCTCCCGCGCCCCGGTCACGCCGACCTCGTCGGCACGCAGAAGTACCGGCTGAGCGACGTCCGCAACGTCCTGGAGCGCGCGAGCGCCCGCGAGACGGCCGCCCGCGTCGCGGGCGGGACGCTGGCCAAGGCGCTGTTGCGCGCCGTCGGCGTCGAGGTCCGCTCCCACGTCACGCAGATCGGACCCGTCCACGCGCCCGCCCGCGAGGAGCCGCTCGGACTCGACGACTTCGACGGCGTCGACGACGACCCCGTCCGCTGTCTGGACCCCGCCGCGAGCAAGGCGATGGTCGATCACATCACCGCCCAGCGGAAGGCCAACGAGTCGATCGGCGGCACCTGGGAGGTCGTCGTCTTCGGCCTCGTGCCCGGCCTCGGTTCGCACGTGAGCTGGGAGGAGCGCCTCGACGGGCGCCTCGCCGGCGCGGTGTGCTCCATCCAGGCCTGCAAGGGCGTGGAGTTCGGCGACGGCTTCCGCCTCGCCGGCGCCCCGGGCTCGGCGGCGCACGACGAGATCTTCCACGACGACGAGCGCGGCCTGCACCGCACCACGAACCACGCCGGCGGCCTCGAAGGCGGGATGACGACCGGCGACCAGCTCGTCGTCCGCGCGGCGATGAAGCCGATCCCGACCCTGACGAAGCCGCTGCGGTCCGTGGACATCGACACGCTCGAGCCGGCGCAGGCGCTGCGCGAGCGCACCGACTCGTGCGTCGTCCCCGCAGCGGGCGTCGTGGGGGAGGCGATGGTCGCCCACGTGCTCGCCGACGCCTACCGGCGCAAGTTCGGCGGCGACCACATCGACGACGTGACCGAGGCCGTCGACCGCTACCGGGAGCGCATCGGGTGGCAGGTGCGGTCGTCCTCATAGGTTTCATGGGCGCGGGCAAGACGTCCGCCGCCCGCACGCTGGACGCCGCCGCGCTCGACACCGACGCGGAGATCGAACGCCGCGCGGGGTGCTCGATCCCGGAGCTGTTCGCCCAGCGCGGCGAGGGGGAGTTCCGGGCGCTGGAGGAGCAGGTCGCGCTCGAGCTGCTCGCCGCGGCGCCCCCGGGGACCCCGGTCGCGCTCGGCGGCGGCACGCTCGGCTCCGAGCGCGTGCGCAGGGCTCTGGACGACCACGTCGTCGCCTACCTGGAGATCGACGAGGACACCGCGTGGGCGCGCGCGACCGCGGACGGCATCACCCGGCCGCTGGCGGCCGACCGTGAGCGGTTCGCGACGCTCCTGCGCGAGCGCCAGCCGGTCTACGAGGCCGCGGCGGACGCGTTCCTCTCCGGTGACGCGATCCCGGCGGCGGCCCCGGCGCTGCGTGCGCTCACCAAGGGAACGAAGCTGATCTGGGGTCCCCATCCGGTGTTCCTCGGCGACGACGCCTGGCCGGCGATCCGCGACGGCGACTACCTCGTCACCGACGAGCACGTGGCGCGTCTGCACGGTGAGCGCTTCGGGACGCTGCGCCGCCACGTGATCGCCCCTGGCGAGCAGGCGAAGACGCTCGAGACGGCGGAGGCCACCTGGACCGCGATGGCCCGGGCGCACGTCACGCGCGCAGGCCGCGTCGTCGCGCTCGGCGGCGGGGTCGTCGGCGACCTCGCCGGGTTCTGCGCCGCGACTTATCAGCGCGGGATCCCGGTCGTGCAGGTCCCGACGACGCTCGTCGCGCAGGTCGACTCCGCCTACGGCGGCAAGACCGGCGTGGACCTGCCGCAGGCCAAGAACTACGTCGGCGCCTACCACCAGCCGCAGGCGGTGCACGTCGTCCCGGCGGTGCTCGAGACGCTCCCGCCGGAGGAGCGCGCCGCGGGCTACGCCGAGGTGCTCAAGACCGCGCTCATCGCGGGCGGGAGCCTCTGGGACCGCGTGGCGGGCGGCGCGCCCGTCGATCGCGACGTGATCCTCGCCTGCGCCCGGACGAAGCTCGCCGTGGTCGCCGCCGATGAGCGCGACGGCGGCGTCCGCCAGACGCTGAACCTGGGGCACACCGTCGGCCACGCGATCGAGACGGTCACGGGGTACGGCCGCTACCGCCACGGCGAGGCCGTGGGCCTCGGCCTGCTGGCGGCGCTGCGCCTCAGCGGCCTACCGGCCCTCCGCGACGAGGTCCGCGAGCTGCTCGCGGCGAACGGGCTCCCGACGGAGCTCGACCGCGCCGTCGACCCGCAGGCGGTCGCGTCGGCGACGCGGGCGGACAAGAAGCGCCTGGGCGACCACACGCCGTTCGTGCTCTGCCACGGACCCGGCGACGTGCGCCCCGGCGCGCGGATCGGCGACGCGGAGCTCCTGGCGGCCGTGACGGAGCTCGCCGACGGCTACGCCGTCGGTCGGCAGCGTGTCGCCGGGCGACACGCTGCCGGGCCGGAGGCCCTATGAGCGGCGCGCTGCTGCGTATCGAGGTCATGCACGGCGTGAACCTCGACCAGCTCGGCCGGCGCGAGGCCGAGCACTACGGCACGGTCACGCTCTCCGAGCTCGAGCGGATGATCTCCGGGTACGCGGCCGAGCTCGGGCTGAGCTGCCGGTACTTCCAGACGAACTCCGAGGGCGACTACGTCGAGCACCTCCATGACGCCCGCGACATGGCCGACGGCATCATCCTCAACCCGGGCGCCTGGACGCACTACTCGTGGGCGATCCACGACGCGCTCGCGATCGCCGCGCTGCCGGCCGTCGAGGTCCACCTGTCCGACGTCGACGCCCGCGAGGAGTTCCGCCGCGTCTCCGTCGTGCGCGACCTCTGCATCGGCACGGTCAAGGGCAAGGGCCCCGACGGCTACCGTGACGCGCTCGCCCTCCTCAGTCAGGAGCTCGCCTCGCCATGACCACCGAACGCCCGGAACGCGTCACGGCCGCGCTCGCCGAGCGGGAGCTCGACCTCCTGCTCGTCTCCCACCTCGTGAACGTCCGCTGGCTCACCGGCTTCACCGGGTCGTCCGGCGCGGCCGTGATCGGGGTGGGTCGGGAGGGTGTCACCCGCCGGTTCCTCACGGACTTCCGGTATCTCAGCCAGTCCGAGGAGCAGCTCGACGGCAGCTGGCGGCGCGAGATCGTGCAGGACCTCCTGGAGTCCGCGATCGGCGGGCTGCCCACGGAGGGCGCCGTCCGGCTCGGCTTCGACGACGACCACATGTCCGTCAAGCAGCACGCCAAGCTGCAGCGGCTCGCGCCCGACAACGTCGAGCTCGTCGCGGCGGGCGGCCTCGTCGAGGATCTGAGGATGGTCAAGGACGCTGAGGAGGTCGCGCGCATCCGCGCGGCCGCCCTCCTCGCGGACGCAGCGCTCGAGGCCGTGCTGGGGCGCGGTCTCGCCGGCCGCACCGAGGAGGAGGTCGCCTTCGACCTCGAGACGGAGATGCGCCGCATGGGCGCCCAGGGCCCATCGTTCCCGTCGATCGTCGCCTCGGGCGCGCACGGCGCGCTGCCGCACGCGGTCCCGCGCGACGTCGAGATCCCCGAGGGCGTGCTCGTGACGATCGACTGGGGCGCCCAGCTCGACGGCTACGCCTCGGACTGCACGCGGACGTACGCGACGGGGGCGATCTCCGAGGGCGACCGCGACATCTACGAGCTCGTCCAGCGCGCTCAGGCAGCGGCGCTCGCGGCCGTGCGTCCGGGCCCGACGGGCAAGGACGTCGACGCCGTCGCGCGGGAGATCATCGACGAGGCCGGCCACGCCGAGCACTTCGGCCACGGGCTCGGGCACGGGGTCGGCCTGGAGGTCCATGAGGGCCCGCGCCTGTCGCGCCTGGGCGAGGTCGTGCTGGCCCCGGGCCACATCGTGACCGTGGAGCCCGGCGTGTACGTGCCCGGCGACGCCGGCGTGCGGATCGAGGACCTCGTCGCGGTCACCGAGGACGGACACGACGTGCTGTCCACGCTGTCCAAGCAGCTCACGATCGTCCACTGAGCGTCCGCGGCGCTACAGCGCCGCGGCGTCGGGCCGATGGGGACCCCATGCCCCGTGCCCGACCTGCGAGATGGGTGGCCGCCCTGCTGGCGGTCTGGCTCGTCGCGCACGAGCTGCACGTCGTGGTCCCTGGGCTCGACGGATTCGGCGGCGTGGTGTTCGGTCGCTGGACCCACGTCGGCGTGATGGCCGTCGGGGCGCTCGCCGTCCTGGCGCGCGCCCTGGTCTCGCGTGAGGAGCGGCTGGGCTGGATGCTCATCGGGAGCGCCCTCCTGGCCTGGACGGCGGGGGAGGCGTACTTCACGTCGGTGCTCTGGGACCTCGCCTCACCGCCGGTGCCGTCGCCCGCGGACGTCGGCTACCTGCTGTTCCCGGTCCTGGCACTCGGCGGCTTCGTCGCCCTGGCGTGTGCACGCGTCCGCGGCGCCGACCGGCTCATGGCCGCGGACGCCGCGACCGCGGCGCTCGCCGCCGGCGCCGTGAGCGCTGCGCTCGTGTTCGGCGCGGTCGTCGGCGTCGTCGGCGGCGCCGACAAGCTCGCGCTCGCCACGAACCTCGCGTACCCCGTCGCGGACCTGCTCCTGCTGGCGACGATCGTCGGCATCGGCGGCCTGCAGGGCTGGCGCGTGGACCGGACCTGGGCGCTGCTCGCCCTCGGCTGCCTCTGCTTCACGGTGACCGACGGCGTCTATCTCGTCGAGGTCGCCCGCGGCACATGGGTCTCCGGCGGGGTCTGGGACGCCGGCTGGTGGGCGGCTGCGCCGCTCTGGGCGTTCGCCGCGTGGGCGCCCGCGGAGGCCCGCAGCGCCCGGCTCGCGTCGACGCGCTCGGCGCGCGACCTGCTGCCGCTCGGCTTCGCCGCCGTCGCGCTGGCGGTCCTCGTGACCGCCGCGGTCCAGCCCGTGAACCTCCTCGCCGTCGCGCTCGCCGCCGCGGCGCTCGTCGCGAGCATCACGCGGCTGCACCTGACGCTGCGCGCCCACACCGCGAGCCTGCATCACGCACGTGGCGAGGCGCTGACGGACGCCCTCACCGGGCTCGGCAACCGCCGGCTGCTGGCGACGGACCTCGACGAGCGCTTCGCGGCGCTGAGCGGCGACGACGAGCTCATGCTCGTCGTGTTCGACCTCGACGGCTTCAAGCACTACAACGACGTCTTCGGCCACCCGGCCGGGGACGCGGCGCTCGTGCGCCTCGCCGCGCGACTGGCCGACACCGTGGGCCCCGACGGGCGCGCGTACCGGCTCGGCGGCGACGAGTTCTGCGCGCTGCTCGGGCCGGCGGACATCGGCTGGTCCGCCCAGCTGGCCCGCTGCAGCGCCGCGCTCTCCGAGGAGGGCGACGGCTACGCGATCGGCTGCTCGCTCGGCGCGATCCTGCTTCCGCAGGAGGCGGCCGACACGACCGACGCGATGCGCCTCGCCGATCAGCGGATGTACGCGCGCAAGCAGGACGGGCGCCTGTCGGCGATCCGCCAGGCCACCGACGCGCTGCTGTGCGCGATGGCGGAGCGGTTCCCCGATCTCGGCGACCACTCCGCCGGCGTCGCCGACCTCGCCGCGACCACGGCGGGCGTGCTGGGCATGAACCGCGAGGAGGTCGAGGAGGTCCGCCGCGCGGCGGAGCTGCACGACATCGGCAAGGTCGCCATCCCGGAGACGATCCTCGCCAAGGCGGGGCCGCTGGAGCCGGGGGAGTGGACGCATATCCGCCTTCACACGGTCG
>Ga0268266_10003692_pt1 | contig 15096 bp, 4 predicted proteins | sample KBSS13metaG_FD_190356 | JGI IMG/M metagenome (GOLD analysis project Ga0268266, IMG submission 190356) | Switchgrass rhizosphere microbial communities from Kellogg Biological Station, Michigan, USA - KBS S1-3 metaG (SPAdes) (version 2) | ecosystem: Host-associated > Plants > Roots > Rhizosphere >...
CGCACCACCACCACCGCCTCGCGCACCGCCGGATGGGCGGTCAGCGCGATCTCGATCTCGCGCGGCTCGATGCGGAAGCCGCGGATCTTGACCTGGTCGTCGAGCCGCCCCAGGTATTCGATCTCGCCGCCCGGCAGATGGCGGCAGAGGTCGCCGGTGCGGTACAGGCGGGCGCCCGGCTCGCCGCCATGCGGATCGGGGACGAAGCGCTCCGCCGTCAGCTCCGGACGGCCGAGATAGCCGCGGGCGACCTGCACGCCGCCAATCGCGAGCTCCCCCACCGCGCCCGAGGGGGACAGCTCCAGCCGCCGGCCGACGATGTGGATCCGGGTGTTGAGGATCGGCCGGCCGATCGGCACCGGGCGCGGCCGGGGCGCCGGCTGGCAGAACCAGGCGGTCACCTCGACGGCGGCCTCGGTCGGACCATAGAGGTTGATCAGCGGCGCCGGGATCGTCTCCAGGCAGCTCTGCTCCGCCTCCCATGGCAAGGCCTCACCGCTGGCCAGCACGCGGCGCAGCGTCCGGCACTCCGCCACCCCCGCCTCGGCGAGGAAGAAGGGGAGCATCGAGGGGACGAAGTGGATCGTCGTGATCTCTTCCCGCCGCACCAGCCCGACGAGGTAGGCGCTGTCCTTGTGCCCCTCGGGCCTTGCGATCACCAGCCGCGCGCCCATCAGCAGAGGACCGAACAGCTCGGGCACCGAGACGTCGAAGCCGAACGGGGTCTTCTGCACGAAGACGTCGCCGACGTCGAGGCCGAAGGCGTCCTGCATCCAGAGCAGGCGGTTGACGATGCCGCGGTGGCGGTTGACCACCCCCTTCGGACGCCCGGTCGAGCCCGAGGTGAAGATGACGTAGGCCGCGTTGTCGGCGTCCGCCCGGGGAAGGAGGGCTCGACCGGCCGCCCGCGCCTCGTCCGCCGGTAGATCGGCGACGCCGTCGAGCCAGACCAGCCGCGCACCGGAGGCGCCGAGCCCCAGGGCCTCGGCGTGGGCGGGGCGGGTGAGCAGCACGGCCGGCCGGGCGTCTTCCAGGACCATCGCCAGGCGCTGCGGCGGCAGGCTCGGCTCCAGCGGCACATAGGCGCCGCCGGCGGCGAGCACGGCGAGCAGGCCGATCAGCAGCTCGAGCGAGCGCTCCTCGGCCACCCCCACCAGCACCTCGGGCCCGACCCCCAGCGCCACCAGACGGTGAGCGAGGGCCACGGCGCGATCGTGCAGCTCGCGGTAGGTGAGCCGCTCCCCCTCGAACGCCACCGCTTCCGCCGCGGGCGTCCGTGCCACCTGGGCGGCGAACAGCTCGAAAACGTTCTGCTCGCAGCCCGGGCCGGCGGTGTCGTTCCAGGCCAGGAGCTGGGCGCGCTCCGCCGCGGGGAGGACGGCCAGCGCCGAGAGCGGCAGGTCCGGGTCGCGGACGACCGACCGCAGCAGCACCGCGAAACGGTCCATCAGATGAGCGGCGGTCGCGGCGTCGAACAGGTCGGTGTTGTACTGCAGGGCGAGGCTCAGGCCCCCCTGCCGCTCGACGCAGTGGAGCTGCAGATCGAACGGGGCGGGCGGCCGCCGGATGGCGAGCGACTCCAGTTGGAGGTCCCCCAGATCGAGCTCCACCCCCTCCTCGCCGAGGGCGAAGGCGGTGAGCCCCTCGGCCCCCCGGGTCTCCTTCTGCAGCACGAACGAGACCTGGAACAGAGGCGTCCGGCTGGCGTCGCGCACCGGCTGGAGGCGCTCGGCGAGCAGCGGCAGCGGATAGTCCCCGTGCTCGAAGGCGGCGGCCACCGACGCCTTGGTGCGCTCCAGGAGCCCGGCGAAGCTGGGATCGCCGGACAGATCGCCGCGCAGCACCACCGGATTGACGAAATAGCCCACGGTGCCGGCGAACTTCGACTGCGAACGGCCGGCCCGCGGCGAGCCGATCGCCAGGTCCTCCTGGCCGGTGTGGCGGCCGAGCAGCGTCTGGAGCGCCGCGACCAGGGTCATGAACAGCGTGGCGTGACGCGCCCGGCTCGCCGCCCGCAGGGCCGCCGCGAGATCGGCCGGCAGCCGGATCTGGTGGACGTCGCCGTGATAGGTCTGGACCACCGGGCGCGGCCGGTCGGTGGCCATCTCCAGCGTCGGCAGCCCGGCCAGCCGCTGCCGCCAGTAGGCCAGCAGGGCCTCGCCGCGCTCGCCGCTCAGGGCCTCCCGCTCGAGCCGGACGTGCTCCTCATACGCCAGGCCCGCGGGAGCCAGCCCCGCCGGCCCGCCGCCCGCCGCCTCGCGGTAGAGCGCCGGCAGCTCGCGCATCAGCACTGCCAGGGACCAGAAGTCGGCGACGATGTGATGGATCACCAGCAGGAGCACCCCGCCGGCACCGCCGCCGGCGGCCCCCGTCATCAGGGTCACCCGCAGCAGCGGTCCCCGCTCGAGATCGAACGGCCGCCAGGCCTCCTCGGCCAGCCGGGAGCGCAGCCGCTCCTCGCTCCAGCCGGTGGCATCCTCGCGCCCCAGCGTGAAATCGAGATGATCGGCGACGCGCTGGCGCGGCTCGCCGGCGAGCACCGGAAAGGTGGTCCGCAGGGCGTCGTGGCGGTCGACCAGAGCCTGCAGCGCGCGCTCCAGCGCCGCGGCGTCCACGGGGGCGCGCAGGCGGGTCGCGGCCGCGATGTTGTAGGTGGAATCCGCCGGCGCGAGATGGTGCAGGAACCAGAGCGAGCGCTGGCCGTGGGAGAGCGGCGCCAGCGCGCCGGCCTCGCCCAGCGGCTCCTCGCCGGAAGGGGTCAGATCCTCCGGATCGCCGGCGAGGTCGCGCCGCGGCAAACGGACCCGCGCGGCCCGGCCGGACCCTGACAGGGAGTCCTTCATGCCTCGCCTACTGCAGCCGCAGTCCGATGACAGGATCGACGATCGACGCTCGCCGGGCCGGGAAGTAATTGGCCGCCAGCGTCACCAGGAACAGGCCCAGGGAGGTGCCGCCCAGGATCAGCGGATCGGTGATGCTGGTCTGATACAGAACGTCGGCCAGCAGGCGGCCGAGCAGGAAGACCGCCACCAGGCCGAGGACCAGCCCGACGGCGGCCAGCACCGCGCCGCGGCCGACCACCATGCGCAGGATGCTGCCGCGGGCGGCCCCGAGCGACATCCGGATCGCGATCTCACGCGTCCGCTGGGTGATGCTGTACGAGGTCACGCCGTAGATGCCGATCGCCGCCAGAACCAGCGCCAGGCAGGCGAAGGCGCTGATCAGGATGACCACGAACCGCGCCTTGCTCGTCTGCTTGGCGAGCCGCGACTCCAGGGTGGTCATGTCGTAGTCCGGCAGCTCGGGATCGATCGCCATGACCTCCTGGTGCAGCGCCTTGCGCAACTGCTCGAGCGGGACGCCCGGTTTCGGACGCACCAGGAAGTTGGCGGTCAGCGGCCGCCGCACGAACTGCATCAGCGACAGGTACATGTCGGGGACCTCGACCCCCTCCTCCTTCTGGTACCCGCCGTGCTGGACGGGCGCCGCCACCCCGACGACGGTGAGCCAGGGGGCGTCCGCCTTGCCCCGGGGGCCGATCTTGAGTCGCTTGCCGATCGGATCCTTGCCGGGCCAGAACTGATCGGCCATGTTCTTGCTGACCACCACCACGTTGGTCTGCACGTCCTGCATGTCGAAGCCGCGACCCTTCAGGATCGGGATCGAGAGCAGGTCGAAGTAGGACGGGGTCACCGCGTGCATGATCGCGGTGTACATGCCGCCCGGAGTGTCGCTGTCGTGGTCCTCGACCGTGACGTAGCCGCCCGACACGTCGTCCGGCGGCACCGTCGGATCGGCCATCGCCATCTCCTGCACGCCGGGGACCGCGGCGATCCGCGGCAGGTACTTCTCGCGCAGCAGCTTGGCGGCCACCGGGTCTGCGAAGTACTTCGGATCCCGGATGTCGATGCGGAAGGTGAGCAGATTGTTGGTCTTGAACCCGACGTCCTTGCTGGTCAGCTGCTTGAAGCTCTTGGCCATCAGGATGGCGTTGACCGAAAGGATCAGCGCCAGCGCCACCTGGGCGACCACGATCGCGCTCTGGAACCGGTGCCAGCCCTTGCCGCGCGACTGCAGCTTCTCCTCCCGGCCGAGGCTCTGGGTGAGGTCGGAGCGGAAGCTGATCAGGATCGGCACCAGCCCGAAGGCCAGGCCGCAGAGCAGCGCCAGCCCCACGATCGCGGCCACCACCACCGGCTCCATGGAGATCCGGACGAAGCTCGGGAACTGGCCGCCGCTGAAGGCGACCAGCGAGCGGATGGCCCATTGCGACAGGATGAGCCCGGCGGCGGCGCCGAGCAGCGAGAGCAGCAGGCTCTCGGTCAGCAACTGGCGGATCATCCGCCGCCGGCTGGCGCCAAGCGCCACCCGGATGCTCCAGGCGCGCTGCCGGGCCACCGCCCGGGTCACCAGCAGGCTGCCGACGTTGATGCAGGCGATCAGCAGCAGCAGGCAGGCGCCGATCGTCAGCACGATCAGGCCGCTGCGCGTGTCGCCGAGCCAGTACTTGTCGAACGGCGTCACCAGGGCGCCGAGCCCCTCGTTCTCGGGGAACTCCTTGGCCAGGGCGGCGGTGACCCCGCTCAGCTGCTGCTGCGCCTGCTCCACCGTGACGCCCGGCTTCAGGCGCGCCGCCCCCGAAACCCAGCGCATCGAGCGGGTGGTCAGGAAGATCGGCATCGGCGGCAGCATCGACGGCACCCAGATGTCCGCCACGTCCGACAGGCCGCGGAAACCCTGCGGCGCCACCCCGATGACCTGGTAGGTCCTGCCGTTGAGCTGCAGCTTCCGGCCCAGCACGTCCCGGTCGGCGCCGAAAGTGGTGTGCCACAGGTTGTACCCGAGCACGACGACATATTGCTCCAGCGGTCTCGCGTCCTCATCCGGCGTGAAGAAGCGGCCCAGTTGCGGCTTGAAGCCCAGCATGGAGAAGTAGTTCGCGTTGACCAGCTCGCCCCAGAGCCGCTGCGACTGCTGCCCCTGCTCCAGGTTGTAGGCGAACTTGGTCCACATCGACATGTCGCTGAAAGCCGTGCTCCGCTGGCGCCAGTCGGCGAAATCCATCTGCGAGATCGGCCAGGGGTTGACCTCCCCCGACTCGTCGGACTTCTGGCTGCCCTGGAGCATGACCAGCCGGCCCGAGTCCCGGTAGGGGATCTCTTTCAACAGCACCGCGTTGACGACCGTAAAGATGGTGGCAGTCGCGCCGATCCCAAGGGTCAGGGTGAGGAGCGCGGCGACGGCGAACCCTTTGTCCTCCACCAACTGCCGCAGCCCCAGGCGCACGTCTCGCCAAATGCTTTCCATCAAGAATCTCTCCAGGGAATTGTCGAGCTCCGGGTTTTCAGAGCTTCTTGAGCTATACTTACTTTCTTCAATCCAGGCTTCGGGAGGTAGGAATTCGCAGTTTATGCAATACCTCCCAGAAGCATAGGTGCTTCGCGAGGAGAAAGCGGGACAAATCCAGCGGATGAGCCCCTGGCGGAGCTTCGCGCCGGAGTGTCCGGGAGGATGCCTGGGGTTTCAACCCAACCTCTTCTCCACATCTCCCTCGGCGGTTGCGGGAGAGAGAAAAATGCCGCGAAATCGGGCCGGCAGGCCTGCCGGACCAAGCGTTTCGCGGCATTTAGAGGAAATTCTGCCGCAAGCCGGGACCGACAAGCGGCATTTTGGGTCCGGCAAGCGGAGCTTTTCGAGAAATGTACCGCTTGCCGGTCCCGGCATACCGCATAATGGTCCCGGCAAGCGGCACATTTACCGTTTTATGCCGCAAACCGGGCGGTACAAGCAGCAGAATCCTGAAAATCCTCCGCATGCCGGGCCCGGCGGACGAGCTGAAAAGGAGAATCTGCCGCGTATTCTCCTTCCCGGCCTTTCCGGAAGGACCGAGTTTACGGCAAGTTTACGAAGGCCGGGGGTCGCAAAGTATCGTGTCTTCTGCTATACATAGAGGCACTAGTAAGGGGTACAACCCAGGCCATCCGGCCAGGATCAGAATGGGGCGGCGCAGGACGGTTCCACCGGCGAACCGAGACAGCTATTCAACCGCTTCAACCTCCGTTCACCCGGAGCTTTCGCCCCTTCAGAAGCTCGATGCGTGTGTGATTGCCCGTTTAGAAACAAGCCAAGAAAAGAGCCCACACTATGAAGAAGCGGTCGCTGTTCCTTCTACTGGCCCTCGCCATCATCCTCCCCCTCGCTGTACGGGGCGCTGAAGCGCCCTCCTGGCCGACGCTCGGCCAGCAGCTCCGGGCCGACGCCGTGGTCTCCCACAGCGCGCTCGAGGGGCTGATCGCCGCCAACCAGGACTTCTCGGTGCTGCGCCCCGAAGAGGCGAAGGACCAGATCCGCATCCCGCTCTGGCTGCGGGTGCTCTGGCGTCACGCGCATCCCGAGATGGTCTACTCCGCGTCGGACCCGACGGGCGGCTATCCGCTGGTCCTCAAGGAGGTCCATGAGTGGATGACCACCCACCAGGACCTCCGGGCCGGCCCGCCGACCAAGGACGTGCTGCCCGAGCTCGACGAGGACGCGCCCAACCGGACGGCCGGGATCAGCCTCGAGCAGAAGATCTCGGGCTCTCCGGGCGCGCCGCGCAGCGAGTCCGACATCCGGGTCAACTACTGGGATCCGACGAAGATCATCGCCGCCTCGAACAACATCTCGGGCAGCGGCACCCAGGCTCAGTTCTTCTCGCTCAACGGCGGCACCACCTGGGGCCAGACGAGCCTGTCGCTGCAGCCCGGCGACTCCTTCCACTCCGACCCGACCGTCGACTGGACGTCGGACGGCACCGCCTGGTCGACCACGATCGGCATCAACAGCGCCGGCTCGGTGCTCATGATGCGCTCCTACAAGTCGACCGACAACGGCGCCACCTGGACCTTCGACGCCACGTTCTCCGGCGCTCAGACGAGCACCGACAAGCAGATCATGTGGGTCGACCACAGCGCGACGTCGCCGTTCAAGGACAACATCTACGTCATCTGGCACAACGGCCTGCCGGCGTTCATGAACCGGCGCACCGGGCCGACCGGCGCCTGGCAGACGGCGATCCAGGTGAGCGGCGCGGAGTCGACCGGCACGGCGATCGGCGGCGACGTCAAGACCAACGCCAACGGCGACGTGTTCGGCTTCTGGCCGACGACCACCAACCGCAAGATCTTCGTGGTCAAGTCGACCAACGGCGGCGCCTCCTACGGCACGCCCGTCCAGATCGGCTCGACCTTCGACGCCTTCGACATCGGCGTGCCGTCCTTCAACAGCCGCCGGGCGCTCATCTACGTCTCCGGCGGCGCCTACCGCACCGCCACCAAGAACCTGGTCTACGCCACCTGGACCGACCTCACCGGCGCCACCGGGTGCACCGCGGCGGCCAACGAGCCGGGGTCCAACGCGGCGTCCACCTGCAAGACCCGCATCTGGTTCTCCCGCTCCACCGACGGCGGCACCACCTGGTCGCCGGCGGTGATGATCAACAACCAGGCCTCGCTCAACGACCAGTACAACCAGTGGATGGTGGTCGACGAGACGACCGGCGCCCTGGGGATCATGTACTACGACACGGTGGCCGACCCCGCCCGCAAGAAGACCGACGTCTACTACCAGTCCTCCTTCGACGACGGCGTCACCTGGTTCGCGCCGGTCAAGGTGACCTCCGCCCAGACCGACGAGTCGGTCGGCGGCGACCAGGGCAACCAGTACGGCGACTACAACAGCCTGTCGGGCATCGCCGGCCAGTTCTTCCCCTCCTGGACCGACCGCCGGGCCGGCGGCAACGAGGAGATCTGGACCGCCAAGATCTCGGATGCCGCCTGCACCGCTCCGGGCTCTCCGGCCATCGGTACGGCCACGGCCACCGGCGCCAACCAGATCCAGGTCAGCTGGGCCGACGGCGCCCCCTCCTCGACGGCCTTCAACGTCTACCGGGCGGTCGGCACCTGCGCCGCGCACGGCACCTTCGCCCGCATCGCCACCGCGGTGGCCGGCTCGCCGCAGACCGACAGCACGGTCTCGGGCGGCACCACCTACGCCTATCAGGTGACCGGCCTCGACGCCACCGCCAACTGCGAATCGGCGCCGTCCGGCTGCGTCGAAGCCACGGCGACCGGCGCCTGCACGCTGCCGCCGACCTTCGCGGGTCTCGCCAGCGTCACCAACACCGCGGGCGCGACCTGCGGTCTCAACCTCGCCTGGTCGGCGGCCACGCCGGCCTGCGCCGGACCGGTCACCTACAACGTCTACCGCTCCACCTCGTCCGGCTTCACGCCGGGGCCGGGGAACCGGATCGCCTCGGGCGTCGCCGGCACGGCGTACAACGACACCTCCGGCTCGCTGATGAGCGGCACGACCTTCTACTACGTCGTCCGCGCGGTCGACAACTCGAACGGCCTCGAGGAGGGCAACACGGTCCAGAAGAGCGCCACGCCCACCGGGCCGATCACGGTCGGCAACTTCGTCGAGACCTTCGAGGGAGCCGGCGGCTTCGACAAGCCGGGCTGGACGCACAGCCCGATCGCCGGAGGCGTCGACTGGACGCTCTCCACCACCCAGTCCCAGACGCCGACGCACTCCTGGTTCTCCGCCAGCCAGAGCAGCGTCTCCGACCGGGTGCTGGTCACCCCCACGTTCGTGCCGCAGGCGAGCTCCACGCTCTCCTTCTGGCATACCTTCGCCTTCGAGACCAACGGCGCCGGCACCCAGTGCTATGACGGCGGCACGCTCGAGATCTCGATCAACGGCGGCTCGACCTGGTCCGTGGTGCCGGACGCCGCGTTCACCTCGGGCGGCTTCAACGGCACCGTCAACGCCAACTTCTCCAACCCGATCCTCGGCCTGCGGGCGTGGTGCCAGGGCACGATCGGCGCGATGACTCAGGTCAACGTCAACCTCGCGTCGTTCGTCGGCGCGACCGACGTCAAGCTGCGCTGGCATGAAGGCGACGACAGCAGCGCCCAGGCCACCGGCTGGTTCGTCGACTCCGTCACCCTCAACAACGTCGGCTCGGCGGGCACCTGCTCGGCGGCCAACGTCCTGTTCAACGACGGCTTCGAGAGCGGCGATCTGAGCGCCTGGAGCAGTCACAACCCGTAAGCTCCGCCAGCAGGGAGCTTGCCGCGAACGGGGCGGGGTCGAAAGACCCCGCCCTTTTCTTTTCAGGTCTTCTGCTAATATAGCGATTCAAGAAGGGGCAACAGCTTGGACCCGCCAAAAGGGGGATCTTTGATGAAGAAGCATGCGTTGCGGATCGCTCTCGCCTTGACGCTGCTGGGCACCGCCGCCAGCCTGGCGGCCCAGAATGTCGCGTCCACCGCGAGCCGGTATGCGGTGAAGGACATCGCTCGAATCGACTCCGTGCTGGCATCGCAGTTGGACCTCGCGGCGATCGCCGCGGAGGATGAGGCGAACGACCGCCAGGGCCTGCCGCCGCGCTATGCCATCCCCGAGGCAGTCTCCATCACGCCCGCCACTCGCGGCACCTGGGAGAGCCTGCCCGACGGCGGGGCGCTGTGGCGGCTGCGCATCGTCGGCCGCGAGGGGACGACCTCCCTCAATCTCGGCTTCTCGCGCTTCCAGATGCCGCCGCACGGCCGCCTGCTCCTCTACTCGGCCGACGGCAAGAAGACGCTGCGCCCCTTCACCGCCGACGACAACGAGGCGCACGGCCAGTTGTGGACGCCGCCGGTGATCACCGACGACCTGATCGTCGAGCTCACGGTGCCGGCGAGCGAGAAGGACAAGGTCGTGCTCGAGCTGACCTCCATCAACCAGGGCTACCGGGGCTTCGGCACCACCCCGGCGGTCAAGTCCGGAAGCTGCAACCTGGACGTCGAATGCCTCGATCCCGGCGACCCCTGGCGCGTGCAGATGCAGGCGGTGGCGGTGATCTCGACCGGCGGCTCGACCTTCTGCACGGGGTCGCTGATCAACGACACCGCCAACGATCACAAGATGTACTTCATCACCGCCAACCACTGCGGCATCAACTCGGGCAACGCCGCCTCGCTGGTGGCCTTCTGGAACTACCAGAACTCGTTCTGCCGGACGCCCGGCAGCGCGGCGAGCGGACAGGCGGGCGACGGCCAGCTCAACCAGTTCCACACCGGCTCTTTCTTCCGCGCCGCCTCCGCGGCGTCCGACTTCACCCTGGTCGAGCTCGACGATCCGCCGGTGCCCGCCTACAACCACTTCTGGGAAGGCTGGGACCGCTCGACCGGTGATTTCACCTGCACCGCCGGGGCCCCCTGCTCGGGCATTCATCATCCGAACACGGACGAGAAGCGGATCACGTACGTCACCACCAATACGGCGACCACGAGCTACAACAACCCGGCCTCGCCGGGGAACGGCACTCATATCTGGGCCCACTGGGCGACCGATCCTCCCGGACCGTTCACTGTGCCGGGCGTGACCGAGCCCGGTTCCTCCGGCTCGCCGCTCTACAACGCCGCCGGCCAGTTCATCGGCCAGCTCCACGGCGGCCCCTCCGCCTGCGGCGCCACCGGCGACAACCTCTCCGACTACTACGGCCGCTTCAGCGTCTCCTGGACCGGCGGCGGCACCGACAGCACCCGCCTCTCCAACTGGCTCGACGCCGGCAACACCGGCGCCACGGCCATCGACGGCGTCGCCGCCTGCACGGCTCCGGGCCCGCCGGCCATCGGCACCGCCACCGCGACGGCGCCCAACACGATCCAGGTCACCTGGGCCAACGGCACCCCCTCCTCGACGACGTTCAACGTCTACCGGGCTCCGGGAACCTGCGCCTCGCCCGGTTCCTTCGCCGTGGTGGGCCCCGGCGTCGCCGCCTCGCCGTTCAACGACACCACCGTTTCCGGCGGCACGACGTATGCCTTCCACGTCACCGGCCGCGATGCCACCGGCGCCTGCGAATCCGCCCCGTCGAGCTGCGTCCAGGCCACGGCCACCGGGTCCTGCACGCTGCCGCCGACCTTCGCGGGGCTGACCAGCGCCAGCAACAACGCGGCCGCCTCCTGCGGCATCACCCTCTCCTGGTCGGCGGCCACCGCCAATTGCGGCGGCCCAATCACTTACAACGTCTACCGCTCGACCTCGTCCGGCTTCGTGCCGGGCGCCGGCAACCGGATCGCCACCGGCGTCACCGGCACGAGCTACTCCGACGCCTCCGGGATGCTGGTGAGCGGCGCCACCTACTACTACGTCGTGCGGGCGGTCGACGGCTCGAACGGTATCGAGGAAGCCAACACCGTCCAGCGCGGCACCGCGCCCACCGGACCGATCGCCCTCGGCAACTTCATCGAGACGTTCGAGGGTGGCGGCGGCTTCGACAATGCGGGCTGGACGCACAACCCGATCGCCGGCGGCGTCGACTGGGCGCTCTCCACCACCCAGTCGCAGACGCCGACGCACTCCTGGTTCTCCGCCAGCCAGAGCAGCATCTCCGACCGCGTCCTGGTCACCCCCACGTTCGTACCGCAGGCGAGCTCCACGCTCTCCTTCTGGCATACCTTCGCCTTCGAGACCAACGGCGCGGGCACCCAGTGCTACGACGGCGGCACGCTCGAGATCTCGATCGACGGCGGCGCGACCTGGTCGGTGGTGCCGGACGCCGCGTTCACCTCGGGCGGCTTCAACGGCACCGTCAACACCGGCTTCTCCAACCCGATCCTCGGCAAGCGGGCGTGGTGCCAGGGCACGATCGGCGCGATGACGCAGGTCAACGTCAATCTCGCCTCCTTCGCCGGCGCGACCGACGTCAAGCTGCGCTGGCACGAAGGCGACGACAGCAGCGCCCAGGCCACCGGCTGGTTCGTCGACTCCGTCACCCTCAACAACGTCGGCGCGGCCAGCGCCTGCTCGGCGGCCAACGTCCTGTTCAACGACGGCTTCGAGAGTGGCGATCTGAGCGCCTGGAGCAGCCACAACCCGTAAGCTCCGGCAGGTGCCAGTTAGAAAGGCGGGGTTGAAAGACCCCGCCTTTTTCTTTTTCAGGCCGATCTACCGCACCAGGTCGCGGGTGATGCCGGCGATAGTGGGCGCACCGGCCAGGGCCATGGCCAGATCGAGCTCGTCACGCAGGAGGCGCAGGACGGACAGCGCGCCGGCCTCCCCATCCGCGGCGAGACCCCAGAGCACCGGCCGGCCGGCGAGCACCGCCCGGGCCCCCAGGGCGAGCGCCTTCAAGACGTCCGTCCCCCGCCGCACGCCGCCGTCCATCAGCACCTCGAGCCGGTGACCGTGGGCCGCCAGGGCGTCGACGATCTCCGGCAGGACGTCGAGGGTGGCCGGCGAGGTGTCGAGCTGGCGTCCGCCGTGGTTCGACACCACCACGCCGGCGGCTCCCGCCTCGGCCGCGCGCAGGGCGTCGTCGGGCCGGATGATCCCCTTGACCAGCACCGGCAGCTCGGTGATCGACCGCAGCCAGGCCACGTCCCTCCAGGTCAGCGCCGGATCCAGGAACGAGGCGACGTAGGCGGCGAGCCCGGAGTCGGCGGCGGCCGGCGGCATCTCTCCATACCCCTCCGGCAGCAGGTTGGCCACGGCGAGGCCGGGCGGCAGGCGGAAGCGGTTCCGCACGTCCCGCTCCCGCCGTCCGAGCAGAGGGGCATCCACGGTGAGCACGAGCGCACGGCAGCCGGCGGCCTCGGCCCGCCGCACCAGCCCCTCGGTGGCCCCGCGATCGCGGTAGACATAGAGCTGGAACCAGACCGGTCCGGAGGCGGCGGCCACCACCTCCTCGATCCGCGTGGTGGAGAGGGTCGAGAGGATCATCACCGTCCCCGCCGCGCCGGCCGCCCGCGCCGTCGCCAGCTCCCCCTCGGGAGTCGCGAGGCGATGGAACGCGGTAGGGGCGACGAGCACCGGCATCGCGACCGGCTGGCCGAGCACCGAGGTGGTCAGATCGCGGCGCGAGACGTCCACCAGCACCCGGTAGGCGATGGAGATGCGGTCGTAGGCGGCACGGTTCTCGCACAGGGTGACCTCGTCGTGAGCGCCCCCCGCGTAGTAGTCGTAGGCCTCCCGCGAGAGCTTCTCGCGGGCGATCGCCTCGAGCTCGAAGACGTTGAGCGGTTCCATCGGGCGATTGTATGAGAATCGGAAAACCGGGCGCCGCGTCCGTCCAAAGCAGAAGAAGGCGATCGATCTTCGTCGTATCGCTATTTCACGTTTTGATCCGAGTGGCTTCTTCTTTAAAATTGACGAAGTTATGGATGAGCTTTTGACGGATCCGGACTCGCGGGATAGCTCCGCGCCCAAAGACAGGTTTCGGGCCCTCGCCTTTACTGGCGGTTTTGACGCCGTCGTGCAGCTCGGCCTGGTCCATGCCCTCCTGGTCAGCTCCGGGCGCGCTCCCGACGCGGTCGTCGGCGTCTCGGGAGGGGCGGTCAACGCAGCGGCACTGGCCGAGATCCTCCAAGCCGGCGATCTTCAGGCTCAGGTCGACCAACTGCGCAAGTTCCTCGACTCCTACCTGCAGGCTCCCAGCGAGATCCTGCGCTCGATCCTTCCCGACGCTTTTGAGATCAACGCCATCCGGCCGCTCAAGCCGATCGAGCTGCCGATCCATTTCCGGGAAGAGCGCGAGGACCGCGACGGCGCCAGCCGCTCACGGTGGGGCCTGAGCTATGCGCTCAACAAGCTGTTCGGGCTGCAGCTCACGGTGCGGCACCTTACGCAGGTCGTGAACTGTGTTTTGGAGATCGTTGCCGCCGCTGACCTGCCTCCCTTTGAACGCTTCCGCAAACGGGCCAAGTACCTCGCCATTTTTTGGTATCTCAGCTCCCGCTTCGTGGTCCTGGCGCCGCTCGTTCGGCAACTCCTGTTCGCGGCCATGGCGGGCTCCAGCCGGCGGCAGCATGGCGTGACGGCGGGGAAGCTCCTCTGGCATCCGACCCCCAGGGAGTGGATGTTATGGAGGATGCTGAGCAACCTCGGATCGATCCTTGAGATGCTCTTCTTCTCCGTCCTCTGGGTTCTCAGCGGTCTCGCGCCACTCCTCGGTCTGCTCTCGCTGGTGGCAATCGCAGGGTTCTCGCTAGCGTTCCTGTGGCGCCTCATCGGATCTCCCTTCGGAGCGAGCGCCGTCGCAAGAAGCCTCCAACATTATGCGGCCCTTGTATCAAATGGAGCACTGAGTTTCGGGCACCGTTATCCCGTTCTAATCTACTCCGGCCTTTGGGGCCTCGCGTTGCTCCTCGTCATCCTGATATTCGTCATTCTGACGTTCGTCGTACCACCGTTCAAGCGCTGGCGGCGGGCGGGGCTCCGCCTCATCCTCGACCGCACCCTCGAGCACCTCGCCTTGAACGACGGGCTGGCGAACACCTATGTCCTCAAGCAGCAGCTCGTCGCCTGTTTTAACCGGGAGTACTACGGCAAGATCGAGATCGAGGAGGTCCTCAAGCGGGCCTCTGACGGGATCCCCGACGCTCTGGAGCCCAATCCCAAGCGGCCCAAGAAGACCCTCGGCAACTACGGTTGCAAAACGCCTCCGATCCAGGTCGGCGCCGTCGCCGCCGAGGTCAGGACCGGCGACCTCTCGGTGCTCAGCGGAGACGTGCCGGTGGTTGACGCCCTGCTCGCGGCCACCGCCTACGTTCCGATATTCCCCGCCGTCGAGATCGCTCCAACGGGCCTGCAGAAGCGTTTCTTCATCGACGGCGGCAACATCTCGCGCGAGGCGGTCGGACCGCTGCTCGACTTTATCCGCAACGAAAAGAAGCTCGATGACGTCGCCGCCGTGGACGTCTATCCGGTCCACCGCCTGCTGCCGGAGCCCAAAACCGGCGCCGAAGCGGCCGCTTCCAATCTGATCCAGGGGACTTTGCGGGCTCTCCAGCTCCAGCGGTTGCGGGACGCGACCATCGAACAGCGCCTCACCAGCCTCTTCGCCAAGGTCCTTCCACCGGCGGTCGGCCGGGTGTGGGTCGCGGGCCGTCCTTTCGTGCGCGCCGAGGTCTTTCCCCTGGGAGTCGCGACCCGGGCCTCGCTCGGCGGCGACGTGTTGCGGAAGACGAGCTTCGACCTGCGCGACGTCGTCTACCAGGAGATCGCCGACGGCTGCCGGGCCGCGCTCGAGGGCATGATCCCAGCCACCATCGCCAGCACCGCGCA
>Ga0268266_10003694_pt1 | contig 15090 bp, 16 predicted proteins | sample KBSS13metaG_FD_190356 | JGI IMG/M metagenome (GOLD analysis project Ga0268266, IMG submission 190356) | Switchgrass rhizosphere microbial communities from Kellogg Biological Station, Michigan, USA - KBS S1-3 metaG (SPAdes) (version 2) | ecosystem: Host-associated > Plants > Roots > Rhizosphere...
CTGATGATCGCAGCGATCGCGATTGCCTTCAACGAACTGGTCAGATGGGTCGAAACACGATGCAGCCATTGGCGAACATAACCCCGCTGAAGCCGGCCGGCGCGATCGAGGTCCGCAATGTCGGGCAGATCTTCAAGACCACGACGCAGGACGTCGTCGCGCTGGAGAACGTCTCGCTCGACGTCAAGCCGGGCCGCTTCGTCGTGTTGGTCGGCCCCAGCGGCTGCGGCAAGTCGACGCTTCTGATGATGATGGCCGGCCTGCGCCAGCAGACGTCAGGCACCATCACCATCTCTGGCGCGCCGATCCCCGAGCCCGATCCGAACCGGGTCGGCGTGGTGTTCCAGGAAGCGAGCCTGTTTCCCTGGCTGACGGCAGAAGAGAATGTCGAATTTCCGCTGGCGCTGCGTGGCGTCACCAAGAGCGATCGCCGCGCCAGGGCGCAGGATGCGCTGAAGCTGGTAGGCCTCGACGGCTTCGGCAAGCGCCATCCGCATGAACTGTCCGGCGGTATGAAGCAGCGCGTCTCGATCGCGCGCGGCCTGGTCCAGGACCCGCCGGTGCTGCTGATGGACGAACCGTTCGCAGCGCTTGATGAACAGACCCGCATGACCATGGGCGACGAACTGCTGCGCATCTGGGCCGCCACCGGCAAGACGGTGGTGTTCGTCACCCACAGCCTGACGGAGGCGGTCTATCTCGCCGACGAAGTGATCGTGATGTCGCCGCGCCCCGGCCGCATCGTCGATCATCTGCAGGTCTCGCTGCCGCGCCCGCGCACGTACGAGATGCTAAGCGGCGATACCTTCAGTACGCTACGCGACCGCATCTGGCGGCATATCCGCAAATCGGCGTGAGGCAGGGATGAGCGCAGCAACGCTTCGCAGATTGATCGTGATCGGCCTGATCGCCTTGTGGGAAATCCTGCCACGCGCAGGCCTCATTCCCGAGCTGTTCCTGCCCTCGCTGTCCTCGACGCTCGCGGCCGGCTGGAACGAGGCAGGCGAATACGGCCACGCCCTCGCCGTGACGCTGTACGAGGTCGCGATCTCGATGGCGTTCGCCTGCGGCGGCGGCATCCTGTTGGGGGCCATCGTCGGCAGCCTGTCGCGCCCGCGCATCCTGATCATGCCGATGGTGTCGAGCCTTTACGCGGTGCCGCTTGTCATTCTCTATCCGGTATTCACCGTATGGCTGGGTATCGGCTCCGAATCCAAGATCGCTTTCGCTTCCATTTATGGATTCCTGCCGACGATGCTGGCCACCGCCGCAGGCATCCAGACCATCGATCCGCAGTTGCTGCTCGCCGCGCGCAGCATGGGCGCGACTCTGAGCCAGCGGCTGGTTCGCGTCATCATCCCCGCCGCCATTCCAACCGTGCTTTCCGGCTTGCGCGTCGGCGGCGCGCTGGTGATCGTCGGCGTTGTCGTGTCCGAGATGCTGATTTCGTCTGCCGGCATCGGCTATCTGATCTCGCGCTACCGCACCATTCTCGACAGCCCGCATGTGTTCGCCGGCGTGCTGCTGGTGCTGGCAATGGCGATTGCCTTCAACGCCGCGATCAAATGGATCGAACGCAAGGCCTCGATCTGGCAGACCGGCACCCGCGCCGGGCAGAACGCCGCGGAAGAAATCGCGCCCGCCACCCTGCAGCCCGCGACCTGACGGAGGGCTTTTCGTGTTCGACCTGACGCTGACATTCGACAACGGCCCCGAGCCCGGCGTGACGCCGCGCGTGCTCGACATCCTGCGCGAACGCGGCATCAAGACCACCTTCTTCGTGATCGGCGAGAAGCTGGGCGATCCCGAACGCCGCCGGCTGTCGGGGCGCGCGCGTGACGAAGGCCACTGGATCGGCAATCACACTTTTACGCACACAGTGCCCCTCGGGCAGCAGCGCGATCCCTTGGCGGCGCAGCACGAGATCGGCCAGACGCAGGATGCGATCGGCGAGCTCGCCCACCCGCAGCGCTGGTTTCGCCCGTTCGGCGGTGGCGGCAATCTCGACGATCGGCTGTTGAAGCCTTCCGTGGTCGAATACCTCGCGCGCAACAAGCATAGCTGCGTACTCTGGAACGCGATCCCGCGCGACTGGGACGATCCGGACGGCTGGGCCGATCGGGCGCTGGAGCAATGCCAATCACAGCCATGGAGCCTGATGGTGCTGCACGATCTGCCGAGCGGCGCGATGGATCATCTCGATCGCTTTATCGACCGCGCCGCCAAAGCAGGCGTGCGTTTCCGTCAGGACTTTCCGCCCGATTGCGTTCCGATCCGCTCGGGCGAGATCGTAAGATCCATCGAACCCTATGTTTCATCTATCGAAGAAAGTGCCGAACAATGAAGATCGCAAGTTTCAAGGCTGGCCCAACAGCGACATACGGCCTGGTGACGAATGCCGGCATCATCGATGCCGGCAAGCGGCTGAAGAATTGGCCAAGCCTGAAGGCGTTGCTCGCGAACGGATCACTCGACGCGCTGAAAGCGTTGCAGGGCGAACGGCCGGACTACGCGTTCGACGAAATCGAACTGCTGCCGACCGTTCCCGATCCGGACAAGATCTTCTGCATCGGCGTCAACTACGCCACGCATCTCGCCGAAAGCGGCCATCCGACGCCGCCGCACCCGATGATCTTCACTCGCTTTGCCAACAGCCAGGTCGGCAGCGGCCAGCCGATGATCCGGCCGCTGGAATCGGAGCGCTTCGACTATGAGGGCGAGATGGCCGTCATCATCGGCAAGGCCGGCCGCCGCATTTCGCGAGAGACGGCCATGGCGCATGTCGCCGGCTATGCCTGCTACAATGACGGCAGCATCCGCGACTGGCAGCGCCACACCTCGCAATTCGCGCCGGGCAAGAATTTCGTCGGCACCGGCGGTTTCGGGCCGTGGATGGTCACGACGGACGAAATCCCCGACATCAGCAAGCAGACCATTGCGACCCGCCTCAACGGCGTCGAGGTGCAGGCCGCGCCGATCTCGGACCTCGTGTTCGACGTCCCTGCCCTGATCGCCTACTGCTCGACCTTCACCGAACTCGTCCCCGGCGACGTCATCGTGACCGGCACCACCGGCGGCGTCGGCGCCTACCGCACACCGCCGCTCTGGATGAAGGATGGCGACGTGGTCGAGGTCGAGGTGTCCGGCATCGGCGTGCTGCGCAATCCGGTCAAGGACGAAGCCGTGGCTGCGGCGACGCGCGCGGCCTGAGAATTCGGAACAATAACAAGAGCAAGGAGACAATCATGAACCTGCCAAAGCACCTGCTGCCGACCACCGTTGTCGGCAGCTACCCGCAGCCGGAATGGCTGGTCGATCGCGCTATGCTGTCGAAGGTCGTGCCGCGCACGCGCATGCACGCGATGTGGCGGCTGCCGGCCGAGCATCTGGAGGAAGCGCAGGACGACGCTACGATTGTCGCGATCAGGGACATGGAGCGCGCCGGCATCGATATCGTGACTGACGGCGAAATCCGCCGCGAGAGCTACTCCAACCGTTTTGCGACGGCGCTCGAAGGCATCGATGACGAAAACCCGGCGATGATCACCTCGCGAACCGGACACCAGACGCCGGTGCCGCGCGTCACGGGCCCGGTAAAACGCCGCGGCCCGGTTGAGCTGCACGACATGAAATTCCTGCGTCAGAACACTGATCGCGCAGCAAAAATCACCCTGCCCGGCCCGTTCACGATGAGCCAGCAGGCTCACAATGAATTCTACAAGGACGACGAAGAACTGGCGATGGCGTTCGCCGCCGCCGTCAACGCCGAAGCGCTCGACCTGCAAAAGGCCGGTGCCGACGTGATCCAGCTCGACGAGCCCTGGGTGCGAAACAATCCGGACCTTGCCCGCCGCTATGCAGTGAAGGCGATCAACCGCGCGCTGGAAGGCATTACGGTACCGACCGTCGTGCATCTGTGCTTCGGCTATGCCGCCGTCGTGCCCGGCTCCACCAAGCCGGCCGGCTATTCCTTCCTCGCCGAGCTCGCCGATACCAGCGCCGAGCAGATCTCGATCGAGGCGGCGCAGCCGAAGCTCGATCTCGGCGTACTCAAGGACCTGTCGTCGAAGAAGATCATGCTCGGCGTACTCGACCTCGGCAATCCCGAGATCGAATCCGCCGACGTGGTGGCCGGCCGCATTCGCAACGGCCTGAAGCACGTCGCCGCGGATCGCCTGGTCGTCGCTCCGGACTGCGGCATGAAATACATGCCGCGCCACGTCGCGTTCGGAAAACTGAAAGCGATGTGCGACGCTGCCGCCACCGTGCGCAAGGAGATCGGTTAGCGTCGGGACTGCCTGGCCAGCAGAACCCGAAACTGTTCGAACGGGTCGTCCCTGCGGCTCGTTCGCTCCAGATGGATGGGTTCACGGGAAAGACGCAACCAGTTCTCGGCTTCCGCTAGCCAATAGGTCTTGCTCTTCGGCTCACGGCGCGCGAGCTGCCGGCAAAGCGCAGCTCGCGACCATAGCTCCTGATGACTTGTCATGACCATCCCCTGCCATGGGTGGAGCTCCATGCTGATCCCGGGGCTGGATAACTTCCTTGATTCAAGTCAAACAGCGCGGCGGCGCAGAACGCTCGCAGCCGAGCCCATGCTACTTTGCATGGGGCTGTTTTCGAGATTTGTGTATCGGCGCGCGCCGCGCGGCGTCGGACGCGAGATCGTCAGCCTATATCGAATTACCTTTCAGCCACCCCGCGCCCCGCGCATACAGGGCCTCGACCTCCGGTCCCTTCAGGCCCGGCATGTCGCGCTTCACCGTGTAGCCGATGCGGGTCTGCAAATAAGCCAGATGCCGGTAGCCAGGTGGGAATTGCTCGAGGAGAGCCTTCTCCAGCACCGGCGCCGTGCCGGGGGTAACCGGGTCCATGCGATCCTTCTCATAGATCGGCTGGCGCAGCACGATGCCCCAGCGGCCCTCGCGCTTTTCGAGGAAATCATAGAAGCGGCCGGTGCAGAGCACGTCGCACAGCACGCCCTCGACCTCGGCGCGCTGCGAGATCGTCATCTTGGTCTGCGAGACGGCGCGGTTTCCGGCGAGGTCGACCGAGATGCCGCCGAGGAAATGCAGGATACTGACGCCCTTGGCCCAGGCCTGCTTGCTGATCTCGATGAACTCGTCGCCGGTGCCCTGAGTCCAGGTCGCCATCATGCGGCCGTCCGGATGCCAGACGGTGCGGAAGCGCTCCCAGTCGCCGGCATCGCGCCAGATCGCCCAGTTCTGCAGCAGTTCACGGATCAGGCGATCGTCTTCAATCTCGGTGTGACTTCCGGCCATCGGCACGTTTCCTTCGGAGACAATTCTAAAGCGCGTGTAAGACCTTGCTGCGGCGCCTTCACAACAGTCTGGCGCGGACGAACAGCGCCCGCAGGGCGTCGGTCGCCTGCACGGTCAGCATCGCGTTGCCGGCGGCGCCCTGCAACGCGCGCACGGCATCGGCATGCAGCGCGCGAAATTCGATCCACTCGATCGAGCTGAGATTGGTGATGAAGCGATAGGCCTGGCCGACCGTCCCGATCGACTCCGTCTGGCCGTTCAGGCTGATCTTGAAAACCGCACGCAAAGGCGTGTCGGAAGCGGCGGCGACGCCCGCGACTGGATTCATGACGGGGATGGTGACCGCCGCGATGCAGTGAGGCCTTCCTTGAGGCTCGGTACCACGACGAGGCGCTTGACCTCGCCGCTCGTGTATGCCGCGAGGAACCTGTCATAGTCCTTGATCGAGACGCAGCCGTTGGAGTCGCCGTTGGGACCGAGCATATAGCTGTGTACCAGCAGGCCGGTGCGGCCATGCATCTCGTTTTCGCCTACAGGCGTCATGCGCAGCGCCGCGACACCATGAAACAGCTTTTCACGCGGCTTGAGGTCATAGACGTTCGGTGGCGTTGCACCGACCATGCGCTGGTCGACATGCGCCGGATTGTCCATCAGACCACCGAGGCCGGAATGCGCCTCGAGCTTGGTACCGCTCGGCAAGTAAACGGCGCGTGCCGAAATGTCGTAGACCGCCGTCGTACCGTCGTAGCCGAGCGCCGTCAGATCCTTCCGTTCGCTTAACAGCCCGTCTCCCGGCGTCAACGACGCCAGCGAGAAGCGCATCGGCACCATATCCGCGAGCTTCTCGAACATGGTGCGGCTGTCCGACGAAACCGGCGCCGGATCGTTCTTGCTGGGCTGAAGATTGGCCAGCACCGGCCGGGCTCTCGGCAGCGGAATCGACGCCTCGACCGTTGGCGCGGGCGCCGCGGGCTGAACGCTCTGCTCCTCCTCACGCGGTGGTCCGCCGAGCTGGTTTTCGATGTGCCCGAACTCCGCATCGAAATTCGACCGGGGCGCGGGACGCCAAGGGTAGTGGATGGCCAGCGAACGGCGCAGGGAGCCGGGGCCGAATCGCTCCTCGAACGAAGTCGTGCTGCTGACATTCGCGGAGGCGGGATTGATCCAGCCAGCCAGGTCGAAATCGGTCACCCAGGCGGCCAGTCCCAGCGCCATCCCAAACGCGACCGTGCCGAATGCCGCTTCGCGGAGCAATCGGGTACCGCGGCTCGAAGCAAGCCCGGCTGCGCTGGTCGACTTCCTACCCATCTATCCCCGGCTCGGCGCTTCGGAATCACGTCTGATTCCTAATGGATTCACCGAATAAGTCCCACCATAATGCAATCCAAAGTAAGGCATAATCGAGACAAGCGCCCGGTGCCTATCATGACCGGCAGAATCCCCGGATTCAAGCGATCTGATGGTAAACCGTGCCGGGTTTTCCCTGTCAGGCCGCGCTCAGGGCCGCAGGACGGGGTTGGTATTCGGCGCTGGCGCCTCTTCCATCTCGGCGTGCTCCGACAGCTTGTCGGCATGCACGGCGAGCGCCGGCCCGATCCAGACCGGGTCGGCCTCATGATCCCGGCGCGGATTCGTCGTGTTCGGATGGACCAGAATGCTCAGATTGCCGTGATTCAGCATCAGCCAGGGGACCAGTTCGGGGAAAATCTCCCGGGCAAAGGCCACCTGATACATGGCCTGATCGTGCGGGCCGACCTTTACGTCGTGCCATCGTCCGAGCGTGACCGAGAAGCGCTCGCCGATCCAGGTGCGCAACTGCTCGGCCTCGGCCCGTGTGGTCGCCGGATCGTAATAGATATGGGCGTGGTAGCTCGCGATCTCGCCCAATGGTCGCGGACCGCCCGCTTCCGGCTCACCCGTCATTGCACGCTCCGCGCCATGATCGCCTTGATCGCGCGATGATCGCTGCAACCGGTGGCGCGGTCAATGCGCAGGCGTCAGCCCGACCGCTTCTTGCCGCCCTCGAAGACGGTCATGCCAGCCGCCGGGTCGAGGTCAACGTCGGTGGCCTCGGTCAGGCGCGCCATCGTCATGTAAAAGCCGATCGCGAGAATCGATTCGACGATCTCCTGCTCGCTGAAATGTTTGCGCATTGCAGCAAATACCGGGTCGGCGACGCGCACGTTCTCGATGACCTCCCGGCCGAACGCCAGCAGCGCCTGTTCGGCGGCATTGAACGCGGCGTCTTCGTATTTGCCCTGCTCAATACAGTCGATCTGCTTTTGCGTAACCCCGACGCCCAGCGCGATCGGGACATGCTGCCGCCACTCATACACGCCGTGCTGCCGCTGCGCGACTTGAAGAATCAACAGTTCGCGATTGACGTGGCTGAGCTTTTGGCGATGGAGGATCGAATTGGCGAACCGCATCGCCGGAATGAAGTTGGTCTCGGCATGCGCCATCATCCGAAAAATGTTCAGCACGACCGGCATCCTGTCAAAGGACGCGCGAATATCGCCGCTGGTTGCCGCCGGGTCGATCAGGGGAAGTCTTGCCATCCGCTTTTTCCTTGGGTTGCTGTTTCTTCTTGTTGCTGCCGGGCCTTCCGCGCCGGGCTGAACTTACTGTTGCCGTTCAAGCGTTTGCCAGCACGATCTTGCCAGAATGCAGATTGCGCGCCATGTGCTCGAACAGGCTGAAGAAGATGGCGCACATCGCTCAGCGTCCGCCGACTTCGCGGATCGGATCGGAGCCGTCCCAGCCGGCGGCCACCTTGCGGATGTGCTCGAAGAAACTGCCCTTGCTGCCGCTGATGTCGGAGATCTCCACCACCGTGCCGGGATGCGCCTGCGTATCGAAATAGGCGAAGCGACCCTTGTCACCGCCGATCTGGCCCTCATGTCCCACTTTATAACCCAGCGACAAGACCCGATCGTAAAGGGCCTGATAGTCCCTGCTCCAGTACGACATGTGCTGCAGCCCTTCGCGGCCTGAGTCGAGGAACTCCTTGTACATCGAGGGTGCGTCGTTGCGCTGCTGGATCAGCTCGATCTGGAGATCGCCGGAATTGGCGAGCGCCACGCTCATCTCCATGGGGGAGTCCTGGCCGCGGTGGCGGAAGTAATCGGTCTTTACCCGATCGATATAGTACCAGGGCCCGACGCCCATTACGTTGACCCAGTGATCCATGGCGGCGCGGATGTCCCGCACGACGTACCCGTTCTGGCAGACTGCCCCAAAAATACGACTCATGACGACCTCCCCGTCTGCTTCCCAGCGGCATTCCGCCTGTTGTTCATCTTGATCCCCGCGTTCAGTCTATCCAAACCCGCCTCGGCATCTCCGCCGAATTCATCGCTGGAGATATGCTGCGCGATATCAACGCGCGCGACATCGAAGCCTGGAAGAAAGTCGCGAGCGACGCCAGGATCGAGATCAAGTAGCGACAGAACGAAAAAGGAGGGCCGAGACAAATCGGCCCTCCCCCGGCTCAGATGTAAAAAACTCAGCTTGCCTTGCCGAAAAGCACCGGCAACTGCCGCGGGCCGCGCACGGTGCCTTCCGACCAGGTGACCTTGCCGGCCGGATCGAGCCTGAAATCCGGAATCCGCTTCAGCCATTCCTCGATCGCCACCGTCATTTCCATGCGCGCCAGGTTGGAGCCGACGCAGCGATGGATGCCGAGGCCGAACGCGGCGTGGCGATTTTCCTTGCGGTCGATCACCACCTTGTCGGCATCGGGGAACATCGCCGGATCGCGGTTGGCGGCCGGAAACGACAGCAGCACCATGTTGCCGGGCTTGACCGGGCAGCCGCTGATGGTCGTTTCCTTCATCACCTCGCGCGCCATCGTCACCGGCGCATAGGCGCGCAACAGTTCCTCGACCGCGAGCGGCATCAGCTCAGGCTCCGCGACAAGGCGCTCGCGGTCCGCGGGCGTTTTTGCAAGATGCCACAGCGACGAGCCGATCGCGCTCCACGTGGTGTCGATGCCGGCAATCAGCAGCAGCCGCAGCGAACCCAGCACATGCTCATCCGACAGCGGATTTCCGTCCTTGTCCTTCGCATTCATCAGCGTCGAGATCAGATCATCGGTAGGATTCTTTTTGCGATACTCCATATGGCCGGCGAAATAGCCGGTCATCTCCCTTACCGCATCCATCAGCGCGTTCTCGTCCTTGATGCCGAGTTCGAGGATGCCGTGAATCCACTTGATGAAGAGATCGCTGTCCTTCTCGGGGATTCCGAGCATGTGCGCGATGGCGCGGACCGGAATATGCTTGGTGTAGCGGGCGGCGGCGTCGCATTTGCCATCGGCGATGAATTCGTCGATCAGCTCGTTGCAGATGGCGCGCACCCGCGGCTCGAGCTTCTTCATCGCGTCCGGCGTGAACGGCGGCAGCAGCAATTGCTTGGCCGGCTTGTGCTCGGGTGGATCGGAGGTGATCGGCGGCGCGCTGGCCGTGATCTCCGGCCGCATGTCACGCACGATGACGCGCCGTGAGGAGAAGTGGTCGGTATCGTAGGCGATTTCCTTCACCGCCTGGTAGGTGGTCGGCATGTAGCAGCCGAGAAAACGCTCGGTATGAACGACGGGCGAAGCCGCGCGCAGTTCTTCCCAGATCGGAAACGGGTTTTCCGTCCAGGTCGGATCGGTGTGGTCGAAATCGTTGACCCAGTCGGTGACCGGGGGATGTTCGGGCATGATGCTGGCGGAATCGGACATCGGAGCAATTCCTCTGCTTGGTTCGTTCAGATCCAGAAAGGCGGTATCGATCGCGGAAGCCGGACTAGTCCTCTGTCACCTCGATCGCGATCTCGGGACAGTTGCTCTGGGCGAGCCAGGCCTTGTCTTCCAGTCCGGCAGGCACGGAACCGTCGCCGACTTCGTGCGCGTTGCCGAATTCGTCGAGGTCAAACAGTTCGGGTGCCAGTGACTTGCAGCGCGCGTGGCCCTGACATTTGTCCTGGTCGACGCGGATTTTCAGCTTTCCAGCCATCGCAGCGTTTCCCTTTTATGACGCGCTTTACCGCGCGGCGTTCTTCCGTCGGCATTCTTCGGCACGCCAACACAGGTCCGCCGGCGCACCGCGAAGTTATATCATATTACATTCGTGATGCCGTTGTACTGTCAAGTCAAAAGTTATAGATCATGGAGTTGAATGCCGCCTAGACCCGCACGCAAAGCACTGAATGCGTATCACCATGGGGATCTCCGTGATGCCCTGGTTCAGGCCGCGCTGCACGAAGTCGAACTCGGTGGTCCCGAAGCGATCAGTATCAGCGCGCTCGCCAAGAAACTCGGTGTTTCGCAGCCGGCGCCCTACAAGCATTTTGCCGATCGCGAGACCCTGCTGACGGCTGTGACGGCCGAAGCGTTCCGCCAGTTCTCGGCCATGATGCGGACGGCCATCGAAAAGCCGTCGAAGCAATCGAAACTGTCGCGTTTCGCACAGCTTACGCTGGATTTCGGGCTGCACCGCAACGGCATCTATCGCTTGATGTTCGCATCGCGAACCATGGCATGCGCGCCGAAAGGCAGCGAGTTGCACAGCGCAGCAATGGAAACCTTCGAACTCCTGGTGGGAGCGCTGGAGGCCCCCGCCGTCGGGCTGCTGCGCGAGCGTAGCGCCTTGAAGATCTGGGCCTCGCTGCACGGCGTCGTCATGCTTGCCGAACAGGGCCTGCTCACCGGCCAGGCTGCCCATGTCAGCGTGGAAGAACTGGTCGAGGACATCGTGCAGGAAACCAAGCTTGCGCTGTCCGTTGCGATCAAGGCGGCCGGCAACACCGGTCAATAACGGCGGCGCTGGTCGATACCCCGTTCACCCAAGTCAAGCGACCGCCCTCACTCGGCGGGCACAGCCACGGCGGTCCGGACGCAAAGCCAGACCCTGTCGTTCTCCACCTTGGTCGGATGCGCACGCGTACATCCCTCGTCAGGCGCGACCGCCGTGCCGCTCCTGAGCTCGATGACGAAATTGTGCAGCGGACAGGTGACACGCTTGTTGTGAACGATGCCTTGCGACAGCGGTCCGCCTTTGTGCGGACATCGATCGTCGAGCGCGAACACCTCGTCATCGGCGGTCCGGAACACCGCAATGTCTCCCGACGCCGTCCGCACGACACGCGAGCCGAGCACGGGAATATCGTTCAGCGCCCCGATTTCGATCCAGTTGCTCATGCGAGTTCAAGCTCCGCCAGCGGGGTGAATTCGTTGCGGTCGACGCCACGCTGCGCGCGCGCCGCCCACGGATCGCTCTGCGAGAATTGCTGCGAATAAGCGAAGCGGCTGAACAGCGCCTTGCGGTTGGCGACATCTTCGACCACCTGCTTGCGGATGGCATCGAGACCGATCCGGTCGCACCATTTGTACATGCGCTCCAGATACCAGCCCTGCTCGCGATAGAGCTGCGTCAGCGCGGCGATGATTTCGAGCGTCTCCTCTTCGGTCGCGACCTTGGTCAGGAATTCGGTGCCCTTGATGTGCAGACCGGCGGCACCGGCGAAATGGATCTCGAATCCGGAATCGACGCAGATAACGCCGACGTCCTTGCAGGTGGCCTCCGCGCAGTTGCGCGGACAACCTGATACCGCAAGCTTCACCTTGGCCGGCGTCCACGAGCCCCACATGAATTTTTCGAGCTTGACGCCGAGGCCGGTCGAATCCTGCGTGCCGAAACGACACCATTCCGAACCAACGCAGGTCTTCACCGTGCGCAATCCCTTGGCATAGGCATGGCCCGACACCATGCCCGCATTGTTGAGGTCGGCCCAGACCGCGGGCAGATCCTCTTTCTTGACGCCAAGAAGATCGATGCGCTGCCCGCCGGTCACCTTGACGGTTGGAATCTTGAACTTGTCCGCGACATCCGCAATGGCGCGCAATTCATCGGGCGTCGTGACACCACCCCACATCCGGGGTACCACCGAATAGGTCCCGTCCTTCTGGATGTTGGCGTGAACGCGTTCGTTGATGTAGCGCGATTGCTGATCGTCGCGATACTCGCCGGGCCAGGTCGCAAGCAAATAATAGTTCAGGGCGGGCCGACAGGAATGGCACCCGTTCGGCGTCTTCCATTCCATGAACTGCATGACATCGGGGATGGTCTTCAACGAGTTCTCGATGATGACGCGGCGGGCGTCGTCATGGCTGTGATCGGTACACGCGCACATCGGCTTGACCTTCGGAGCTGCCGAATAGTCACTACCGAGTGTGAAAGCGAGAACCTGCTCGACCAGGCCGGTACAGGAACCGCAGGAAGACGATGCCTTGGTGTGGGCGCGCACGTCGTCGATCGTGAACAGCTTCTTTTCGCTGATCGCCTTGACGATCGCCCCCTTGCAGACGCCGTTGCAGCCGCAGATCTCCGCGTCGTCGCTCATGGCGGCGACCGAACTCTTTCCGCCATGGCCGCCATCGCCGAGATTGGCCGCGCCGAACACCAGCCGTTCGCGCATTTGTGAAACGTCAGTTCCGTCGCGCAGATGCCGGAAGTACCACGGACCGTCGACGGTGTCGCCATAGAGCACGGCGCCGACAATCTTCTTGTCGCGCAGGATGATCCGCTTGTAGACGCCGCGGGAGGCGTCCTGCATCACGATCTCTTCCTTGTCCGCGCCCGGCGCGAAGTCCCCCGCCGAGAACAGGTCGATTCCGGTCACTTTCAACTTGGTCGAAACGACCGAACCGTCATAGGTGGCAAAACCCTTCATCGCGAGATGGTTGGCGCAAACCTTGGCCTGGTCGAACAAGGGAGCCACGAGGCCGTAGGTCTGGCGACGGTGCTGCACGCATTCGCCGACCGCGTAAATCCGCCCGTCATAGGTCTGCATGGTGTCCGAGACGACGATGCCGCGCTCGCAATAGAGGCCGGCCTTGCGCGCCAGCTCCACATTCGGGCGGATGCCGACCGCCATCACCACCAGGTCGGCAGCAATCTCCTCGCCGTCGGCGAAGCGCACGCCGGTCACGCGATCCTCGCCGAGGATCGCTTCGGTCTGCGCGGGCATCTTGAACACCATGCCACGCTCTTCCAATGACTTGCGCAGCAATCCGCCCGCGACCTGGTCGAGCTGCCGCTCCATTAGCGTGTCGAGCAGATGCACCACGGTGACGTTCATGCCGCGCTTCATCAGGCCGTTGGCGGCCTCGAGGCCGAGCAGACCGCCGCCGATCACGACGGCGTTCTTGTAGCTCGTCGAGGCCTGAACCATGCGCTCGACGTCCTGAATGTCGCGGAAGCCGATGACGCCGGGCAGGTCCTTGCCCGGCAGCGGCAGCATGATCGGGTTGGAGCCGGTCGCGATCAGCAGGCGGTCGTAAGGCACCCGCGCACCCTCGGCAGTGACGACCTCGCAGGTGCGGCGATCGATCATCTCGATCATTTCGCTCTTGCGCAGCGTGATGTTGTTGTCCTCGTACCACCGCTCGGTGTTGAGCATGATGTCGTTGACGGTCTTCTCGCCGGCCAGCACGGGCGACAGCAAAATCCGGTTGTAGTTGCCGTAGGGCTCGGAGCCGAAGACGGTGATGTCATAGAGATCGGGCGCACGGTCGAGCAGCACCTCGACCGTCCGGATGCCGGCCATGCCGTTGCCGATCACCACCAGCTTCTGCTTGCTTACCTTGTCGAGCATGTTCTGCCTTCCACGTTCCGATGGTCCCGTTCGGCGACGCAACGCTTGCGCCGTCGCGTAGAGAAATGTTGATTGGGGAGCGCCCATCGGCGGGCAGACGAACGTCTTCTATGACGATCTGGCACCTCTGCATTCAAGACACGTGCCAACGCGAGATCCACGATTTTCCCGTCATTTCAGCTAATTGGCCGTGCCCGCGCAGAAATCATGCCCAAAAAATCACCCGGCCGGGCTATCCATTGGGCACCCGCGAAGCCTGCTTGGGGGCGCAAACGAAATTGGCCCGACGCTCCGGATGGAGCGTCGGGCCATGTCACATCAGTAAAGCCAGCTGTGTTGGCTTTCGCGTCCGGCTCACACCCCGGTCTGGCTGATGAACTTGGTGTTGAAATAGGCCTCCATCGCCTCGATGCCGCCTTCCGAGCCGTAGCCGGAATCCTTGACGCCGCCGAACGGCACTTCGGGCAGCGCGAGGCCAAAGGCGTTGATCGAGACCATACCGGCTTCGATGGCGGCGCCAATCGCGGTCGCGGTCTTGGTCGAGCTGGTGAAGGCGTAGGACGCCAGGCCGAACGGCAGGCGGTTGGCTTCCTCGGCCACCTCGTCGAACGTCGAGAACCGCGAGATCAGCGCCAGCGGCCCGAACGGCTCCTCGTTCATCGCGCGCGCGTCCTTCGGCACGTCGCTGACCACGGTGGGCTCGAAGAAGTAGCCCTTGTTGCCGACGCGATGGCCGCCGGTCTCGAGCTTGGCGCCCTTGCCGACGGCATCCTGCACCATGCCTTCGATCGCGGTGACGCGGCGCGGATTGGCGAGCGAGCCCATCTTCGAGTCCGGATCGAGGCCGTTGCCGACCTTCATCGACTTCGCGCCCTCGACGAACTGTTCGACGAACTCCTTGAACACGTCGTCCTGCACCAACATGCGGGTCGGCGAGATGCAGACCTGGCCGGCGTTGCGATACTTCGCCGCGGCCAGAATCTTCGCCGCCGACGAGACGTCGGCATCCTTGAAGACGATCGCCGGCGCGTGGCCGCCGAGCTCCATGGTGGCGCGCTTCATGTGCAAGCCCGCCAGCGCGGAGAGCTGCTTGCCGACGTTGGTGGATCCGGTGAAAGAGATCTTTCGGATCACCGGATGCGGAATGAGATATTCCGAAATCTCCGAC
>Ga0268266_10003696_pt1 | contig 15084 bp, 11 predicted proteins | sample KBSS13metaG_FD_190356 | JGI IMG/M metagenome (GOLD analysis project Ga0268266, IMG submission 190356) | Switchgrass rhizosphere microbial communities from Kellogg Biological Station, Michigan, USA - KBS S1-3 metaG (SPAdes) (version 2) | ecosystem: Host-associated > Plants > Roots > Rhizosphere...
GATGTCGGCCTTGCGGCGCGATGGGACTGAGTTCCCGGTCGAATTGTTCGTACGTCTCTTGCAGGCGGAAGCACCAGTGACCTTCTGCGCTTTCGTGACGGACATTACCGAGCGTAAGCAGGCGCGGGATAAGCTACAAACACAATTGGTGCGTCTGGATCTGCTGCAGCGGATTACACGGGCGATTGGTGAGCGCCAGGATTTGCGGAGTATCTTTCAGGTCGTCATCCGGCGGCTCGAGGACAATCTGCCTATCGATTTCGGGTGTGTGGGTCTCTACGACTCGACGCAGCAGGTGTTGACCGTCACGAGTGTGGGGGTGCTCAGTCGTGCGCTGGCGTTGGATCTGGCGCTTACCGAGCAGGCGAGCATTGCGATCGATGACAATGGGCTGGGGCGCTCCGTGAGGGGGGAACTCGTGTATGAGCCGGATATCTCCGGCAGCTCTTTTCCGTTTCCACAGCGTCTGGCTCGGGGTGGGCTGCGCTCTGTTGTGTTCGCGCCTTTGCGGGCTGCTGGCAAGATCGTTGGCGTGTTGATCGTGGCGCGTCGCATGGCGCAGTCATTTGAAGGTGGGGACTGTGAGTTTCTGCGGCAGTTGAGTGAGCATGTCGGGCTCGCGGGTCACCAGGCGCAGTTGTACGATGACTTGCAGCGGTCGTACGAGGATTTGCGCGCCAGTCAACGGACGGTGTTGCAGCAGGAGCGCCTGCGAGCTTTGGGGCAGATGGCCAGCGGGGTGGCTCACGATATCAACAATGCTATTTCGCCGGTTGCGATCTACACGGAGTCGCTGTTGGATCGTGAGCCGGGGATGAGCGAGCGGGTGCGCAAGTCGCTGATGATCATCCAGCAGTGCGTTGAGGATGTGGCGCGGACGGTGAGCCGGATGCGGGATTTCTACAGGAAGCGGGAGCCGCAGATCGTGCTCGGGCACGTCGATCTCAACCAGGTTGCGCAGGGGGTGATCGAGTTGACCCGTAGCCGGTGGAAGGATGTGCCGCAGGAGCGCGGGGTCGTAATTGAGGTACGGACGGAGTTGGCGGGGATGTTGCCGCAGATCATGGGGGCGGAGAACGAGATTCGTGACGCACTGACCAATCTCATTTTCAACGCGGTCGATGCCATGCCGGAGGGAGGTGTTCTGGCCGTGCGGACGGGTGCCCGGGAGCATCCGGGTGCTGCACCGGCACTGTATCTGGAGGTCGAGGATACCGGTATTGGCATGGATGAAGAGACCCGGCGGCGGTGTCTCGAGCCCTTTTTTACGACTAAAGGTGAGCGGGGCACGGGGATGGGGCTTGCCATGGTGTACGGCATGATCGAGCGGCATAGCGCGGACCTGGAGATCGAGAGCGCGCCGGGACAAGGTACGACCGTGCGTCTCATTTTCCCGATGCCGGCAGCGATTGTGGACGCGACAGTGGAGCAGCCGGTGCTCGGGTTGCCGACACGGGGTGTGCGGATTCTGGTGGTGGATGATGATCCGTTGATCATTGAGTCGCTGTCGGAAACGTTGCGGAGTGACGGGCACGAGGTGACGGCGGCGGATGGTGGAGAGGCGGGGATCAACACGTTCCTCGAGGCTCAGCAACGGGGTGCGGCGTTTGCGGCCGTGATTACGGACTTGGGGATGCCTTACATCGATGGGCGGCGGGTTGCGGCGGCTGTCAAGGGGGCTTCCCCTGCGACGCCGGTGATTCTGCTCACCGGGTGGGGGCAGCAGTTGATTGCAGAGAATGAGATTCCGGTCCACGTGGATCGGGTGCTCAACAAGCCGCCCCGGTTGCGGGAGCTGCGGCTGGCGCTCGCGGAGTTGAGTGGGGTGGCTGCGGAGGCGGGGTGAAGAACGCCGCTGGTCTTATTCGCGAGGGGGTCACGATTGGGACCAGCGGCGTGTGTATCGAGCGAGGGGGTCACTCGATGGGTAATGTGTTGCAATCGGTGTGCCAGGCGCGGGACCGTCGGTTGGAGGGCTCTAGCGCGGGACTTCGTGGAAATCATTGTCCTGGAGCCGTCGGATACGCACTGGAATGGTTCGCGTCGCAGTGCAAATGCACTTGCGGTGGGCGAGACCGGGGGCTCGAGGAGGGCTCTGCGCGCTAGCCGTATCTTCCGGCTCGGGACTGCCGTCGGGCCTTTTCGGAGTACATCGATTCGTCCGCTCGTTGCAGCAGCGAGTGGGCATCGTGACCGTCGTCGGGGTAGCGGGCGAGACCGATGCTGGCTCCGACGCGCAGGACGGTTCCTTTCCAGAGAATGGGCTCAGCAACGGCTGCGCCAATCTTGTCCATCAAGTCCGTGAGCGCCGCCTCCCCGCAAGGGCCTGCGAGCACAATCACGAACTCGTCTCCTCCGAAACGGGCGACGGTGTCAGCCTCTCGCACCACGCTCTGCAGCCGCTGCGCCATGGCGACCAACACCGCGTCGCCAGCGTCGTGGCCCCAGCGATCGTTTACGTCCTTGAACCAATCGAGGTCGACGAAGAGCAACGCAAGGGCGTCGCGGCATTGCTGTGCCTCACGCAAACCCTGTGTGAGGCGGTCAACGAGCAGCGCTCGATTGGCGACGCCGGTCAACGCGTCGTGATAGGCCAACCGGTCGAGACTGGCTAACAGGTGCTTGCGCTCCGTTACTTCATACCAGACGGTCAGCAGGCTGGTGACGGCCTTGTTCTCATCGAACTCCGGGATGACGCGCAAGTGCCAGTAAAAGATCTTTCCATCTTTTGCGGGCAGGGAAAATTCATGGTCGCAGGGGACTCGGGTGGCGAAGGTTTGCCGCAGCAGACCCTGCAGGGCGACGGCTCCAGGTTCGGTCAATCGCGAGCCCTCGCCGGGGAGTTTGCCGAGCACTTCGTTGTCTGTCGTTCCGTGCGCGACGTGAAAAGCGGCGTTGACGTAGGTTCGCCGTAATTGCTGGTCGTAACGGACGACGACGTCGGGGAGGTGGTCCACGAGAGTGTGGAACTCTCGGGCGCGGGCGGCGAGCTCGGACTCCATGCGTTTGAGGGGGGTGATGTCGCGGGCTGTTGAGATCACTCCGACCAACTGGCCGTCGCTGTCGAACTCCGGCACGGCTCTCGCGAGGTAGACGCGATTTCCGGTGGGTATGCCCAGGTGGACCTCGTACTCCTGGAGTGTCCTTTCCTGGATGACCTTGTACAGGCGCCCGATGACTTCTGCGCGATTCAACACGGGGCCGACCGTGAAGCTCTCGACGGATTGTCCTATCAGCTGCGCATCAGTGGCGTCGCCCAAGAGTTGTCTGAAGGCGGGGTTGGCGTACATACAGCGCAATTGCGCGTCGAAGCGCATGACGCAGTCAGGGGAGTTTTCGGCGAGTGTGCGGAATCGGCCCATCCGTGCGGTGGTTTTTTCCTCCAGGGACTTGCGCTCGCCGATGTCGCGTGCCACGACTACCCGTAATGGCTCGCCGGCATGGTCGATGACCCGCACCGAGATCTCGACGGGGATTGCTTGGCCGTCGCGCGAGAGGAGCGTGGTTTCTGCTGTGTAATGATCGCCGATGAGCCAACTAGGGGCGGGTGCCGCTTCTTGGGCCCCGGTGTCCTCCAGATCCGCAGCGCCTATGAGGCGCGCGGTCGCCGCGAGGAGTTCCTCACGCGCATAGCCGAGGATGCTGCAGGCGGTGTCATTGACGTAGAGAAGGCGAAGTTGCCGGTCGTAGACGTACACCAGGTCGTTGAGCTGCTCGATGGCTAGAGAGCCAGGCAGCTGAGTCTTCGGTGGGGTGTACTGACTCATTCCTTCCTGAAGGTGCGAAGTCCGAAGGGACGGCACAGGGTACTTTCGTCTCGGAGTCAGGGGAAGGGCGGGGCATGCACTGTCCTGGGGCCGATGGTCGTCGTGCCGCGCTATTCGTTTTCAAGTCTTTGATACAACTGGACTTTATCGGTATGCGCTCTTATGCGTAATCGCGCGCCCGGGCGATGCGGCCGCGAACGTCGCGTAGGGTATTGAGCAGCGCGCGCAGCTGACGATCGTCCAGATCGAAGGCCATAGTGAGCAGCCACGCGTTGAAGCGGTTTTCGGCCGTGCTCAGAACGCTCCGGCCCGGAGCGGTGATTTCCATTTGCAGGAGCCGGCGGTCATCTGGATTCGGTAGGAGGCGGATCCAACCGGCTTTCTCCAGACCGAGGGCGAGCGAATGCACCGATTGGCGCGATCGTCGCAGCTGCCTGGCCAGCTCCGAAATCGATAGCGTGAAACTCGAGCGGGCGATGACGGCCAATGCTGTCCAGCGCTCGGCGCTCAGCCCTGTTTGGTGACAAATCTCGGCTCGCGAGGCGTTCAGACACGCGGCCGCGTTGTGGACTTCCTGGGCGAGCAGCCGGATGTGATGCCGGCGGTGCATGTTCCGTTGTTGGGGTGTCATGAGTCCTTTCCATGTCGAGGGTAGCCTCAGCGATAGTACCCTCGCCGGAGACTGTTAGGGCCCTGACAAAATTCGTGGGTTCGTATCATTTCGGACGGTCGGGCGGAAGTTGTCATGGCACTGACAAAGTCGGCGGAGAGGTGTCTCGTCCTCTCTGTCTTTGGGTCGCGGTGACCGGCGAGTATCAGGGAGTTTGGGGTGGGAACACTGATGAAAGCAGCGTTGTTGCGCGATACTGGTATTTTGAGAGCAGCAGGATTCTCGCGCCCGGTGACCCTTCTCCCGACGACGCACGAGACCTCTTCCCGCTGGGGGCAGAGGCAGTCGCTTTAGGACAGCGGATCGCGTGCAAATGTGAGGAGTTGGGTCTGTCAATTGAACCGGCCTCTCATCTTTACGTCTGTCTCACGTCGGCCCTAAAGGATGGAGGAGTGCGCCAGGTCGAATTCGCGCCAGAGAAGTGGCAGCGGTTCGAGATGTATGGCCTGGGAGCCGAAATCGTTTCGCGCTAGCCTCCACACGCGAGAGTATCCGGTTCCCTTGCAAGCTGATCTGGGTGCGTTGTTTCGAGCCTAAGCGGCCCCCAGCGGACTGCGAGATCGGGTTCGCGTGGATACGTTAGATGCGATCAGGTCATCGGCGGGTGGGTGGCCCGGTAGGCATCCAACTCCGCTTCGTAGCGGACGCTAGCCTCACTCAACTGCCGGATTTCAACTTTGAGTCGTCCCGCTTGCTCGGCCAGGTTTGCCGCGTCGACCACGGCCTGCGCCCGCTGTTCGGGGGTCGCGTCCGCGCTGATTGCGGCAGCGGAGCTTTCGACGATTCCATGCTCGACTCGCGCGAGCTCGTGCCGTTTCGAATTCAATTCGGCTTGGGTTCCGGAGACTCGCGCCGTCATCTCGTAGAGCTCATGGCCTGCGTCGTAAGCCCTCAGGAATGTTGGTTCCAACTGCGCGGGGCAGACCCCACGATAGGCGCCGCCGCGGGCGCCGAGGTTGTAGCCATTGATGGGCTGACAAAACTCCACCAATCCCTGGTTGCGACCCTCCTGGTAGAGGGCCAGGTCAGCGCGGACACCGTACTTTGCACAGGCCTTCCTGTGTTGCGCTATATGGTCGCCCGGGTACCCCTCCACGCCATCCTCGTAGCCGACGGTGCGCCAGTCGACGGCCAGACACTCGTCCTTGCTCATGCTGGCGCACCCGGACACTGCGAGCAGGGTCACTGTCAAAGCCAATCCGGGCCATGCCAGAGCTTTCGAGGGGCGCATGAGTTGTTTGCCCTGCGTGGATGGGGTTGGCCGACGATAGCAGCGAGCCCTGTCGGCGCAGTGTGAGGTCAGTCACGTGTCACCCGTAGGACGGGCCGCCTCACTCACCGAACATGATCTGCGTCACCCCCGCCCTTTGCGTTTGACAATAAATCCTGCCGCGAAATGGCGGCGCGGGCCGAGCTCGCGCCGCCTGAAGGTCAAAGGACGGGAGTCAACAGATACCACACTCCAACGGCAGAGCTACGCGAATCGGTCCCGTTCGCGATGATTTGGCCGAGGTTGTTGGTCTGCGTGGCCCCCTGCAAGAAAACAAACGGCCTCAGCGGATCAGAGCGCGCGATGCGGCTGTTGAGAGGTCCGCAAAGCGGACGCGTGGCGATCGAATTAGCCAAACCACTCATACAAAGCATTTGCGGCCATAGAGGCCTCAGGGCGGCGGGCATCCCGTCCCACGGCTCCAACGAATAGAAAATAGCTTTACCGGGGGAATGGAGGACGCGCGCCACTGCTGCGGGAAGCTCATTTTTCACGAGAGATTCGTGGCTCATCAGGGATCGATTTGTGATTTGTGAAGCCCAAGAGGCGAGTATTCCGTAAGTGGTGGCATCGAGCCACCCTCAAAGGCTAATCGGCTGCAGCAAGCTGTTAACCTTGGAGCATGAGCCGCATTCTGCTTGCAACGCTGGGGTCTTTGGGGGACCTGCATCCGTATATCGCAGTGGGGAGGGAGCTCCTGGCGCGTGGGCAGCAGGTGCGCCTGGCGACTTCTATCGACTACCGGGAGCGCGTCGAGGCGGCCGGCCTCGAGTTCGCGCCACTGGCACCGGCGCTCGCCGAGCTCGGGGAGCCCGAGCAGGTGGCGCGGCGATTTTTTGACCGATGGAGGGGGCCGCAGCGGCTGTTCAATGACATGGTAACAGCCCCGCTTCGCCGCGCCTACGCTGATCTTTGCGCGGCGCTGGAAGGGGTGACGCTGGCCGTCTCGCATCCCCTGACACCGGCGCTGCCGATGATCGCTGAGAATCGCGAACTGCCGTGGCTGTCGAGCGTACTGGCCCCCACCAGCCTGTTTTCGACGAGCGATCCCTCGGTGATCCCCAACTTCGGGTGGCTGCACCAGCTGCCGCGCTTGGGCAGTTGGCCGCATGGGTCGCTGTTCAATCTTCTACGCGCGGCGGTTCGTCGCTGGGAGCGGCCTCTGCACGAGTTGCGTGCCGAATTGGGGCTGCCCCCTGTTGCGCGGGCGCTCTTGATTGATGGGCAGTTCTCGCGCCGGGGCACGCTCGCGCTGTTCGATCCGGTGCTCGCGGCACCGCAGTCAGATTGGCCTGTCCGGACGTTGGTTTGCGGTGCGGCCTTGTACGATGCTGGCGATCCGCAAGAGGCGACAGCGGCGGCGGCAGCCGGCGAGGCGGTGGAGCAGTTTTTCGCGGAGGGGCCGCCACCGGTGGTCTTCGCGCTGGGGTCCTCCGCCGTCTGGCTGGCTCAGGATTTTTGGAAGCATGTCATCATCGCATGCAACACCCTCGGAGTGCGCGGCCTGCTGCTGACAGGGATGCCACTACAACAGCGACTGCCCGCCAACATAGCCGCCTTTGACTACTTGCCGTACTCCCGAGTGTTTTCGCGAGCGGCAGCTATCGTTCACCAAGCGGGTATCGGAACGCTTTCCGTCGCTCTTCGGTCCGGGCAGCCACAGTTGCTCTGCCCCGTGGGTTTCGATCAGTTCGACAACTCTGCACGAGCGGCTCGCTTGGGTGTGGGCCGTGTTTTGCCATTTCGGCACGCGCACAATCATGTGCGGTTGGTGCACGAGCTACGAGCACTCCTTGGAGGTCCGACCTATGCAAAGGATGCTCTGGAAATAGCGGAGCAGTTACGCGATGCCGACGGCGCTGCCATCGCGGCGCAGCGCATTCTCGACTGCTTGAATTAGGTGCGCCTCACCTATAGTACTCGTATCGACAGCGATCTCCATCGGCGTCGCAAACCCAACGCCCTTTATGTCGATAGTACTCGTTGCTGGCGTATTCGGACTTGCGCCAACACCTGTCCGCGTCCCGGTCGCAAGTAATGCGCACGCAATGTTCGCCACTCAGGTCGCAACGTTCGTAGACACGAGCCACGAGAGTCGTTTGCGTCGGTCGGGTATGACGGGGTGGCGAGTAACACCCTGCCAAGGCTGCCGATAGGGCGGTCGCCAGAAGCACAACAGGTACAGCGCGGGGCATGCTCGCCTCCAATGTAACCGTTCGTTATGTTCTTAACGCAAGGCAAAGCCGTTCGGTTCCGCATGGGGGACCAGGCGAAGCGTACTGCCAAGCTGAATGGCCGTGCTTGGGCGGTCGCTGCGCCAGCGGGCGGGCCGCGCCGTGACTCCGGTGGGCGGCAGGTCAATGGCCGAATTGGCGTTTTGGCAAAGTCATTGCGGCGGTCTCGCCTTCAGCGCCGGCGTACTTGGCGAGCGTGACTTCGTAGCGGCCGGGGGAGATGCGCCACTGCTTGGTCTGGGTGTCGTAGGACGCCAGCAGGCGCGGGTCGACGTGCAACTCGACTTGGCGGCTCTCGCCGGGGGAGAGGAAGACTCGCTGGAAGCCCAGGAGGCGCACGGTTTTGGTACCACCCAGGTTGGTCAGATAGAGCTGTGGGATGTCGGCTCCTGCGAGAGTGCCTTCGTTGCGGATGGTGAAAGTGGCTGTGAGGTCGGACTTGCCATGCAAGTGGAGATTCGAGTAGCTGAAGTGGGTGTAACTGAGGCCGTAGCCGAATGGGTATAACGGGGCGCGGCCCTGTTTGGCAAACCAACGGTAGCCGACGTCGGCGCCTTCGGAGTAGTTGACAGTGATGGGTTGGTCTTCTGGAGTGTCCAATCCGGGAGCGTCGGGGCGAGGGAGGTCGGCGGTGCTGGCGGGGAAGGTCACAGGCAGGTGACCTGATGGGTTGATTTTGCCTGTGAGAACTTCCGCAATGGCCCGGGCTCCGGCTTGTCCCGGGTACCAGGCGGCGATGAGGCCTTTGATGTGATCTCGCCAGGGCATGGCGATGGGATTGCCGGTTTCCAGGACGACGATGGTGTTGGGATTCGCCGCGGCGACCGCGCTGACGATCGCGTCCTGACCGGCGGGCAGCGTCAGGTCGGGGGAGTCGTAACCTTCCTGTTCGTACTTGGTGACGAATACGATGGCGACATCGGCTCGGTGAGCTGCAGCCGCTGCCGAGGCGGGATATAGGCCGGGTTCGTAGCGGATCACCGCGTTCGGCAGAATCTTGCGTAGCTCGGCGAGAGGTGCAGTGCCGCTGTAGTGTTCGGCGCGCCAGTCGGCCATTTCGCCTTCGCCGCCTAACGGGTTGGTTGCCTTGAAGCCACCGGGCGGGGTCACCAGCGATGAGCCGCCGCCGGAGAGGACTCCGACATTGGCGTGGCCGCCGATGACGACAATCGAATGAATGGCGGGGGCGAGGGGCAGTACGTTGTCGTTTTTCAGGAGGACGATGCCTTGGCGCTCGCCTTCCAACGCCACTTCGTTGTGGGCCGCGAAGTCGATGGGGCCGGGTGGTGTTGGCTTGTCGGCGCCGACGGCGTAAAGCGAGCGCAGGATGCGCCTGACCATGTCCGAGAGGCGGGCGTGGGTGAAGGTTCCGGCCGCAAGGTCGGCTTTCAAGGGGGCGTCGAAGAATACTTTGGGGTCGAGTTGGGAGCCGGACTGCTGGTCGAGTCCTTGTTGCTCGTAGCCTGGTGCGTAGACGGCGCCCCAGTCGGACATGATCCAACCGGGCCAGTGCCAGGTCTCCTTCAGGACCTCGTTCTGCAGATAGCCGTTGCCACAGGCGTAGACGCCATTCACTCTGTTGTAGGAGCACATGACCGAGCCGGGTTTGCCGCGCTCGATGGCGATCTGGAAGGCGAGGAGGTCGGATTCTCGCAAGGCGGCAGGGTCGATGCGGGCGTCGAGCGCGCGCCGGTGGCTCTCGTTTGCGTTGAGTGCGTAGTGTTTGACGGTCGAGACGACGCCCTGCGACTGGGCTCCGATGACTTCCTCGGCGGCCAGGACTCCGCTCAGCAAGGGGTCCTCGGACAGGTATTCGAAGTTACGGCCGTTACGCGGGTCGCGGATCAGGTCCATGCCGCCGCCGAGCAGGACATTGAAGCCTTTGGCGCGGGCCTCGTTACCCACGGTCGCACCGGCGCTGCGGGCAAGGTACGGGTTGAAACTGGAGGCTAGTGCGAGTCCGGCCGGGAGAGCGGTCGCGAAGTCATTGCCACGGGCTCCACGGGGATTGGTGACTCCGAGGCTGGCATCTGTCTCGCGCAGGGCGGGAATTCCGAGGCGCGGCACGCCGGCGACATAGCCCGCTGCATAAATACCGCCCAACTCGGATGCGGGAACGGGGTCTTTCTGCGGTAGCGCCATGATGCCATGGAGGAGTGTGAAACGCTCCTCGTCGGTCATTTGCGCTTCGATCGTGCGGGCCCGGGTGTCAGGGTCGATGTTGGCTGTCGGTGCGGCGGCGGTCAGGCCGGGGGCACTGAGGATCAGGAGGCTGAGCGCGCACAGGGGAGTAGTTTGGGAACGAGACGTCAGTCGCTTTGTTTTCATTGCGGATGAGGGGCGTGCTGGTGCGCTCGATAATGAACATTGAATGCTTCCTGCGGCGCGTCCAGGGCGCATTCATTTATTGTCTGAGTATAGACGCAAAGCGGGGCAATTGGCCGCTTGCTCACTTCGAGAGCTCCTCGCCTCTGCGAGCACGCGCTCGACGAAGGCACTTTTGCGTTCAGTGTAGGCGACCCGGTTGCCGGCGACTTCTGTCTGGATTTGGCGTTTGAGGGCGCCGTAGGCGTGCGAGGTGGCGGGATGAGTGCGTAGATAGTCGCGGAATAGCAGGTGACGGTGTAATTCTGGACTGTCTTGGGCGCAGACATACAGGTGGTGGGCAGGGTCTGCATTCGGAGCACGGAACGCGTAGCGACGGGGGATGCCCAGGTCGCCTTGGTAGGTGTAGCCGATTCGCGCGAGGCGATCTGTCGCAGCGGGGAGGTCGGATTCGCTATCGATGACCACGTCAATGTCGATGATGGGCTTCGCGGGGAGGCCGGGGACGGCGGTACTGCCAACGTGTTCGATTCGGAGGGCGAGGTTGCCCAGTGCCGCGGCTAACTCGAGCTGGATCCGTTCGAAGGTAACACTCCACTGGGGGTTGAAGTCTTCGATGACGATGGGGTTTTGCATGGGGGGTTGCCGGACGCCTGAGCGATGGTTGACTGTCGTCGGGGTGGCGGCGTCCGCTTAGTGCTTCAGCGCGCCCAGGTATTTCTTGCCATTCAGGAGGAGCATGTCGTAACGCTTGTTCGGTCCACCGGCCCAGTAGAACAGATCGCGCTCAACTCGGCCGTCGTCATAGTTGAGCTCGAGGGTATAGCCGTCGATCTGGTAGCGGCCGGCGTGCACAGGACGAGGATTCGTGAATGTGCCGCCGGAGCGCGTCGAGCCCGTGCTGTTCTGGAAGCTTGCTGAGGAAAAGCTGTCCCACGCGAAATGACCATCGGCGTGGAGGGTGAGCGTGTTGGTTGCAACGCCGGTTGTGGAATGTCCCCCTGCATTACTGGCGTAGGAAAGCGTCGTGTGCCAGCTGCCATCGACACGTTCATTTTTAGGGGCAGGCTCGTAGCGGACCAGTTGGGCGGGTTCGTAACGTTCGTCGTGTCCGCCGGGCATGCGGATGACGGTTACGTTACCGGTGCGCTGCCAGGAGCCCCAGTCGGCGGCGGCCAGGTGTTTGGCCTTGGCGACATCGATATCCTGGGGCGGTAGTTGGGGGTGCCGCCAGACTTCGCCGTTCTTGAAGAGGATGTAGTCGGCGCCGGTGTCGATCATGCCGGCATTGAGCATCATCATCCAGTTCCAGTGATGGTAGACCCCTTCGACTTGTAGCGGCGGGATGCCTTTGCCGGGCGCCAGGTAGGCGTCGTAGGAGTGTGAGGCCGCCGGGCCGGCTGGCGAGGGGGCCGACCGGTCCTGGGCGTACGTCGGTCCGATGAATATCAACATCACGGCCAAGCCGACGATTGCTCGTTGCACGAGGCATCTCTCCCTTCAATCGTGTGCCGTGAGTGTAGCGGCTTGAAGTGCCGCCGGATCCGGAGGTTGACCTGGGGGGTTGATGCAACCTTAAAGTTGCATATGCTCTGTGGGCCAGGGTAAGTCATTGAATGCACACGTCGCCGAGGCCGGTGTCGCCGCCGTCAGCGGATAGACGACTGCACCGCTAAAGGGCACAATGAAGCTCGAGCGTTGCAAGGGGCGTTGATCGCTGCAGCGGCGCGTGCCCCTCCTAAGGAAAGGGCCGGCTGGCACATCAAACAGAAATATAAGCCTTACTCGAGGAAGACTCTCATCATGTCCATGAGACAGTGTCTCGGCGTCGTGTTGCTGCTGGCTGCAACTGCGGTGCAGGGCGAGAACGCCGGTTCGTTCGATGCGGCGGCGGCGTTTGGGGCGCGTCCCAGCGTTTCAAACCTGAGTCTCTCGCCGGATGGGAAGAACGTCGCGTACATTTCCGCGGCCGAAGGTCAGGGGTCGGTGCTCTTTACGCTGAGTTTGGAGAAGGGTGCGCGCCCCAAGCCAGTGACGCGCGCGGATGGTAAGCCCGACAGGCTCGGGACGTGTTCGTGGGTCGCGAGCGACAGGCTGGTTTGTCAGGTCTACGGCGTGAGCCGCGATGCAGGAGGCCTCGGTCCGTTGAACTGGAGCCGGCTGGTTGCGATCAATGCGGATGGCTCGAATCTCAAGGTCCTGAGCACGCGGGAGAATTTCTACAGCCGGGGATTGCAACTGGGTGGCGGCTCGGTCCTTGACTGGCTGCCCGATGAGAATGGCTCGGTGCTGATGACACGTCAGTATCTTCCAGATGATCACCTCGGCTCGCATCTTGGCTCCTCGGACGAGGGGCTCGGCGTAGATCGGATCGACACTCGCACGCTCGCTGTAACACATGTGGAGCATCCGAACTCCTCGGCATATGACTTCATCACGGATGGTCGCGGCGTGGTTCGCATCATGGGCTTGCGCCGCTCGAGCGCCGGTCTGGACAACGGCATCATCCATTTCGAATATCGCGCCCAGAATTCGCGCGATTGGAAGAGTCTTTGCGATCTCAACACGGTCAATGGCGAGGGCTTCGAGCCTCTCGCCGTCGATCACGATCTCAACATCGCGTATGGCTTGAAGAAGAAGGAGGGCCGCCAGGCTCTCTACACGCTCTCACTGGATGGGGCGTTGCACGAGGAGCTTTTGTACTCACGCCCGGATGTCGACGTGGATTCGTTGGTCCGGATCGGACGGCGGCAACGTGTAGTCGGGGCTTCGTACGCTACCGCAGCACGTCGCGCTGAGTATCTCTCCGCGGACGTCAAACAGATGTTGGGCGCGCTTTCCAAGGCATTGGCAGGGGCTCCGTTACGGATCGCCGACTCGAGCACCGACGAGAGCAAAATGTTGATTTTCTCGGGCAGTGACAGCGATCCGGGGGTGTATTACGTTTTCGATCGCACCGCGCACCGGCTCGAGACCTTCCTCGTGGAGCGGGATTTGTTGGAGGGCGTCAAGCTCGCCACCGTGAAACCTGTCATGTACCCTTCAGACGACGGCACGATGGTGCCCGCCTATCTTACATTGCCGCCCGGCCATGAGGATGCCAAGGGAATACCGGCTATCGTGTTGCCGCACGGCGGTCCCAGTGCAAGGGACGAGTGGGGTTTCGATTGGTTGTCACAGTTCTTTGCCAATCGCGGTTACGCGGTGTTGCAGCCGAATTTTCGCGGCTCGAGCGGTTACGGGGATGCTTGGTTCCAACAGAATGGCTTTCGCTCGTGGCCGATCGCGATTGGTGACATCCTGTCGGCGGGGCATTGGCTGGTGAAGCAGGGGATCGCGGATCCCGCCAAGCTCGGCATCCTCGGGTGGTCGTATGGAGGTTACGCGGCTCTGCAGTCGGCCGTGGTCGATTCCAACACGTTCAAGGCTGTCATTGCTATCGCGCCGGTGACGGATCTGCCGGCGCTCAAGGAGCAGGCGCGGAACTTCACGAACTTTGCCCTGGTCAGTCAGTTTGTCGGCGACGGGCCGCAGATCCACGCCGGGTCGCCGGTCGAGCATGCGGACAAGATCAAAGTGCCGGTCCTCCTGTTTCACGGGGCGATGGACACGAATGTCAACATCGCCGAGTCGCAGCACATGGCCGAGAGGCTGAAGGCGGCCGGGGCTCACGTTGAGTTGGTCACGTGGGACAATCTGGATCACCATCTGGAAGATGCGAGCGCGCGAACGGAGATGCTGCGTAAGAGCGATGCATTTCTGCGGGCGGCGTTTGGGATGTAGTCGCCGCGCGGCCTGCGCGGTGGCATTGGCGCGGACGCAAGCTGCGCCGCAGCGTCCGCCGGTCGGACGAAGGGAGTCGTGTGCGGCGCACCATGAGCGCCGTGCGGACCGGCGCGGGCATCCGCACCGCGATGGGGCGCGACCCGCGACCCTGCGTGGGCTCCCCCTTCTGTGCCTGCTGTCACTAGGAAATCCGCCGCGCTAACATCGCTGCTGGTGCCGAGCGTTGCAAGACGAGCAGTCACCTAACGATGGGAGGTGCGTATGGTCCCGCGCGCGCGCTTTATCTTGCTTCTCGTTTCACTGCTTTACCTCTTCTGTCCTCCAGTCCTGGCCCGAACCCTTCTCGTTCATCCTGGTGAGTCAATCCGTGCCGCGCTGGCCAACGCGAGTGCAGGCGACCGAATCCAGGTATTCCCGGGTATCTATCGAGAGGGAGCACCAGGCGATCTGAACGCGCTCAGCATTACTGCGAGCGGCATTGAGCTCGTAGGCCTGTCGTCACCGACTCGACCTGTCATATTGGAGAATGCGGGCGGTCAATCGTTCGGGATCTGGATCAGCCCGGCGGATTCGATCGGAGCCGGTCCGGAAGCGAATGCCGAGTCTCCTCCTTGCGCCGTGTCCGGCGCGACGGTCAAAGGGTTCTCGCTATCGGGTTTCACCATCAGGGGCTTTGCCCGAGATGGAGTTCACCTCACCTGCGTCAAGGGCTTCTGGCTGACACGGAATGTCGCCGATGGTAATGCCGTTTACGGCCTGTTTCCCATCGCCTCCGGTCCCGGCGTGATATCCGACAATGAGGCGCTGAACACCTCCAGCGATGCGGCGATTTACGTCGGGCAGAGCGAGAACGTGCTGATCGCGGGGAATCGAGTCCATGACAATCTCCTGGCCATCGAAGTGGAGAACAGCCGTAACTGCTCGGTGACCGGGAACGAGGTCTACGGAAATACGCTCGGCATTCTTGTCGATCTGCTGCCGTTTCTCGGCACGAAGATGCAGCAGAACACGTTGGTGAGCCTCAATGAGGTC